>Ga0247843_1002528_pt1 | contig 32851 bp, 24 predicted proteins | sample LaCruzMarch2017__FD_192420 | JGI IMG/M metagenome (GOLD analysis project Ga0247843, IMG submission 192420) | Freshwater microbial communities from meromictic Lake La Cruz, Castile-La Mancha, Spain - LaCruzMarch2017_8m | ecosystem: Environmental > Aquatic > Freshwater > Lake | place: Spain... | reverse complement strand
AAGACCGACGTTCCCGATCCGTGGGTGCTCGACAAGCTGCGCGCGCGGCTCGCGCTGGCGCCGGGCTAAGCGCGTTTGCTACTTGCGTTGCATCGCGTCGGCGACGGCGCGATCTCGCTGATCGTCGCTCGCGGACAGTCCCGCAACGACGCCCGCATGGTCGGCCTCGGGCTTGTCCTGAGAGAGCTTGCGTTTAGCTTGCACGCCCGTGATCGCGATTTCCACGCCGACGATTCCGCGCATGAGCGCATCGAGATAGTCGCGCGGCGCCTCGCCCATCTTCCACGGACGCGCCTGCCCCGACTCATGGACTTCTGACAGGCGATCAACGATCGCTTCGAGCGGCTGCGGATCGTCGAATGTCGTCAGCCGCCCGCGAACGTGTATCGTCTCGTAATTCCACGTCGGCACGGCGCGGCCCGTGGCGTGCTTGGACGGATACCAGTTCGGCGACACATAGGCTTCCGCGCCGGCGCAGATCACCAGCGCATCGCAGGGGGCGGCCTGCCAGTGGGTGTTGGCGCGCGCGATGTGGCCGATGAGGCGGTCGCCGTCGACGAAGAAGGGCAGGTGCGTGCAAGCGAGATCCGGCGTCACCAGTATGGCCGCGCGCCGGTAGGCGGCGAGCGCTTGGCGCGCGTGGTCCGGGGCGAGTATCGTCTTCGGATGGCCGTACATGCCCGCGCCGCTCGAAAAACGTCCGTTCAACTGAGGATTCCGGAAACCTGCCAGACTGCGCCAGACTGCGCCAGACTGCGCCGGAAACTGACGCTTCTGCGCTGGACCGGGACATTCATGAATGTCCCGGTCCAGCGCGTTCCGGTTTACGCGTCTTCGCTTTCCAGCATGCCGCGTTCTTCCGCCGCCGACTTCATCGCCTTCTGCAGCTTCTCGAAGGCGCGCACCTCGATCTGGCGCACGCGCTCGCGAGATACGCCGTATTCCTTGGAGAGATCCTCAAGCGTCGCCGGTTCGTCCTTCAGGCGGCGTTCGCGGATGATGTGACGCTCGCGATCGGAGAGCGCGACCATGGCCTCGTCGAGCAGGGACATGCGTTGTGTGAACTCTTCGCTGTCGGCGAGCACCGATTCCTGGCTGACATAGTTGGTGTCGGCCAGCCAGTCCTGCCATTGCGCTTCACCGTCGGCGGCGACCGGCGCGTTGAGGCTCGCATCCGGCCCCGAGAGCCGGCGGTTCATGGAGATGACTTCCTCGTTCGTCACCGCCAACTTGTGCGCAATCGTCGCCACGTGCTCGCGGGTCAGGTCGCCCTCCTCGAGCGCGGCCATCTCGCCCTTCATGCGGCGCAGGTTGAAGAAGAGCTTTTTCTGCGCGGCTGTGGTGCCCATCTTCACGAGTGACCACGAGCGCAGGATGTATTCCTGGATGGAAGCGCGGATCCACCACATGGCGTAAGTCGCGAGGCGGAAGCCTTTGTCCGGCTCGAACTTCTTCACGGCCTGCATGAGGCCGACATTGCCTTCCGAGATCACCTCGCCGATCGGCAGGCCGTAGCCGCGATAGCCCATGGCGATCTTCGCCACGAGGCGCAGGTGCGAGGTGACGAGCGTGTGCGCGGCCTCGCGGTTCTGGTTTTCCTTCCAGTCCTTTGCGAGCTCGTATTCTTGCGTCTTCTCCAGCATCGGAAATTTCCGGATTTCCTGAAGATAGCGCGAGAGGCCCATTTCGGGCGATAGCGCTACGGAGATGGCGGTGTTGGTGGTGGCGGCAACCATGACTGTACCCCTTTCAAGCCTCCCGGGTCGGCGGACAACCCCTCCGATGAGCAGGCTTCCGTACCGGTTCCCCGAGACCTCGACTTGGCCATATGGGGACCCGACAGGCCTTTGGTAAGACCACGCCGGACCGGAACGTGGCGGGAACATAGCTTCCGCTCGGGGCGGGAAAAAGGCGGCCGAGATTAACTGACTATTTTAGTCGGGTAATGATTGCGTGGGGGGCGAGCGGACCCCATGGTTCCTTTGCTGCATGATGTCGAAAATTATTTACTTCTCCCCGGCCAGCGGATAGATCGAGTAGAAGATTTTCTACATGGAGATGCGACATGTCATTTCGAGAGAAGTCCGCCTGGTTGATGGCGGTCGCGGTGCTGACAGGCGGCGTTTTCTACGCCTTGGCGACCGCGGGACTGTCGGCGCAGCTGGGGGCGGCGGCGCCGCTCGCGCCGGTGATCGTGGCGCTCGTGGCGGTGATGGCTGCGATCGCGATCTTCGGGCACGTGATCGTCGCGCTGCTGGCGCCGAAGGACGCCGATCCCGCCCTCGACGAGCGCGATCGCATAGTCATGGCGCGCGCTGGCGCGATCTCGGCGTATGTGTTCGCCACAGGAGTTGTGTGCGCTCTCGGCGGGTATTTGGTCACGCGCGACGGCGACGCGCTATTTCACTTCGTGTTCGCGAGCCTCTTCATCGGCCAGTTTGCCGAGTACGCGCTGCAGATCGTCTTCTATCGCTGCGCCTGATGTCCAAGCGTCCCCCCATCACCAATCGCGTACGAGAGCTGCGCGAGCGGCGCGGACAGATGACGCAGGCCGCGCTCGGCGACGCCATCGGTGTGACGCGTCATACCGTCATCGCCATCGAGCAGGGACGCTACTCGCCATCCCTGGAGAGCGCTTTCCGCATCGCGCGGCTGTTCGGCGTGGGCGTCGAGGACGTGTTCGGTTGGGAGGGCGATGGCTAAAGCATCCGATCTTTCGGAATTGCATCCGCAATTGCGAGATCGGAAAAAGTTGTTCCAGCCTCGTACGTGTAGCGCATCATTATCCGACCATTCGATCGCCAAAGCGATCGAGTTTGGTCGGATACTCTAGATGCGAGTTGGCGACGCCGCCTACATCGTGATGCTCAATCCCGCGCACGCGAGACGCACGCCCGCGCAGTGCTTCGAGACGCCCCGTTAGGGCAGGGCGCTGATTGCGATGCTGCGCGAGTGTTCCACGACCTAACCTTCAAACCTGTCGAAGGGCGCGCCGCCCGGCGCAAGCCTTGGCGCACGGCCCTCGTCTTTCGACGGGCTCACGATGAGGGCTGTGGCGCTCGGAAACTCAGAGCCGCCTCAGCGCGTCTACCAACGCAGTCATGTCCGCAGGCAGCGTGCTCTCGAAGCGCAGCATGTCGCCCGTCATAGGGTGCTTGAAGCCAAGCACCGCCGCGTGCAGCGCCTGCCGCGTGAAGTCGCGCGCGGCGGTTTCGGCGGCGTCGTGAATGTCGCCCGCGCCGTCGGCTTTCAAACCGCGGAATTTACCATAGACGCGATCGCCGATGAGCGGTGCGCCGATATGGGCCATGTGCGCGCGGATCTGGTGCGTGCGGCCGGTTTCAAGGCGACACTCGACGAGCGCCGCGGCGGGCGTGCCGGCCGGCGCCCCGACCTGCTGGCCGAAACTCTCCACCGTCCAGTAGTGCGTGATCGCGCGCTTGCCGGCTTCGCTCGCGGCGTCGCGCACGACGACGAACTTGCGGCGATCCTCGTTCGACCGCACGAGGCGATTGTCGATCGTGCCGCTCTTAGTGCGAGGCGCAGCTCGGCTCACGGCGAAATAGACGCGCTCGATGGTGTGCTTGGCGAATTGCTTGGCGAGACCGACATGCGTGCGATCGTCCTTGGCGACCACGATGAGCCCGGTCGTTTCCTTGTCGATGCGATGCACGATGCCCGGTCGTGCGACGCCGCCGATGCCCGAGAGCGACGCCGCGCAGTGCGCCAGCAGCGCGTTGACCAGCGTGCCCTTCATGGAACCGGGCGCGGGATGCACCGCCATTCCTGAGGCCTTGTCAACGACGATGAGGTGCTCATCCTCGTAGGCGATGACGAGCGGGATGTCTTCGGGTTCCGGCAGCGCCGCCTCCGGCGGCGGCAGTTCGAGGGCGTAGTGCGCGCCGGCCCGCACCTTGTCGCTCGCCATCTTCACGGGCGCGCCGTCGGCGGTGAGTTTGCCCGCGCCGATCAGGCCCTGGATGCGAGAACGCGACATCTCGGGAAACACCTTAGCGAGCCACGCGTCCATGCGTTCGCCCGCCGCTTCCGGCGGGCAGAGCGCGCGGCGTACGTATGCGCCTGGCGGCAGCGCTTCGCCATCCTCGGCATCGTCTTCCCGATCAGCCTGCACGGACGAGATTCATTTGTTCGACAAGGAGGATCTTCTGCCAGATCTCCCGCGACATGTCTGAGGCGGTGGCTTCAAGATCGCTGACCAGTTCGATCACCACCGGATCGCGAACGTCTTGCGCGTAAAGCGCAGCGACCTTGGCCAGAAGCGACAGCATTTCCGAGCAGTAGTCGAGATAGCGGACCAGTTCAAAGGCCGTCATGTGGTCTTTCGGTGAAGACGGCGTACGAGTCGCCCCCGCAAGCAGCGTGGTGGGGTCCTTCGTCAGTTGGTGCATGTCGATCACGTGCGCAAGCGAACGCAGCTCGAACAGGTCTTCCAGCGCAAGGCGTCGCTTGTCACGTTCCTCATGTCGCAGCAGGAAGAAGAGGCCGACGCCGAGCAGCGCCACGACGTTCACCGCAGAATCAATGCCCTGGAACAGATCGAAAAGCGCGCCCTCCTCGTCCCCCGGCTGGATGAGGCGCATGAAGCTCGGGATCTTCACTTGCTGGAGAAGGAAGAGGAGCACGAGCGCGCCGAGGGCCAGGACGCCGCTGACGCCCGCGCGCACCCAGACATATGGCTTGCGGAGCTCGCGCACCTTGTCGCGATCCCGACGCGCGACGGCCGCGAAGTCGGAGCACACCTTTGCAAGGCCACGGCCCGGAAAGCGTTCGCCAATGCGCCGCTCCAGCCGTTCGATCGTTTCGATGACATGGTCGGCGTTGATCACATGATAGGCCATGGGGGCTTCATAGAGTCTCCCTCGCGCCGATCAATCGTTCTCGTCCTCGTAGCCCACCAGCGCGAGAGGGCGAGCCCTTATCCCCTCTAGCGCCGCCCAGCGCGCCAGCGCGTCGTCGCGGCCATGGGTGATCCAGAGCTCGCCGGGGCGGATTTCGCGGATGGTGTCGGTGAGTTCGTCCCAGTCCGCGTGATCGGAGATAACGAGCGGCAGCTCCACGCCGCGCGCCTTCGCCCGCTGGCGGATGCTCATCCAGCCCGAAGCGAAGCAGTCCACCGGATCGGCGAAGCGGCGAGACCAGCTATCGGCCAGCGCCGAAGGCGGCGCGATGACGATCTCTCCGGCAAACTTTTCACCGCGTGTCTTCACCGTGGCCGGCTCCAGCGGCCCGAGCTTCACGCCATGCGCCTCATAGAGCGCGCAAAGCTTTTCCATCGCGCCGTGGATGAAGATCGTCTTCTCATAGCCCGCTTCGCGCAGCAGGGCGATCACACGCTGCGCCTTGCCGAGCGCATAGGCGCCGACGAGATGCGTGCGGTCGGGAAACAGTGCGACCGACTTCAACAGTCGCTGGATCTCGCCGCGATCATCGGGGTGGCGGAAGACGGGCAGCGCGAACGTCGCTTCCGTGACGAAGACGTCGCACGCGGTGACTTCGAACGGCGCACATGTCGGATCCGGGCGGCGCTTGTAATCCCCGGAGACGACAATGCGCACCCCTTCGTGCTCGACGACCGCCTGCGCGGAACCGAGCACATGACCTGCAGGCACAAGCTTTACGGTCACAGCGCTGATGCTTGTCGTTTCGCCGTAGCGTGCGGATTGCGGGGATTGCGTGAAGTTTGCGCCGAAGCGTTCGCCCATGATCGCCAATGTTTCCGGCGTCGCGAGCACCGCGCGGTGGCCGCTGCGCGCGTGATCGGAGTGGCCGTGCGTGATGACGGCGCGATGCACAGGGCGCACAGGATCGATGTAGAAATCGCCGGGCGCACAATAGAGCCCGGCGGGTTGCGGGCTGAGTATGTCTGCGGGGCGGGCCATCCCCTCCATCTAGGCACGGGTAGGCGCTGCGGCAAACCGGTTAGTGACCGCCGCCGTGGCCGCCGCCGGCCGCGGGCTTTTTTGCGTGCTCTTGGCCGTGTCGCGGCTCGGGAACCGTCTGCTGAACTTCCGCCACCGCGAAGGGTTCCGGCGCGCTGGCCATCAGCGCTTCCGGGCGCGACGTCACAGTTTCCGGCATGGCGGAGGAGTGATGGCTCTTGATCAGCCACTTGCCGCCGATCTTTTCATAGAGAAAGCTATAGCGCGCGACGACAAACGCCGGATGGCCTTCCTTGATCACATCGAACGTGTACACGCCAGAGTTTACGGCGGTGTTGTTGTCGAGCACGTCGATGTGCTGCTCGTTGATGACCCCGCGCGGATGCATCCGCAGGAAGTGCTCGAAGTATTCGGCGATTTCCACGCGGTTCGAGCGCACCTCGTTGGACACGGTCGGCAGCAGGACGCCGTTCTCGGCGTAAAGCAGCGCAACGTCGTGCGGGCCGCCCGTGCGCAGGGTGTTGTTCCAGTCATCGAAAAGGGCGGCGATCTCCTTCTTCGTCGGCGGCGTCGTGATCGCTGTTACCACCACGGCGCGGTTCTCGTGCGTGGCCTCGCCTTTCGGCTTGGCCTCGCCGCCACACGCGCCGCCCAGCGCACCGAGAACGACGACGAGCGCGGCCGAAGCGGCGAAGCGGAACTGCATGGAAAGGGCCTTGACTGAGGGCGGCGCCGCGATTTGCAGCGCGCATGTGACGAAACCCTAGCGCGCTCGCCTCACAATCCCGTTAACATCACGTGACGATCATGGTTGCCGCTTCGCTAACACCCCCCCAAAAAACACCATTACCCGAGCCCTTCGCCGGCTGGTTCGCCGCGCGCGGATGGGCGCCGCGTGCGCATCAGCTCGCGTTGCTGGAAAGGGCGCGGGCAGGCAAGTCATCGCTTCTTATCGCGCCGACGGGGGCGGGAAAGACGCTGGCGGGCTTTTTGCCGAGCCTTGTCGATCTTGCGGCGTTGTCGGGAGAAGCCAAACGCCCGTATCGTTTGCACACGCTCTACGTCTCGCCGTTAAAGGCGCTCGCCGTCGACGTGCTGCGCAATCTGCAGACACCCGCTCTGGAAATGGGCCTCGACCTGCGCATCGAGACGCGCACCGGCGATACGCCGCCGTCGCGCCGCCAGCGCCAGCGCGCGCATCCGCCAGACATCCTGCTCACCACGCCCGAACAGCTTTGCCTGCTCATCGCGTCGGAACATGCGCGCGTCTTCTTCGAAGACCTAAAGGCCATCGTCGTGGATGAAATCCACGCACTCGCGCCGACCAAGCGCGGCGATCTGCTGGCGCTTGCCATGTCGCGTGTGGAACGCTGGGCGCCGGGGTATCGGCGCACGGGACTCTCGGCGACGGTGGCGGATCCAGCGGCCTTGGAGCGGTGGTTGATCCCACCGTCACCCATCTCCCGATCGACGCAAAGCGTCGAGTCCGGGGCCCATTCGCGACGAACATCGATAAAGCGCGGGTCCACTGCGGTGATCACTTCTCCCGGCATCGGCGACGGCGGGACCCGGACCCGTGTGCAGGCCCGCGTTGCAGGGATGGGGGCGACATCGAATGTCATTTTTGGCCCGCCGGGCGCCAAGCCTGTCATCGATGTCCTCGACACCGACGCGCGCATTCCGTGGTCCGGCCACACCGGTCGTCACGCCATCGGCGACGTGTACGAAGCGATCAAGCGCGCACACACGGCGCTCGTTTTCGTCAACACGCGCGCGCAGGCGGAGATGACGTTCCAGGAGCTATGGCGCGTCAACGTCGACAATCTTGCGATTGCGCTGCATCACGGCTCGCTCGATGTGGAGCAGCGCCGCAGGGTGGAAGCAGCGATGACGCAGGGTCTCTTGCGCGCCGTTGTGTGTACCTCCACGCTCGATCTCGGCATCGACTGGGGCGATGTGGACCTCGTCATACAGCTCGGCGCACCCAAGGGGTGTTCGCGCCTCGTGCAGCGGATCGGGCGCGCCAATCACCGTCTTGATGAGCCGTCCCAAGCGCTGCTCGTGCCGAACAATCGCTTTGAGGTATTGGAGTGTCGTGCGGCCAAGAATGCGGTGGGCGAAGGCGCGCTGGACGGCGAGATGGCGCGCGTCGGCGGGCTCGACTGTCTTGCGCAGCATATAATGGGGTCGGCGTGCGGCGAACCGTTTCTGGCGGATGAACTCTATGAAGAGGTGATTTCCACCGCGCCGTATGCAGACCTTCCCCGCGCGCAGTTCGATCGCGTGGTCGATGTGGTCGCGACCGGCGGTTATGCGCTGCGTGTCTATGACCGATACCGCCGCATCATCGAGGATCCGAAGACGCGCCGCTGGCGCGCGCGCACAGCGCGGGATGCGCAGCAGCATCGCATGAATGTCGGCGCGATCGTCGAGGAGACGATGCTGACGGTGCGCTGGCTCGCAGGGCAGGCGGTCGTGAACCGGCGTGTGGCGCGCGGCGAGAAAGCGAATGCGCTGCGTGGTGGTCGTGCCCTTGGCCAGATAGAGGAGTACTTCATCGAAGGCCTGACCTCCGGAGATACCTTTCTCTTCGCCGGACAAATCCTGCGTTTCGTCGCGCTGCTGGAGACCGACGTCCTCGTCACGCGTGCGCTGGGAGAAGATACGCCGAAAATCCCCAGCTACATGGGCGGCAAGTTTCCGCTCTCGACATTCCTCGCCGAGCGCGTACGTCGGATCATCGGCAATCTGCGCGCGTGGCCCAATCTGCCGGTGCAGGTGCGTGAATGGCTGCGATTGCAGAAACAGCGCTCCGTGATCCCCACGCCTGATCAGCTGCTTGTCGAGACGTTTCCGCGCGCGGCCAAGCACTATCTCGTCTGCTATCCGTTCGATGGGCGTCTCGCAAACCAGACGCTTGGCATGTTGCTTACACGCAGACTGGAGCGTCTCGGCAAGAAGCCGCTCGGGTTTGTCGCCAGCGAATATGCGATGAGCGTGTGGGCGCTGGAGCCCATGGGCGATCTCGATCTTGACGCGCTGTTCGACGAGGACATGCTGGGCGATGATCTAGATGCTTGGCTCGCTGAAAGCGCGCTCATGAAACGCACGTTCCGCACCTGCGCGGTGATCGCCGGCATGATCGAGCGAAAGGCCCCCGGGGCGGAGAAGACGGGCAAGCAGGTCACGTTCTCGTCCGATCTCATCTACGACGTGCTGCGGGGCCACCAGCCCGACCACGTGCTTCTGCAGGCCGCACTCGCGGATGCAAGCGCGGGGCTGCTCGACGTGGCGCGGCTTGGCGCGATGCTGCGGCGCGTCAAGGGCAGCATCGTCCACAAGGACCTCGAGCGGATCAGCCCGTTCGCGGTGCCCGTGATGCTCGAAATCGGCAGGGAGCCTGTCTTTGGCGCCGCCCAGGACGCGATCCTGGAAGACGCAGAGGCGGATATGGTCGCCGAGGCGATGTGGCACTAAGGTTGCCAAAACAATCCAGGGGAGACGACCGATGAGACTGGCGCTGCTGACCTCCGCATGCCTGACGCTCGTGACCACCGCCGCGACCACTACGGCTCTGGCGCAGACCGCGACCACCGCCACCCGCGACGCCCACCGCGCGCTTGCCGCCACGTTGCCGTTCGAAGACCGCGAGGACGAGGCCTTCGCCACGCGCGGTTTCATCGCGACCTGGCCCGAAGCCCAGATCAAGACGGCAGACGGTCGCGTGGCTTGGGACTTCACCGCCTACGCGAACATGGCCGGCGCTGCGCCCGATACCGTGAACCCAAGTCTTTGGCGCCACGCGCAATTGCTGACGAAGCACGGCCTCTTCAAGGTCGCCGACCGCATCTATCAGGTGCGGGGCTTCGACGTGTCTAACATGACCGTCATCGTCGGCGATACAGGCCTCATCCTCATCGATCCGCTCACCACCGCAGAACCTGCGAAGGCCGCGCTCGCGCTCGTGCGCCGCACGGTGGGCGACAAGCCGGTCCGCGCGGTCATCTATACACACAGCCACGTCGATCACTTCGGCGGCGTGCGCGGCGTCGTCGAGCAGGCGGATGTGGATGCGGGGCGCGTGCAGATCGTTGCGCCGGATGGCTTCGTCGAACACGCCGTGGGGGAGAATGTCATCGCCGGCAATGCGATGTCACGGCGCGCGACCTACCAGTTCGGCGCCGGGCTCGGCGCGGGTCCTACCGCATCGATGACCTCCGGCATCGGCCCCGCTGTGTCCCAGGGAACTGTGACGCTGATCGCACCGACGCGCACGATCAGGGCGACGGGTGAGACGGCGACCATCGACGGCGTCGCGATCGAATTCCAGATGACGCCGAACACCGAGGCGCCGTCGGAGATGAATCTCTATCTGCCGCAGTGGCGCGCGTTGTGCCTGGCGGAGAACGCAAACGTCACCATGCACAATGTGCTGACGCCGCGCGGCGCGCTGGTGCGCGACACCAAGGCGTGGGCAGATTATCTGACGGAATCACTGCGTCGCTACGGCGCGCGCTCCGACGTGTTGTTCACCAGCCACGGCTGGCCGCGCTGGGAGACCGCGCGCATCACCGACTTCATCGGCGCGCACCGCGACGCCTATAAATATCTGCACGACCAGAGCGTGCGGCTGATGAACCAGGGCCTCAACGGCGCCGAGATCGCCGAGCGTCTCCATCTTCCGCGCTCACTGGCGCGGCGCTGGTTCAATCGAGGCTATTACGGGACGATGAGCCACAATTCGAAGGCGGTCTATCAACGCTATATGGGCTGGTACGACGGCAATCCCGCGCACCTGGAGCCGCTGCCGCACGAAGAGGCGTCGAAGCGCTACGTCGCGGCGATGGGCGGCGCGCGGCGCGTTATTGCGGACGCGCGCAAGAGCATGAACAAGGGCGAGTATCGCTGGGCGGCGGAACTGCTTGATCGCGTCGTCTTTGCAGATCCTGCGAATACGGAGGCGAAAAACCTGCTTGCGGACGCGCACACGCAACTTGGCTATCAGGCGGAAAGTGCAATCTGGCGCAACATGTATCTCTCCGCCGCACGCGAACTGCGCGACGGCGTCACGACACTTCCGACGACTGTCGGCAGCGTCGATTTTATCCGCAACACGCCGACGTCGATGGTGCTCGACCTCATGGCCGTACGGCTCGATCCGGCGAAGGCAGGCGATACGAAGCTCGCGATCGCCCTTGTGTTTCCCGATCGCAATGAGCGCCACTTCGTCACCGTCGCCAACGGCGTGCTGGTGCACGAGCAAAGCGTACCCGATGCAGCACAGGCCACGGTGACGATGCCGCGTGCGCTTTTCCTGCAGGCGCTGCTGGCGCCGACGCCGGGCGGTCTTGCGGGCAATCCGGCGGTGCGGCTGGAAGGCGACCTTGCGGCGATGCAGCGTTTCATGGGTCTGTTCGATGCGCCTGATCCGAACTTTGCGATCGTGACCCCCTGATTTCACCCGGGCGGTAGGCCCATGGCGGGCTCATAGCGGGCCTATGCTGGGCCCTGTGCAGGTTCGTCGCCGCGCAGGGCGTGCATGTGAGACGACACATGCGGAAAATGGTCATCGGTTGTGCGGCGGTCACAGTACTTGCAGCGTGCGCCCAGAACCCGCGGGAAGGGATGGGCCGCCCGTCGCCTCGATCGCGCCGGCGCCGACGGAACGCGACACCTGCGAGGGCGGCGCCAAGCTCACCGTGAAATTGCTGGGCGCGACAGCCGAGGTCGGCGTCAATGGCGGCGCGCGTTTATCACTGCCAGCGCGGGGCGAGGATGGCACGACATACACGAACGGTCGCCAGACGCTGCACATCCTGGCGGGCAAGGTGTCCTATGCGGTCGGGAGTATGGCTGCAGAGGCCTGCACGCCCGGTTGATCCGACGCTGGCGGACTCACTTCCTCGCGGCTAGGGAGGCGGTCATGTCGATGCTTTCCGGCCAACGGCGGCGGGCGCCCGCGCCACGTCTAAAACAGGCGCCGTCGCCGACCGCGTTCCGCGCGGCGGGGACGGGCCTTCATTTTCAGATCGCCGGCGTCGACGCCGAGGCGACGGCCGAAGGCGCGCTGTGGATCGAAAGTGCCCGCACGCTGGTCGTCTCCGACCTGCACTTCGAGAAGGGCTCGAGCTTCGCCTTGCGCGGCCAGATGCTGCCGCCCTACGACACGCGCGCGACGCTGCAGCGGCTGACGGCGCTGTTTGCGCGCCTCAGGCCCGACACCGTGATCTCCCTCGGCGACAGTTTCCACGATCGGGGCGGGCCCGGCCGCATGGATGCGGGCGATGTCGCCACGCTGCGCGCGATGACCGCTGCGGCGGACTGGGTGTGGATCGAAGGCAACCATGATCGCGAAGCGCCGATATGGCTCGGCGGGCGCGCCATGGAGACGATCGCGTTCGGCGATCTTGTGCTGCGGCATGAACCGAAAGCCGGCGATGCCCGCGGCGAGATCGCCGGCCACCTGCATCCGTGCGCCAAAGTCTCTGCGCGTGGACGCGCCGTGCGCGCGCGCTGCTTTGCAACCGATGGCGAACGCCTCGTGATGCCGGCCTTCGGCGCCTACACAGGCGGGCTCAACGTGCGCGACGCGGCGTTCGCCGTGGTGTTTCCGGCCGGATGCGTGGCGTTGATGCTCGGCCGCACGCGCGTCTTCGCCGCGCCTTTTTCGCGGCAAAATCCGGACCTGGTTTGACTTTAGCGGTCTATGGTCCTGACTTCAGCGCCGCCGGAATGCGAATGCAGCGAGGTATCCAGCGGCCAGCGCAAACAACACCGTGGCGATGCCATAGAGCAGGGGCCACGTATGCGCCGCCGTGTGTATGGTTTTTTCGACACCTATACGAGAGATTACGATCTCGCCGGGCTTTTGCTGCACCAGCCGTCCGTTGCGGAACAGGAACACATCCACCGAATAAGCGCCCACGGGCGCGTTCGCCGGGATCATGAACGGCGCCTTAAATGCCCCGTCCTCCTCCAGGTTCAGCCCATAAGCGCTTTCGCGATAGAGGCCCTCCGCCCTTTTCAGCCGCACCAATGCGCGTCTGTACGCGGCAGGATCGCTATCGGCTGGCGTGGAGCTTTCCAGCCGTGCAAGGGCGCCGGGGTCGAGACCGAGATTGGCGATGGTGCTTGCGCTCAGGAACGTGCCGATGGGGCGTGTGCTCGCGAGCGCGAAAAATGAAGGGGCCTCGCTGAAGCGGACCGGATCGGAATCGATCCAGAGCCCGAGCACGCGGCGTTTGCGGCGCACGATTTCTTCCTCGCCAGGCCCGCGTAGCAGGACCACAACGTCACTCTTGGCCCGCCCGCCCCGCCAATGCACGCCGAACACTGTCAGGCGCGCGCCTTGGTAGTCGGAGGTAACCGCCACTTCTTCCTCGGTGATGCCAGCGGCGAGATCGCCGGGCCGCTGCGCAAGCGCCGGCGCTGCGAGACACGCAAGCAAGATCGCCACAAGGAGGGGACGAAGCACCGTCATCGACTGAGAACGTACAACTCGGACGGCTGTGCGACGAGATCCCACAGCAAAAGCAGCGCAGTCGCGAAGACGATGACGCCCAGGATGATGCGCAGTTCTTCGGCTTTCAAACGGGCTCCTAATCGCGCTCCGAACTGCGCGCCGATGACGCCGCCGAGAATCAGCAGGACCGCGAGCACGAGATCCACTGTCTGGGTTTGCGCCGACTGCAACACCGTCACCAGTGCGGTGATGATGATGATGCTGAAAAGGGAGGTGCCGACCACCACGCCGGTTGGCATGCGTAGGAGGTAAATCATCGCCGGCACCGCGATGAAGCCGCCGCCCACGCCCATGATGGCGGCGAGCACGCCGGTGAGCACTCCAATGCCGATGGGCGGAATTACGCTGATGAAGAGGCCTGATTGCGGAAAGCGCATCCGCAACGGCAAACGGTGCGCCCAGCCGCGCTTGCGCCGCCGGCGCGCAGGCGGGCCGCCTTTGGCGCGACGCTGTAGCGCCGCGAGGCTTTCCCACAGCATCAAGGCGCCGACGACGCCCAAGAAAAAGACGTAGAAGATGGTGATGAGCAGGTCGAGTTGCCCCAACGCCTTCATGATCGCAAAGATCTGCACGCCAAACGTCGAACCGACGACGCCGCCCGCGCTCAGCAACAGGCCCATGCGCAAGTCGAGGCCACGCCGGCGGGCGTGTGCGATGACACCGGAGAAGGACGACGCGGTGATCTGGCTCGCCTGAGTGGCCACCGCGACTGACGGCGGAATGCCCATGAAGATCAGCGCCGGCGTCAGGATGAAGCCGCCGCCCACGCCCACCATGCCGGACAGGAAGCCAATGCCGCCGCTGACCAAAATGATCAGCAGCGCGTTCACCGACATTTCGGCGATCGGCAAATACAGCGACATGCGCGCCTTGAGTGATTGAACGCCCGGATGTCCGGCCGCAAGTCCGGACTTGCTCCGGGCCGGGGACGCCCTTATTTCAGCCCACCGCGGGCAGCGCAATCATGATCGGGTGCGTCGTGGTTGACTGACGTTGGCGCTGTCGCTGTTCCATACCCGCTGGCCGAATTCGCCGTTGGCCCGGGCGCTGGCCGGCTTGGCGCGGAATGTTTCCACACGACTCCGGACCTGCGCCACAATCTCGGCGGACGTCTGGGCTTCCAACGTCGCAACCCTCGCGCGGGCGTCATTGTCGCCAGCGCGCGCCGCAATCGAGAACCAGTAGAGCGCCTCGGAATTGTTCGCGACCGTCCCGCGTCCCTGCTGGTAGAGCACGCCGAGGTTGAACTGGCTGTCGGCGACGCCCAGTTCGGCCGCCTGTCCAAACCAGCGGAACGCCGACGCTTCGTCGAGCGGGGCGCCTTCGCCGCGGGCGTAGTAGACCCCGAGATCGTGCATGGCCTTTCGGTTGCCAGCGGCGGCCGCGCGTTCGGTCCACTGACGGGCTTGCGCGAGATCCACCGGGACGCCTTCGCCGCGCTCGAAGAGCTTGGCGAGCCGGTACTGCGCCATCGCCAGTCCTTGGTTCGCGGCGCGGCGGAGAAGCGACACGCCTTCCGGCGTCTGGCCGTTGGAGAGGCGCGACAGGGCGAGTTCGTACTGCGCCACCGCGTCGCCGCGGATGGCTGCCTGTTCCAGCGAGATCGAGATCGCGCCAGTGGTCGCGCTGGCCGAAATCTGGCGCGTGCCGGCGATCTCGCTTGCGGCTTGCGGTCCCTGTTCCGGGCGGGCGGAGATGCGATCCTTTGTCTTCGCGGCCTCTTTCGCCAGAGCTTCGGCCTTCGCTTTGGCGGCGGCGTCCGCGATGGAACTGCTGGCCGTGCCGACATCGCGGTCGCCGGCGGCGGCGTCGAGGGGGACGTCGCCGAGCGAGCCTTCGATGGCCGACGGCGCTGCTGGATCGAGCGGCGGGGCGGCGGGATCCGGCGCGGGCGCAGGACGGGCGTCCGCGGGGCCCTGTGCTTCCCGCTTGTTCCAAAAGTAGGCGCCGCCCGCGAGCGCGACCGCGATGGCGCCGGCGGCGCTCCAAACGATGACGCGGTTGGGGCCGCGCAGGCCGGTGACGGGGCCGTCGCTTCTTTTCGCGCCGCCGCGCTTGGCCTGCTGCGCACCCTGCGCGGCGCGGCGGGCGGCGTCGAGATAATTGCCCGTCGCTTCCGGCTGCGACCCATTGATGGCGGGATTGACGATTTCAGGCTCGAACAGGTCCTCGACAGCGGGCGGGGCCATCTCGGGCGCGGGGGCTGGCGCATCCCAGGGAAAGACGGCTTCCTCAACGAGGCTCGATGCGTCGTCATGTGCATCTTCGAAAGCGTCATTGTGCAGGGGGGCATCGAAGGCGTCGGGCGACAGCGTGGCCGGCTTCATCGCATCCAGATCGACGGTGTCCTCGATTTGGTTCGGCGCGACGGTGGGCGCCTTGGGCGCCGCAACGACAGCGGTCGGATCTTTGAAAGTGGGCCGTACGTAGTTGTGTTCGAGGTCTTGCGGGTGGTCGCTCGAAACGCTTTCGTTTGCAGCGCGTTCCGTGTGCGCCGGCGGGTCGATCTTGACTTCTACCTCGGGCTCTGAGGAGAGCGCGTACACGACGGGCATGTCGTGGGAGCGGGAAGAGTCATAGCGCGTGCGTTTCGCGCCGGGAACGCTGTCTTCAACCGCTTGAAGGCGCTGCGCGAGGCTCGTCATGGCCTTCTGCACCGGCGAGATCGACGAACCCGAGAGTTCCTCGGCCTCCGACAGTCGGGCGTTCAAGTTGCTGATTGCGTCCGAAAGGCGCGACGTCTGTCGTTCTTCGCTTTCGACAATGCGTTCGGTTAGTTCGCGCGCTATCGTGTCCTGGCGTTGCGTGAAACGCTCGGCCATGCGCGCGACCTGTTCGCCTACGTGCTCAATGGCTTCAGCGCTCCGGCGTTCGACGCCATCGAAGCGGTCGTCGAAGCGTTCCGCGAGGCGGCCGAGTTCAGCGCCTACGCGCTCCGCGCTGGCAATTTCGCGCTGGTCGATTTCGCCTAGGCGCTGTTCGAGCGAGATGGAAAGGCGTTCCACTTCTTCGCGCACCGCGACGGCGGCGGAATCGTCGTTACGGGTTTCCAGCGCGCGAAGGCGGCGGTCCACGCTGTCGGACATGCGGCGGATCTCGATGGAGATCGCTTCAATCGTGTGCGCCTGGCGGCGCTCGGCGGCGGCGACGCGGCGGTTCACGTCTGCGAGCGCGGCTTCCACTTCCGGGCCATCGGCGGAGCCGACGAGACCGGCGGTGGCGATCTGGCTGGCGATCTCGGAGCGGATGTCGGTCATGGACGAGGCCATGCCGTCGAGGCGCGCTTCGACCATGGAGCGGAAAGCATCGGTCTCGGCGGCGGCGCCCGGCGCGTGCTCCAGCGCGCGGATGGCGTCGTTGGCGGTGGCTTCGGCGGTGGCGAGGCGTTCGGCGAGACGCGCGATGGTGCTCTCGACTGCTTGTTCGAGCTTTTCGACGCGGGTGAGAAACTCTTCGCCGCCCTTCTTGTGCAGGCCTTCGAGTTCCAGCGCGGTCTTTTCACGGCTGTCGCGCACCGCGGCGGCGAGGCCGGTGATCTTGGCGTCGAGCATGTGCAGCGCGGCGCGGTCCTGGCCGCGGCCCGGATCGCGTTCGATGCGCTCAAGCCGCTCTTCGAGCTGACGATGCAGTTGGCGCACGGCATCGCCGTCTGCGCCCGAGCCGAACGTCGCGCCCGCTTCGACGAGCTTCACGCGCTTTTCGAGATCGAGTTGCGCAGCGCGCACCTGGTTGATCGCGGCGGCGGCGCCCATGCGGAGATTGGCGGCGGCTTCGCGCGTGGCGGCTTCGATCTGTTCGAGGCGCTGTTCGACGCCTTGTTGGCCGGCGGTGACTTCCGCGGCCGCACGCGCAGCTGTGTCGCGCGCGATCGTCTCGATGGATTCAAGGCGTTCAGCGAGCGTGCGTTGCGCGGACTCGATATCCGAAACGGCATCGACGGTGCTCGTGCTCGCGACGCGCGCGGCGAGTTCTTCGTGTGCAGCGCGCACTTCCAGCAGCGCTTCGGCGGTCGCGCGACGCGTTTCGGTCTCGATCTGGTAGAGGCGATTGTGCATAGCCGCCTGCGCGGCCTGCAGTTCACGCATGGCCTCCTGCGCCGCAGCGCGACCGCCGGTTTCGGCGATGGCGAGACGATCGGCGAGTTCGTGTTGTTCGCCACGCAATGCGCGCACGGCGTCAAGAGCGGATTCACGGGCATCGACTTCAGCGGCGGCGAGACGTTCAGCGAGGGCGGTTTGCGCCGCGCGGATTTCCGCAACGGCGGTTTCGGCGGCGGTGCGGCTGGCGGCTTCAGCTTCTTCCACGCGCTTGGCCAATTCGGCCTGGCTCTGCCGCGCTTCGGTCAGCGCGCTTGCAGCGATGGTTTCAGCGGAGCGCCGCGCGGCTTCTTCGATAGATGTAAAGCGCCCGTCGATTTCCGACTGGACGGTGGTGAATTCCTGGATCGTAGCGAGCACTTCGGTGGCGGCTTCGCGCGCCAGCGCTTCGGCATGGGCGACGCGGCCTTCGATTTCATTGCTCGTGCGACGCAGCGCCTCCATGGCGCCGGCGACCTTCACGGTGCTCTGGCGCACGTCGGTCTCGGCTTCTTCCACGCGCGCGGCGAGACCGAGCACGGAGCGGTCGAGGCCCGTCATCACCAGCGCCTGACGGCGCTCATTGTTCTCAAGGCGGCTTGCAAGGCGCGCCAACGCATCCGCCATGCGCTTGGTTTCGGGGCTGGCGTTGAGCGCCCAGTCCTCACCGGCATCGGCCCGGGGTTCGATGTGGGGCAGTCCGGCGCGACCGGGCTCCACAGGCTTGGAAGCCTCTTCATGCGCGAGGACTGCCTGATTCAGCCATTCGCTGAGCGTTAGTCCATGTTGCCGGCCTTGGGACGGGCCCTTTCTCTGGCCGGCTTCGAATCCCTGGCTGGCTTCGGATCCCTGGCCGGCTTCGGACGCGGAGTCTGCGGACCTCGACTCCGGTCCGTCAAAGGTCTTGGCGTTTGCCCCGGTCATGGTCAGCCCTCTCGTACGCTTGGCGACCCCCAGGGAGACGCCGGGCAGAATCAGCCCACTCGCTCATTTTCGACGAGAACGTCATCGTCGTTAACGCTGAGTGAAAGTTACCCACAGGCAAGGGCGGCCAAAGCGGGGATAACCGGTGAATAGCTCTGGGTGCGGATGAAGTTGACGCAATGTCGCGCGGCCTGCTTGACGTTGACGTAAAAGGTACGTTAGCAGACCGATCGTCATATAAAAATGAACCAAGGGAGGTCGTGGTATGAAGACAGAACGCACCTGGACGATTTCGGAACTCGCCCGCGAATTCAAAGTGACGCCGCGCGCCCTGCGCTTTTACGAAGACCGCGGTTTGCTTTCCCCACGCCGGGAAGGCCTGAACCGCGTCTATTCCGTCCGCGACCGCGGTCGCCTCATTCTTATCCTGCGCGGCAAGCGCGTCGGTTTCCCGCTCACCGAGATCAAGGAAATCCTTGACCTTTATGACCTGAACGACGGCGAGCGCGCGCAGATGCAGACCGCGCTGAAGAAGTTCCGCGCCCGCGCGGTGACGCTTGAATCCCAGCGCGAAGACCTTGAAGGCGCCATCCAGGCGCTCGCCGATGGCATTTCGTGGCTCGAAGGCCGCCTCGCGGAGCCTGCGCCCAAGGCCGGCCTCGCCGCCGCTCGCGCTTTCGAGCAGGAAGCCAAGCGCCGTCTGCAAGACGCCTAAAGCCGTGCTAGAGGCTTTCCGTTGATTTGATGGTCGGGGAGTTTCGTCGATGCCGACGTACAAGGCGCCATTGCGCGAGTTCAAGTTCCTGTTTCGCAACGTGCTGAACATTGATCGCTATGCGAACCTTCCGGGTTTCGCGGATGCGCCGATGGATCTCGTCGAACAGGTGCTCGAGGAGGGCGCGAAGTTTTGCGAGAACGTGCTGCAGCCGCTGAACGCCGTTGGCGATCACGAAGGCTGCACGCGTCACGCCGACGGCAGCGTCACCACGCCGACCGGGTTCAAGGACGCCTACAAGCTCCTCGTAGAAGGCGGCTGGCCCGCGCTCGGCAGTGATCGGTCGTATGGCGGGCAGGGCCTTCCGCACGTGGTGAGCCTCGCGTGGAACGAGATGGTGTCGAGCGCGAACATGGCGTTCGGCATGTATCCGGGCCTCAGCCACGGCGCCTACGAGGCGATCCATCATCACGGCTCCGATGAACTGAAACAGACCTATCTCCCCAAGCTCGTCACCGGCGAGTGGACGGGGACGATGAACCTGACCGAGCCGCACTGCGGCACCGATCTCGGTCTCCTTCGTACAAAAGCTGTCCCGCAGGCGGACGCGACGTTCCGCATCACCGGCCAGAAGATCTTCATCTCCGCTGGTGAACACGATCTCGCGCCGAACATCATCCACCTCGTGCTCGCGCGCATCGAAGGCGCGCCCGGCGGCGTGAAGGGCATTTCGCTCTTCATCGTACCTAAGTTCATTGTTGATGCGAACGGCGAACCGGGGCCCCGCAACGGCGTGGTCTGTGGCAAGATCGAAGAGAAGATGGGCATCCACGGCAACGCCACATGCGTGCTGAATTACGATGACGCTGTCGGCTATCTCGTCGGTCAGGAGAACAAGGGCCTCAACGCCATGTTCACGATGATGAACGTGGCGCGCCTCGGCGTGGGCATGCAGGGCCTCGCGCAATCGGAAGCCGCCTATCAAAACGGCGTCGCCTACGCTAAGGATCGCCTGCAAGGGCGTAGTCTCACGGGGGCGAAGAACGCTGACGGCCCCGCCGATCCGATCATCGTGCATCCCGATGTGCGTCGAATGCTGATGGATGCGCGGGCGTTCAACGAAGGCGCGCGCGCGTTTACGTTCTGGACGGCGCTCTACGGCGACCTGCTCACCTATTCGCCCGATGAGAAGGTGCGCGAGAAGGCCGGCGACTACATGGCGCTGATGACGCCGGTGCTGAAGGGCTATCTCACCGACAAGGGCTATGCGAACGCCACCAACTGCCAGCAGATCTTCGGCGGGCACGGTTACATCGAAGAGTGGGGCATGTCGCAGTTCGTGCGCGACGCCCGTATCGCCCAGATCTACGAAGGCGCCAACGGCATCCAGGCGCTCGATCTGGTCGGCCGCAAGCTCGCGGCGAATGGCGGGCGCGCGGTGTTCACGTTCTTCAACGAAATCGACGCCTTCATCGGGGAGAACGCTGACGACCCGCAGATGAAGGTCTATCTGGACGGGCTGACGACGGCCAAGGCCCAGCTCCAGGAAGGGACCATGTGGCTGATGCAGAACGGCATGTCGAACTTCGACAACGCCGGCGCCGCCAGCCACGATTATCTCCACCTCTTCGGCATCACCGCGCTCGCCTATATGTGGGCGCTGATGGCGAAGGCTTCGCTCGAGGCAAAGAAAGCCAACGGCGCCGATCCGTTCTACGATACCAAGATCGTCACCGGCCGCCACTTCGTCGAGCGCATGCTGCCGGACGCGGCCGCCCACCTCGCGAAGCTGAAGAGCGGCTCCGACACGCTGATGGCGCTGTCGGCGGACGCATTCTGACAAAAAAGAAGGAAACGACATGCCCGCGATCCAGGTGCCGAAGTCCAGTTGGCGTGACGACGAGGAACTTGAGATCTTCGATCGCAGCGTGCGCGAATTCTTTTCCCGCGAGGCGACGCCTGAAAAAATGGCGAAGTGGCGCGAAAACGGCGTCGTCGATCGCGACATGTGGACGAAGGCCGGCCAGGCGGGTCTGCTGTGCGTCTCCGCGCCGGAGGAATTCGGCGGCGCAGGCGGCGATTTCCGCCACGACGCGGTGATCATGTATGCGATGGGCGAGATGGGCATCGACGGCTTCGGCGCGTCGCTTCACAACGCCATCGTCGCGCCGTACATCTATCACTACGGCTCGAAGGAACAGAAGGAGCGGTGGCTGCCGCGCATGGCGACCGGCGAACTCGTCGGCGGCATCGCGATGACCGAACCGGGCGCGGGCTCGGACCTCCAGGGCGTGAAGACGACTGCCAAGAAAGACGGCAACCACTACGTCATCAACGGCTCGAAGACCTTCATCACCAACGGCCAGCAGGCCAACCTGATCATCGTCGTCGCCAAGACCGATCCGACGCAGGGCGCCAAGGGCACTTCGCTCATCCTCGTGGAAACCGACGAGGTCGCCAATGATTCTGGGGGCTTCCGACGCGGCCGCAACCTCGACAAAGTCGGCCAGGATGCGCAGGACACCTCGGAGCTCTTTTTCGAAGACGTTCGCGTGCCGACGTCGAACCTCCTCGGACCGATGGAAGGGCAGGGCTTTATTCAGCTGATGCAGCAGCTCGCGTCCGAGCGCCTGCAGATCGCGATCCAGGGCGTGGCGATGATGGAGCGTGCGCTCACGCTGACCGCTCAGTACGTTAAAGAGCGCAAGGCCTTCGGCAAGACGCTGATGGACTTCCAGAACACCCAGTTCAAGCTCGCCGAGTGCAAGACGAAGGCGACGATCGCGAGGGTGTTCGTCGATCACTGCACGGAGCGTCTGCTCAAGGGCGAACTCGATGCGGCGACCGCTTCGATGGCGAAATACTGGGTCAGCGACACGCAGTGCGAGGTCGTCGACGAATGCCTGCAGCTGCACGGCGGCTGGGGGTATATGAACGAGATGGATATCGGCCGCATGTACCGCGACGCCCGCGTGCAGCGCATCTATGGCGGCGCGAACGAAGTCATGAAAGTGCTGATCGCGAGGACGCTTTAGATTTGAGCGCATTCACCGCCTCCGTCGTCTGGTCGCGCGGCGATGCCGTCTTCACGGACAACAAATATGCGCGCGCCTTCGCGGTCGTGTTCGATGGCGGGGTGTCGATTGCGGGCTCGGCGAGCCCGGCGAACGTTCCGGCGCCATTTTCGCAGGCCGACGCCGCCGATCCCGAAGAGCTGCTCTTGGCGTCGGTCTCAGCGTGCCACATGCTCTGGTTCATCGACTACGCGCGCCGGGGCGGCTTCGTGCTCGACCGCTACGAAGACGCCGCCGAGGGCGTGATGGGCAAGGACGATCGCGGCAAGGTCGCGTTCACGCGCATCACCCTGCGCCCGAAATGCGCGTGGAGCCGCGCGCATATTCCTGACGCCGCTGCGCTCGACGAATTGCACCACAAGGCGCATGAAGCGTGCTTCATCGCCAACAGCCTGCGCTGCGAGGTGGACGTCGAGGCGCGGGCATGACGCATACGATCTTGAATACCGCGTTCCGACCGGCCCGGCTGGAACGACAGCGGATGGTAGGCGCGCACTCGATGACGCGCCACGGGATGCCTCCGGTCCCATGCAGGGCGATTGCTATCGTTGGAGTTTGACTATGAGCGAAGCCTACATTTTCGACGCGGTCCGCACGCCGCGCGGCAAGGGCAAGTCGACAGGCGCCCTGCATGAGGTGACGGCGCTGAGCCTCGCCACGCAGGTTCTGCAGGCGCTGCGCGACCGCAACAACCTCGACACCTCCAAGGTCGACGACGTGGTGTTCGGCTGCGTGTCGCCGGTGGGCGAGCAGGGCGGCGACATCACCCGTATTGCGGTCATCAACGCCGACTACGCCGAAAGCGTCGCGGGCGTGCAGATCGACCGCTTCTGCGCATCGGGCCTGGAAGCTTGCAACATGGCGGCTGCGAAGGTGAAGTCGGGCGAAGCTGACATGGCCATCGGCGGCGGCGTGGAGAGCATGTCGCGCATCCCCATGGGCGCCGCCGGCGGCTCGTGGGCGACCGACCCGACGATCGCGATGAAGTCCTACTTCACGCCGCAGGGCGTCTCGGCCGATCTCATCGCCACCAAGTACGGCTTCACCCGCACGGACGTGGACGCCTACGCCGTGCAGTCGCAACAACGCGCAGCCCAAGCGTGGAAGGAAGGCCGTTTCAAGAAGTCGATTGTGCCGGTGAAGGACCAGCTCGGCCTCACGCTGCTCGACCATGACGAGCACATGCGTCCCGACACCACCATGCAGTCGCTGGGGTCGCTTGAGCCGTCCTTTACGGTGCAGGGCGAGCAGATGCCGGGCTTCGACGAGGTCATCAAGCAGCGCTATCCGGAAGTGGAAGACGTGATGCACGTCCACCACGCGGGAAACTCGTCGGGCATCGTGGACGGCGCGTCGGCGGTGCTGATCGGCGCCAAGGAAATGGGCAAGGCGCTGGGGCTCAAAGCTCGCGCGAAGATCCTCGGCGGCGCCTCGATCGGCTCGGAGCCGGCGATCATGCTGACGGGTCCGGAATTCGTCACCAACAAGCTTCTGAAGAAGCTCGGAATGACGACCAAGGACATCGATCTCTGGGAGCTGAACGAGGCGTTCGCGTCGGTCGTGCTGCGCTGGGTGCAGGCGCTCGAACTCGACATGGCGAAGGTTAACGTCAACGGCGGCGCCATCGCCATGGGCCACCCGCTGGGCGCCACCGGCGGCATGATCCTCGGCACGATGGTTGATGAACTGGAACGCGCCGACAAGGAACGCGCGCTGATCACGTTGTGCGTCGGCGCCGGCATGGGCACCGCGATGGTGATCGAACGGGTGTGAGAAACAACGGACGCGGGGCGTTCAACGCGTCGCGCGTCCGTATACGCGATAGGGAAGAGGGCAAATGGAAAATTTCAAGTTCGAGCTCGACGAGGACGGCATCGCCGTTTTCACGTTCGACGTGCCGGGCCGGTCGATGAACACCATCACCGCGGGCGTGATGAAGGAGCTCCCGCAGATCGTGGAGCAGATCAAGACCGATCCCAAGATCAAGGGCGCGGTGCTGACATCCGGCAAGGCGAGCGGCTTCTGCGCCGGCGCTGATCTCGGCGAGATGGGCTCGAACGCGGCGCAGTCGACGGCCTCGGCGGAGGAGCGTCTTCGCGCGGCTTTCGATGGTTCGTACGCGATGAACAAGGTGCTGCGGTCGCTTGAAACCTGCGGCAAGCCGGTGGCGTGCGCGTTGGAAGGTCTCGCGCTCGGCGGTGGTCTCGAGATCGCGCTCGCGACGCACTACCGTGTCGCGGCGGACAATCCGAAAATCCAGTTTGGCTTGCCGGAATCGAAGGTGGGCCTTTTGCCCGGCGCCGGCGGCACGCAACGCCTGCCGCGCCTCATCGGCGTGCAGAACGCCGCGATGATGATCCTGCAGGGCGCGTCGAAGGCTCCGGCGGAAGCCAAGGGCCTCGGCTTCATCAACGAAGTCGTCGAGCCCGGCCAGACGCTGCGCGCGGCGAAGAAGTGGCTGAAGGGCGCGCCTGACGCCGTGCAGCCCTGGGACAAGAAGGGCTACCGGGTGAAGGACGGCCCGTACTCGCCGGGCGGCGGCATGGCGTTCGTCGGCGGCAATGCGGTGCTGATGAAGCAGAGCTATGGCAACTATCCCGCGCAGAAGCACATCATGAGCTGTCTCTATGAAGGCATCCAGGTGCCGATGGATGCGGCGCTGCGCATCGAGAGCCGCTACTTCGTCAAGACGCTGCAGACGCCGCAGGCGCGCGCGATGATCCGCTCGCTCTTCCTGTCGATGCAGGAACTGTCGAAGGGCGCCAACCGTCCCGAGGGTTTCGCGAAGTACGAGATCAAGAAGGTCGCCGTGATCGGCGCGGGCTTCATGGGCGCGGGCGTGTCCTACGTGCAGGCGATGGCCGGCATCGAGACCGTGCTGCTCGACACCACCATCGAAGGCGCAGAGAAGGGCAAGGCCTATTCCAAGAAGCTGCTCGACAAGCGCGTCTCGCGCGGACAGATGACACAGGAAAAGGCCGACGCCACGCTCGCACTCATCAAGACGACGACGAGCTATGACGAGGTGAAGGGCGCGGACTTCGTGATCGAAGCCGTGTTCGAAAACCGCGACATCAAGGCTGAAGTCACCAAGCAGGCCGAAGCGCAACTCGCGGGCGCGGCGGTGTTCGGCTCCAACACCTCCACGCTGCCGATCACGGGCCTTGCGGAAGCGAGCGTGCGTCCGGAAAACTTCATCGGCGTCCACTTCTTCTCGCCGGTCGACAAGATGGGCCTCGTCGAACTGATCCTCGGCAAGAAGACGTCGCAGGAGACGGTGGCTAAGGCGATCGACTATGTGCTGAAGATCAAGAAGACGCCGATCGTCGTGAACGACAGCCGCGGCTTCTACACCTCGCGCATCGTCGGCACCTTCATCGGCGAGGGGCTCGCCATGCTCGGCGAAGGCATCAAGCCGGCGATCATCGAGAACATCGGCAAGATGGCGGGCATGCCCGTCGGGCCGCTCTCGCTGAACGACGAAGTCGCGATTGACCTGTCGTGGAAGATCCGCGAACAGACCAAGAAGGACCTCGCCGACGCCTACAAGGCCACGCCCGTGGACGCCATCATCGAGAAGATGGTCGTCGACCTGCAGCGCTTTGGCCGCAAGAACGGCAAGGGCTTTTACGACTATCCCGCGGAAGGGAAGAAGAAGCTCTGGCCCGGCATCACCGACCTCGTGCCGACGAAGATCTCGGAGTGCCCGCCGGACCTCAAGGCCGAGTTGATCAAGCGCATCCTCTACATCCAGTCGCTGGAAACAGCGCGCTGCTTTGAGGAAGGCATTCTCACGAGCGCGCGCGACGCCGATATCGGCTCGATCCTCGGCTGGGGCTTTGCGCCCTACACCGGCGGCACGGCGAGCCTCATCGACGGCGTCGGCGTAAAGAAGTTCGTGGAAGAGTGCGACGCGCTTGCCGCCAAATACGGCGACCGCTTCAAGCCCAACGCGCTCCTGTGTGAAATGGCCGAGAAGGGCGAGACTTTCTATGGCCGCTTCGGCGGCGAGACGGTCAAGCAGGCGGCGTAACTTCCCTCTACCTCTCTCTGCGACAACGCGGGGAGAGGCGGGCGCTCGCAAGGTGTTGCTTTGCGGGCGCGACGTAGGGATCGCCAACGCTGTAACGCGCCAACAATGACGCGCACCTTAAGCGCGCAAAGGGGACTGCAACACGCTTCGTAGGAATAACGCAACGAGGCTTCAAGAATCTCTGGTGAAGCGGGCGATGTCTTGGGCTGATGAAGGCTCCATCAGGCTGGACCGGGCGCGGCGGCCCCTATTTGCCCTTCCACACCGGCGCGCGTTTTTCTGCAAACGCGGCGGCCCCCTCGCGGGCGTCTTCGGAAATGAAGACCCCGCCGACAATGGCCTGCTGCCGGGTCCACATTTCTTCCTCCGACCAGCTGCGCGATTCAACGACCACTTGTTTGGATGCCCGCACTGCGAGCGGTCCGTTCGCACCGATAGCGGCGGCGAGCTCGAGTGCGCCATCGATGGCGGGACCATCGGTCAGCCTGTTGATGAGGCCAAGCTCATACGCGCGCGTCGCCGGGAAGAAGTCGCCGGTTAACGCGTACTCCATCGCCACGCGATACGGCAGTTGCCGGGGCAGGCGGATAAGGCCGCCGGCAGCCGCCGCGAGGCCGCGCTTTACTTCGGGGATGCCGAACTTCGCATCGCGGTTGGCGACAATGAGATCGCACGAAAGCGCGAGTTCCATCCCGCCCGCGAGTGCGAAACCGTCCACCGCTGCGATGAGCGGCTTCTTCGGCGGAGCCTCCGTCAGGCCTGCGAAACCGCGTCCGGGAATGGAAGGCCGCTCGCCGCGCAGAAATCCTTTCAGGTCCATGCCGGAGCAGAACGTGCCGCCGGCGCCTGCGATCACGCCGACCGTGAACGCGTCCTCTGCGTCGAGGTGGTCGATCGCTGCGGCCACGCCTTGCGCCAGCGCGAGGTTGGCGGCGTTCTTGGCTTCGGGACGATTGAGCGTAATGACGAGGACTGGTCCGCGCGCCTGGGTCAGGACGGGTGGTGCTGCTTCTTCGGCCATGGTGTCGGGCTCCGGGTTCGGGTGTCGCTGTCAAACGTCAAGGACATTGATGATCCAACGGCCGCGAACGCCAACGCGAGCGAGGGCGTTCGCGGCGCGTTGCGTTACAGGCGCTCGATGATGATCGCCGGCGCCATGCCGCCTGCCGCGCACATGGTGATGAGGCCGTAACGACCGCCTGAACGCTCAAGTTCGTCGAGCGCAGCGCCTATGAGCATCGACCCTGTCGCGCCGATAGGATGTCCCAGCGCCATGGAGCCGCCGTTGATGTTGACCTTGCTGCGATCGAGGTCGAGGTCGCGGATGAATTTTTCCGCCACGACGGCGAACGCCTCGTTGATCTCCCAGACGTCGATGTCCTCTTTCTTCAGACCGGCCTTCTTCAGCGCCTTTTTCGCTGCGGGCACTGGCGCGTTCAGCATGAGGGTGGGGTCGTCGCCCTGATTTACGTAGGCCACGATGCGCGCGCGCGGCTTCAGGCCATGTTTCGCGGCGTATTCGGGCGAGGTGATGAGCACGGCCGCCGCGCCGTCGACGACGCCGGAGCTATTGCCGGCATGATGCACGCCTTCCCAATTCAGATCGGGATACGCGCGCTGGATCTGCTTGCGGAAGGTGCGACCATCGCCGAGATCGGCATCCGCGATAACCTGGAAGGAGGGTTTGAGCGATGCAAGGCCTTCGGCCGTCGTTTCAGGACGCGGAAACTCCTCGCGGTCGAGAGCGACCGTACCGTCGCCATTGCGCACCGGCACGACAGATTTTGAGAAGCGGCCCTCACGGATCGCGACATCCGCGCGCCGCTGGCTCTCGAGCGCCAGCGCATCAAGATCTGCGCGCGAAATGCCTTCTCTGGCGGCGATCGCATCGGCGCAAACGCCTTGGTGTGACTGGGGGTGAAGCACATCGAGCGCCTCGTTGCCCGACCCCATGAAGCGCGGCGGCATGTTCGCAGCCGCGCGCTCGCCCGCGAGAACTTGATGGTAGCTCATCATTTCCGTGCCGCCGGCGATGACGCAGTCTTCCATGCCCGAGAGGACGGACGCGGACGCGAGATTCACGGACGTGATGCCGCCGCCGCAGAAGCGGTCCAGCGTCGTGCCGCTTGCGGAGGTGTCGTAGCCTGCAGCGAGCGCCGCCATGCGACCAAGATCGCCGCCCTGTTTGCCTTCTTGGGACGAAGTGGACCAGATGATGTCGTCGACGGTGGCGGTGTCGAGATTGTTTCTGTCGCGGAGCGCCTGCAGCACGGTGGCGGCGAGGTGCTGCGGGTGCAGATGTGCGAGGGCGCCTTTGCCCGGCTTGCCGACGCCGCGCGGCGTGCGCACCGCATCGATGATGTAAGCCTCGGCCATGGGTCGCTCCTCACTGTGTGTGCAAATGTTGGACGCCCTGCACATGCAGGCGTTGCGAACGACTATGGCAAATCATGCGCGCTGACGCGACTCCGCTCGTGTGCAACGGGCGTGCGGTGCGGTTCACCTAACGGCGCCCGGTGACGCTGCGGCAGCGTGATCGAGGCGTCACTTCGGGTGAGGGTGGAAGCCGCCGTCTTTGGAAAGCGGGCGCAAACCGGCTGGTTCCGTTGGGGAAGCGACCCGAGTCCGCGTCAGTGAAAGTTGCGGCCCTTCGGCATGACGTGCGTTGCGAGATCGTGACGGACATTGCGTGGATGGGTGCGCGCATCGGGCGTTGGTCTCTTGATCTCGTCGGCGCGCGCGGTGGCGACGGGCATGTCCTGCGATGAGAGACGTGCGAGCAGCGGGCTGAAATCGTGCAGGCGCTCGGCGACGACGTGGACCACGCCGCTTTCGTTCTGCACGACGCCGTCGACCGCGCAGAGGCGCGCGCCCAGGACCTCAGCGCGAAACTGCTCGAAGACCCTTGGCCAGACGACGATGTTGGCAATGTGGCCTTCGTCTTCCAGGGTCATGAAGATCACGCCTGAAGCCGTGCCCGGTCTCTGCCGCACGAGAACGAGCCCGGCGACGCGCACGCGTGCGCCATTGCGCGCGGTGGCGAGGGCGTCCGAAGGGGTCACGCGACGGGCTGTGAGTTCATCGCGCAGCAGTCCCACCGGATGCGCCTTCAGCGACAGTCCGAGCGTGCGGTAGTCCTCCACGATCTGTTCGCCGAGCCGTAGCGGCGGCAGATCCACGTCAGGCTCGTGCGACGGGCCTGAAGCATGCGCAAACAGCGGCGCGTCTTCTTGTCCGCCGACGCGATTGAGACCGCGCGCCGCCCACAGCGCATCGCGACGATCGAGGCCTATGGAGCGAAATGCGTCGGCGTCGGCCAGGCGCTCGATCGCGGCGGGAGACAGACCGCCCCGCAGCCAGACGTCGCGGACGGAATCGTATCCCGATGATCTGCGCGCGACGAACGCCTGAATGTCCTTTTCCCGCACGCCGTCGAGCTGACGAAATCCGAGACGCACGGCTTTCGTCGAACGGACGTCGTCACGCATGTCCGTGTGGCGCGCATGCAACCTGTCTTTCGCCGCTCGACCATCCTCGAAGTTGTTGTCCCACCCTGAGTGATTGATGTCCGGCGGACGCACTTCGACCCCGTGCTCTTCGGCGTCGCGCACGATCTGGGCCGGCGCGTAGAAACCCATCGGCTGCGCGTTGAGCAGCGCGGCTGCGAACACATCTGGATAGTGACACTTGATCCAGCAGGAGGCGTACACGAGCAGCGCGAAGCTCTGCGCGTGGCTTTCGGGAAAGCCGTACTCGCCGAAGCCTTCGATCTGCTTGAAGCTCGCCTCGGCGAAGGACTGCGGATAGCCGTTGACGATCATGCCATTGATGAACTTGTCGCGCAGCGCGCCGATCGTACCGACGCGCTTGAACGTGGCCATCGCGCGGCGGAGCTTGTCGGCTTCGGGCGGCGTGAACCCGGCGCCGACGATGGCGATCTCCATCGCCTGTTCCTGAAACAGCGGCACGCCGAGCGTGCGTTTCAGAACCTCTTCCAGTTCAGGAGATGGATAGGTGACGGCTTCACGACCCTGCTTGCGCTTGAGGTAGGGGTGCACCATGCCGCCCTGTATGGGCCCGGGGCGCACGATCGCCACCTCGATGACGAGATCGTAGAATTCCGATGGTCTCAATCGCGGCAGCATCGACATCTGCGCGCGGCTTTCGACCTGGAAGACGCCGACGGAATCCGCGCGGTGCAGCATCCGGTACACGGCGGGATCTTCCTTCGGAAGTGTGTCGAGGGTGAGGTTGCGTTCGCTTTGGCTCCAAGACGGATAGTGCTGCTCGATCATCGTGAAGGCCTTGCGCAGGCATGTCAGCATGCCGAGACCGAGAATGTCGACTTTTAGGATTTTCAGCTCCTCCAGATCGGTCTTGTCCCACTCGACGACGGTCCGGTCTTGCATGGCCGCGTTCTGGATCGGGACGATGTCATCAAGGTTGTCGCGGGTGATGACGAAGCCGCCGACGTGCTGGGAGAGGTGGCGTGGAAAGCCTTTCAACTCCTGCGCAAGTTGCAGACATGTAGCGAGCTTTCGGTCGTCGGGATCAAAGCCCAGAGAGATCATGTCCTCGCGCGTCACGCCGCGGGACCACCATTGCTGCGTCTTGGAAAGGGAGGTGATGGTGTCTTCGGAGTATCCGAACGCCTTGCCCACGTCGCGGATGGCGCTGCGGCCTCGATAACAGATCAGGGTCGCTGCAAGGGCGGCGCGATCGCGACCATACTTCTTGTAGATGTATTGTATGACCTCTTCGCGCCGCTCGTGCTCGAAGTCCACGTCGATGTCGGGCGGCTCTTTGCGCTCAGCCGAAAGAAATCGGTCGAAGAGCAGTTTGAATTGCGCCGGATCGACGGACGTGACTTCCAGGCAATAGCAGATCACGGAATTCGCCGCCGAGCCGCGCCCCTGACAGAGGATGGCGCACTCCTCGCGGGCGTAACGCACGATGTCGGCGACGGTGAGGAAGTAAGGCGCGTAGTTCAGGCTGCCGACGATGCCGAGTTCTCTCTCCAGGGATGTGCGGACCTTCTCGGGAACGCCCTTCGGATAGCGCTTGGCGGCGCCTTTCCAGGCGAGCGCTTCCAGCGCCTCCTGCGCCGTCGCATAGCCTGCGACGGTTTCATCCGGATACTGGTAGCTCAGTTCGTCGAGCGAAAAATCGATGCCGTCGAGGAAGCGCGTCGTCTCCGTGACCGCATGTGGCGCATGCCGATAAAGCCGCTCCATCTCCGTGGCGGCTTTCAGATGTCGCTCCGCGTTGACGGCAAGACGCTTTCCGGCTGCGTCGAGGGTCGTTTTCTCGCGGACGCATGTCAGCACATCGAGCAGGGGGCGCCGTTCTGGGGCGTGAAGGAGCGGCTCCGTCGTGGCGATGAGGCGCGCGCCTGTTTCCGCCGCCAGGTGTTCGAGCAGGCGCAGGCGGCGGCGGTCTTCGCCGTCGAAGGCGCAAGGCGCCGCGAGCCAGACGACGCCCAGATGGTTGTGCACCTTTGTAAGGCCATGGCGGAGCATCTCGTGAGACGTGGCGCCTGCTTCTACGACAGGTGAGACGATGGCCTGTTGGCCTTCGGCATGGGCGAGGAAATCGTCGAGATCGAGCCAGCATTCGCCCTTCGGCGCTCGACGGTTGCCGATGGTGAGAAGGCGTGTGAGCCGGCCATAGGCGACGCGATCGGTCGGATAGACGAGGATGTCGGGCGTGCCGTCCCGGAAAACGAGGCGCGCACCGACGGCGAGACGCACCCCGTACTCCTTTGCCGCCGCATGGGCGCGCACGACGCCGGCCAGCGTGTTGCGGTCCGCCACGCCGACGCCGGTGAGACCAAGCGCCTTTGCCTGCAGCATCAGCTCTTCCGGATGCGACGCGCCGCGCAGGAAGGAGAAGTTTGTCGTGATGGCCAGTTCCGCAAACTCGCTCATGCGAAGAGGCCGTGCATGAACCAGCGCGGCGGCGTGGCGCCGTCATAGGCGCCTTCGCGGTACAGCCAGTAGCGCTTCCCGTGCGTGTCCTCGACGCGATAATAGTCCCGCGTGCGCGTGTCGAAGGCGCGCAGCCAGTGCGGCGTGATGCGCTCTGGACCTTCCGCCCGCGCGACCTCCCGCACGACCCGTCGCCAGCGAAAGCGCATGGGCGGTCCGTCCGGCACCTCCGCCATCGCCTCGATGGGCTGTGCGTGCGCGAAAAGCGTGAGGGGGCGGCGCATCACGCCGTCTTCCGGCGGGCGCCACTCGGCCGGTGCGGACTCCGTGACGGGACGCCAGCCGCCGGCGCGTTCGGGGGCGTGCGTCTCCTCGAGGTGCGGGCGTCGCACGCGCGATGCGCCGAGCCGGACGACGAGCGCATCGATCACGCGCGCCTCGCTGCGTGCATCGTGCAGCGCCTTGTCCTCAAGGTCGGTTGCGACGGCGACCAGTGGCGCGATCTCGACGGCGTCGAGCCGCATCGCTTCGAAACCGAAGTCCGCGTCCAAGGTCTCCGCTTCGCGCGCAAGGCGATCATTGAAAAGCCGCACGATGACGCGCGCCACCCGCTCGGGGCGGCTCAGTCCAAGCGCGACAGTGCGTGTTTTGCCGTCGACGCCGAAGAGGTGAAGCTGCAG
>Ga0247843_1002525_pt1 | contig 32875 bp, 26 predicted proteins | sample LaCruzMarch2017__FD_192420 | JGI IMG/M metagenome (GOLD analysis project Ga0247843, IMG submission 192420) | Freshwater microbial communities from meromictic Lake La Cruz, Castile-La Mancha, Spain - LaCruzMarch2017_8m | ecosystem: Environmental > Aquatic > Freshwater > Lake | place: Spain... | reverse complement strand
GGTCGTGCTGGCTGCGTCTTCTTCCGCAAGAGCTTCGTTGTTCACTCGATCCGGGTCTCAACCATTGGCCTTCAATCGGCCCGCGCCTCGCTCTCGCCTTGTCTTGCGAAAGAATCCGCGACGCCATCCCTTTCCTCCCAACTGAATCGTTCCGGCCGAGCCGGAACGATGCGATGGGATCGGTCGTGCTGGCTGCGTCTTCTTCCGCAAGAGCTTCGTTGTTCACTCGATCCGGGTCTCAACCATTGGCCTTCAATCGGCCCGCGCCTCGCTCTCGCCTTGTCTTGCGAAAGAATCCGCGACGCCATTCCTTTCCTCCCAACTGAATCGTTGGCTGAGTACGCTTTCGGTAGTCAGGTAGACTACTTGGAAACAGATCCCCACCCGGAGGGTCATAGGGTGTGTCGGCCCGCGGGTTTCGGGCCACCGGATCGATGCCGTCATGTGTGGAGAATCCGAGATCTCCTCGGACATCCGCTGGGGGGAGGGAAATTCCAGGAAACTCTAGCCGGAGGTGGCTGGCGGCGGAAATCAGCGCGGGGGAAGGGCCGAGAGGAGTTCGCGGGCGACGGTGGGGATGATCTCGCGTTCGGTGGCGTGGTCGGTGGTGAAGACCACCAGGATGATGCGGCGGCCTGTGGGCAGTTCGATCAGCGCGGCATCGTGCCGGGTCTGGCTGGTGAGGCCGCATTTCGACCAGAGCTTTGAGCCGGGCTTCAATGCGATGCCCGTGTACCCATGGGCTTGGTCTTCCGGATCGGTTGCCGGTGAAGTGAAGTCCCGGGCCATGAGGTCGAGCATCTGGCGCGATCGGTCGGGGTTGACGCACTGTCCCAACGCCATCTCGAGCATCAGGCGCGCGGTGGCCTCGGTGGTGAGGAAGTTGCGCCGGGGTTCGAAGGCGGCGATGGCTTGGCTCTCTCTCCCGTAGGGACCTTCGCACCAGGGCTTTTTGCTGGCGTTGACCGCAGTGGGGTAGCCTTGGGTGTGGAACCACCGGGTGACCGCGGCGCGTTGGTCCACCCATGTCTTTAGTTCCGACTCGGGCAGTTCCGGGCCGCTGGTGGTGCCGGTGAGCAAGTCGATGAGGTAGTGGGTGGGCTCGTTGTACGATTCCACGATCATGTCGCGCAGGGCGCGGCGGACCTCGGGCGTGTCTTGGATTTTTCGGTCCTCCATCCAGCGATGGACGGCCGCCTGGTAGAAGAGCTTGATGACGCTGGCCGGGTAGATGGGCTCGGCGCCCAGGACCGAGGCGAAGGCAGCAGGGCGGGGCGGTGCGCCCGTTGCGCCGAGGTCGACCACGGTCGCGGCTACCTGCGAGGGCTGCAGGGGGGCTTTCCAGGGCCGGGCCAGCGTGCGCTCCACGGCTCGATCGAGGGCCTGCTGCAGGGCCTTCGATGGCACGGCCGACGGGTGGCCGGCGAGGGCGGGTTCGGCGGCTCGCGCCGTCGGGGTGCCCAGCCCGACCATTGCAAGTCCGGCGAGTGTCAGGGCGGCCACCAGCAGTTCGATCGCGGGTTTCATGGGGCGGGGTCTGTGGTCGACACGTTGGCGGCGGGTCTTTCGAGGAATCTCATGACCGTGTCGCCGTGGCGCATGTCTTTGCGCTCTTTCCAAGTGGCGGGGATTTCCAGCGTGTCGCGCTTGGTGTGGCCCACCACGAACAATCCTCCCGGAGCCAGAAGCCCTGGCAAGACGATGTCATCGAGCAGCAACTGGGCGAGCGAGGTCGATCGACGGCCGACATTCTTCTCGCCGTAGGGCGGGTCGGCGATGATCAGGTCGAATTGGCGTCCGCCCTGAGCCAGTTGGGGAAACACCAGAAACACATCCTGCACCCGCAGTGTCACCGCAGTGACGGGCAATCCTGAGGCGGCCAGATTCTGGCGGAAGAAACGGGCGTGTTTCTCGGACTTCTCGATGCTGACCATTTCCCGAGCTCCGCGGCTGAGGCATTCCAGACCCAGGGCCCCGCTGCCGGCGAACAAGTCCAAGACCCGAGCCCCGTCCAGAAAGGCTCCGAGGCTGTTGAAGACCGCCAGCTTGACCTTGTCGGGTGTGGGGCGGACTCCGAGTCCTTCAGGAACCTTCAATAGTCGGCCTGCAGCCAGTCCTCCGATGATGCGCACGCAGCGAGAGTGGGCCCCAGCGCTCGGTCGGCAAGCATCGGTTGAAAGCCTGAATTGACTCCCGGCGTGATGGGGCAACATTAGCTGAATGAAACGCTTTCCCCTCACCGGCCTGATTCAAGTCGCCACCCTGACCTTCACCACCCTCACCATGATTGCAGCCACTCCCCTCCAAGAGGTCAAACTCAAGGACATTGACGGCAAGGACACCTCCCTCAAAGCCTACTCCGGCAAAGTGCTGTTGGTCGTGAACGTCGCCTCGCAGTGCGGGTTGACTCCGCAGTACAAGCAGTTGGAAGCGGTCTACAAGAAGTACCACGGGCAGGGTCTCGAGGTGCTGGGATTTCCGTGCAATCAGTTCGGAGCCCAGGAGCCGGGTACGGCCGAGGAGATCAAGACTTTCTGCTCCACCAAGTATTCGGTGAGCTTCCCGCTCTTCGCCAAACTGAACGTGAACCCGCCGGAGCAGCACCCCTTGTACTCGGTGCTCACGGGCAAAGAAGCGGCTTTCCCCGGACCGATCGAGTGGAACTTCGGCAAGTTCCTCGTGGGTCGTGACGGTAAGGTGCTGCACCGCTTCAGCCCCCGCACCCAGCCCGATGCGGCCGAAGTGGTTTCGGCCATCGAGTCTGCCTTGAAGGCGAAGTGACCGAGGCGGTTTGGTTTTGCCAGAAGTTGAGACAAGAAAGCCCGCCATTTGGCGGGCTTTCTGATTTCACGAGCTCCGGGGCTCATGGTTTCAAACCAGCTCCAGCGGACTCCTTGGGAGAGTTCGCCTCACGGAGCGCGGATCAGCTGCGGGGCAGGGCGACCACGCCGGTACGGGTCAGGTCGAGGATGCCGAAATCCTTCACCAGCAGCAGGAACTGGTTGATTTTGGTTTCAGCCCCGGTGATCTCGATGACGATATTGTCGGGCTGCACGTTGACGACCTTGGCCCGGAAGAGTTCCGCCAGTTGGCAGATCTCGGCACGGTTCTGGCCGTTGGCCGCCACACGAACGAGAACCAATTCCCGGTCGATGTAGTCGGTCTTGCTGTAGTTGATCACCTTGACCGTATCGATGAGCTTCTCGAGCTGTTTGCAAATTTGCTCCACCGTGGCGTCATCTCCGCGGGTGACGATGGTCATCCGGCTGAGGGTGGCGTCATGGGTCGGGGCGACGTTCAGCGAGTCGATGTTGTAACCGCGGCCGCTGAAGAGGCCGGAGACGCGGGTCAGGACGCCGAACTTGTTTTCGACGAGCACGGAGATGGTGTGGCGCATGGGATGTTCGCTTTTCACGGTGTCGGTATTTCGGTTCGTGGAGGCTGGCCTGGACGCACCGGCTCTGGAAACGGGCCCCGCACAGAACCGAAGCCCGCGATCCGTTGCCGGAGACGCGGGCGACCTGGATTCCAAACAGTCGGCCAGTCCGCGTCAGCCCCGGGGGGCTACACGTACGGCTACCTGTTCACGCTTCGGAATCACGGGCGGACGCTATCGAAGCCCCCAAGCCAGCGGCAACGGGTATTTTCCAGTGAACGGGGTGGTCTGAACTTTGCGAGGCCTAGGGACCTTGCCTATGGTTTGGCTCATGCCCCGATGGATCCTGTGCCCAACCGTGCTGCTGCTAGGGTTGCTTTCCGCGCTCATTGCGGAGGCCCAAACGCAGCGTTTGATTCCCCGGGGCGACTTGTGGCGCCTAGCCAAGGGAACCACCGAGGCGTCTTCACCCGATCCTACCGGGTGGCGGGCGATCGGGTTCAATGATGCCGCGTGGTCTGCGGCGACGCTGCCGGTTTTCTACGGTGAGCCACTGACGGGTACCGAATTGACCGACATGCAGAACCGGTATTCCACGGTGTTCTTGAGACGGTCTTTCACTGTGGGCTCGCCGGCGGATGTTCGAAGCCTGATTTTACGAGTGAAGGTGGACGACGGTTTCATCGCCTGGATCAACGGGCGTGAAGTGGCCCGCTTCGGAGCTCCGGAAGGTGATTTCGCCCTCAATTCATTTGCCTCGGTGACCGCGGCCGAGCCTGTGGATTTTGCCGACTATGCAGTGGCCTTGCCCAAGGAAGTGCTGAAGTCCGGAACGAATGTATTGGCCATCCAGGCGTTCAACGCGACCTTGGCCAGCAGCGATTTGGTGCTCGATGCGGAATTGGAGGCCGAGATGGATACTCAGGCCCCCCGGATCGCCCGGATCTTGCCGGCCGAAGGGTCTGTCGTGGAGCCGTTCAGTTCGGTCGAGGTGCTCTTCGATGAGCCCGTGCGGGGTGTCGATGCCTCCGATTTGAAGATCAACGGATTGCCGGCGCAGTCGGTGGTGGCGGTCGCTCCCGATCAATATTTGTTCAGCTTTCCCAAGACGCCGGTGGGCACGGTGGGTTTTCAATTCGTTCCTGGCCACGGAATCACCGACTTGTCTTCGGCAGGGCTTCCCTTCGCTGGAGCAACCTGGTCGGTGACCGTGGAAGGCGGAACCGAAGCCAAGGGGGTGCTCATCAATGAATTTCTGGCGGTGAACAGCCGGGGTTTGCGCGATGAGGATGGCGACAATTCCGATTGGATCGAACTCTTCAACAGCGGCACCTCGCTGGCATCGATGCAGGGCTGGGCGCTGGTGGCCGGAACCGACCGTTGGGTTTTTCCATCGTTGTTCTTGGCCCCGAACGGCCGCCTGCGGGTGTTCGCCTCAAGCAAGAACCGCACGAACGACACGGCCCGTTTGCACACCTCGTTCCGGTTGAGCTCCGCGGGTGAACGCTTGGCGCTGCTCAATGCCCAAGGGGTGGTCCAAGACGAATACGCACCGACTTATCCGCCTCAACGCGCGGACGTTTCCTATGGACATGCTGAAGGGGCACCAAACCGGAATGGATACTTCGTCGTTCCGACTCCAGGTGCACCGAATGGAGCCAAGGGCGACGGCTTTGCCCCCGAGGTCGAATTCTCGGTTTCCAGCGGAACGTATTCCGGCGCTTTGGAAGTGCAGTTGAGCCCATCGACCAACGCACCCGTGCCGGTCGGGACGGTGATCCGCTACACGGTCGATGGATCCATGCCCACCGAGACCTCGCCGGTGTATTCGACGCCGCTGCGGTTCACCAATCTGGCGGTCCGGCTGCGTGCCCGAGCCTTCACCGGTGGATTGTTGCCCGGGGAATTGCGCGGTGAAACGTATCTGCCTTTGACCACGACGGTGGCCAACTTCCGTTCGGATCTACCAGTGATGCTCATTCATGATTTTGGTCAGGGACGACCTCCCGCCAATAACCGGGTTTTTGCTCATATGCAGATATTCGAGCCCGATACGAACGGCGTGACCCGGCTCACCAGTGCTCCCACCTTGGCCACACGGGCCGGCATCTCCGTTCGGGGTTCCAGCACCGAGGGCATCCCCAAAGCCAGTTATCGGGTCGAGTTTCGCGACGAGTTCGACAATGACCGACCGCTGTCGCCCTTGGGAATGCCCGCCGACGGCGATTGGGTGATGTATGCTCCCAACTTCTTCGAACCGGTGCTCATCCACAATCCGTTCATGCACCAGCTGAGCCGGGACATCGGGCGCTACTCGCCGAACTGCCGCTTCGTGGAGGTCTATTTTGTGGGTTCGGGCACCGGGGCCATCGACTCGTCCAGTTACGCGGGCATTTATGTGCTGATGGATCGAATCGAGGTGGGCAAGGACCGGGTCGATGCCGGGACCTTGGAACCGGAGAATCTCACGCTGCCCTCGCTGTCCGGCGGTTACCTCATGAAGATCGACCGTTTGGATCCGGGAGATGCCGGGATCTTTGCGGCCAATCAATCCGTGGCGCTGGTGGATCCAAGAGAAGATCAACTCCGGTTGCCGGCCCGTTCCGCTCAGTTGAATTACATTCGCAACTATCTGACCTCGTTCGGCAATGCCCTGTACGACAATGCCCGCTTCACCAATCCGGTGACGGGATTCCGGGCATACATCGATACCGGTTCCTGGGTGGATCACCACTTGCTGAATGTTCTGTCTTTCAACGTCGATGCCTTGCGACTCAGCGCCTTTTTCTCCAAGAAACGCGAGGGCAAGATCCATTTCGGACCGATCTGGGATTTCGATCGAGCTCTCGGCTCCACCGACGGGCGGGACTCCAACCCGCGGGTTTGGCGTTCCCAAAGCGGAGATCTCGGCACCGATTTCTTCAATTATCCGTGGTGGGATCAGGTCTTCCGCGACCCCGATTTTTATCAGGAGTACATCGATCGCTATCAGGATCTTCGAACCCGTCAATTTGCCACCACCAACCTCTGGCGTCTGATCGACGACCTGACTCGTCAGGTTCGCTCGGCGCAACCTCGGGAGCAGAATCGATGGGGCGTGTTCCCAAGGGGGGGAACTTATCAGGCGGAGGTCAACTTGATGAAGGCGTGGATTTCGAATCGGGCCGATTTCATGGATCGCCAATTCGTGTCTCCGCCTCGTTTGGCGAGTCCCTCGAGTCGAGTGGCCTCCGGATTCGGCGCGGAGATCATCGCGCCGTCGGGCCTGACCACGTCTGTCTATTACACGACCGACGGGTCCGATCCTCGATGGCCTGGTGGCAGAACCAACCCCGCGGCCCGTCGCTACACGGGCAGTCCCATCACTCTGGATGCCAACGCCAAGTTGGTAGCCCGTTCGGTGAACCCTCTCCACTCCGCGCTGACCGGTGCCAACAACCCGCCTTTGAAATCCACGTGGTCGGGCCGGGTGTCGGCCACCTATGTAGTGAAGCCCATCCCGCTGGTGGTGAGTGAAATCCACTTCCACCCGGATGACGGTGGTGCGCCCGGAGACGCGGACAATCTGGAGTTCGTGGAACTCTGGAATCGCGGCGACAGTCCCGTTTCGTTGGCGGGAATGCGCCTCCGCGGCGGCATCGACTTCACTTGGTCGCTCACCAATGCCCCGACACTGGCACCCGGTGCCTACGGGGTTCTGGTCCGGAATTTGGCGCGGTTCTCCGTTGCCAACCTGACGGTGACCAACCTCATCGGCGAATACGGCTCCGATCAGTTGTCCAATGATGGGGAACGCTTGGCCCTTAGCGGTCCGTTGGATGAGCCCGTGTTCGATTTCCGCTATGAGGCTTCGTGGGAACCGTTGGCCGACGGGGGAGGGTACTCGTTGGTGTTGTCCAACCCATCTTCGCCGGGAGATCCGGCGTTGGCCGCCTCTTGGAAGCGCAGTGCGCGGTTGGGCGGATCGCCCGGGGTGCCGGATCCCAACACGGCTGAGGAGTCCGTGCGAGTGGTGGCGGAACGGGATGCGACGGGTATCCGCTTCCGCTTCGATGCCGCGGCGGGATCTTCCCACCGCTTGGAGGAACGGGTTTCTCTCTCGGAAGGCGATTGGACTCCGTTGAACACATGGCCTGCTGCCACGCTCACTCGTGCCGAGGAGTTTCGCGTCGAAACCTCAGGCACCACCCGGTTCTTCCGGGTGCGTCGGTTCTGAGGCAATTTGGGCGATCTGGTTCATTTGGGTCGAAGTGCGATCGGTTCGAGAATCGAGTTTCTTTCAGGGGTTTCCGGGTTTGAAGTGTTCGCATGAACCGAGTGCTGGTGCTTTTCGATTCGTTGTCGGGCAACACGGCCAAGATGGCCGAACTGGTGGCGGAGGGGGCTCGATCGGTGCCCGACACCGAAGTGCGGGTACGCTCCATTGCGGACGCCACCGCCGACGATGTGCTGTGGTGTGACGGTCTCGCGCTGGGTAGCCCGACCAACATGGGCATCCTCTCGTGGCGCATGAAGCGCTTCTGGGACGAGGTCATGGGCCCACACTGGATGAAGGTGGATGGCAAGATCGGCTGCGCTTTCAGCACCGCAGGCGGCTGGGGCGGTGGGATGGAACTGGCCTGCCAGAGTTTGCTGACCGTGTTGATGAACTTCGGGTTCCTGGTCTTCGGCGTCACCGACTACGCCACCCGCCTGCACACCCCGCATTACGGGGCTGTGGTGGTGAAGGAACCCCGTGGTGAGGATGCCGAGGGTGTGTGCCGTCTGCTGGGTCGCCGTCTGGCCGAGTGGACGGCCGTCCATGTCCATGGCCGCCAGGAGTTGCATCCCTTGAAGAACCCGGATCGCCGCCCGCCAGGATGAGAAAACGTGGAGGACGCTGCAGACATCATCCGGATGTGTGCACTTTCGTCACGGCGACCTCGGGTGGTTTATGAATAACACTGGGCTGGATCCCGCACCGCAGGGTGGCCGGAGCCTGATCCAAATCTTGGACGCCTCGGGGTGCCCGGTTCCCGCCGAGCCGAAGCCTCATTGATGGTTCGGAATGGGTGGAAACCCTCGGGGGCGATGCCCCTTCAGTGATGCCATTTCCGGTCCTGGAGGGGATGAGTTTGGAGGCACCGGAGCAGATTGCGCTTGAAGGCCCTTCCGTGGACCCGCAGAAACGTCGTGCCGGTGGCGGCCGAAACGGTTAGACGCCCGGTAAACCCGATCATGTTGAATGCCTTTGTCCGTGGACTGTTGGTGGGCCTCCTGCCGTTGGTTGGCTCTGTTGCTTTGGTGGCTGGCTCGGCCCCAGATGCCGCAGCTCGCCTGCCAGTGATCCTTCGCCAACCGATCAGTCAGGGCGTTTACGCGGGCGACACGGTCAGCCTTTCGGTGGCGGCTAATCCTCCCCCGTCCGAACCGGCCGCCGCGTTGAGCTACCAGTGGTTGGTGGGTACCAACCAGACTCCCATCGCTCCGGGTGCCTACAATTCCACCAACACCACGCTGCCGCAGTTGGTCCTGACCAACATGGCGACCGGCTACAGTGGTCTCTTCCGCGTGGCGGTGACTTCCGGGACGAATACGGTGGTGAGCGAACCAGCCCAACTCTCGGTGGTGCTCGGTGTGGCTTCGCAGCTTCGATTGGGAACGGTCTCGGTGAGCTCCAACTCAGGCGCTGAAGTGGCGCGGCAGTTTTCCTTTCCGGTGGTTTTCTCGGTGTTCGGATCGGATCGGGGTGTGGGTGTGACTTGGACCTTTGACCCTTCGGTGGTCCGGGAGGTGCGCTTCGTTCCTGCTGCCGATTCGCCCACCAATACCACGGTTCGTAGCACCCTTCAGCCGGGGTGGTTCTCCTTCGAGTATATCCTGACCAACGACACGGCCGTCGGGTTTTCTCAGAATCAGCAGATTGGCCAACTGGTGCTCACCACCGCTGCCGATCGGGACCCAGCCCAAACATTGGCGGCCGCTCAGTTGATGCCGGTTGAATCAGATCGAGCGACCAACAGGGTCGGCCCGTCCTTCCCCTTGCCCAGCGGCAGTTACCGGGTGTTGGGAACCAATTTGGCAGATCGGGTGATGTTCCCCCTGAACATCTTGATGACGCCGCAGGTGATTCCTAGCGGCTCGATCACTCTCAATCGACAGACGGGCTATTTCGAGCAGGAAGCCCAGGTCGTCAACCTACGCCCGGATGCCCTCGCGGACGTCCTGCTCATTGTCGCGGGTCTGACCAATGACACCCGTGGGGTGCCCGTCTCGCTGGCCAGTTCAGTGGGCCCGGTGGGTACTCCGCCCAATCCCTCGGTGTTTGTGGGGCCCATGGACGCGTTCGCCGTCCGCCGGTTGACCTTCGAGTACTACGTGTCCGATGGCCAACCCAACAGCATCGGAACACCGGGCTATGTGACCGAATTCGCCTTGGACAGCACCATTCAGACCCCAATTGGTCGGCGCAGTTTGGTTCCGGTGACCTACAAGCCGGTTCTCTCGGGCGGGGTGCTGCTGGAGTTTCCGACCCTCACCAACTTCAGCTACTACATCCGCTATTCAGATTCGCTGAATGATTTCAGCGCTCAGGACAACACCAACTCGATCATTCGCACCGCGCGTCCGGCAATTCTGGGCAACGGCCGGAAGGTGCAGTGGCTCGACAACGGGTTGCCCCGAACCGAAAGCACTCCGACCAACCGATTCTACCGGGTCCTCGAATTTCGCTGAGATTCAGTCCCTCCTTCGCCCCTCCTGACGCCGCCATTTACCGCCATGAGTTCCTCGATTCAACGCACCGCCCTCCTGCTCCTCGCCTCCAGTGCCGCCTTGTCTGCCCGCGCTCAGGATGAAGAAGCGCTCGAGCCCCTGGGCATCCGCTTCCGCTTGGCGGGTCGGGTGCAGTTCAACCTCAAGGCCTCGTTTACCGACGCCCAGACTCCCTTGTCGGGTGCGGCCGGGCAATTTGCCGATGGTTATGTGCTATTAGGATCGAACACGTCCACGTCCACCAATGCCGGCGTGGTGACCGCCAATCCCGGATCCTCGACGTGGAATTGGGGTTACCAGCGTGCCGATCAGGTGGCCGGCAACGAGTTGACCTTGACCCGATTCGATCAGGTGCCACGGGTGGGTGCTTTGGATGGGAGCGGGGGTAGCACCGCTTATGGGGGCGAGCTGTGGGCCATGTACGAACTCTATAGCTTCCGGTCGTTCAAGAAGCGCACCGCACACTGGGGTGTCGAGGCAGGGTATGGCTTCACCACCTTTGACGCTTCGGCTTCCGGTACAGTCTCAGGGACGGCCACCCGACGCCAGTCGGCGTATTCTCTGGGAGGCATTGTTCCCCCGTCTCCTGGGTATCAAGGCGGGTATTTTGGGCCGGTCCCCGGCGGGCCGGTCTCCCCGGTCATCGACTTCGCTCCGGTGCGGTCCTCCTCGGTACAGGCGGCAGGCATCAACTCGTTGAATGCGGCGGTCTCGACCGATTTGCACAGCATCAAGTTGGGGCCTTGGGTGGAGTTGCCGATCACCGATCGACTGACCGTCGGTTTGGGAGCTGGCTACTGCGCCATCTATGCCCAGGCCGATTTACGCTTCACCGAGTCCACCGCCTTCACCGGAAACCCGGCGGAGTTCGGGGCGGTCACGCAGAATCTGTCGGTCAACGCCTCGCGCGAGGATTGGCGTCCGGGAATGTATGCCCGGGCCGTGGTGGATTTTGCCATCACGCCGAGTTGGTCGGTCTTTGCCGGCGGTGACATCCAGTCCAATTCGGACTTGAACTTCTCAACCCAAGGGCGCGGGGCCAGCATTCAGCTTGGTTCGGTGTTCGGCGCGATGGCGGGCGTTCAGTTCAAGTTCTGAATGGGGCAGGGTTTAGGCTTCGTCTGAATTAAGACGGGCTCGCTGGGTCCGGGGGGCATTGTCCGCTCCTCGGTCTGTGGGCGTTGTGATCCAGCTCCAGCGTCGGTGCCGAATCAGTGCCTGGTTGGTTCCGGGGATGGTTCAAAACCTTCCGTCGCCCCGTTGCTTCGGTCTTGCAGGTAGGACCTCAGGAAAAGAGGTCCAGCTGGGGCGGAGGCGTCAGCTCCTGCAGGGCATCGCGCTCCAGACGACGGACCCTTCGCGATCGGCCACTGCTGGGATCGGTCCCGACCTGGGTTGTGCCGTCAGGCGCCGCGACGTGTTGCAAGTTGAGTTCCGCCTCCTCGAGGACTCTCAAGATGGTCTTGGCGCGATCGATGACCGAACGAGGCACCCCGGCCAGTCGCGCCACTTGGATGCCGTAGCTCTTGTCCGCGGGTCCGGGCTGAATCTTGCGCAGGAAGATGATCTGATCGTTCCACTCCCGGACCGCGACGTTGTAGTTCCGCACCCGTGGCAGTCGGCCCGAGGCCATCTCGGATTCCGACGGCTGGGGGTTCGGCGATCCGCTGCCATGAGGTGAGGCCAGTTCGGTCAATTCGTGGTAATGCGTGGCGAAGAGCGTCTTGGCACCAACTTGATGGTGCAGGTGCTCGACAATGCTCCAGGCCAAGCTCAGTCCATCGAAGGTGCTGGTGCCGCGGCCAATCTCATCGAGGATGACCAGGCTGCGTCGGGTGGCGTTGTTGAGGATGTTGGCCGTCTCGCTCATCTCCACCATGAAGGTGCTCTGTCCGCGGGCCAGGTCATCGCTGGCGCCGATCCGCGTGAAGATGCGATCGCAAAGGTCGATGCGCGCCGAGGCCACGGGCAAATACGAACCGGTGTGGGCGAGCACGGCCAGCAGTGCCACTTGTCGGATGTAAGTGCTTTTGCCTGCCATGTTCGGGCCGGTGATGAGCGCGATCTGGTGGCTCTCCAGGTTGAGATCGGTGTCGTTGGGAACGAACCGCTCCTCGGTCATCCGCAGTTCCAGCACCGGGTGACGGCCTTCCTGGATTTGGATGCGTCCCTCGTCCCGAACCTCGGGCCGGTTCCATCCCTGAATCCGAGCCAACTCGGCAAAGCTGGCCAAGACATCCAGTTGCCCCAGTGCGGAAGCGGTCTCTTGGATGGACTTGAGGTGGTTCAGCACCTCTTCGCGCAGGCGCAGAAACAGGTCGTACTCCAGCTTCGTGGCCCGTTCCTCGGAGCCGAGGATCTTCGACTCCATGGCCTTGAGGTCTTGGGTGATGAAGCGCTCGCCGCTGGCCACGGTTTGTTTGCGCACATAGTCGCCCGGCACCTTGGACAGGTGCGACTTGGTGACTTCGATGTAATAGCCGAAGACCGAATTGAAGCCGACCTTCAGTGATGGAATGCCGGTGCGGGCGATCTCGTCTTGTTGGAGCTTGGCCAGCCAGTCCTTGCCGCCTCGGGCCGCCGAGCGCAGTTCGTCCAACTCCGTGCTGAAGCCGTCCCGGATCATCCCGCCTTCTTTCACCGCCAGGGGCGGTTCATCGGCGACGGCGTGGCCGAGCAGTTCGACGAGGTCGGGCAGTTCCCGGAGCAGGGAACCCAATTGCCCCAACTCCGTGGACTCGATGTCTTCCGGGGTCGCCGGGCCCGGGAGGAGTTCGGTCTGCGGAATGTCGGGGCCAGGTAGGGTGGCCATGGTCACGGCTGCCTTGACCGAGGGCAGTTGCTCCAAGGCCAGTCGCAGCGCCAGAAGGTCCCGCGCATTTCCGCTTCCGAGGCTCAGTCGGCTGACCGTTCGTTCGAGGTCGCGAACCTCGGCCAATCGGGCCCGGAAAGCAGCCAGGGCGGGTGGGTGATCCAGCCAGGACTTCACGGCGTCTTGCCGTCGGCGGATCGGGTCTTCGGCAGCCAGAGGTTGGGTGAGCCAATCGCGCAACCGACGGGCTCCCATGGGTGTCACGGTGTGGTTCAGGGCTCCGAACAATGTGGTGTTGCGGGGAGCGTCTGCATGGAGGGTTTCCAAGATCTCCAAATTGCGCAGCGAGATGGCATCGAGGATCAGGTAGTCGGCCACTTCGTAGAAACCAAGCCGACTCAGGTGCGCCACGTCGCGACGCAGGTGAGTGCTCAGGTAATGGAGAATGGCTCCGGCAGCACCGGTGGCAGCGGTGCGGTTGCGCAGGCCGAACCCATCGAGCGAGGCCACTTTGAAGTGTTCGCGCAGGGTGAAAAGGGCCGTCTCGGGCATGAAGACCCAGTCGTCATGGGGCGAGAGCTGCGTGTTGGTTTCACTCAACAAATCCGACACGGCCTTGGAGGCTCCAGGGAAGATGAGTTCGGCTGGACGCAGGCGCTCCAGCTCAGCCAAGAGGGCTTTGTTGCCAGTAAGCTCCGTCAGCCGAAAGTCTCCCGTCGTCAGGTCTACGCAGGCCAGTCCGTAGTTGCTGCCGTGGAGGGCGATGGACGCGAGGAAGTTGTTCCGCTCGGCCCGCAACAGGCGGTCGTCGAAGTGGGTTCCCGGTGACAAGATCGAAGTCACTTCCCGCTGCACCAGTTTGCCGGGCTTCGCCTCCTCGGTCTGATCGCAAATGCCCACCTTTCGCCCGGCCTTGAGCAGACGGCTGATGTAGTTGTTGGCCGCATGGTAAGGCAGGCCGCACATCGGGATTCCGTTGCGTTGGGTCAGCGTGAGTTGCAGCAGCTGGGAACTGACCACCGCGTCCTCGAAGAACATCTCGTAGAAATCCCCCAGTCGGAACAGCAGGAGCACGTCCTTCGGGAGTTCCCCCTTGATCCGGCGGTACTGCGCCATCATGGGGGTGAGTGTTGCTTCAGCGGCCATCTTCCTGAGGCTAGGAAAGTCGCCCTGAAATAAAAAGCGGGCAGGTGAAAACGATGAAAGGCCCGGCCGGGCTCCGACGAATACTGGAGAACGAGTATGACGACCGCACCTCCATTTGACATCAATGTATCACAACATCAGTGTGTCAAAAATTCTGGTGCCATGAGAACGACGCTGACTTTGGAAAATGATGTGTACGAAGCCGCCCAAGCGATGGCCCAGGCTTCCGGTAAGCGCTTGGGTGAAGTGGTATCGTTGCTGATGCGCCGAGGGTTGAAAGCGTCGGCCGAGACCGGGCCTGTCCGTTCTGGATTGCCGGTGTTCTTGGCGGCATCCGGAGCTTCGATCATTCCCAGCAATCGGGCGCGTGAACTCCTGGCCGATGAGTCGCAGTGAAACCCGCTCTCCTCGACATCAACGTCCTTTTGGCGCTGGCGTGGCCCAATCACCAGCACCACGGTTTGGCGCATCGGTGGTTCGCCCGCGAGTCCCGCCATGGATGGGCCACCTGCGCCTTCACCCAACTGGGATTCATCCGGCTGTCCTCCAATCCTGCCTATACCCCCTCGGCTGTTTCGCCGTCCGAGGCGGCGGGGTTGCTGGATCAATGGGTGCGTCATCCGCGCCACTCTTTTTGGGAATCTTCTGCAGCCAGCCGGGTGGGCATTTACGAGCGGGCACTCGGACACCAGCAGGTCAACGATGCCTGGTTGGTGGATTTGGCCCGCCAGTCCGGAGGGCGCGTGGTGACCTTTGATGGCCGGATCGGCCTCCATGATGCCGATCGTTCTCAAGTGACCGTGCTGTCGGACTGATAATGGTACCCATCGGATCACTGCTCTGCTGGAGGTGTTTCGCAACGAATCAGGCCCTCGTCCGAATACCGTTCTGAGCGCTGTTTTCAAACCGCCCCGGCGACGCCTCCAGGGTTTGTTTTTGGGCATCTAGAGGTTAGCGTCTAGCCAATCGTCCTGTCATGAGAATCCCAAGCACTTGCCTTTGCTTCATTGCTGCCGCTGTCGCAGGACTGTTTTTCGTGGGAGATACCTTGCTCGGCGCCGATGTTCCCGACTTGGCCTTGGGAGTGCGCAAGACCGAGCCGGTGAGTCCGGCCGATCAGGCGAAGTCATTCCGATTGCCACCTGGATTCGATATTCAGTTGGTGGCGAACGAGCCCGACATCCACAAGCCGATGAACCTCGCCTTTGACGCGGCGGGCCGGCTTTGGGTCACGACTAGCATCGAATACCCTTGGGCCGCGCCCACCAATCGGGTCGGTCGGGATCGGGTGATGATCTTCGAGGATTTTGGTCCGGACGGTCGCGCCCGTAAGGTGACCCAGTTCGCCGACGGTCTGAACATCCCCATCGGGGTTTATCCCTTTCGCACCGACGACACCCATTGGAAGGCGCTCGTCTGGAGCATTCCCCATATCTGGCTGCTCGAGGACACCGATGGCGACGGTAAGGCCGACAAGCGGACCCCGTTGTACGGCCCCTTCGACCACACCCGGGATACCCATGGCAACCAAGCCTCGTTCCGCCGCGGCTTCGATGGCTGGCTCTATGCGACGCACGGGTTCAACAACGATTCCCATGTCACGGCCCGCGACGGCAGTCATGTGGATTTGAATTCGGGCAACACCTACCGCATCCGTCTCGACGGTTCCCGGATCGAGCACCACACGCACGGTCAGGTGAATCCGTTTGGTCTGGCTTGGGATGCCCGCGGAAACCTCTATTCCAGCGACTGCCACAGTGCACCGCTTTACCAACTGTTGGCCGGAGGTTGGTATCCCAGTTTCGGCAAGCCGCACGACGGACTCGGCTTCGCACCGGTGATGCTCGAGCACGCCCACGGCAGCACGGCCATCGACGGGGCCGTGTACTACAACGACAATCTTTGGCCCGCCGAATATCGCGACACGCTCTTCATCGGCAACGTGATGACCAGCCGGTTGAACCGCGACACCATCACCTTCAATGGGTCCACACCTAAGGCCACCGAGCAGCCCGATTTCCTCACCACCACCGATCCGTGGTTCCGGCCTGTAGATGCCACCCTCGGGCCGGATGGTGCGCTCTACATCGCCGATTTCTACAACCGCATCATCGGTCACTACGAGGTGCCGTTGACCCATCCCGGCCGTGACCGGGAACGTGGACGTCTGTGGCGGGTGGTCTACAAGGGAGCGGATGGAAAGGCCCGGCTGCGGTCGCCGGCCTTGGCCACCGACCTCGACGGTTTGGTTGGCGAACTGGGCTCACCCAGCCTGAGCCGCCGATTGTTGGCGATGGGGGAAATTCAAGACCGCTTCGGTTCCAAGGCGTTGCCGGCCGTGCGCCGAGCTGCCGTGAAAGCCCGTGGCCAGAAACCCGGCACAGCTCAGGAAAGCGCGGACCGGGCCTCTGCGGTGCGGGTATCTGCCCTGTGGCTCCGGCACCGGTTGGGTGGCGCTGAGGCTGGCTTGAAGGGCAAGGAATTCTTGGCTGATTTATCCGATCCGCGGGATTCCTTGATCCGCATTCATGCCCTCCGGTTGATCGCCGAGCGGGGCATCTTGGCCCATGAGAATGACTCCCAGGCCCGCCTCATGGCGGTGGATGCGGAAACGCTGGCCGTCGTTCGCACTCGGTTGGAATCGAACGACGGGTTGGAAGTTCGCTGCGCCGCCGAGGTCTTGGGTCAGTGGCCGCATCCAGAGAATCTTCGGCCGATCCTGGACGCGCTCAGCCGGACTCCGGCAGCGGACACCCACGGAGTGTATGTGCTGCGCAAGGCCCTTCGAGATCACCTCCAGGCTCCGGGCGTCTTCGCCCATATTTTGTCGCGCAACGACTGGTCGCAATCGGATCAACGAGCCTTGGCCGATGTCGTACTGGCAGTGCCTTCAGCCGAAGCGGCCTCGTACTTGATCGGTCGGTTGGATCAACTCGACGAGAAGTCCGTTCCCACTCTGGCGGAAGCCCTGCGCCACGCGGCCCGATACGCTCCGGAAAGCCAATGGCCGGCGCTGTCTGGATTCGTGCGGCGGCGCTTTGACGATCAACTGGATTTCCAGTTCACCCTCTTCCGTTCCATGGATCAGGGGCTCCAGCAACGGGGCGCCTCGCTCACTCCAGCCTTGAAGGCGTGGGGGGCCGAACTGGCCTCCCGCCTTCTGAGCTCCGGAACCGACTCGAACTGGATTCAGGCGCCGCTGAATCCTCCGACGGAGAGCCCTTGGGATTATCAGGAACGCCGTCGTGCCGATGGGCAGCCGCTGCGGGTTCTTTCGAGTCTCGTGCGGGGTGAGCAGAAGACCGGGGTTCTGCGTTCGCCTGAGTTCGCCCTGGGTGGGGAAATTCGCTTCTGGCTCTGCGGTCACGATGGCTACCCCGACAAGCCGGCCAAGTTGGTCAATGGCGTGCGGTTGAAGGACGCGGTTTCTGGGGTCGTGCTTCTCGAAGCACGCCCGCCCCGGAGCGATACCTTGATCCCGGTGGTCTGGGATACTCGAGCGCATCCGGGAAAGCGCGGCGTGATCGAGGTGACGGACGCCGACACGGGCGATGCCTACGCCTGGTTGGCGATCGGTGGGGTCGAGGGAGCACCAGTGCTGCCGCCTGCATCGCCCCGCGCCATGGCCGAACGTGCGGCCGGAGCGGCGGAATTGGCCGCGCGGCTCGGGTTGAAGGAGTTGGCGCCCCAGTTGGAGGCGTGGGTGTCCCGCTCGGGTGAACCGGAGCCGCGGGCGGTCGCTGCCAAGGCACTCATGGCCTTGGATTCGCTCCGAGGTGTTGCGGTGGCATCGGCTGTTCTGGTTGATGGCAATCAACCGCAATCACTTCGGGAACGCCTCGGAGTCCTCTTGGCGGAGCGCAATACGCCTGAGAGTCGGGCGGCGGTTTCGGCCGCGTTCAAGGGCGCCGCGTATCGAGTTCAGACGCAGTGGGCCCTTGCTTTGACGGCGAACCGGGAGGGTGCTGAGACCTTCCTGAAAGCAGTGGAGCAGGGGGTGGCCTCGCCACGAATTCTCCAGCAGAACGGGACTCGCGAACGCCTGCAGCGAGCCAATCCAGACCGATGGACCGACCGAGTCGACAAGCTCACGCGCGGCTTGCCGCAGGCCGACGAGGCCCGCGAAAAGCTCTTGGCCGCCCGCCGCGATGGCTTCGACCGCACTCAAGCCAAGCCCGCGGAGGGGGTGCGAATTTTCCAGCAAAATTGCCAAGCCTGCCATCAGTTGGGAGGCGTCGGCGGGTTGGTGGGGCCTCAGTTGACCGGTATCGGCAACCGGGGTGTCGAGCGCTTATGCGAGGACATCCTCGACCCCAACCGCAATGTGGACCACGCCTTCCGCCAAACCCGCATCACCACCCAGGATGGCGACGAGTTGGCCGGATTGATGCGCCGCGAGGAAGGCGACTTGCTCGTGCTGGTCGATCCGTCGGGCAAGGAGTTCTCCGTGAAGAAATCCGCGGTGGCTCAAAAGCAGGAAAGCGAGCTATCCCTGATGCCCGACACCTTCGGCGAGTCCCTCAGCAGCGCCGATTTCAACCACCTCCTGGCCTACCTGCTCTCGCAGCGCTGAACCGCGGATTCTGCTCCGTGTTGCGGACTTCAAGACTATGACCGAAATCCACATTCGACGGGCCGTCCGGGCTGACTGCTCCGGCATCTTGGACATTTACAACGATGCCGTGCTCAAGACCACGGCGACCTACGATTATGAGCCGCGGCCGTTGGAACACCGGTTGGCTTGGTTCGAGGACCACCAGCGCACCGGGCACGCCATCTTCGTGGCCGAGGCGGGCGACGGGCGCATCGTCGGATGGAGCGCTCTGAATCGGTACCACGACCGGATGGGCTTTCGGTTCACGGCCGAAAATTCCATTTACGTGGCCGAAGGATCTCGGGGGCAGGGGCTTGGGGCCCGCCTGCTGGAACCGTTGATTCCCGCAGCGGCGGAGATTGGCATCCGGGCGATCCTGGCGGCGATCGATGCGCAGAATACCGCGAGCATCCAACTCCATGCGCGGTTCGGGTTTGAGCAAGTCGGCCTCTTCAAGCGGGTGGGGTTCAAGTTCGACCGCTGGCTCGACGTCGCCTACATGGAGCGCTGGGTCTGATCGGTCCGTGCCGCGGTCTTGGAACCGGATTCTGCGAGATCGCTTTTTCACGGCGCCCCGTTAGACTTCGACTCGATGGGCAAACCGATCCGCATTTCCTACGCGTTCATGGCTGTGTTGCTGATCTTGGTAGGGGTTCTCCATTTGGCGACCCCGCTGATCACCGCCTTGTTCGCCTATTTCGCTCTGAGCCTTCTGTCGCTGAATCGGAGTCGCTGGTTGGGCCTGACCTTGTTTCTGCTCCTCTTGGTTGCACTTGGAGTCGGCTTCTACAGTTTCTTCAAACACGCCTATGTTGTCTTGCCGCAGATCGCCGAAAAAACGATCCCAGCGGTCGTGGAGTTTACACAGAAGATCGGCTTGGAACTGCCGTTCACCGATCTGGCCAGTCTGAAGGTCACCGCTTTGGATGTGGTAAAGGCCAAGTTGGCCAACTTGGGACAGTACGCCCGGATTCTGGCCGTTGAGACGGTGTCGCTGCTGATCGGCCTGGTGGTTTCCATCAGTCTCTTCCTGAGTCTCAAACTCGATTTCGGGGCTGAACCCGAGGCTGGAGACGACAATTTGTACACGGCGGTCGGGCGCGAGATCGCAGAGCGTTTTCGAGGGCTGTACGATAGCTTCTCGAAGGTGATGGGTGCGCAAATGCTCATCTCGGCCATCAACACGTTCTTTACGGCCGGGTTCTTGATCTGGAACGACTACCCCTTCGTCACCGTGGTCATTGGCCTGACCTTCCTTTTCGGCATGTTGCCCATCTTGGGCAACCTTTTGAGCAACACCCTCATTGTGGGCATTGGCCTGACCATCAGCCCCAACATGGCCCTGGCGGCGCTGGTGTTTCTGGTGGTCCTCCACAAGGGTGAATACTTCCTGAATTCCAAGATCATCGGTGACCGGATCCGCAATCCGATGTGGTTGACACTCCTGGGCCTGGTCATCGGTGAAAAGCTCATGGGAATCCCCGGAATGATTCTAGCTCCAGTGATTCTCCACTTCGTGAAGGTGGAAGTCTCCCGCAACAAGTTCACGCCCCAGACACCTCCTGCATTCTGAGCGGTGGGCGCCGATGCGTCGGTCGGCAAGTGGGGGCCAGTCTCGCCGGCTCGATTCAGTTGATTTTGCGCAGAACCTGATCGGCTCCGAGTTGCACCACGTGGGGATTGCGATCCTCCTCGAAGCAAACCGGAATATCGCCGGCCAACTCCGGTTGGGCCAGCAGTCGGCGTCCGTTGCGGGCGCACCGTGCGGCCTCCAGCAACTGGTGTCGGTGGCCTCGGTACAAATCCCAAGTAATTTGGGAAGAATCGTCGAGAGACCAAGCCTGAGGCCCGCTGGTTTCCTTCAGCAGTCGGTCCACAAGGGCTCCTGCTCCCAGAGCGTCCTCGAACGAGGCGTTCTCCAGGGTGCCGGCACAAATCAACCAGAGGTACTCGGTTTGCGAGGCCACCAGGTGCCGAGCCATCGCCGTCAGGTTGCCGAAAGACGCGATGTAGACGGCTCGAGCCTTTCGGCACGCTTCGAGGGCGCGCGTGCCGTTGGTGGTGGTCATGATGATTTCACGGCCTTCCACGCGGTCCCGGGTGAATTCTCGCGGTGAATTGCCCAGATCGAAATCGATGCTGCCCGTTAAATGGGCCCGGATGCGCAATCCGTCCCGCTCGCCGGCCAGCAACGCCTCCGGATGACCTGTCCGCAGCGCCAGCGCCTCGGCGATCTCCCGGGCTGGCAAGATGCCGGTGGCCCCGTTGCCCAAGGCTTCGAGCATGGTTGAGGTGGCCCGCAAGACGTCGAAGACGACACACGTGACGCCCAGGAGGCCCTTGGCGTCCATGGCTTCGTATTCGGCCGGGGAAAACAGCACCCGCAGTGACGGGGCGGTTGGGGGGATGGCGGCCATGCTCACGGTTGGCCGAAGCAGTGGAGGGCCTTGGCGGTGCGCACGAAGAGGTTTCCGTGACTCAAGGCGATGCTGCCCTTGCTCGGGCCCTCACCCACGAAGGCATAGGTGGAGAGCACTTCGAAGGTGTTTCCGGCGCTCAAGACAAACACGGTGCCGTTCTCGTCGTGGCAATAGAGCTTGCCGTCGGCCCCCGACAAGGAACCCCAGATGGGGCCGTTGCCCGGGATCTTGCCCGACCAGAGTTTCTCACCATTGGAGGGATTCAGTTTGCTGACGATGCGTTTCTGCCCGTCGAGGACGAAGAGTTGACCCTCGAGTACGCACGGTGTGCTCCAGTCGGTCGGGGCTTCCTTGAACTCCCAGGCGCGATGGGTGGTGGTCACATCTCCCTGGCCGCCCGGTTTGAACGCCACCACGGGCTGGCCCTTCGGACCCGAAGCGAGGATGTATCCGCCGGCGATCACCGGGGAGGTCACGATGCGATACCAGTCGTCCCGCTTCTCGTAGAGTCGGGCCCGCCAAATCTCGGAACCATCCTTGGGCCGGTGTCCGCTGACATGGTCTCCGCCGACGATAATGAGCTCCATTCCGTTCGGACCTTTGAAGGGCACCGGCGTGGCGTACGATTCGCTGCTCTCCTTGGTGGAATCGGTGGAGCGGAGGGATTTCCAGAGGTCCTTGCCGGTCTTGGGATCGATGCACAGCAGGAAGGAATCCCGGTTGGGCTTACCGTCGAATCGCGGATAGTCCGGGGGCACTTCCTTGCGCTGGAGGATCGCCAAGTAGAGGCGGCCATCGTGCAACAGCGGGCTGGCCCCGTAGATCCACATGAGCCCCAGGCTTCCGAAGTCTTTGCTGAGGTTGCGCGACCAGAGGGGCTTTCCATCGAGATCGAAGGCCGCGAAGTCGCCCGTGCCGAAGAGTGCGTAAACCCGTTTGCCATCGGTAATGGGTGATGGGGCGCAGGTGTTGTTGCGGCCGACATCCTTGTCACCCACACCGACAGTTCGGCTCCAGAGAACTTGGCCGGAGGATCGATCCAGACACAGGAGTTGCAGGTTCTTCTGGTCGTCAGGCGAGGTGAGGAAAACCCGGTTGCCGCTGACCACGGGAGTGGAACCGGCTTTCCCGGGCAAGGGCGTGCTCCAGCGCTTATTGGCCGGGCTCAGCGTGCTCGGCAGGCCGTTCATGCGGATCGAGCCATCCTGGTTGGGGCCTCGCCACTGCGGCCAATCCGCCGTCGACGCCGCCGACAGGCACAGGGTGAGCGTGGAAGAGAGGGCGAGAAGAGAACGGAAGTTCATGGCTTCAACGAGTTGCTGGTGGGGATCAACGGTTTCAGGATCGCGGATGGCTGGCTCAGAGATGACGAATCTGGGACTTGTACTTCTTCAACAGACGATCGTTGTGGTCGTCTCCCTGAGTGTTGCTGCTGATGTAAATCTCCGGCTCCACGCCCCGTTTGACCAACTGTTCGATGGCGTGCACCACGATGAGGTTGATGATGAGGATGCCCGTGATGGTCGAGGGCGGTCCGATGCGGTGGGGGAAACCTTCGACACCCATGGCGGCATCGCCATCGACGCCGCAATTGTCGATGACCAAGTCGGCGACGTCCGCCAGACGTTTTCCGGAAGGATGCCGCGAGGGCCAGCGGTGGGTTTGATCCAGATTGGTGATGGCCACGGTCTTGAGTCCGCGGGCCTTGCCCTCCAGCACCATTTCAATGGGCACCGCATTGCGTCCGCCGTTGGAAGCCACAACCAAGACATCGCCCACCTTGACTGGATATTGGTCCAAAATGGTCTTGGCCCGGCCTTGTTCCCGCTCCAGGTAGGTCGCCTCGATGGCGTTGAGGTGCATCATCAAGGTCTCTTCCAGGATCGGAACGGCCCGAGCGAGGTGTCCGGCGCGGTAGAAGATTTCCTCGGCGACCATGTGGGAGTGCCCGGTGCCGAAGGCGTACAGAAAGCCATCGGTGGCCAATGAGTCTGCGAGCCAGTTTCCGGCAGTCGTGATCGGGGATCGTTGGGTGTCGGCGACGCGGTCGAACTGGTTGCGTGCCACGGAGACGAATTGATCGTAGGCGGACATGTGCTGCTGTTGAACGCCTTTGTACCGGGCGGGGCAATCCCAAATTCCAATCAGTTGGAATCTACGCCTGAAAACGCCGCCCGAATCAGCGTTCCAGCCGTTGAGATTTGGGTCGGATTCGCATCCGAAGCGGGACGTTCGATCCATTGCGGAGTTTGACCCCTGTAGAAGTGCACCCATAGTGTTTCCAAGAATGTTGGTCGCACTAGAAACGCAGTCTGGGATCCCTGAGGCAATTTCCGTTGCCGACTGGGAGCCTGTGATTGCCCCTGCTCGGGAATTTCTGGGTCGGGTATCGGCCATGATGGAGGCTCAAGTCGACGAGTTTGATTCGGAGATCGCTGAGTACGCCCGTTACGCGTTGGAAAACCAGGGCAAGCAATTGCGTCCCACCCTGGTCGCCTTGGCCGGCGGTGCGGTGGGTACATTGACCGACGATTCGGTGTCTGTGGCAGTGATCATCGAGATGATCCACCTGGCCACCCTGGTCCACGACGACATCATGGACGAGGCGAGCATGCGCCGTCGCAAAGCGACCCTTGCCGCCAAGTGGGGCAACCAGGTCGCGGTTCTCCTCGGGGATTGTTTGTTTGCCCACGCTCTCAAACTGGCGGCCGGTCTTCCCAGCGCCGAAGTGTCGCGGTTGGTGGCTTCTTCCAGCGGTCGGGTCTGTGCCGGCGAAATCCTTCAAAGCCACCGGCGCCGTCGGTGGGCTGTGGAGCGCTCCGATTACTTCAAGGTGATCGAGATGAAGACGGCCGAATTGTTCGCTCTCTCCTGTGATCTGGGAGCCCGACTTTCCGGAGGTGCCCCGGCAGAGATCGCTGCGCTTCGAAGCTACGGGCTGTCCTTGGGTACGGCTTACCAGATTTACGACGACTGCCTGGATCTCTACGGCGCCGAGTCCTCTGCCGGCAAATCCCTGGGCACGGACCTCGCCAGTGGCAAGGTGACCCTGCCGCTCATCATGGGTTTGGATCACTCCAACCCGGAAGACCGTGAAGCTTTGGTCGGATGGTTGGAAGATTGGCGGCCTGAATACTTTCCGCGGGTGCGAAGCCTCTTGGAGCAACACCAAGCCTTGGAGCGATCCCGGGAGGTGATTGGAAAATTTTTGAACGACTCGGACACCGCGTTGTCCACTCTCAAGCCCGGGCCGCAGGTCGAGGCCTTGTATGCGCTAAGCCGTTTTCTGGCGCGACAAACCGACTTGCTCGCCGGCGCTTGAGCCGTGAGCGTTGCAGCATTGATGGATCCAATCGCCGAGTCGACCCAGTCGACCATATTGGCCCGAACTGCCCCGAATGCCGAAGAGGCGTCCGAGGTGGTGCATCGTGTGCGTCGGGCCCAGGCGGGTGATCTCGCGGCCTACGACCAGTTGGTAAACCAGTTCCAAGAGCGGATCTATGGGCTTTGCTACCACATGACCTCCCATCATGAGGATGCACATGACTTGGCCCAAGACACCTTCGTGAAGGCCTGGCAGGCCCTCAAGAATTTCAAGGGAGACTCGAGTTTCTACACCTGGATCTACCGGATCGCGGTCAACACCTGCCTCAACCACCTCAAGCTCCGCCGGAATCGGACCCCGCATCTCAGCCTCAATGACTTGGATGTCCAACCCGAGAACGATCCGGACCTGGTGGCACTGGTTTCAGACAAGACCCCTCGGCGCGAAGCCAACCTTGCAGAACTTCAGCGTCGGTTGAACGAAGCCCTTCTCAAGCTGTCAGAAGACCATCGATCTGTGGTAACCCTCCACGATATCCAAGGACTGCCTCACGATCAGATCGCCAAAATTCTCGGGGTGAATCCGGGAACGGTGCGATCCAGGCTTTTCTATGCTCATCAACAGCTCCAAGGCTGGTTGGCAGATTGGATGAAATAACCGGTTTTCAAGTGCAACGCAGGCTATGACTGACGACGAATCCTCCAAGAGACTGCAACAGTTGATCCGTTTGAAGCGTCATGAGACGCCGCCTCCGGGTTATTTCAATGAGTTCTCGGACGGTGTCCTGGATCGCATCCGCGATCTGGAATCCAAACGAGCCGTCCCCTGGTGGCGTCGATGGTTTTCTCGCGGGCTGCAATCTTCTTCTGGTTCGGTCCCTGAAAGCGGTTTCAGGTCTGTGTGGGTTTGGAACGCCGCCATCGGGTTATCGACCTTGGTGATCCTGGCGGGGGGGCTCTACTGGGCATCGCTCCTGACCGATCCAGAGAAGGAGGCTGGCGATCCACTGCTACAGGCTGCCAGTTCTGGCAATCCATTGTCGGCTTCTTCGGCGGCTTCCACTGTCCTGTTGGCCAGATCGATGTCCGAATTGGTCGAACCCCGAAGCGTTCAATTCCGTCCTGTGACGGTGTCTATGTCGGGTTCTTCGACCGAATTGTCTTCAACCAATCCTTTGCCTTCCGGTTTGTTTCAGTTGCCTGGGGCTTCTGGTGGTGGCTCCGAGGCTTACCGAGTCCGTTTCGGAAACAGCCCCCGATAGGCCCTTAGCCGTTGAGGAGGTCCAACGGCGCATTCGCTGCTGGTCGACCTTTCAAGCAGGTTGCGACTGAAGATTCGTGCTGGGGCGGGTAAGGGTTTTCCGGAGAATCCTTGCCTTAAAAAACACCAACGGGCCGCCTGCGATATCACAGACGGCCCGTGGACGAATGCTCGTCGTGGAGCGACGGGAGCCGTGGCTCAGCTGGTGCGAACGAAGTAGACGGTGAACTTCTTATCGCCGGTGCCAAACGACCAAGTCAGGCGCCCCGTGTCATTGACCAAAGCGTCGAGCGATTGCTTCGAGCCCTCAAGCTCCGCCCCGAGAACATAGCGGCCGTCGGCCCGAATCCAGGTGCCGTCGAAGGATTTGAGTCCCTGGATGAATTCGATGCCGGGTGGCAGCTTGGCCACCTTGGCCGCTTTGGGTTGTGCTGCCGGAACAGCCGGGGTTCCGGCCGACGAGGGGCGTAGACCATATCTGGCCATGTAGGCGTTTTGTGTTGTAGTCGGGCTGGGAGCTGCGGGATCGCCGCCCTCCGGGTTGGCCGCGGCGACTGGGGCGGCCGGAGGGGCGATCTTGATGGAGAAGCGGCCGTCGGTGTAGGCCACCAGCGTCGCTCCCGAAAGAATTGGGCCCAATGCCGCGCGAACGCTCCGCATTTCCGCCGGGCTCAAGTTCAGCCGTTCGCGCTTGAGTTGGGTGAAGACGGTGCCTGGATCCATCCGCCAGCGGCCGAGGATCTTCTCGTCTTCATAGCGCGGCGAAATCCCGGTTTCGAGGTACTTGCGGAAGTCCTTCAGATCCACCTTGGCGAAGGTTTCGCGCAAGGTAGGGCTGAACAGCACCGCCGCCGCCTTCGGGTGGTTGAGCATGACGGAAAAGGCTGGCTTGCTTTGGATCAGCTTCAGGAATTCGGCATCGGAACCGATTTCTGCGAATTCTTGCTGGGCGCCGAGGGCCAGGAACGGAGGGTAATTTTCGGCGCGACCTTGAACCAGCGGGTTGGCATGCAAGATCCCGAGAATGTCCGACACCTCGTAGTACTTGGCCGGTGAATTGTCCATCGCGGCGAAGGTTCGAGCCCAACCCGTCGATTCCATTTCCGAGCGCAATTGGGCGATGTATCGCACCGGTGTGGCCTCGCCGTTCTCGCTGGTGACCTGTGTGATCAGGTAGCCTTGCCGGTAGACGAAGTTGCCCACGCTAAAGAAAACGCAAATGCCGGAAATGAGTCCCACGAAGAGTCCGATGGCTTGGTTCATCCGTTCGAACGCAGCGCGCGTCTGCTCATCGGAGCGGTACTTGAAGTAGAGTTCCACCGGTCGGTGTGCCGCGACCCCGATCACCAAGAAGATGATGGTCAAGAGGCTGAAGACAATCACCCCGGGCAGGAGTGTCAGGTCGACGAGATCCTTGACCCCCATCATGGCGAGGCCGGCGCTCACCGGTCCACTGGTGACACCGGCCAGAATCAAGGCCAGCGCGGCGCCAATGAAGCCGACACCCCAACGAATGGCGCCGGCTTGATGACCCAGCAGGCCAAACCCGCCGACCAAAGCGATTGCTACGACCCAGATAAGCATGCCCGCAGGCTAGAAAGTCCCGTGCCAACGCGCACGCGGAAAATCCAGTGTCTTCCGGCAAGGCTTGCGAATCCGAGTGTTGGTTTCCATGGTTTGGGACCATGAGCCTCCTGCCCTTCGGTGAATTGTCTCCGTTTCGCCCCCGCCGCTTCGTGCCGGCAACCTTGGCTTTGGGAGACTGGCAAGCCGTGGCCCCGTTCTTTGACCAACTGGAGGCCCGGGCGGCGGGTTGCACTTCCGTGGGCGAGTTGGAACGGTGGCTGTTGGATGCCGGCGAATTGTCCGCAGCCCTTGATGAAGAACGGGCCCGCCGATACATCGCCAAGACCTGCCACACCGACAATGCCGAGGCTGAGAAGGCGTACCTGCAGTTTGTGGAGGTCATCGATCCTGCCCTGAAACCCCGGCAATTCACCGTGGCCGAATTGTTTCTCAAGCACCCTTTCCGTCACCAACTCCCACCGGCGCAGTACGAAGTGTTCGATCGCGCCACGGCCCTCCAGGTGGAGTTGTATCGACCGGAGAACATCCCCTTGGAGACCGAAGAGGCCAAGGTGGGCAACGAGTACAACAAACTCAGCGGCAGCCTGACGGTGGATTTCCGCGGCGAGGAGAAGACGCTCGTGGCCATGGGGCGCTTCCAGGAAGAACCGGATCGGGCCTTGCGTGAAGAGGCCTGGAAATCCGTGGCCGCCCGCCGGGTTCAGGAGGCCGATCGTTTCGATGCGTTCCTCGATGAATTGATCCGCATCCGTCACCAAATCGCCCTCAATGCCGGGTTCCCGGACTACGTTGCCTATGCCTATCGGATGCGCGGACGCTTCGACTATGGCCCGGAAGACTGCCGCAAGTTCCATGACGCCATTGAAACGGAAGTCATGCCCATCTTCCGGAAGTTGCAGTCCCAGCGTCGCCAGAAACTCGGGGTGGAGCGCCTGCGTCCGTGGGACACGCAGGTGGATCCGTTGAACCGCCCGCCGCTGAAGCCCTTTGCCACCTCGGCAGAAATGGAAACCGGTGTTCAGACGGTTTTCGACCGCATGAACCCCGAGTTGGCGGCCGGATTCCGTGGGATGCGAGAGAAGCGCTTGCTCGATTTAGACAACCGCAAAGGCAAGGCCCCGGGTGGCTACCAATACACGCTGAGCGAGGCGCGTTTGCCGTTCATTTTTATGAACTCGGTGGGCCTTCAGCGCGATCTGGAGACCATCCTCCACGAGGCCGGGCATGCCTTTCATGCGCTGGCCTGTCGGGAGCAGGATTTGCCGCTCTATCGGGAGGCTCCCATCGAGTTCTGCGAAGTGGCTTCCATGGCCATGGAACTGCTCGGCGCGGAACACTTGGAGGTGTTCTACAGCCCGACCGACGCGTTGCGGGCGCGCACAGTGCACTTGGAAGGGGTCATTGGTGTGTTCCCCTGGATCGCCACCATTGATGCGTTCCAGCACTGGCTTTATTCCCATCCCAACCACAGCCGGGACGAACGCCGGGCCGCTTGGTTGGCATTGATGGACCGCTTCGGGGGCGACGTCGATTGGTCGGGTTGTGAATTGGCCCGGGCCAACCTCTGGCACAAGCAACTCCACGTCTTCCTGTATCCGTTCTACTACGTCGAGTACGGCATCGCCCAATTGGGTGCGTTGCAAGTTTGGGTCAATGCCCAGCGCGATCCGGTGAAGGCACTGGCTGATTATCAGGCGGGATTGGCTCTGGGAGGCAGTCGCCCGTTGCCAGAACTCTTCGCCAAGGCCGGTTGCCGCTTTGATTTTGGCCGCGAAACGGTTCAACCACTGGTGGCCCGGGTTTCGGAAGCCTTGGATCGACTGGCGGCCGGCTGAGCCGTCGGTCGACGGGCGGCCTCAGTACGCCTCGGCGAGGACTTGGCCCAGCACCTCATCGGGCAGGCGGATGGGGTTGCCCTTCATGCTGCTGGAGGCTTGGGCGGCCCGGATTAGTTCCGGGAAATCCGAGACACGGATTCCATACGAGGCCAGTCGAGGGATTTGCCAATTGCGCACCGATTCGGCGATCCACCGCAGACCCTCGTCGATGGAGGCTCCCGGAATGCCTGTGAGCCATTGGGCGGCTTGTCGGTAGCGTTCGAGAGCGGGATGTTTGGGTGTCGTCCGGGACAAGGTTTCGACATTGGCTCGCCACACAGGGCCCAACACCGCGGCACAAACCGCGCCATGGGGTGCTTGGAAGCGTCCGCCAATGGGGCCTGCCAAGCCGTGGACTGCCCCCAACCCGGAATGAGCCAGCGCCAGCCCGCTGAGGAAGGCCCCGTAGGCCAGGTCGGTGCGGGCTTCGAGATCTTGGCCGTTGGCGATGGCCTTGCCCAACGAACGCACCATCCGCGGGATTCCCTCGCGGCAGCAGGCGTCGGTCATGCCGTTGGCCTTGCCACTCACCCAGGGTTCCAGCAGTTGGGTGAGTGCATCGAGACCCGTGCTGGCCGTGAGTCCGGGTGGAAGCCCGAGGGACAGGCTGGGGTCGATCAAGGCGATGCGGGGCACCATTTTCGGGCTCCGCAAACTGACCTTCAACGCGTGCTCGGGTGAAGTGAGCACCGCATTCCGCGTGGCCTCGGCTCCGGTCCCGGCGGTGGTCGGCATTGCCAGGAAGGGCAGGGGATGGTTTTCGAGCGGAAGCCCCTGTCCGATGATCTCCAAGAATCGGAACACATCGCCCGATTGAGGGGTCAATGCCGCGATGGCCTTGCCGGCATCGAGAACGGATCCACCGCCGCAAGCCACCACACAGTCGACGCCGAGATTCCGGGCCGCTTCGGCGCCGGCCCGCACCTCGGACACCGTGGGTTCGCCCGCCACCGCCCATTCCACCCAGTTCAATCCGGCCGATCGAAAAGATTCCCGCACGGGTTCCGCTCGGCGCACATCGCGGCCGGTGACCAGCAGCGCCGATTGGCCCAGCGAGGCGGTGAGCGTCCCGGCCTGAGTGACCCTCCCGGGACCGAAGACGATGCGCTCCGGTTGGGCAAATTCGAAGGCGCTGGCCGGAGAGGGCATCAGTCCGGAAGGTGGACGGAGTGGTAGCGCACGCTCTGTCGGGGCACGGCCATCATGGGTGCCACCGTGTCGCGCCAGGTGGCGTAGTGCGGGGTGGCTTTGTGATCGGCCGGGGCCGATTCGGTGCGGTAGGCCTCCACGAGCACGAACCGGCAAGGGTCGTCCTGCTGTTGCACCACGTCGAAGCGGGCCACTCCCGGTTCCCGCAGTGAGGCTTCGGCATTGACGCGGGTGGCGGCGATGAAGTCGGCCACCGATTCGGGTTTCACCTGGACCAAGACATGAACGACGAGCATGGGCTTCAATTCTGGGGTGGTGCTCAAATGGAAATCCGGCGGCTGCGAGCTTGGACCGTCCAAGCCCTCGTGGCCCGCCCGTTCTCAGCCAGCCAGACCTCCTGGTGCAAGGCCACGGTCGGGCACACATGCCAGGGCAGGGAGTAGATCACGTCGCCCAAACGCAAAGCGTCGGCCGTCGGCGATTCCACCACCAGGTGCTCTTCGCTGTGACTGAGAGCGGTGGCGTCCGGGAGGTTCAGGAAGACGGTTCGGGGGTGGGGCATTTCCGCGGCCACGGCCTTGTGTCCGAGGTCCAAGCACACTTGCCGGGCGGCAGGACGGCTGATGACGCGCGACAGCAGGACCGCCGCGGGTTGAAAGGGCAGGTCCGGCATTTTGTGGGCGTAGCCTGCGTCCCAGAGCACGGTGGTTCCGGGGCTCAGCGATACATTGGTGCGCGCCGCATGGATGGCGAAAGTCGGGGAACCCCCGGCGATGACTCCCAGCGGTCTGCCCAATTCAGCTTCGATGCGACTTCTCAAGGCGGCCACGGGCGCGAAAGCCTCATCGCAAGTGCGGGTGCGCTCGGTGAGATCAGTGATGCCCAAATGGCCGTCGTAGGCATGCAAGCCGTCAAAGCGCAACGTGGGCTCCGCGTCCCGAAGGGATCGGAGCAATTCGCTGCCGGAGACCCGATCCGGTGCGATGCCCGTGCGGTGTTGGCCGATGTCGAGGTCGATCCAAATTCCGAGGGGCTTTGAGATGGGACACGCGGCGGCGGCAGATCGAAGCGATTCCACGACGCTGGCATCGTCGACGACGGCCGACCACTGGAGGTCCTGGAATCGGGAGGCCAGACGGATCCAACGCTCGATTTGCGGACCCACGGGTTGGACCGCCAGCAGGATGCTCCGGACACCTTCGACCCCGGCCACCATCTCGGCCTCAGCAATGGTGGCGCATTTGAATTGGACGATGCCCAGGCCCACTTGCCAGGCGATCAGTTCGGGCAGCTTGTGGGTCTTTACATGAGGCCACAACCGGAGCGGATCTCCGGCAATGGCCACCATGCGTCTCAAATTGGCTTCGATCCGGCTCCGGTGCAGGACCAGTGTCGGCGACGGAATTTCCGCCGCATTCTCCAGAACGTACCAGGGGTTTGGGGCCATCGGATCGCAGGGATCAGTGGAGTTCGAAGATCACCTCGATTTCGACGGGGATGTTTCCGGGCAGCGGTCCCATGCCGATGGCGCTGCGGGCTCCGATGCCATTCTCAGGTCCCCAGATTTCCGCGAAGAGCTCGCTGCAGCCGTTGATGACCTTGGGGTGATCGTAGAAATCGGCGGCCGAATTCACCATGCCCAGGGTCTTCACCACGCGCTTCACTTTGTCGAGGGATCCGAGCTGCGAACGCAAGGTCGCCAGAATAGCCAGGCCTACTTGTCGGGCGGCGGCTTTCCCGGCGTCCAGGTCGAGGTCTTTGCCAACGACGCCGGTAATCAGCGAGCCGTCGGTGCGCACCGGACCGTGACCCGACACGTAGGCGGCATTGCCGAAGACCACCAGCGGCTTGTAAACGGCCACGGGTTTCGGGGCGGGAGGGAGAACGAGGGAAAGGGCAGCGAGTTGGGATTCAGCACTCATGGTCTTGAAAGGTTCCAAAAATCCGCCGTTTGCAGCAAACCCTCAATTCCGGAGTCATGCCAAAGTCGGATGGACCCGGTGCCGGGAACAGCCTCAGATCAACGTGACTTTCGGGCCGTGCCTTTCTCGCGGAATGTGCCCGAGCGCCATTCCTTGTCCGTGGTGGCCGCCACCAGTTTCCACCCCGCCGCTTCAAAGGCCTTACGGACCACGCCGAACTGGGTCTCCAGGATTCCGGCCAGCACCAGAGAACCACCGGGTGCCACGCGGGCCAGCAGTCGATCCCGCTCGGCGATGAGCAGGTCGTAGATCAGGTTAGCGCAGACCACCGAGTAGCGCTGTTTGGGCTTCTTGGGGACCTGAGTGATGTCATCGTGGGTAACGGTCAGAACTGCGGCGACCTCGTTGAGTTCGGTATTCTCGTTGGCGACCCGCACGCAATCGGGGTCAAAGTCGAAGGCGTTGACGGGTTGATAGCCCAACTTGACGGCCGCGATGGCCAGGATGCCGGACCCGGTCCCAACATCGAGCATTGATTGTGAGGGCACATCGGGATCGCGGAGGGCGACGAGTTGCTCGAGGCAGAAGCGGGTGGTGGCGTGTTGGCCGGTGCCAAAACTCAAGCCTGGGTCGAGGACCACGAGGGCCTGACTT
>Ga0247843_1002524_pt1 | contig 32876 bp, 31 predicted proteins | sample LaCruzMarch2017__FD_192420 | JGI IMG/M metagenome (GOLD analysis project Ga0247843, IMG submission 192420) | Freshwater microbial communities from meromictic Lake La Cruz, Castile-La Mancha, Spain - LaCruzMarch2017_8m | ecosystem: Environmental > Aquatic > Freshwater > Lake | place: Spain... | reverse complement strand
TGGATCGATCCGTACGATTAATTTCCACAACAGGAAAGCCCGATGCCATCAGCTCTCGGCAGAGGCCGGCGCCAAAAGAACCTGTGCCTTCTATGGCAAATATTGGCTTTGTCCCAAGTTCAAGGGACCAAGACCGCAGGTCGCTATAGCCCTGTTGGTTCGCAGGGATCCTGCATTCGGCCAAACGGCCGCCATTGGCCGAAAGTGCCACTGCAACATGGAAGTCCTTGTGGGTGTCGACGCCAATGACAACGTCGTATTGCTCAGCCAGAGTTGGTTGTGTCAGTGTTGTTTTTGCCATCGCTCCTTGATGGTGGTGGGGAAGAGCGATCAGCATGGAAGCCGGACAGGACTGTGATGGGGCCTCTCGACCAGGCTCGTATCAGGTCACGACACTTCCGTGTTGATCGGCCCCATCCATCCAGAGCGACAAATCACAGGAAGTGCACCAACAGCAATTGTTGGGCCAGCCAGGAAACGAGTCAGCTCTAGTGGATGAGGTTCCCCTAATCATCACAGCCAGGAAAGATGTCACCCCTGTTAATTGAATTCTTGGGGGCTTAATGGAGCAGATCAATGCGTCGATACAGCGAGGCTGTTCAGGCTGATGTGAGAAGGCGGATGGGCCCGCCACACCGCCAGAGCGTGGCCCAGATCTCAGCCGAGCTGGGCATTCACGTGGTCACCCTCTACAACTGGAGGAAGACCTGGCGGTTGCAGGGGGAGGTGGTGCCGGCATCGGAGAAGGAACCTGAGGGCTGGGGTGCCACCGACAAGTTCACGGTGGTTCTGGAGACCGCTGGGCTGAATGCCACCGAGCTCAGCGCCTACTGCCGGGAGCGGGGCCTGTACCCGGAGCAGGTGGAACGGTGGAGGCAGGCATCCCAGGATGCCAACGAAAAGCCAGTGCTCACCTCGAAGGAGCAGAAGGAGCTTGAACGGCTCCGTGCCCTGGACCAGAAGGAGATCAAGAGGCTCAAACAAGAGCTCAGACGGAAGGAGAAGGCGCTGGCGGAGGCGGCAGCGCTGCTGATCGCCTCAAAAAAGATTCAGGCCTTCTGGGGAGAGGAAGGGGACGACTGACCTTGCCCGATGACCGCCAGAAGGCTCTGCAGATCTTGGATGAGGGCATGGCTGATGGGGCCCGGGCCAGCAAACTGGCCCAGCTACTGGGCGTGGGCCTCACCACGCTGCAGCGCTGGCGACTGCAGTTCGCTCGTGACGGTGACGACGTCGACTGCCGCAAAGGCAGCTACCGCCACGTGGCCCACCGCCTCAGCGAAGAAGAACGCCAGCGGATCTTGCTCACCTGCCACGAGCCCGAATTCGCCGCGCTGCCACCGGTCCAGATCGTGCCGGTGCTGGCCGATCGCGGGCTTTATATCGGTTCGGAGCGCAGTTTCTATCGGGTCCTGCACCAAAAGGGTCAGTGCCTGTCCGACGACAATCCGGTTGAGGGGTCGCGCCGATCTGGTTGACCGCTCTGGAGGGGTTGAGCTGAATCCGGTTGCCATGCGCAGGGCACCGGGCCATGCCTGCTCCCCTCACCGCTCAACAAATTGCGCTGTACATGTCCAAACGACGAGCCGGCAGCCGCCAGGAGGTGGCTGCCGCTGCGGCGGGCATCTCGGTGAGCAGTGCTCACCGGATTGATCACGGCCGCATCCAACCCAAAGCTGCCAAACCCCGTGGACGGCGGCGCCCAGACCCGTTGGCCGAGGTGTGGGATCCCCTGCTACTGCCCCTACTGGAGCGCCACCCAGCTCTGACACCCACCACCCTGCTGGAACACCTGCAGGAGCAAAAGCCTGATCATGACTGGAGTTCGCTCAAGCGCACCCTGCAGCGACGGGTGCAGCACTGGAAGGCGTTGCATGGCCCGGCGCCGGAGGTGATGTTCCCGCTGGCGTATCAGCCCGGCGAGATCGGCTTCTGCGACTTCACCAAGGTCAAACGGGTGGAGATCACCCTGCGGGGAGAACCGTTTCCGCACCTGCTGTTCCACTACCGCCTGGCCTGGAGCGGTTGGGCCTACGGCCAGGTGATCAATGGCGGTGAGAGCTTTGTCGCACTCTCAGAAGGGCTGCAGAACGCCCTGGCCGCCTGTGGCGGGGCGCCCAAAGAGCTGCGCACCGATCGGCTCTCGGCCGCCAGCCGCAACCGCGATGGCAGCTACGCCCTCGACAACCGCTTCGCGCAAGACCTTCGGTCTACGCCCCCCGCTATCAGGCGCTCTGCTCCCACTACGGCCTGAGCCCCAGCCGCAATAACCGCGGTGTGGCCCATGAGAACGGCATCGCCGAGGCCCCGCACGGCCATGTGAAACGGCGGCTGGAGCAGAAGCTGATCCTGCGCGGCAGCTGCGATTTCGACGAGCCGGCTGAATACGGCGAAATGCTCTCTGAGGTGTTCAGCGCCCTCAACGCCCCGCGGCAGAGTCGCTACGAGCAGGAGCTTGAACAGTTGGCTCCACTGCCCGCCTTTCGCTTTGCCGGCTACGAGCTGCTGTCGGTGCGGGTGCGGAGCACCATCACGATCGAGGTGCGGCAGGTCGTCTACTCGGTGCCGCCCACCCTGATCGGCCGTCAGGTCACGGTGCGGCTGCACCATGACCGGCTGATCGTTTATCTGGTCAGCGACTGGGTTTGCCAGCTGCCCCGCGTCTATGGCAGCGGCAGCCATGGCCCGAGGGCCTGGTGCATCGATCTGGAGCACCTGATCGATGGCCTGCGCGCCAAGCCCAGGGCCCTGCTCCATTGCCGTTACCAGCGTCAACTCTTCCCTGATCAGCCCTGGTGGGACTTCTGGCAGCACCTGCTTGCCGGTGGCGACCGCGATGCGGCAGCCCGGCTGTTTACGAAGCGAAGCGGAGTGGGCTGGAGGCCCTTGGTCGAGGCGCTGTATGTGGCCGTGCGGGTGGCCTCTTTTGAGCTGGTGCTCGCCTTTCTGCAGCAGGCCCAACAACGCCAGGCCCTGTCTCTCTCGCTTCTGCAACAGCGCTTCCGGGTGCCGCCGCGCCGCAGCTCCCTGTCTGATCCCGTGATTCCCCAACACCTGCTGGCCTCCTATGACCACCTCCTCCCCGGTGCCCCGCTCTCAGGCGGTGGAAGCGGCCCTGCCGCTGCTGCTCAAACAGCTGAAACTCGCCCGCTTTCGCAGCCACTGGCAGCCGCTCTCCCAGCAGGCTGAGGCCGAGGGCTGGAGCCCTGGCCAGTTCCTCTACGCCCTCTGTGAGCAGGAGGTCGACCACCTCCAGATCGCACGCCGCCAGCGCCTGCTACGCGATGCCCATCTCCCGTGGCAGAAGGGGCTTGATGGTTTTGATCACCAGCATCTCGAGGCCAAGCACTGGCAGGAACTGCAGGTGCTCTCCCGCAGCTACACCTGGCTGCTGCAGGCCGAGAACCTGCTGCTGTTTGGCCCCAGCGGCGTGGGCAAAACCCACCTGGCCATTGCCATCACGATGGCGATGATCGAGCAGGACTAGGCCTGCCGCTTCTTCCCGGGCACGGCCCTGGTGCAGTTGCTGCAGAAGGCCAAGGCCAGCTTTGAGCTGCCGGCGCTGATCCAGAAGCTGGATCGCTACGCCCTGCTGGTGATCGACGACATCTCCTACGTGCGCCGCAGCGAGCTGGAGGCCTCAGTGCTGTTTGAGCTGATCTGCCACCGCTACGAGCGCAAATCCCTGCTGGTGACCTCCAACCAGCCGTTCCGGGAGTGGGACGAGATCTTCCCGAGCGGATCGATGACAGTGGCAGCGGTGGATCGGCTGGTGCACCACTGCCACATCGTGGGGATCAAGGGCGAGAGCTACCGGCAAAAGCAAGCCGCAGCAAGGGTTTCTGGCGATCAGAACGACCCGCCTACGTAATTGACGCGGGCGCCAGAGCCGTCACGATCAACGACACCAACGCTGCAGACCAGCAGAGGTAAGGCGGCGACACGAAAACTGGCCCACCCGCCTTGAGATTGACGCCGGAACCACAACTTGGTTGACGCGTCGCGACAGCCTGGTCACGATCACGATCCCAACAGGGTTCTCACCCATCAGGAGGCATCAAAAGAACCGCGTCTACCGGTCAACCAGATTGACGCCACCCATCAACCTGATTGACACGGGACAGTGCCACCGCCGCGGGCGGGCCCGGCTGCCGCAGGAGCCGCGTTCGGTGCCGCGCCTCAGAGCAGATGGCCCAAACCAGGTGTGGAGCTGGGACATCACCTACCTGCCCACCAAAGTGCGGGGTGTGTGGCTCTACATCTAACTGGTGGTCGTCGCCTGGAGCCGCAAAGTGGTGGCCTGGGATGTGGCGGAGGTGGAGTCGGCTCAAATCGCAGCGTCTCTGGTGCAGCGTGCCTGCCTCAAGGAGCGCTACCACCGCCCCAGCGGCTTTGGCAGCAGCCAGTGCCACCAGCCACCCCTGATCTTGCACGCCGACAACGGCAACGCCATGAGAGCGGCCACGCTAGAATCACGCCTGGAGGAGATGGGGGTGCTCAGATCCTTTTCCGGGCGAAGGGACTCCAACGACAACCCGTACTCGGAATCCCTGTTCCGTACGGTCAAATACCGTCCCGACTACCCCAGCCGGCCATTCGCCACCAAAGAGGAGGCCTGCCAATGGGTGGCAGCATTTGTGGAGTGGTACAACCACCGGCACCGCCACAGCGGGATCAAGTTCGTGACTCCTGTGCAGCGACATAGTGGCTAAGCCGTGGTCATCTGCCGCCACCGCGCTGTCGTTTACGAACAAGCTCGCCAGCGGCATCCGCGTCGGTGGTCACGATCAACCCGTTGCTGGTGTCAACCAGAGGTGGTCTGGATCAATCCGACACCACCAGAAATTTAACTCGATTCAGCTACGTTGACGATGGCTGCCTGAACAGCAGCAGGGGCGTCATCTTTCCTGGCAGTCACCGGGGCCTCAGCTCACTTTTACAAGACATTGGGGTCATATCACTATGCTGCATTAAAAGTATATGACCAGCCGATCTCCTGGTTCTTCCGTAGCCGGCACGGTCACTAACATATAGCAAAGGTTCTTGATTTAATAATAGAACGCCATGGTATACTAAGGATGATACATAGTCTCTGCCGCCATTGGAACATCCAAACGACCTTGCAGGTCCATGGGCTTACGGCAATGCGCTTCGCAAGTCACTTGACAAACAGAAGCTATTAAAATTCGACCCAGACATGCAACGTGAGCACGCTAAATATTTCACAATGTCAGATCAAGTATGTATTTTTGGGGAGGGGCCGAGCATCGGAAAGCTTCCGGATGAGATCTTGCTGGGGGACTTGAATAGATTTGGAGTTGGATACCTACCATATACTAAAATAAGTTATGACATAATGCTTCATGAGCCAATTGCATGCACAAATTTATACAATGACTTTACAGGGTCTGGCATTGATAGAAACAAGTTGCTCAACAATCGCAACTCTGCCGCAATGGACGGAATTCTACCTATAGCCATGGTCGACAATAAACCCAATGTGGTCGTCCTTAACCCAGAGTTTGTGCGAGACACTAATGGATATTTTTCAGTTTACCATGAAGACATGTACGCTCTCCCATTATACTTTATCAATGAGAGGTCACGAGTCGATGCTCTTGAGGATTTAAAGAAGTATTTTCTAAGCAATTACGCTTATAGCACAGTTCTAAACTATAGATGTTCAATTGTAAGGATGATCTCACTTGCTTTTATTCTTAGATATCCAACCATTATGTTCACAGGGCTTGATCCGTCTCTTCCCCAGTACTGGTACACAGATTGCTCCTCCATCGAACGATTGTGCAACACATCCAAGCCTCATATTCTCCAATTTCAGAAAATAGCCTCTCAGCTTTCAGTGTTTAGAAAAGAGTGGACTTGCTTTGTATCGCCTGAGGGCGTGAAGGAAGGGGGATATTGCGATTTTGACAAGCTTGACCCCTTTGACTTTACCTGTGCTTTTTTTCTTGTAATAAAAGCGTTGCTGAGAAAGAACAGTTCAATTGGTTACCAGCCAAGATTACAGTATTATGGTGATGATGCTCATGTTTTAAATCTGATAAGGCAGACTCGGCTCGATCAACATATTGAACATATATCGCTTAAATAGGTCTCTCGTAGACTGCCAGATACAAAGTAGTGCCGTGGAGGGCAAAGAAGTCTTAATCGCAGAAGTGCTCTAGAGTTTGATAATTGGCCAAAAAGCAGCTGGGCTACAAAATATAGATATTAGCTTGTTGACACTATGTGACAATATCAAAGCTATCTGTAATGAAGAAGATATTGAATAGATATTGGCTATGAGGCAAACTCCAGAGCCCAGGATTAACATAGGCTATAGAGTTAAAATAAGAATCCTAAGCATGAGGCAACCCGCTGTCGACCCAAGACAACCAGCTCTCAACATTTAAGAGTTGCCAGAGAAACATCATATGATTATCGGATTTTACATCGTTTTCTACAATGCGACGGTGGTCCGAGACTATTTTTTTTACTTCAGATACATTGTATAGGCCACGATTCTGAAAACTTGAAGAGCTCACGAGATCTGATAAAGCCTCTAAGCCTCGACCACTGCTGAACCAGAGATGAGCAGGTGCATTCCATCCAGTCTTCTTAACACGATTTCTAGTATTATCTGGTAATAGCCCTAATGTAGCCTTGCGAAGCAAGAACTTGGTTATCCCACTGCGGATTTTCAGCGTAGGTTGTATAGCAAACATAAACTCAACTAATGCGTGGTCGAGAAAAGGGTTAAACTGTTCAAGACCATAAGCATTGCATTGGCGGTCCTGGGCCCGTAGACAACAAGGAGTGGTTTCACGGGACAAATCCTGATAAGAACGATTGGCAAGGAAGCTTGAAAATGGATGATCCATTTTGGGTACAAAAGAAGCAACGTCGAACCAATCAGGATTAATTGCTGCAGCGTAGCGGTTTTGGCGCTTCAGATCAGGCAGGCATTGCCCGGAGGATCCTTTGAGAGTAAGGCTCTGCATCAATTGCAGGGCAATAGCCGGGGTCTTGCGGTGTATCGGATGGTCATGGTGCCTGACCCAAGCTGTGATTTCCTGATCTAGCAATCTGGAATCGCCAGAGGAATATAGGTCTGCAAAGAATGGCGGAAAGTACTCATATTCTCCAGCATTCAATTCATCTCCTCCAAGTCCTCCAAATAAGGAGCCGTGACCAGCTGAAGCAACAGCATTACACACTGCATCATGGGACAGCCATGTTGCTGTTGCCACCGGTTCATTGTGGATTCGGACCAGTCGCTGGATACTGTCTAATATATCAATATCGTTAGAAATGGCTACTGGGTGCCATTCGGCCATCCCAGCTTCTATTACATCTTTGATCTCATTGCGTTCATCATAGGTTGGATCATCATAGACGCTTGAAAATGCAGCTTGTGGAAGTCCGATAATGTGAGTTGCCGAACAAAGGACTGATGAAGAGTCCATCCCACCAGACAGGGTAAATGCTGGTGCTTTAGCTACTGACAACCGCCTTGCAACAGCTTTCATTAACAGCTCGCGATAGCGCTCTGCAAGCTCATCTTCATCACTGCAATCCAATTCCTCGATTTGAATTGTCCAGTAAGAAGTGCAGACGGAGCTGCCGTCCCTGCCGGCCTTTAGGGTATGGGCAGCCGGAATCTGTTGTACCGCGGAGTATGGTGATTCCGTCGACGCGTTGTCGAACGTACGGTAATGAGATCCGGCGACGAGACCTGCATAACGCTTATTGATACTCTTGCTGACCCCATCCAATAGAGTTAACGCTGCTGGCTGCGATCCGAAAGCAACTCCACTTCTGGTCTTTGCATAGTACAAAGGCTTAACGCCAAAGCGATCTCGCCCCAACCACAGACGCTGCTCTGAAGCGTCAAAGAATGCAACTGACAGATCACCCTCAATGGCTTGTAGCGCCTGAACGAACCCCATGCGTTGGCAGAGTCGCAAGAGCAAGCCAGCATCGCCTCCTGGCCCGCCATCATCCAAACAACTGCGGTCGAGCAGCCGACCATCGAGAACAAGGACTTTGTCGCCATCCTGAGCTACAGACCCGGCCCAACCTTGAATGCCGACAGAGCAGAAAGAGTTGTTCAACACTGTGCCCGAAGCGCCTGTCATATGCCGTAAGATAGATCGAACGGCACTCTCAGCTATATCTGAAGCCAAAGTCCCCCAGTGAATATATCCAGCGATGCGTGACATTAGACTAACTTGTTGAAGGGCTGCATAACCACGAAGCACCAGTGATGGGGATGGTCGATGACCAATTCCGGTTCACCGCCAGTCCGGCGATCTGTGATAAATTGCGCTGAGAATCCTAGCTCTGCGGCCAGAGCAGCAATATCTTTCCTATCGTAAGTGTTAACATGAACGCGTAGAGGTTCGGGTGCATCTAGATAGTTATCCAGGACATAACTGTACGTCGCTTCATCCCTTACCGACTCACGTAGGATGACGCTCTTGCGGGCAGAACGCAGCAAGCGCTCAAGAGGGCGGCTGAAATTATCTAGGTTGCTCAAAACATTCATACACAGAATATGGTCTACCTCGGCATCAAGGTCTTCCAGTCTACCAACGAGCAGGTGGTCAGGTGGCAACCCATAAGAAGGTAGAATCTTGCGGCCCATAGTGATAAACTCTGCACAGCAATCTAAGCCCCAATATTCCACGGCGATTCCTCGGGTCAAAATGGAATGATAGAAGTATCCACTGCCACATCCAACATCCAGAAGGTCGTCACCTGCTGTAGCAAGATCAGCCAGCAGATCTGCGGCTTGGGCGGCGCATGTCATTTCATCTGCCTGAAGCTCCACTCGCCGTTTATAGAGTTCTCGGACAATACTTGAATGTTCCCAAATATTAAAACGAGACCAGCCCCCTAAACCGATCACTGAGCAGCCTTCCTGCCCTTAACGATGAATGCGGAAGCCAGAAAATGGCCGCGCCAGTCACGCGGTGATTCCAATGCCAAACTGCGATCGCGGAAGGTGCGGGGTAACAAACCCTCAACCATCGGCGGCAAAGCATGATAATGATAGAACAAGATTTCCACGTCGACCAGTCCTGCCGCTTCTGCTGCCTGCTTCATTTCAAACGGATTATGGGTTCGCGACAGTACCTCGTCATAACCCGGCTCATCGACCTTTCCGGTTCGCACGGGCGGCAGATCAGCACAAAAGTGGGATTCAATTTCTCTTAGTGCCACATCAATGGCTCCGGTCTCCTCCGGAACGGCCCTGGCGCGCAAGGAAGCTTCATCAATCAACTCTTTTCTGAAAAAATCTAGGGAGTACCTATTGAGGGTGAAAAGAGCAAACAACTGGTTGCGTGCCTCGGCCAAAACCAAACCACCGGGTTGGACGGATGCCGTCAGGTTGGCCAAGGCGACAGCATCCTGATCGGCTGGAATATGAGGAAGCACGCCGAAGCAGATTGCCGCTCCATAGCCCTGGGGGGGGCTGCGGAAAGACGCTTGGTCTAATACGCTGCCATGCCAAATGTGGCTTTCAGGGACATTCTGCTCAACCATGATGCGCCGTGCTTCGACGACCATTTCAGCAGTCAGGTCAAAACCATAACGTTCTATGCCCAAATCGTTGAGATCGCGAAGCATAGAGGCCGGTCCACAACCAGCATCCAGTAGGCTGGTAGCACCAGAACTAACTAATTCATCACGTACAATCTGTGTATGTACAGGAGGATAAGCCGCATCAGATAGGTAGTAGTCCTGATAATAGTTGTCACTCCAAGTGGAATAGCAATGTCTAACTGCTTGCTCTACACTATTCGTCTTATCATCATGATTAGTCATTTGGTTTCTTTCCTGCGAGCCACTAGCCACATGTGTGATGACAAGCCATTACTAGCAAGAAGCTGCTGAAACGGCCAGCCGAGGGTATCCCACTTCTCAATCAAGACCTGGCGCAGAAAGGCTGACGCTGGCATGGGGTGACGTCCAGCAAGGATTTCGTCCCGAACAATTTCGGCATCCAGCCGCCCGGGAGTGGTCACCTCCAAGACCTCGAATCCCAGATTGCTGACAAGCCGCGACAGACTTATCGGATTGAACAGGTTAACGTGCTCGGCATCCACAGCTTGGCTACCAGCGCCCAGTTCTGCAATATCAAAGCCCGCCCCATTGGGGCAGGTCAGGATCAGCAAGCCGTCAGGGCGGATCAAACGCCGGGCCTGCTGGATGAAGTCGCGGGGCCGGAACAAGTGCTCAATAACCTCAAATGCGACTAAGGCGTCGGCCGGGGCCACTTCGTCATCGACCTCTTCGATGCGTTTCTCGACAACTGATACTCCCCGCTCACGGCAGGCAGCGGCCAATTCTGGCGTCGGCTCCACTGCCACCACCTCATCAAACACTGCTGACTGCGCGGCAAGGGAGGCGAACGTACCGAAGCCAGGCCCAACCTCGATCAAGCGACTCATTCGGTCACCGCTGTGCTGGCTGCAAATCCCGACTATTCGCTCGAGCCAGGGTTTATGGATCTTCTCACGCCGAACCGCTTCAGAGGCAGGGAAAATATGCTTGGCCCAATATGCGTAATTCTCTGAATTAGCATAGTAATAGGCCATCACAACTTCGGACGGGCGCGGTGACATGTAGATGGTGCCACATTCTTCACAGCGCACAAACTGAAAGCCGTACTTACTGAAAATCGGATCGGCGCTTGTGGACTCGCATGCTGGGCAGGGAGATGAAACAAACTCCGAGGAGCGCGCATGTATCCGTGCGATATCCCGCGCAAAGGCTGCTTCCTGCTCTTCTAGAAATTGCTCAGGGCACAACTCATATTCACTCAAAGGTTCGCCCAAGAACAAGTCACTACTCATTTGGGATTTCTTATCCATGAAAACACCCTACAACACATAGTACAACACTACAAACATTGCTGATACCATGAATATCCACACAGTGCCGGCACAAGGCATTAGCTAAAGCGTACGCCGTTTCCACTGAGCACCTTCGCGCCACCAAACCCGGGGATCACGGAACGTGTCGGCGATACGGTCGAATTCGTCCTCGGTCATTCCCACATAGTCCAGCCACCGATGAAGATCTCGAGGCTTGATGGGATCGTAGTGATTAACCAGCTCGATCGCGCGTGATCGAGTCATTTTCCCAGCGCGGATGTCCTTGCACGTATGGTCCGTCGCACGACCATAGCCGAACTTAATATATTTCAAATAATCGTGGACACCATTTTCGTGCATATCATCCAGATTAGACATGGTGCGATAGGTGCGATCAAACGGTTCTGCGCTGATCTCAAACCCATAGCGTTCAGTCACGAGATTGATATGCTGATTGGCCTCCCAATGAACGAAATTACCAAGGAAAAGTCCACGCAAATCAAGGGCTAGAATATCTTTATCGTTCGGATACTTCCAGGGATTCAGATCCTGTGCACGAAGACCTTCGCGGTTTACAAAGAACGACCATTCATAGCCGCGGGCGAAATGCTCCAGCCGATCGCGGTATGTAACTTCAGGAAAGTCATCCAGGGAGAACTGGCCGCACAAGTCCAGATAGCCATGCTCGCCATAGAAGACCAGGGGGATCTTATGTCGAACGGCCACGGCCATGGGCGTGGTCATGATGCCAACATGAGCATGCCAATTCATGTCGCCCATGATGGTGAAAGCTAAGCGATTGAGCTTGCGGATGGTTTCAACCGAAGGGCGAACCACAATGTGATCCGCATCGAAAGCCTCTCGCATGCGCACCATGTTGCGCCAGCCCACGTCGGTCCAGTTATTGCCGTCATAGGTGACAAGCAGCGGATTGAGGCCAAACTCCTCCTTCAGCACATGCACCTGATAATAGGAGTCCTTGCCGCCCGACACCGCCACCACCACATCATGGCGGCTCCCGTCTTTGCAGCGATAGCGGTCCACTAGATCATGCAGAAGGGCTTTGCGCCGGTCCCATTCGGCCTCCGGAATGGCATCCTTCATGTTGGCCATCTGGCAGCCGGTGCACACACCCGTGTCATCGAACTCCATGGGGGCGGCCGAGATCGACGGATAGGTGCACTTGGTGCACCAGCGGATGTCGTGGCGCATGGCCGCCGCCTCCGGACGGGACGCCAAATAGTCGCCCTCGCGCGCTTGTCGCAACCGTTCAGCGATTCGGGCGTCCTCATACGGTCGGTCGTACTGTGGCTCGCGTTGTAGGTAACGCGAGCTCAGGCTTATCGGGCGCAGGGGTACACCGGCTCGCATTGCCGTCTGCTTGGCGTTGGGGTAGCTCAGTTCAAAGAAGTGGAACAGGTTGGCCGCTGCCGCTGCCGCGGCGCTGCCTTCGGTAAAGGCCGGAGCAAAGTGCTCGTATTGGCCCACACCTCCACAGGCCACCACGGGGATATTCACCGCTGAAGTTACATGGGCAATCAAGGCGATGTCGTAGCCCTGACCTGAACCGTCGCGGTCTATTGAGTTAAGGATTATTTCTCCGGCACCCAGCGACTCCACCTGCCGTGCCCAGACGGCGGGATCTAGACCAGTGGCGCGCCGGCCGCCATCCACAAACACTTCCCAGCCACCACGACCGTCAGCGCGGGCATCAATGCTGGCTACGATGCACTGGCTGCCAAATCGCTTAGCGGCGGTATCGATTAATCCCGGCTGCTCATAGCCCCCTGTATTCAGGGCAACCTTGTCAGCACCGGCAGCTAGCCGCTCCTCGATATCTTCCAGAGAACGGATGCGCCCGCCGAAGGTCAGGGGCATAAAGCAGACTGGAGCCAAGGAGCGCAGCACATCAAGTGCCGATGTACCAGCGTAGTTCTGCTGAAGGTCGTCGCGCCGCAGGTCGTGTCGATCCTCGCCGCGGCTGATGTCGAAGATCACCAGTTCGTCCACGTTCCAGGTGGAATAACGCTCCACTGTGCTCATCGGATTACCGATGACCTGATGGACCTTGAAGAGTTGACTACGCACAATCAACCCGTGCTTGAGTAGCAGTACTGGGATCAGACGTGGGTAAACCGGCCTTGATGCAATTTTGAATCTAGTCATGGTAAGGCTTCACCAGATCAGCAAAACGTGCTAACACTTCCAAGCCTGCTTCTTGGCTCTTTTCTGGGTGGAACTGGGTTCCAAAAATCATATTGCGCTCTAAGGCAACTGCAAAGCGATTGCGACCAATTTCGAGCCAGGCAGACGCATCATCTGGGTTAGCGCATTCGTAATAATAGCTGTGGACGAAATAAAACGTTCGCGAGGTCTCTTCCTTCTGGTTGTCCAGCAGACGCGCTCCCGGGGTGACGTGCACATTGCACCACCCGATGTTGGGCACCCGGAAGCCTGGCAAGGACGGTAGTCGCCGCACCTGCCCAGAGATCAGGCCGAGCCCTTCATGGTTGCCGAATTCCTCACTCTGATCAGCCAGCATCTGCATACCCAGGCAGATGCCCAGAATTGGTCGTCCACTTGCTGCATAAGAACGGATGGGCTCTACCAATCCACGTAGACGCAGGCTTTGCATTCCATCGGCGAAAGCACCCACACCGGGAAGGATCAGGGCTACTGCGGCTCCGATGTCCTCGGGTGTGTTTCCCAGGGACCAGCGTACGCCGATCCGCTCCAATGCCGTGGTGACAGAGGCCAGGTTGCAGATCCCGCTATCGATAACTGTAATCAAGGCATCACCCTACGCGGCGCTGTACGCGGGATTTCAGCCCGGCGTAAGGTGACCAGGTCTTTGACCTCGAACCGCCGCAGGTATCGGTTCAGGCGGTCGAAGGGGAGATCGTGGCGTTGCGCAATGTCGAGAATGGTCATGCTGCCGTCCATGTATCGGAACAGGCAATCCAGAAGATGCCCCCACACCTCGGCGTCTGCCTCCAGGTCCTTGACAACCGTGGGGTCGGGTCGCTCCATGTAGAGGTCGTACTTGGGATTGGATAGGCACACGAGCCCATCAAAGCGACGCTCAACCACCGCGTTATCCTCCAGGACCCCGACAACGCCCTTTAGTGCGTCGAGCATTTCCTCCAGACGCTCGGGATCCATGAGATCTGGACTGTCGAGGCTTGAATGGTATTCCCGATAGGGCGCGAACTGGTCTTCACAGCGGGTGAACTCGACGAAGGGCACCTCGTAACCCGGCGCCTCCCACACCGTCTCGTCGTTGCCTGCTCCCTTGCGCCAGGGCACCAGCGCGTAGGGCTTGCCAGAATGACGCAAGACGTTGGCGAACGCAGCATCAATCATATGGCCGCCCGCGAATGTGGCCGTGGCCTTCATTGCTCCCTGAGTGCCGGGCATTTCCTCAAACACACCGCAGACCATTGAATCGACCTCGGCGCGCGGCAAGTCGCGCAGGTAGAACACGCTGCCAAGATGTTCCGGTCCAATTACCAGCCGGTAGCTGTAGAAGGTGTCACGTTCAGCAAGCCATTGCATTAGGCGGATCAGCACAGCCATTCCTGCGAAGCCGTCGTTGGCCATGTGGGGATGGCAGGAGTTGGAGTTGAATACGACGGTCTTGGGGCTGCGACCGGCTTTGTGGCTATGGGCAACCAGCATTTCGCCTGGGTCGTATTCGGTTTCCAGTTCGACGCGATAGAGCCCCGGGCCCAAGGTCTCGAAGACGGTGTGGGGCATGACCAAGCACCAGTCTGCGTCCCAAGGCCGGTACTGCCACATGCAGTGGAACATGTATGCATCGGGTAAGGCAGGGTTGGATACAAGTTTGAGACGCAAATCATCCCAACCCAATTCCCCCGTAAAGGACTTTGAATAGTAGCCAACCCCCAAAGTATGGGTTGTTCCATCGAAAACCTCGTCCCCATCCTTGAAGAGCTTGGCCCGCTTCACCCGCCAGTTCGCAGGCACCTCCCAGCCATTGAAACTGTCACCTGAGCGAAAGCGGAACAGCTCCAAGGGCAGTTCCTGCGCGATGCGCGCGAAGAGGGCTTCGTTGTCGTCGGCCACAACCGCCGAACGGTAGATGCAAAGGTCACGAGTGAGGTGCAAGATGGTTGGAGAGGTGAGGCTCGAACTCGGACTACGCATCAATTTAGTCGCTGACGCTTAATGATTTGCCCGCCTGATGGATTACCAACATTTAGCGCGACTCTCATTAATAGGATAAAACTCGCAAACGACGTGGAGTACATCAAGGTTTCCTCGCAATCATGTGGCACCATGGTTGATAGAGGGCGCCACGAAACATCAGGCGATCGCTTTTATCGGTATTCACGGTGTAGGTTACGACCTCCTCGTCGTAGCCAGGCTTCGGTAGCTCAATCGGCAGTTCAAAGGGGTGGAACTCAACAACAGAAAAACCAGCACGGGTAGCGGCTGCATTGATACTACTCATGGGGCGGAAGCACAAGCGCAGGCCGTCAGGGTGCAACAAACTGGTCTCGTAGATGCTCAGGTTCTGGTGAACGAACGAGTGAGCAAAATCATAAATAATCACAGAGCCACCAGTTGTCAACCCTTGATTCAATCCAGCCAAGGCAAGCTCATACTGTGTATCGTCAAACATGTAGAGCACCGCGTTAACGATGATTACGTCGAAAGTGCTGCTAGGCACATCCATGATATCCATGTCCTGGAAGCTGATACCTTGAAGATTTGGGTTAGCCTTGCACGCTTCAAGAGACGACCGCGCCAAATCCCCCCCCCTGTAGTCCGCCTCAGGAACCAACCGTTTCAGGTGCATCAGCAGATTTCCGGTGGAACAGCCGATATCCAATACCTTGAGGCGACGTCCTTTGGCCTGCTCGACTAACTGGCGCACCATGGAAATGATGACCTTGTCACTTTCACGAATGTCGACAGCATGACGAGTTTGATACGCGTTGTATTGCTCAAGAAACTTTTCATCGTTCACGTAGTCGTAGTAGGTGAAATCTTCAGACATGAATGCGCTCTCCTCTATGGATTGATGGACTGCCGCTCTTTCAGCGCCTGCGCAATCTTGCGCAGGCGCTGAAAGAGCGGCGTGAACAGGAAGTGTTGTCGCAGCACGGCTGCATCCTTGGTCTGTGCCTCAGGGCGTTCGAGCAGGGCCCAGCGTGCCGCCTCATGGACAAGTGCTTCGCTGGGCGATCCGGTATCGCTGCGCCAGGAGCCTGGCTTGCGCTCTGCGGCCACGAACGTCTCCAGCAGGTCTTTTGGGCGGGCATGCGGCTGGGTATCTGGCGTCAGGTAGCCGGAGGCCCACATCTCCGGGCCGCAAACATATTCAATGGTCCGCTGCATTCCGGGCTCTAGCACGTCGCGCCAGCGCTCTACCGAGCGAGAACTGATGCTGCTGAGGTGGCCATAACTGCTGTTCGCATTGCCTTCGCCACCCTCGCCCATCACAGGGGTCAGCATGCCGGGCTCCGGTTCCACACCAAGAAATGCCGCCAAGTGTTCCACACCCTCCTGAGGTTTGCTGGCCAGCTCCTCGTAGTGCACCAACAAGAGCCTCTCATGCAGACTGCGATCCTCCAGCAGATGGTCCGCTACCGCAACCTCCTTGCGCCAGTGCCGCATGTAAGAAATGGTGTGGGCGGCCTGACTGGAATCGTGCTGCATCAACTGGAGCAATGAAGAGAGTATCCCGCGTGGGTCACGGCGGATTAGAATAAAGCGAGCATCTGGATAGGCTTTGGCCAATGCCGGAATGAACTCGGATGTCCAGACCTCTTTGGTGCCGCGCCAAAGAATAGGTCTGCCGTCGTCCCGGACAACCCGACTGAGAACACCATCGAGGATCTCCTTATAGGTTGCACCCGCGACCGATTTCAGACGCTCAGAGAATTTCAGCGATTCTATCGCTGCTCGAGCGGCAATCGTCGATACAAGCTCAGCCCTGTCAGTGGCAAATGTGAGCTGACCGGCCATCACCAAATCCAGCAGGCGCGGGCCTAGCGGCCCAAAATAGTAGTCCTGCAGGGCACAGTCCGCGGGGTAACTCGCCACCAGGGCGGAGTCGCACGTTGCCTCCACCCAGTCATCACGCAGGGCCTTGAAAAATGGCATCAGCGGATCGAGTGCCAATGCGATACGGGAGTGGGCATTGAGCATTCCGGCGACTAGATTCGTGCCGGAACGCGCCACGCCGAAGACGAATAGAGGTTGAGACATCCGTGAAGCGATTACAGTCAGGTCGAAGGGATGGCAGCAAGCACCAGATCATCACACTGGCGCCCTAAGTCAAGGGTCTGCTGTAGTGCCGGAATCATGTCTGCCAGACGATCGACAACTGTCGCGTCATCAAGACGCATCGCAGCCTGGATCAGAAGCTCGTATACATCCATGCCGAAATACCATGCAGCCACCGGCACGAACCCCGTCTCCACCAAAGCGGTTGCCAGGCTGGAGTCTGAAAATGTATTGACGTGGGAGGTCGGGTCCATGTGGCGGGCGATGGCAAACGGGTTCTGTGCCTGCACCGCAGTACCCAGACAATCGAGACGTGGCACCTCGACCACCAGTAAACCGTTACCGTGCTCAAGGCAGCGGCGCGCGGCATCCAGATATCGCCGTGGTTCTGGGATGTATTCTAGCAGGCCCCAGAAAGTAACCAAGTCAACCGACTCAGTCGGTGCCCTGAGGAAATCTTCATCCAACAACTCGATGCCAAAGGCCTCAGCGGCAAACCTCTGCGAGGCTCGGCTCAACTCGTACCCCGTAGCGGCTAGCCCGGCGCGGCGCATCCCTTCAACGAAGTGTCCGCCACCAGCACCGACGTCGATGCTGCTGCGCAGATTCCGACCATGGCATTCGGAATATACTGCGGCCGTCCATTCCACCTTCGGTGTGATGATTTCACGCATCCGCGCCTCTAGGGATTCACGCGCGACATAGGTGGCCGAATGATCTTCCGAGTCTGCAAAAACTGTATTGAGCACAGACTCTGCTGGCTGTTCGAGAACGAAACCATGGCCGCAACTATCGCAACGATGAAAGGGGATCCCCATGAAACTGAAGCGCTGCCGGGAGTGGCTCTTGGTCTCGGCTGCGCAGCATGGGCAGGCGGCGACGGTACGGCGTGGTGCGTCCGGTGCATACAGGATGGCCGCCGTCCTGCGCAGGAATGCGATGTAGTCGCGGGTCTCAGTCAGGTTCGTGCCCTTGAGAGTCAGCACATCGAATGGCTTGCCGTTGGTCACACGCACCGGATAATGCCTAACAGCCCCATCTGCTGACGTATGGATCCAGCTCTCTATGTTAAGTGAGTCTGCCGGTCCATCCAAAGGGGAAAGGCGTTGCCAGGCGCTCATGGTGTGGCTCCTGCTGTGGCCGGGCCTTGCCGCAAAAACCCAGCCAACGTGAACTTGCCACTCGGCTCACGCATGCGGTCAAGCCGTGTAAGGGAAAGGCCCGCCCGATACGCCAGCATGGCGAGTGAGACAGGGCTGAACACATGGTGATGCTCAACAAAAAATTCCTCACGCTCTGGGCCTTCATCTGCCGCGGCCACATCGGGCACCTCAATATAGATAACCCCCCCCTCGCCCAGGAAGCTCGCCCCCTTGGCCAGGAGGTCCACCGGCTTCTCCACGTGTTCCAGGACTTTGTTGAAACTCACCACATCAAAATGACCCAAATGCTCTGGACAAAGATCGAACAGGTTCTCTGCATAGGCCGTGATCCCGACGTTGACGCACAGGTGTTTGACAGTGCGCGAGTCAGGCTCAATGGCGGTAACCCGCCATCCCTGCGCCTTCATCGCTGAGGGGAACACACCGATGCCCGCACCCACATCGAGCAGGCGCCGGCCAAGGCCGGCTTGGTCTGCTACGAAGTCAGCCACCCGTCGCACCCGTCCGGTGTTATCTGAATGTTCAGGCGGTAAGGCAAGTATGCGTTGCAACCGCTCCTGCATGCCGCTAATGCCTCCGTAGGTCGAATCGACATAGTCGCCGCCGTAGAGCGCTTTTAGATCAAGGGCATGGCGGCCAAAGAAATGTCCGCAGATCTCACAGCGGTCGTAGCTGCGCTGATAAGACTGACCCTTCAGATCGAAGCGTGTCTCGCCTTCTGGCCGTGCCGCATAGTTAAATGCCTCATGTCGAAGTCCCCCACCACACGGGCAGTCGATGGTCGGTTGAATGCCTGTCATCCTCCGCCTCTCAGGGCTGCCGCAAACGCGTCAAGGCGATCTGTGGTGTCCATCCAGGCAATAATCTCCAGACTCTCCTGTTCAAGATAGGCTTCGAAAGTATCTTCTTTGTCTTGCTCCACCAACAGGACAAAATAATGCTGTGTTTGAGTATTGCGGATCAAGACTGCGCGCAAACCGAATTTAGGTAGCCGTCCGTTAAGTGACGGCGTGGCGTAGAAACCCCAATACTTGCGGGCTACATCGTACTCGCAGCACGCTTCGGTAACGAAGGTTACCTGCTCGTCGGGCTCCAGGCTTACCCGCCCACAGTCACGCATGTCGAATCGCACGCTATTGCCGACCGTGAAGACGCGCGGTGGAGTGATTTCATCGAATTTCATCGGAATACCGTTCTCAATTCATGATGCGTCATTCCACTGCCAGTCTGGCAACAGGTAGTCTGGTAGGTACCATATCCCATCGTCCCTGCGTGCCCAGACATCAAGATTTCGGAATGTCTCGGCAACCGCAAAAAAGTGCTCTGGTTCGATTCCGGCAAAAGCGCAAAACGATCTGATGTCTTCAAGTGGCGTCTGATCCCCAGCACGACGCAAAATTTCCAGAGCTTGGTCGCGAGTTAGGCGGCCATTGCGAATTTCCAAGGACAGATTATCGAACAATCGGGTGAACCCGAACTTGTACCACTTCATCCAATGGTGGATAGAGATAAAATCATCATCAATGTCAGCAAAGTTGTAATAGCCGGTGCGCGGCCCCTTACTGTCGGCAACAAAGCCATGTTGTTGAGCCACGCGCTTGGTTTCCGTGGGGTCCCAGTGCAGGTAGTAGCCCAGGAATATGGCCCGCGTCCCTGCGGCGACCATGTCGTCGGCCGTTGGCCCGAAATAGGCTGCTAGGTCCTTGCCGCTCAGGTCGCCGTCAACCCAGTCTGCAGCCGTGGTGCCGTGCGTCACGCCATATGACCGCAGCCAGTCATGATCTAGGGCAAACCCTGTATGGGCGTCATCCGATGCCCCGTACTCGAACGCCGAGTTTTCCCCCCACACCACAAGAGGGATGCCAAGGCGCACAGCCAGGGTGAGAGGAATGTTGAACAGGGCCATGTGCATGGGTATGGCGGTGGAGCCAAAGCGCTCGAACGCCTTAAGCATAAATTTGGCCTCAACCTTGGGGTTGATTTGCCAGTCGACATGATCAACCCCCAACGAAATGAGGTTTTCCAGATTGCGACGACCAATCTCTGTGCGGCCAGGCGTCTTCCACGTCACAGCCAATGGCTTTAGACCTAATTCAAGACATTGAACCGTCTGCCAAGTGCTGTCCTTGCCTCCTGACACCGGAATCAAGCAGTCATATCCATTGTTCTTTGCACTCTTCTTAGCAGATTCAACCACGGCATCCAGTTGCCCCCGGCGATCGGTCCAATCAATAACTCGTTTACCGCCATGGCTTTTACATGCATTGCAAACGCCATCTAGCCCGATTAACAAATTGGGCCTTGTATCAGGCAGCAGGCAAGAACGACACCACTTCATAAAACATAGCTTTCAAGGAAGATCTTTGCGCAGATGAAATTGAAAAGGAACTTGCTGCGGCTGTTGGGTAGCTCGCCTTGGGAAAGCAATGATTCAATCTCTTCGCGTTTGACAATTTCATAAATGGGGCTATCGCTCAGCAACTCCTCACATACCATGGCATTTCCTACATCAAGATAATCAAACAGAGGTACATTGAAGCCGACCTTACGGGGGTTGTTTATAATCAGACTTGGAGCAAGGCCATGAACCGCATCCCGAAGCACCGCTTTTGCGCGACCCTTTCGAATCAGGTGCCGAGTGGGAATACTCTGACAAACGTCAAATAAGTTCGTATCTAGAAATGGAGAGCGATTTTCTATAGAGTAATACATCGCATTTAGATCATCTTCATGCAGAATGACTGGAACAGATTCGTGGCGCAATTCGTTTGCCATGCGATTACGCAGAAGTGTTGGCGAGTAAACAGTCTCACAAAATGGTTCGACAAAAGGTTGGCACAACATTGTAGAGAAGACTTCGGCATCAAGATAAATATGGTCACGACCATCGGGGTTATGTATCAGGTATTCGGGGTCTTTTAGATAAGGATTGCGCACAATAGGGGCAACCACCGCCAACCACTCATTCATCGCCTCGTGGTAACGCGCCGTATCTTCACATTGCATAGCAGCCAGATAGGCATTGTGATGGTCAAAATAGCCACTTAACAACTCGTCGGCTCCTGTACCACTAACTGATACCTTAAAACCCGCCTCATGTACCGCCTGCATCAAGCACCACTGGGCGTAATAAGTAATGGTATAGATGGGTGCATCATGGTACCTGATTAAGGTACGAAGATTGCCAAGGAAGTTATCAGTTTCTATTGGGACTTCAGTATGGCGCAAGCCAAGTTCACGCACTGAAATCTCAACCATCTCCCGCTCCTCATAGCGAGTATCGGTGTTCATAATGGTAAAACCGTGAACATCATAGCCAAGCTCTTTCTTCGCTATAGAGATCAACGCATTGGAATCGACGCCACCACTTAGACAAAAAGCAATAGGAACATCCGAACGCAAACGAAGCTCGACTGATCGTATCAGAGCTTCACGGGTGTTGTGAACCGCGTCGTCATAGGTTAATGATGAGTCTTGTTGGCAAAATCTAGGTTGCCAGTAAGAATGATTTTGAGGGGCAGATCCGCCATAGGTACGAAAGCTAGCAGGGGGAATTTCGTGCATCCCCTCGAAAAAGGTGTCGCCCCCTTTGTATAAAGACTTGTATCCGTTAACCAGATACCGCTTTAGATGGGTGAGATTGACTGTCAAGGTGTGGCCCAAGAGAGCGAATATAAACTTAGGCTCTGATGCAAAATAAACATCACCAAGACTCTCATAGATATAAAGCGGTTTCTCACCAAAGCGGTCACGGCAAAGGCTAAGAACTTGTGTTCGGCTATCAAACCATGCAAACGCCCACATCCCCTCACATGATGGAATTGAATGCATGCCGCTGGTGCTCAGCAAGTGCGCAAGCACCTCGGTGTCACTAGTGGTATTAAAAACATGGCCATCAGCCTCCATACGCCTACGAAGTTCGATATAGTTATAAATCTCTCCATTAAAGCTAAGGACATCACTCCCGATTTCAAACGGCTGGCGCGAGCGGTTATCGAGATCAATGATGCTTAGTCGAGAGTGCAGCAGATAGAGCCTTCTTCCCTCGCTAACGTTTTGGAAGTGAACTCCTTGATCATCAGGCCCACGGCGCCGCATCAAGTTTAGACATGAACTAATCTTAGATTGCGACAGCTCTTGTCGACCAAAATATCCTGCGATTCCACACATATCAGATAATCGTCTCCATAGTAATATAGCTACCCTTCGACGTTGGCTTTGTCAACTTCCGTCCAATTAGCTTAGAAGTGAACTGAGGGGAAAGCCCCCCCGCAGGGCGAAGCCAATCAAGATCCTCCATGCTGATCAAATGGCCAGCCACAAGATCACGTTTGGCAACTATTGAGCGTCTAGCGGCGAACGCAACGGGCTCTTCACTAACTCTACAGGCCTTTGATGGAGAACCAATTAGTTGCGAGACTTCACGGATTCTCTCTGCAAGTTGCTTAAACTCATCTTGATCAGCGGACAAGGCGTGGTCTCGAAAATCAGAATATTGCTTATCAATGGTGAAATGCTTTTCTACCACACGAGCGCCTGCTGCAACCGACATAACAGCTACTTCAATCCCTAACGTATGGTCGGAGTAGCCAGCTGCATCGCAACGTTCCTGCAAAAAACGAATAGAAGCTAAGTTCACATCTGATATTGGAGCGGGATATGCCGATACACAATGCAGTAAGGATAGTCCTGGATTGACATTTTGAGCACCCCAGCTCTCGAGAATCACCGAACAAGCGTGGTCGACATCTGCCGCAGTTGTCATTCCTGTCGACATCACAACTGGCTTACCTGTTGTGGCAACAGCCTGAAGAAGTGGATCAAAGTTATTATCACCGGAGGCGATTTTGAATGCAGGAACAAGATCTTTTAGCCATTTTACGGCATCAAGATGAAACGGAGTCGACATGAACATAATGCCCGCAGCCTCTGCTGCGAGAGCTAGATCTTCATGGTCTTGCCGACTCAACGCAAACTTCTGCAACTGGCGAAAACGTGACGAATCAGTTTTATGAACGAGACGATGAGGATCAATAGTCTGGAACTTAGCGACATGTGCACCGGCCTCAGCAGCAAGGTTGATTAACCGCTTAGCCAATTGAATATCGCCCTCGTGGTTGTTGCCAATTTCTGCAATTAGCAGAACTTCAGAGTCAAGTTCAACCGAACCAATTTTCATGAGGAGGACCCCAAACTTTTCTCGTGCATCAGACGTGAATGGTAATGAAATACATTCTGAGAGCCTGTCATACAAAAACCCATCTTGATATAGAGATTAATAGCTGGTATATTGCAAGCCTGAGTGCCTACCTTCAGCGCAACAGGGGAACCATCATCAGATCCACGATTGGCCGCGTAGGCCAGCATTGCAGCGCCAAGCTGTTTGCGCGTAGCCTCTGGAGCTACCGCAATCAGATCTATCAACAAGCTCCCATCATTAGCATGAATATATTGCAAAAAGCCACTTACGTTACCTTGATATTCAGCAACCAATAGGCCATCACCTCTGCGCCCAGCAAAAAAGTTATTAACCCATTCGGCTTTAACAGTACATGCACATTCGTTTGAAATCATGGGATCCAAATGAAAGCGCGAAAACAAAAAAGAGCGACGCGCGATTGAGACAACAACCTGACGATCTCTCGAATCTGCCGGTCGGACTATAGGGATAAGTTCACATGCGCTTAAGGCTGGGCGGTAGAGGCTCAGGGCTGTTTCAACATGGTGAAAGCCAACTCGCTGTAACTTGACCGAAAGAGCCACCTCATCAGCCGGGAGCTTAAGTGTAGCAAATGCATGGGAACGAGATAGATAGTGATTCAAAACATCCGATAAACTTTGACCGTTAACGGCCCGTGAGAGAGTATAAACTTGCTTATCAAGCAGCCCAGAAAGCCAAGCATCATGATCTACAGAAAAGCCTAAAAAACTCATTATGAGACAGCTTACACAATTACAGACCAAAAAGTTCAGGTGAGTTAGCAGCTAAGGCCTTGTACCAGTTGATATACTTCGTAAACCCAACCTCAACTGGATATTGCGGCTCGTAACCCAAAAGCGAGCGAGCCTTGTCAACACTCAAAGTTCCTCGCTCTGGCATGAGTGCATCCCGGGGGTTATATTTTAGCTCAAGCCCAGGGAAGTTTTTAAGAACAACCTGAGCTAACTGGTTAAGACTGCGCGAAGAACCATATGTCAGATTAAAGATCTGATTCTTTGCCTGTTCTTTGCCAATGCATAAAATCACTCCTTGCATTAGGTCTTGGATATAGGTAAAGTCGAGGCCATCGGTTCCATCGCCATTAACAGTCAGGTCTTTGCCTCTAATTGCGTTCTCTATAAACGCCTGACCAACACGGCGGCTGACGCAGCGTTCTCCGTACAAAGCTGAAGGCCTAATAATAGTGTATGGAAGATCAAATACTTGACTATAGGCGATTGTTAGTTTTTCCCCGGAAAACTTCAGGGCTCCATAGATACCAAGTGGCTCACAGTGACAATCCTCATGAACAGCTTTGCCATCAAAGTTACCATATACCATCGATGACGAGAAATAGATAAAATGCGTCTGATTTCCCCTTACAGCATCGAGAGCGTTCTCGAGGGTGCGCATGCTGTGATCAAACGTATGATAAGGATCCTTGTTAGCACGATTAGCATGAGCAACTGCTGCAAGATGGACTACGGCATCAGGCTTTAATGAACTAAGATGTCGTGACAACAGTTGATAGTCTCGGGCGTCGACAATATGCAATGGAATATTAGCTTTGCGCAATCGCTCCAAGCGTTCATTAATAAATTCTACATAAAGTCTTGAATTAGAATCCTCAGAATCATTACATGTAAAAGCACCTAGATTATTCACCTGAAGGCTGTCTATCACATGGGGCTCAGCGCCAAGCTCCTTCAATCTGAGTGCGAGATTGTGACCAATAAAACCTGCGCCTCCAATGAGAGCAACTCGGGTTCCTTTTCGGATGAGGGTCACGATTCTGCTCCAGCAATGGCTTGCTTAAGCGTCTCTGCAGTGAATAGCATGTCTTCGTTGTTGAGGTGAGGGCCCACAGACAGAGCAATCGAACGATCGCTAATGCGCGAGGAATTAGGAAAAAGACAAGAGCCTAAGTCATACTTATTCCTGTAATAACTCAGATGAGGGACCGGCCCAGGGTAATAAATACTTACACCTACGCCAGCATTTCGCATTGATCTAATTATATCATGACGCGCATCACCAAGGTGTTCATTGAGAACTGCAACTAGACAATAGTGTGAGTGCTCAAAGTCGCCACCACCATCCGCCAACAGCATCACCTCAGGAACATCCTCTAGCGCACTGCGCAAGGTTGAATTATTGGAGTGTCTTTGCGTTAAAAACTTGTCTATACGTTTCAACTGCTCAATTCCGAGTGCAGCCTCTAACTCGTTCATTCGGTAATTATACCCCAAAATATCAACATCATACAATCCGGGGGTTATACGTTCTCCAACCATTTTATCGTAGCCAAACGCTTTAAGCCTAGTGACTCTATCGGCAATAGCGACATCACGCGTAGTAAACATGCCTCCCTCCGCTGTGGTTATATGTTTGACAGGGTAGAAAGAAAATGAACCAGCGTCACCAAGTAATCCGGCGTGAGTACCCTTATAACGAGTGCCAACGGCTAGAGCAGCATCTTCGACAACAAACAGTCCATGCTTTTTGGCTATCTGATCGACACGATCCATATCAACTGGCATGCCCAGATAATGAACAAGGCAAATTGCTTTGGTTCGCGGAGTGATAGCTTCTTCTGCTTGATCGAGGTCGATATTGCCGGTATAGAAATCAACGTCGACGAAAACTGGCTTTGCCCCTGTGTACTCAACAGCGTGAGCGGTTGCAACATGAGTTTGTGCTGGAACTATCACTTCATCCCCTTGGCCTATTCCTAAATAGACATAAGCAAGGTGAAGTCCTGCGGTACAAGATGAAACACTGAGTGATTGCCCCCCACCTATAAAGGCAGCAAAATCAGCTTCGAATTGTCTCGCTCGGGGCCCATGTACCAACTGGGGGCCTCGAAGTACATCAACGACTGCACTAATCTCTTCGTCCCCAATGATAGGCTTTCCAAATGGGATGTTTCGCATAAAACTTAAGGCAAGGCATAAGATTCTACACTTTCGGGCTTTCCAGTCTGAAGAGACCGATCAATAGCCAAACAAGTTGACATAGCAGCGAACACTGCCTTCTCATCGACCACTGGAGAGCCACGCCCCAGAATTGCATCAACAAAGCTTGGAATCAGATCACCCTTACCGACGCCAGGATAAAGGCTCGTAATCGGAATAATCTCTGCAGACGAGTCACGACTTTCAATTACAAAAGACTGATGAATGTTATTTACAAAAGTGGCCTTTTTACCGTAGAGACTAATGTTGTGAAAATGTGGATGTACACAGCCAAAGTTAGCTCCAACTTTCCCGATTGTGCCGTCCTCAAACTTTAACCATGCTATGACCATGTCAGGCGTAGTAAACGCGCTGCCAACACTACACATTTTATTTCCAACCGCACTTACCTCCGCTACTTCCGAGCCTACCATCCATATCAACAGATCTACCATGTGAATACCACCACCCAACATAACAGAATAGTTTGGTATCTGACCACGCCAGCCCTTCATAAGCTTGTCTAGCCTGCCATAATTATAATCAGCTTCTACATAATACAGGCGGCCCAACTCTCCTTCAGCGATCCGATCATGTACATCACAAAAACGACGACTCATCCGCAGAATTGTATTAGTTGAAAGGCGAACCCCAGAATTACGCATTAAAGCGCTGTAAATCCGAGACAATTCATAGGATGTAAGACAAAGAGGCTTTTCGCAAAAAACATGCTTACCGGCATCCAGTGCACAAACAACTTGAGAGGCATGATGGTTGTCGTAACTGGCTATGGAGACCACGTCTACATCCGCACTGCTAATTAACTTCTCCGCCGTCTTATAGATCGTGCACTTAGGATATTTGATTTGGGCATTTGAGCGTTTTTGCGGATCAATATCACATAGAGCAGTGACCTCTGCACCAGCGGCCTGAAATCCATAGATATGTTGTTCACCCACACCTAAACCAATGACTCCAACACGAAGAGGCTTCATCTCCATTTCAAGGCAGGCGAGATGCCACTGATGTCACTGACTCAATTGAATGTTGCCAGTATGGCTTACCAAGAGCTTCGAGCAGAACTTGGAAACGGTCGAGGTCATACTCTGTATCAACTGATAGCTGGATTTCTCCTTGCGACTGATCGTTAGTCACATTAACAATATTAAAACTATCAGGCTGTCTGTACAAAGCTGTAGTTACGTGCTCCTGTTCATACGGGCTTAGACCCTTGTAGATCAGGCGCCGAAGTGTTGCTGTAGATAAGATCTCTACTGATTGCCCTTTTGGAAAAGTTCTCTGCTGCACATTTGTAACCAAGTCTAGCTCTGGGTTGGCTCTGAAAATGGTGACTAGACGATCGACCAAATCACTATCCATCATTGGGCTATCTCCACTTATGCGTACCAGTGCGTCTGCCTTAAAAGACTCAGCCGCTCCAAGCATCCTACTCGCAACATCATTCAAAGGACCTCGATAGCAGGCAACATAAATCGATTCAGCGAACGAGGCCAGCTGATCGTCGGAGGGTTCTATAGATGTCGCAAGAATGATATCGTCGATTGCCGTACAACGACGCATGCGTTCAATAAGATATCCAAGCAAGGGCTGGCCAAGCACTTCGCGAAGTGCTTTTCCTGGTAGACGCTGCGATGACATTCGAGACTGAATGATGCAGACAATGCGAAGAGGAGTGGTCAAAATTCATCCTTTGCTTAAAAGTACTCTTAGCACTAACTAGCTAAATCTGCTGCATCATTGGTGTTGCTTGGTCGAGGATAAGATCCGCCAAGGCAAAGCTGGCCGTGAAGGCTGGCGAGATGGCATTCAGAACGTGTGTGCTGGCGGGCCCTGGTAGACAAAGAAAGTCGTCCTCTAGGCGCTTGGTGTTGTGATTAAACAGTTGGGAACGTATGGCCACCTTCTGACTCAGCTCTAGGTGTTCAGCCCGGACCGACGGGACTAGCTGCTGAGCCGCTCTGAGCAACAGAGGCGGCAAGGCCAAAAAGGCCTGCTCATGGATATAGCGGCGAAAGCCGCCGTGGTTTGCTAGGTACTGGCGTACCAATAAGGATATTGTCTCTACTGCCATGGCCGGCTCAAGGCCCTGCATGCCCCGGTAGTTCTCTCTTCCCCAGGCAGGTGTGGCGGTGGGGCCGATGCTCACCAGCGGAGTTGAATCGGCGCTCGGGGTGAAGTGCACTCCAAGAAATGGTACTTCAAGATCCGGCACCGGATAAAGGTTGCAACAAGGCTGAATCGGGCAGTCCGGCTTGAGCTGCCAGTAGAGACCCTTAAACGGTAGCAGCATGTACTGGTGCCCTACACCGAAAGGATATGCCACGCGGTCAGCATGCAGTCCCGCGCTATTGACCAAATGGCCATAAGTGATAGTTTCGCCATCCGCAAGTCGCAACTGGCGACGGCCCGGTTGTGCTAACCACCCGGATTGGCAATTAAGAAACGAAACACCCTGTTCTCGCAACTCCTGCTGAAGCCTTCGTACCACCGCGATCGGCTTTACTACAGCCGTGTTGGGACTCCAGAGGGCACGGCCACTAGCACTGCAGGCTTCTGGGATCAACTCACGCAGCTGATCCTTATCCAAAAGCTCCACACTGGCGCCGTTGGCGATACCGCGCTCGGCCAATACATCCAGCTGGCCATCCAGTTCCGGCCGTGGAGGCACAATCACCTTGCCACATTCATTTAGGGGTAAGCCCCTCTCTTCTATCCAGGCTCGCAATCTTCGGGCGCCGCCCACACATACTCTTGCCTTAACACTGCCTGGCTTGTAATACAGCCCCGCATGCAAAACACCACTGTTGCGGCCAGAGCTATGAAGGCCGAGCTCCGGCTCTTTATCTAGGACGGTAATGCGGCTAGCAATGCCACGGTCGAGAAGCTGGTGGGCCAGGCAGAGGCCCACAATGCCACCTCCAACGATCAGCACATCACAGCAATTGGAGGTCATCGCGGCGTTTGATTTTCAAAATCTATCAATACCAATCGGCTACAAATCAACATAAAAAAGATTTCTGATTGGCTGATTAATCAATAATCATATTTTTTACGGTTTAGATTTCAGAGTGAAAGTCTAAATCCGCAGGGGCATCAAGTGCCGCGGAGCAATCCCCTTGATATCCACCAGCACCCCCTTTGGAGCCAGTAGCTGCTGCCACTGTGCGGGCTCAAGCGCAGCAAATTGATTATGGGCAACAGCTAACATTACAGCAGTATACCGGTTCTTTGAAGGTATCTCTGGAAAGACAGACAGCCCATGCTCCTGAAGAGCCTCCTGAGGATCTACCCAAGGATCCACAACTAACGGCTTTATATTATAATTAAGAAGTGCATTTATCATATCGATCACCTTGCTATTGCGCATGTCTGGACAGTTCTCCTTAAAGGCTAGGCCCAGCACCAACACCTGTGCACCGCCAATGGCCAAGCCCCGCCGGGCCATTTCCATGACTAGCTTATGTACTACCCACTCGGCCATGCCATCGTTGATGCGGCGGCCTGCCAGCACTACTTGGGGGTGGTAGCCGACCTCCTCAGCCTTGTATGTCAGGTAGTAGGGGTCTACGCCTATGCAATGACCGCCAACTAAGCCCGGTCTGAATGGCAGAAAGTTCCATTTGGTGCCCGCAGCTTCTAGCACATCAAGCGTGTCGATGCCCAGGCGGGCAAAAATCATCGCCAGTTCGTTGACTAGAGCAATGTTGAGGTCGCGCTGAGTATTTTCAATCACTTTGGCGGCTTCAGCCACTTTAAGAGTTGCTACGCGGTGGGTTCCTGCTTTGATGATCGAACCATAAAAGTCATCTACCCACCGAGCTACTTCCGTCGTGCTGCCGCTGGTTACCTTGATAATAGTGGTGAGCTTATTATTAATATCACCGGGGTTTATGCGCTCAGGACTATAGCCGCACGCAAAATCTATATTAAAGTGGAGACCCGACCATTGCTCTAAAATTGGGACGCAAATTTCTTCTGTAGCACCAGGATACACCGTACTCTCATAAATCACTATTGGCATGCTTCTGGTCCCGGCGGCTGCGCGGGCTTTGAGAGCCTTACTTACTGTGGTGCTTGCTCTCTTGAGTGGGTTAAGGTCGGGACGCTTAGTGCTATCGATCGGTGTGGGCACTGTTACCAAAAACACATCAGCTGCTGCCAACAAGTCCTCATCGCTGCTCAACTCGAGCAACGTGGCAGCTTGAAGTTCCTCGAGGCTAGTCTCATGCGTGCGATCGACACCTTGGCGCAATTCTGAAAGACGTTGCAGGTTGATGTCGAATCCAATCACCCGGCGCTGCATCGGTTCTCCCGTACGCAAGCACTCCTTCGGATTGGCAAACGCCACGGCCAGCGGCAAGCCCACGTAGCCCAGGCCAATCACAGCAACGGTGCAGTTAAACTGGGGTGGCAGGGACATGGATAGTTCAGACTCCATAAAAGTGTCTATGCAAGAGTAGATACCATGCTACGCCTTAGCTCTCGGTCATTTGACGATTGAATCGGCTCAATGCCTCTTACAACTAAGTTGCTACAGTAGTTGGAATATATTGCCTGATTACATTATCAACAGCTTCTTAATGGCCATAGCCCCTGAGCCCTCCATAGCTGCCTTGATGCAATCTCTTATGATTTTAGCTGCAAATTAAACTGCTGTCAATATTGCAGGACTGAGCATCTAACTTGGTTGACGAGAGCACCACAGAGTGGGCTATTTATTGAGCCTTTGCGAGTCCAGCAAGAAGTAAAACAATAATCTACAGATGGCCTAATTCTTGCGCATCCATTTGAATTGCAAGATGCCTCATCAAGCAAATGCAGACATTACCTGCGGCCGCCAAATCGAGCACATCAATAGACTGGAATCCCAGCAGCAATGGATTAACCAGTTAAACCTTTCAAAAAGAGAAGCCATTCCTATAGAATACAATTGAAACCATGCATCTCATGGCTTGCAATCAGTTCTGCACCTTTCGTCTAGGAACATATCAGTCATAGCTATTGCCGCCCTGCTCTTCCACTACGGAACTTTCCAAGCCCTCTGGCAGCGGCCTGGCTTGATACAGGCTGGATTAGCTATGTCAGCCGAACTCTTCAGTGTCCCTATTGCAAGCCCGAGAGTGGAGGCCCTAAGGGCCGCTCTTCAGCAACGCAGTATTGATCGCCCCGCTGTGTTGCTCCACTACAGCGACCCCTTCCTGCTGCGATCCGCCCCCCTGCGCGGGCTGCGCCATTGGCCTGGGCCTCGGCTACTGGCCTGCGGTGATCTTCACCACGGCAATAGCCCCATCGAAACTCTGGCGGCCTATCTAGAGGCAGAACCCCACGACGCCGTGCTGCTCACTTTTAATCCCGCCCTAGTTGCTGAGGTGCGTCAGCGGCTTCGCGTGCCGGTGCGTTGTCTGCCGCCCACGTTCTTTCGTTACCCCAGCGCCGTGCCCGTTGAGCGACCCCGGCTGCAGTTGTTGCATGTGGGCAGCCTTGGGCCCCACCATCCCCGCCGCCGGGAGTTGGTGGCTGGATTGCAAGCCCGCGGGCGGTTGCCCTTTCGCCATGCCAGTACTTCCAGCCCTGAGGAAGCCGCTGCTCTCTATGCCCAGCACGCCCTTGTGCTGAATGTGCCCCTCAACCACGACCTCAACCATCGCTTTTTTGAGGTGATGGCCGCTGGGGTGCCCCAAGTGGTGTTTGGTGACCCTGGCTTGGTGGGGGAGCACCGGGCGTTGGCGGAGCGGCCTGATGTGTTTTGGGCTTCTTCCTTGGAGGAGCTGGAAGAGTTGGTGTTGGGGTTATTTGCTGAGCCGGAGCGGTTGCGGGGGATACCCGTGGCGCCGCCGGCCTATTGGGAGTTGAAGGATTTGCTTAAGGCGGCGTTTGCGCCGTAAAGCCGTTCAAGGGGTGCTTTCTCCAACCCCGATCAAGCTATATGATAAATATTTGACAGTTTTATAATGTCACTCAATCTAACTGAACAAAAGGAACAATATTTTCGTGAAAGTTTCCAGCTCAGTTACCACATTCCTTACCTTGACATTTGCTCTCAGAAGATCTCTCTAAACGGATTAGATGTTCTGGAAATTGGTGGCGCATTGCCGGCTTCTTTGGTGATCGACCATTTGTGTTGCAACAGCTGGACTGCCGTTGAAGCACCTTCTTACGACGAGGAGCTCGGCGAAGCCAATCAATTTCATCGAAACCTTGCAGAAAAGCAAAGGCTTCTAGAGATTGGCCAGCAATACCGCCATCACTACTGCAACGCTGAAGACCTTGGCAATGAACATCTAAATCAATACGACCTAATCTTCTCCATCGCATGCTTTGAGCACATCAATAGATTACCGCTGGCAATAAAAAGAATGCTGCAATATCTAAAGCCTGGAGGCAAACTCTTTACCATGCA
>Ga0247843_1002523_pt1 | contig 32890 bp, 24 predicted proteins | sample LaCruzMarch2017__FD_192420 | JGI IMG/M metagenome (GOLD analysis project Ga0247843, IMG submission 192420) | Freshwater microbial communities from meromictic Lake La Cruz, Castile-La Mancha, Spain - LaCruzMarch2017_8m | ecosystem: Environmental > Aquatic > Freshwater > Lake | place: Spain... | reverse complement strand
TGCGTGCCTGGTGGTGGAGGCAGGCATCCTGCGTGCCTTTCTGGTGTGTGGGTGGATGGCACTCCGGAGGAGTGCGGGACACTGAAGCCATGCGGGACGCATGCTTCTACAATGGGGAAAGTTGGATGTTTGTTGGGGGCAGGTCGAGGGAGAAGCGGCCACGAACTGGCATCAATCTGCCGAGGGCTATGCCCGCCGGGCCGATTTTTTTGATTTTGTAGCGGATGCTGGAGATGTCGTGTTTCAGGGAATCGACATCCACTTTTGCATTGCAGGAGGCGCGCCAATCGGCACCAGCTTTTGCGCGTCGAGAGTGGATGGCAGCACGATGGGTGCTCCAAAATTCCGCCCCGTTTTTATAGTCGGCAAGCGGGGGTTCAGCAGCGAGCGCGCGTTCGCAGAGGAAGAGCATGAGCGAATGCTCTCGAGGACCCAGCGAGACAGAAAGACTATTGATGGAGCAGCCGGGGGTGGACTCCGAGAGGGCAAGCACGGGGGGTTGTGAGGAGTCACTATCTTCTCGGCAGATCGCAGAAAGAGTCTGGAAGCTGCCTGGCTCACGGCCGAGGTGTTTGACCAACTTGTCGCGAAGGGGAATAAAGGGCATATCGGCGAGTTCGATGGAGGGCAGGGCAACATGACGGGTTGCGCGCCGCGAACCCTTGGGCCGGGCGTCTGGTTGGCCAGGGAACCAGAAGCCGGGTTGGGAGTCGTAGGGTTCTTGCACGAGAACATGGGTGATGCGGTCTCTCTCCCGGCCGAGAAGAGAAATGGAGGCGTGGAGGAGGGTGCCCATGGTCTTGCGCCCGCCGGCAATGGATGCAATGAGGCGGGTGTCGGGATTAAAAACAATGCCACGCACCTGCTCGAGAATAAACTCGGCGGTGGCATTATTGTCGGCGGCGGTGCGTATGTCCTCAAGCTCCAGAGATTGACCGGTGGCGGGGGCGGGGCGTGTGATGACACGGATGTCATCTGCGGTTTCCCCGAAGCGGAGTCGGTTTGTGAGCTGATGTCCGGCGCCTTCGAGATTTGCGCGGAGGGCGTTCCAAGGAGAAATGCCCCCGAGCGCGGGGAGCGGCTTCCAGAGGGTCTTGAGCTTATTGCGGCCTACAGTGGTGGTCACGGCAATGACGCGCGCAGGGATAATGTCTTCCAAGTGGGCCAGTGCCCAGATTGTCTCGGTGAGGATGGCGGGCGACATACCAGTGACGGCAAGGAGTGTCACAGCGGGCGCACTCTCTTTTTTTATTCTGGGAGGCATGCAAACATGCTGGGGCGGATGGGTGCCAATGGCAATGAAAGGTGTTCTTTAAAGAGTCGACTTACGAGGTCATGGAATTCTTGACATTCGCGTTCTTTGATATGCCGGACTGCGTGGGTGTATTCGTTGCGGAGGCCCACGAAATGGGAGAGCCGTCTTTCTTCATTGTAGTCCTTGGCCAGCGGGCAGCGGATTGCGGAAAGGATTTCTACAATCTGTTTCAAGCCGAGTCGCGCTGTGGCATGGTCTTGAGAACTTTTCTCACAGCGCTCCATGAGGGAAGATTTAATGGGAAGTGTGCGGAGAATTTCCAAGCTGAAGGGATCGCAGAGTTCTGTCTTTTCCATGAGGCGCAGCCTGAGGCCGGTCTCCAAAGCTCTGCAGACAATGAAGAGAGAGGCCTCGTGGTCACCTTGCTGGTGGAGTATGGATCCGGTGTGCAGCAGATCGGCTACGATGGCGGGGTTGGGTTTTGCGGTTTTTGCCGCCTCGGCGAGTTGCTGCAGCGGTGCGCGGGCGGAGACGACCTGCGGGAGGTGGCATGCAGCGGCGAGTTGCCGGGCGGCCTCGTAGTTCTGGCGCTCCCACTCGTGGAGGCAGAGGGCGAGGGATGAAAGATCGCTGGCAAGCACGAGCCTCTGGAGTTTTTTGTTTTGAGAACTGGCAACCAATCTGTGGTCGAGGGCATTGAGGGTGAGAGGGCGGGAGTAGCGCGCGAGGAGGCGGTGTGCGGCAAAGTGGGAGCCTGCGCGGGAGAGTTCTTCCGCGATCCGAAGGTCGCGTGAGATAAAGACCTCCGAGGGGTCGAAGCACTCGAGTCGCTCGCTGCCGGTCATGACGACTCCGTCCGCCCGCTCGCCCACGGTGAACTGGATTTCATCGGCTTCGAGATCGAGTGCGGCAAGAGTTGCCCCAGCGGACATCTGCTTGGTCCCGGAGGTGGGGTTTACCAGAATACGGTCACCAGTTTTGCAGAGGGTTTGCACCTGGCGCAGGACCTCCGCCACGGTGTCGCGGCAATGGCTTATCGAGTCGTGGTGGTCGATGGCGTGGTAGGCTGTGGAAGGACTCCAAGGCTCGAAGCCTTGGGGATGGAGTTCCCGCACCAGGTCGGCCACGGCGGTGGAGTCCGGCGAGGCGCTGGGAATGAGCCAGTAGCTGTCGGGTTGGACGATGGCGAGGGTGTTTCGAAGACCGAGAACGAGATTCGAGTGGGGACCGGCCGTGCCCGTGCCGACCGCCATGATGAGATGGGTTTTCATGAGGCCGTCTCAAGCGGTGGGCAGCGAGAGGTTCTTGATTTCGGGAAGGGCCTCGCGGCCTGCAATGCCTTGGATGCCGCCGTAGAGTCCCGCCATGCCGCTGGCGGCTCTGGTGAGCTGGGCTTCGCGTTCCTTCCATTGTTTCGTCATGGCTACCTTCTCGGCGTCGAGTTGGCGTTTCAGGCCGAGAAATGAATCGACTATCGATTCGATGGTTTGGCGGAATTCCGTGCTGCAGAGGTGGTCGTAGATTTGCGACATCTTGTCGGCGCGGTTTTCTTGTTGGACGCGCTGGGTGGCTGCTTGGATGAGACCCTGACGGAGCGCGGTCGCGAGGGCGATGGCATAGGGCGGTTCGCATACCCACACGCCTTCGTGGAGGGCGATAGTCGAGATACCATCCGGCGGGCAGGTGGTTACAATGACAGCAATATCTGCCTTTTCTTCGCGTTGGTCGTCCTTGAGTTTTTTAATCCACTTTGCGGACCATGTCTTGGCTCGCTTGGCTTCCCAGACGATTTTGCCGCACTCGCCGCCTTGGCGAGTGCGCACGCGGTGGATGATGTCTGCTCCGAGTTGGCCTTTTTTGACTTCGACGATTTCGTCGTGCGGGAAGGCCTCGGCGAGGGTGTTTTCGATTTCGAGTTCCAGAGTTTCTCCTTGGGCCTGCATCGAGCCCTGCTCGGCGCTCTGCTTGAGTTCGGAGATTTTTTCTTGGAGTTGGCGAATGATGTTGTCCTTGTCGGCGGTGGCGAGGCGTTCTTGCTCGGCACCCTGTCTGCGGGCCTCATCAGCGATTTTCCCGCGTTCCTGGGAGAGTGTGCGTTGGACTTCGAGTGCGAGGTTTTCCTTGGCTTCCTCGAGTTTGGTTTTTTCGCGGAGCAGGTCAAATTCGGTTTTCTTGGCAGCCTTCAACGCGCCAGCCTGTTCCGTCAGGCGGGTATTGAGTTCGGCCAATTCCAGACTGGATTTTTCTTTTTCTTTCTTGGCCGCAGCCTCCGCGATTTTTGAGCGCTCTGCTTGCAGTGTGCGTTGCATCTCGAGATCAAAGTCGTCCTTGGCTTGCTGGAGGTCCGCTTTCTCCTTGGCGAGTGCTTTCTCGGCTTTTCTGGCGGACTCCAAGCTCTGGCTTTTTTGTTCGAGCTGCGCCTTGAGTTCAGTGACTTCGTGAGCCACGGACTCTCCTGCTTGGCGGGTGGCTTCGGCGGCGATTTTCTCGCGCTCGGTGTCTAATTTATCTGCGATCTGTTTTTCGACATCGAGCTTCTGTTTATCCAAGGCGGCTTTTTCGTCGGCAAGTTTGGTTTCGCGATCCGCGATAACCGCATTGAGTTTGTTGCGTTCGATCTCGAAGCGGGCCTCAAAGTCTTGGCGGATTTGGTGCGAAACTGCCTCACTAAGCGGCATCTCTGTGTGGCAGTGGGGGCAGATGATTTTTGACTCATTCATGCGAGGACCCTAACAAAAAACATTTCCAAAAAGCCACAACGCAGATGTCCGGCAACATAGACGGATTTATGGTCTCGGTATTTGGGCCGCCACTCCTGCAAGAAGACTGATTTTTTCAGCGGGAGGGAGAAATGCCGAGTCGATGGCATTTCGCAAAAGTTTCAACACATCTATGCGGGTCAAATCTGGACACAGGGTGGCGAGGAATAAAAAATTGTCTGCGAGGGTGGCGGATGAAATTCCGATATTGTCGGTGTTCACTGTGACTTTGACCCCCTCTTCGAGATATTTTTTTAGAGGATATCTGGAGGCGCCCACCATGGGAAGAAAGCCTTTGATTTGGAAATTGGCATACGGGCACATCTCCACCCCGATCCCGCGGGCGGCAACGGAACGGAGGAGCTCGGGGCACTCTTCCAAGTGGAGTGCATGACCAAGGCGGCGGGTGTTCAGGTCGAATACCGCGCTCCAGATGCCCTCGGCATCATCGTTCTCACCGGCATGCACAGTGAGCGCAAGCCCGCAGCGGTGGATGGCTGTGAATTCCTCGCGGAAATAGTGGGCACGGGTGGATTCGTCTTCATAGCCAGCCAGATCGACGCCAACCACGCGGCATCCCGTGTCCGAGCGCCAGTGGTCTGCCGCCGTCACAGCAAGTGCTAAATGACGCGCAATGCCCGCACGGTAATCGCCATCTGCTTTTCGCGTCCCGATCACGATCAGGTTGACCCTGCATGGCGGCGTGGGAGCATGCGTCTCGCATGGCTCCAGGGTTGAGCCGCCCGTCTCGGGCGCGGTCTCAATCCCCCGCCCGCATCCCAAGCGAAACCCGTCCTGCAACCCCGCCCGCGCTGGGTTATCTCGAATGTAGCGCCGCAGTGCTTCCAACTGGTCGGCGCTTCGAATGAGGTGGTCGAACGACTCGTGTTGCCAAAGCGATCCTGTGCGGCCGGTGGCCTCGTTGATTTTTTTGGCCGTGTAGGATTTCCAGGAATGGAGGATGGCGGTGACATCATGATCCTTTAGAGGTTTGAAAATTGCGTGCACATGGTTCGGCATGATGACGAACGCATCCAGGATGTAGCGTTCACCGTCGAAGTGACGCAGCGCATCGGCCAAGATTTTTGAGGCCACTTGTTCTCGAAGCGGGCAAAATCCGTGGGCCTCGTCGAGCCAAGTTTCCAACTTTTCAGGGAACTCCCTGTCAAATTGCTCCCATTGTTCTTGAGACCACGGCTTGGGATTTTTCCGAAGAAATTGATCGCGCTCTTGAATCCATCTTTTCAAGCGCTGCTCTGGGAGCGAGTCCGCGAGGCGGAAGGTGACGAATGCCGTGGCGTCCACTTGGTGGCGGTGCGGGAGGTCCCGCCAAGTCTGGTGGAAGTCGACTGATTTATCGAATGGCACAAATTGTGTGTGGTGTGTTGGCTCTGCAGCACCCCGGAGGGGTCCTGCCACCTTGGAGCCATGCGGGACGCATGCTCCCACATCGGCTTTCATGCACTCGTCGAAGAATTCTTTGATGTCGGAGAGGACTTGCCAAGGCGAGCGGTGCGACGAGGCATAGTTCGCCGGCGAGCAGCGGATTTCCGCGTATGCCACATTTTGAGAAACAAGGTGCTTATACAGTTGGCGACACTGCTCACTCAGGCACCCAGGGTCGCGCAGGAGGGCACTGCCATTGTTGTCTCCGAGCTTGCGGTAAGGCTCGAGAGTGTAAGGCGCGGAAGGGGTCGGCCACCCCTCTGGCTGGGGTAGGGATTTGATCTCTGGTAACTCCACGGCAGATTTTGCGGCAGCGCGAATCGTATCCAAGTCGGTGCCCGAGGTGGCAAATCCACCCAGATGGCAATGCAGTTCGATTTTAGGTAGTTTCTCAATCCAACCCCGATCTGTGGAGGGATCGAGGGCGCCATGCAACCAAGCAAGATCCTCGGCTTGCCATGTCGCGAGTTCAGCAAATGGAAAGTCTGAAATCTGGTTCCAGCTTGAGGCAATGTGGTGGGAACGGGCGACAACATCTTCCAAATTGCTGCGGAATTTTTTATCTAATGCTCTGACTCTTCGAATCCCTGCTGCGTCTGGAGCCTCCGTGACGAGCGGGTATTCGGCAGGCGTGGCTGGGCGCAATTGTGGCCAACCGCTTTCGGGGCCGAGCCTGATCCAGTGGATTTGGCCATTCTGCAAACACTCAGCGATTTCGGCATCGGTCATTGCGGGACGCTTTTGCTCGTTTGGGGATGTGTAAACCGAGTCCGCCAGAACATGAAAAACCTCCTCCGCACCAAGAACCGCAGCGGCCTTCTGCATGGCGGCCGACATGGTCTTGAATCCCCCCGACAGGCAGGCGTAGACCTTGTGGGAGCGGGCATCCTGCGTGTCTCCATTGTAGAGGCAAGCATCTTGCGTGTCCTCTGCCGCACCCCGGAGGGCTGTGGTCACCCCCAAGCCATGCGGGACGCATGCTTCCACACTCTCGATCCACCAGCGGTAGAGCACCTCCTCAAAGCGAAAGTGGTCCGCTTCCGTCTGCAAGTCGATGAATCCGGCCACGCGCGTTATTTCACACCGAACGCCGGGGGCATTTTTTTCAAACCACTCGGAAACAAATTTCACATTCACCGAGTCGCTCGTGAGCACACGAACCTCGTCAAATTTGACGCCAGGCAAATGGAAAGCTTCCGGAACAATAGCCGGTGAGTTGCCGAGCGTGATCAAGAGAAGGTTCATAGACTTTGTGGGAGCGGGCATCTTGCGTGTCTCCTGTGTGGAGGCAGGCATCCTGCCTGCAGCGTCAAGCCGCACCCCAGAGGGCTCCGGCCACCCTGAAGCCATGCGGGACGCATGCTTCTAGACTATACACAAATCTTATTCCATGTTTGAGGCTGCGATAGAGCTGCTATCGGTTTATGTTGGAGAGCATGAATCGCAGACTGGATAATCTGCTCCTGCGGAGCAGTGATCAAAAGGCGAAGAACATTATTCAAACGAACCACCTTGATTTTGAGGGGTGATGACAACCTGCCACCTTTTACTTTTCCAAAAACATTTTCTGGTGCGGAACACGTATCGGTGGCGGCTTTGTGTAATTGTTGCCATGTATTGCCGACATCTGTTCCAGCAAGATAGACGGGCCAGTTGCAGCCTAAATCTCGAAGCAGTGAGGCCAGTTTACCCTCGCTGGCGGGTGCGCCATCAAGGGGCCAGAGACTACCTCCAGCTCTGTTTGCACGCAAACCAAGTGATCCAAGAAGAGTCCAGACCTCGAGGGCATTTGTTAGCTTCTTTTCGAGTTGAGGATCGAGATTTCCAAACCGATTAATGACTTGCAGCGTGAATTTTGCGCTTGGCTGGAAAGCTGCTTTGGGACTGGCGTGGTTTTGATTCGGTTTGTGCGGCAGGGTGGCTATGGGTTGGGGGGATTTTGGAGCTTGGATTTCTAGTAAGCGGAATGTGACTTGGGATGCAACGACCCCTGGAACATTATTTTTTGCAAAACCTGCCATACCACCAAAAACGAGCTTTTCCTCGGCCGAGGAGCCCCCCAGTTTTCGGAACCACCAGTGAACCATGCCCCTCATGGATGGCACACGAATTTCGGGAGTGTTTTGAAACGCCCCGCGATTAAAAAGAGGAGTCAGGACTTCGATGTTTTTTTGCCAGTTCATGTCAAGTATCCAAGGCGGGTGAGGATTTTTCGGGCGGATTCCGTATGCCTACCGTTTAGAAACGATTGCCAGTAGGGCTGGTTTTTCCATTTCGGGTTGTGCGTAAGTTTTCGACGCTCATTTTCGGGTATGACAGCCTCAAAAACTTTTTTGAGGACTGCATCGCCCGTCAGTGCGACAATCTCGGGAAGTGCGACAGGGAAATTTCCTGAAGTGTTGAGCTTATTAGCCCACTTCGCAATCAATTCATCGGCAGGTTCTACAAGCGGCGACGCTCCAGTCGGAGCAGAGAGACTACTGGGGGTTCCATTTTGCGGAGATAGGGAAGTCTGAAACCAGCCGTAACCGGCTGCCGTTTTGGCACCGAGTCCGCGTCTCGAGATGGCATTTTTCAACCATGTCGCAACTTGCTCGAGAAGATCAGGAGAGGATACGTCGGCGATTTCTCTGAGCGCAACAATAGAAAATAAGAATTCCGCTCCAGATTCTACGGCTGGAAAGTAGTTTGGGATAGGCGATTCCGTGTCCTCTGCAGTGCGAGCTTGCCCAGAGTAATAGCGAGGATAGTGAGGATTCACCATATCCACTACGACCTTCGGATTTGTAGATGGATAAGCTGGAAAAAAGGCTATACATCCTTTGAGCTCATCGGCATCTATTTTTCTCGCTTCTTGAGAGGCCAATTCTCTTCCAGCAGCCCAAGCGAAATCACCAGTAATATCATGAGCGCCATAGCCAAATGCAAGGAGCGCATTTTTTAAAAGAACTTCTTTAGCCGATGCGTCAGCAGTATGGATAGCCCATAGAGCCTCTTGTCTCGCGATGCCTTTGACAGCACTACCGGGTATGAACGGAAGGCCAAAAAGACGATCTAGCGAAATACCGGCATTTTCAATGACCCCGCCCGCCATATTGATCATCATCCGAGCACCAAGCTTTGCTGAAAATGAAGCGGCGGAATCTCCGTAGGTGCTTATGATCTCAGTTTTTAATGTGTTGCTCTTAGCTTTGGCGGTATCGGAAAATGAAACACCCATTTTGCCAGATGAGGCCATTTTTCTGGCAACTTGGGACAGGGTTTCTTTTCTTTGCGCTACTTCTGGCGTTACCTTTTTGCCTTTGGCCTCATTTTGAAGCCTATTGGCATCCTCTTGCAAAAGGGCTGGGCCATTTTCAACTATACGCAGGATGTTCCAACGACCAGCGTCGTTGAGTTTGTCAATACCTTGTGGAGTTCCCCAAACCTTTGGCAACGCATATTTTCCATGAAGAAGCGAGCGGTTTTCAATGTTTTCCGCCCAATCGCCCAATGCGGCGGCTACATCTGAGGACATTGGTATCATATATGGTGATTTCCGGTTAATTAAGCAAATCGCCTTGCATAGCCCAGCCAAGCTAAGGCTTCTTCTGTAGCAAGTTTGAGCGCTTGACTATCTGCTTGGTTGCCAGTCAGAAAAGTCATCATTTTCTTCAAGTCATTGTCTTGAAGTGGAATAATGCCAATATCATTGTGAGCGAGGTGGATGGCGATATGGTCGAAGCAGTTTTTCCAACCATTATCGCTTTGGGCATAAGCAAAAGCGGCTGCTGCCAGCAGACCATTTCCCATGATCAGTGCGGGAACTTTTTTAAGCACATTACCGCCTTGTTGACCTCCCACATTGAGCCCTGCATCGGCAAAGGCAAGCGCATTGGCAGCTCGGATTTGTTCAAGATTTTTCATATATGGTTAGACAAGTTTAGTGCTGCAAAACCCTAACCCAGTGGTTGCATCACCGCCTACTTGAAGGAGTGGATTTTCATCAAGTATAGCTTGCAGCTTAATAAGCTCACCGTTCTCTCTCGAAAGTCCAGATATGGATGAGAAAAAGAGGGTTTCGCTAGGGACAGCTTCCATATTGAAGAGGGCGCCTGGTTTTGCAGTGCCCTTCGTGGGATCGATCGCTACATGCTGATTTACTTCGCAAGAGTTTTTGACAAAATGGGCAAAGTCTCCGTTGCTTAGCAAAACAAAACGGCCCTTTCCTGCTTTCCATACCGAGTCATTGGCCAAAAGTCTAAGTAATGAAGTTTCCCATTCGGTTGGGAATGAATTCAGGTTTTTGAAGCAATACTCCTCCAAAACAACAGAGGTGGTGTTATTTTTTGTAATGACGAGTTGGGTTCCCGCCATACATTCCATTTCGGCTGGCTCTGCTGGTATCTCAGGTAGCGAATCAACAACTCGCTTAAGGCGTTCCAGAGCGATTGGACAAGTGACAAACGCGAAGCCTCCTTTTGCGGATCGAACAGGAAATGTAACAATCTTGGCTTCCCCAATAGAAATGGCACCTGATTTTTCTTGCTCGCCAAAAATGGCATTGGTTTCCGCAGCATCGGATTTACGGAAATGCAAGTCTCGTAGCACGCCTTTGAGGCTGGAGCCGGGGATGACAGGGAAGCCGGTGTGGCGTTCGCGTTGGATGGGTTGGTCGATGGCTCCGACGCTGGATCCGGCTCCAACATGGAGCGGGGTGCGCGTGAAGAGATAGAGGATTTTGGTTTGCATGGTTGGTTGGATTGGGTGAGTGGTTGGTTACCAAATGGTTTTTATGCCAGGATAGGAGGCGATAACTCGGTCGGAGGTGATGATGGCCAGGCCAAGCCTGTGGGAGGTGGCGATGAGGACGCGGTCGAAGGGGTCTCGGTGAATGAGCGGAAGCTCGGCGGCTTCGCAGAGGAGGGAGGCATCAAGTCCACCTACAGGGATTTGGAGATTGTGGCGTTTGCAGATGGACTGAACCCACTCGAAGGTTGCCAAGGGTAGGTCGAGTTTGCCGTTTTGCCTCTTGATGGCGAGTTCCCATGGGACAATCGGCGAGATGATCGCCTCGGGAGCGGAATGCAACGCGGAGGCGGCGTCCGCAGGCAGATTGCCTTGGGAGATTGCCAAAATGGCACAGGTATCAAGAAGAATATTCACAAAATTTCATTAGGAAACTCTTCTTCGGCAAGAGGTTCATCTGGGTCGTAGCCGATCGCAAGTGTCGGCGCCAAGGCAGGGTCGGGGGTGAGGTCACGGAGGGCAGGTCGGGTGGAAAGCGGGACGATCCTGGCTTTGGGCCTACCATTCGAGCACAGAACGACTTCTTCGCCGTTGATGGCTGCCAGAACCAGCTTGGAGAGTTGGCTTTTTGCTTCGTGCATATTAACAGTGATCATACATTAGCTAATTTAGCTATTTTTGGTAAATCTGCAAGTCACCACGGTGCGCAAATACCGAGTCCGAGGCCCTTTTCGCCAAGGAGTGTGCTGCGGCGGTGGAAGTTGAGCGAAGCATGCCAGTTCAGAGCGGAAGCGAGCTTTTGAGCCTCCTCTGGAGAGTCGGCCTCAAAGTAGTAAACCGACCCGGCTGGAACGGCGAGCATCGTGGCGCGTGGGCCGCAGTTGTCTTTGTGTCCCGCGTCTTTGGCGGCTTCAATGCGTTCCGACCACCCGGAGAGCGCAACGGCACGGGGCACGCAGGCGGCGACCAGGCGGGCTCCGATGGGCTTGCCAGGACTTTGTTTCATGCGGGCAGCTTTGTTTTTTCCGGGACCGTCGAGGAGTTGGACGCGGCCGTTTGTGGCATCGATCCAACTCGGAAGCCAGCCGCCGGGGTGGGCCTCGATAGCGGGAAAAATGGCGGGTGTTAGGAGAATCCACTTTAGGCATTTGCCCGTGATGGTTGTTCCAATAGGAAGTAAACCGATGGCTGGATCCGTGGTGGCTCGCACGGTGCAGGAGCGAAGTTGACCCCCGATGAGAATCGCGGAGTCGCTTGCAAATAGGTGGTCGATGCATTCGACAGAGGCTCCTCCGTTTTGCTTTGTAGGCAGAGCGGCGAAGAATCCTGCTGAGACTCCTTCGCGCAGGCGGAGGTATTCGGCCGAATAAATGCCTTCGCCATCTTGGGTCTGTCGCTCGGGGTCGATGCGGATACCGGTCTGCCATTCACCAATGCACAGGTCGGTCTGCGATTTCGACTCCTCCTCGGCGGGTTGCTTCCCAGCGACGTAGGAGTCAAACGCCGCTTTCGTCCACCATGGTTTGGATTCTGCTTTGCTGGGTTTGCAAGGATTGGCCAATGCGTGGGTGAGTAGGGAGGGGATGTTTGAGCGACCTTTCGCGAGTTCTGGTTTCAGCGCGGCGCCTTTGTTGCCATCCTCGCGCCAATCGGCCGGACGCGGGAACAGCCATTTTCCGTTTTTCACCGGGAAGATACCGGCGGTGGTGAGTCCGCCAAAGCGCTGGGTGCGGTTTTCGGGTGCGAAATCGCGGCGCTTGGAGACGCCTTCGCAGTGGGCGTGCTCCCAGGGTTGTGGGGTTGGAAATGCTCGGTGCAGCGCTGCGTGGATGGCGTCGAAGATGAGGGGCGAATCCGGCCAGCGGGCGCCGTGTCCGCCTATGTCGATGGGCCGGGCGTCGCGGATGAAGAGGAGGTCGGAAGGCGCGAAGGTGTAGGTTTTCATCGTTCGTCTCCTTGGCGGGCGAGGAAGGCTTCCATGGCAAAGAGGGAGCAAAAGTCGTTGAGAGTGCCTCCGGTTTTTATAAGATCGACGAGATAGGCACTGAAGTGATCTCGGAGTGTGTCTTTGCAAAAATCCTGCCCTTCCGCACTTTTCTCGGTGTTTTGTTTCACGATCCACTCGAGTTCCTTCTCTGCGATTTGCTGGAGGTCTGTGGTCAGTTTATCTCCCGCCTCGTAAACCGAAAGCATGGAGCAAACGCGGTAGGGGAACTTGCCGCTGATGGGCATGATTTTTTTAGGCTTATCGACCGGTGCTCGATAATGCTGGGCAAAGTAATTTGAGAGTTCAAAAGCGGGTGAACCGAATTTCGCGCCCCAGTGCACCTGCTCGCCGCTACGTTTAAAGAGGCGGATCGAGAGGGCATCGCGGTCCAATGAATTCTTGGCGTGCTTCTCGGCTTTTTGTGCCTCTTGGATCATGTCTTGGAGAGGTTCCTTGATATGGCCGATGGCGATACCGACGGAGACGGTGGCACTGGGACCGGGCACGAGAAGATTCCAAGATGGCTCGGAGGGTTTGCAGTTTTCCAAACGAACAAATCCCTGTGGTGCACTCTTAAAATCCTCAGAATAGTCTTCCGCAAGCGTGGGGTCGCCTTGGAAGGCCTTGCGCAAAGCGATTGCGCAGCCGATGGCCTCATCAGCGGGAAGGATGGCCAGCACATCGTCGCCGCCCGAGTAAACGAGTCGACCGCCGTGATGCTCGACAATGCGGCGAGCGCAATGCAGGCCGAAGTTCGCCAGCGCTTCGCTGAATTGGAGATGGTAACCGGGCGAGAGCGGGCGGCGGCCAGCAAGCCACGCAGGGGATTCGCTCGGCATTTTAGCTTCGAACCATTTTACGGATTCATCCGTGATCACCTCGCGAATACTCGGTGTTTTTTCGCCGGAGAGCCATTTGCCAATCTCGTCCCCGTCGAGAGCGAGCACTGCGTAGTATTTGTCGGGTTTGGATTTGACGCTCCCATGCAAACTGCGAAGTGCGGTCAATGCAGAGTCGCGCAATGCTGATTCATCGGCATCCAATTCCTTCAAATTTTCCCAATAGGAGGCGTGAAAAATGGAAGCGTCTACTTTGTTCAGCCACTTCGATTCATCCGCTGGAAGATGACCGGCATCGAATTCCAGAAGGGTTTGGGCGCGTTCAACAGAATGTTTGAACGCCAAGAAGTCAATCCACGGGGGGGTGCCTCTTGCGATAACCCGAAGCACTCGATCCCGCCATGGCTCCGCAGCGATCGAGGGCACTGATGGGAATGCGAACTCGCTTTTATCGAAGCCCCGCTTCTCTGCCAGATGAGCGAGATGCCAGATACGCTTAATGAGGTTTGGTGCGCCAAGCGGGTGCTTGTGGCGGAAGAGGTGGCCGATTTCCCGAGACGAGCGGGCCCTGTCTAACCACTCGTCAAAAACAACTGCCTCCTCCTTGCCGCTGAAGGCGTCCTTCACGAATTTGTTCTTGCCCTTCCAAGCGTCGAATTCCCGCGTCTGCCGGCGGGCGTCGAGTTGGTATTGGCAGAGTTGATAGTGCGCGCTCCAAGCCCAACCGGCGTCGAGTTTACCGTCTTTGAAGCAACGGTCATCCCTGTCTTGTTCCCGCTTTTGAAGGTCCTCCGCAACGGTTTTTGCCTTGTGGATAGGGGCATCGGAACCGCCGGGGATCTGTGACAGGGCGGCCAATGCGGCCTCGGCATCCGACCATGGCAGAACCTGCCAGTGGATGCGCCATTGGTTGGAAATCTGGGCTCTCCAAAGTTCCAAAGCAGTTCCCTCGATCGGGTGGCCTTTATCCTTCAACCATGCGAGGCAACTCTCGGCGATATTGGTCCATTCCTTTTCAAAGGCTGAGCAGATTTTTTCCTCCACACAGAAATCCGACGGAACAATCGCGAGAAAGCGGTTGGGAAAGCCTGGGGTGAGCGGGAGGCGTTGGTTTTCCGCCAGATTGAGGCTATTCCAAAAATGATCCGACTCTGTGCCATCAGTTTTCGTGAATTTGGCGGCTTCGAGGCGCGTGCGTTCGAGCCAGTCGTAGAGAGGTTGGCCTCGCAGGGATGGAAAAATGACGGTGTCCGGCCCGAGTTCGTCGGCACAAGCTTTCATCGCATGGGCCATGAGCCAAGAGAGAAGGAAACTTCCGCTCCAGAGGTCTCGCGTGCTCTGGGCTTGCGCAATGAATTCCTGAACCGGTCCAATTTGGAAAATGAGAAATGAGGGAGCCAGATCGCCAGAGTCCGCTCGCGTAGCCTCGATCGCACTCACAACCGAGCAATGGTTCCATATCGAGGTATCGGGAATGCGTGTGTCTGCGGGCAGGTAAGCGAGATTGCCCGCATTGTGGTGTTGACCACTGTGGTGAGTGATGGAGTAGTGAAGCCAAAGCCGCCACAAGTTCCAAAAAGTCGACTGGTCATCCGACACGGATTGAAATGCGGGAATTGAGTCCGAGATGATTTTTTCCCCATCGGCTTGGGATGGAAAATCCGTCGAGCTCAAGGCGCATTTTTTGCCGGCGAGAGGATGAAAAAATTGCACGCCCCCGCCAAGCGAAGTTCCTGAGCGTCCCTTCGGCGCAATAAAGCGGTCGGCCGCCGCTGCGCACCAATCCGCCTGCTTTTGTTTCCATTCGCCCAGAAGCCCGAGCGTCTGGAGGTAGGATGACGCCTTTCTCTCGTGCTCACGACTGTAATCGTATGGTTTTTCGGGTGGGTCGTGGAGGAATGAGAGAATTTTGCGTTGCCAGAAAGTCACGCCGTGAATCCTCTGGCAAGTCATGGAATCCGCGAAATACAAGACGTCTGCGGAGGTCTTCCTAATCATTTTGATTGATCTAAAAGTTTTTTTATGGGTGTTGCTATTTCTGCAACAAGGGATCGGTATAGTCGAACGAGGAGCAGTTTCTCGACAAAAACAAAATAAATTTCTCCCAAACCGAAATTTTTCAAAGCAACAAACCATGAATATTCTTTTACAAAAAACAGATCCGTTGGCTTCGCAAGTGGCGGAGTTTTTGCTCAAGGATGGCGGCTTTGACTTGAGCCGGGTCGAGGTGTGGATTCCGACAGCGGGAGCGGGGCGGAGGATTCGGCGTGCTTTGGCCGAGCGGGGCGTGCTTTCGCCGCGTTTTACCCAGCCGATGCGGGCGCTCTTGCCTGTGGGTGTGCGGATCGCGGAGAGGTTTGAGCGCGAGGGGGCGTGGGGGCTGGCTTTGAAAAAGATGGGCGGGGTGTTTTTGGAGCCGCTTTTTGGAGATGCAAGGTTGGACTCGGATGCGGCGAGGCTGAAAAGCGGGGGTGTTTTGTGCGATCTTTGTGATCTTCTCGCGGAGGCGGGGTGGCGTCCCTCGGATGCCCGAGTCCTTGAAGTTTGCGGCGAGGATGCGGCGCGTTGGGAGGTCCTTGCCAAGGTTTACCAATCCTACCTCACGCTGATAGACGCCTGTGAACTCACCGACCCGAACGAGGCCCGCTTCGCGGAAATAGCGTCGCCTTCGCAAGTGGCGGGATTGGATCGATTGGTTATCGCTTGTATTCCCGACCTGCCGCTGCTTCCGCAGCGATACGCCGAGGCGCTTGAAAAACGGGGTGTGAAGGTGGAGGTGTTGCTTTGGTTTCCGAGTGAGTTGAGCGGGGGATTCGATGCCACGGGGCGGCCGATTCCTGAGGAATGGGCCGACTGCCGGGTGGCGCTGGACCCCTCGCAAATAGAGGTTCTGGGCTCACCGGAGGACGAGGCTCGGCGTGCGTTGGATTTCGTGGCGGTTGCACAGAAGGTGGGCGACTACGCGATCGTCCTGGCGGATCCGACGCTCGGCAGCGCCTTTTGCACGGAAGTGGAGTCGCGCGGGGGGAGGGCGTTTTCGCCGGATGGCGGCCGGCTGGACTTGACGGAGGCGGGCGTCATCGCGCTCGAGTGGCCGCGTTTCCAATCCATGGGCGAGTTGCGAGTGCTGCGCCGTTTGCTGGAGTTGCCACGCTTCAGCCGTGTCTTGAGAGGTGATTCGGAGTTCAAATCCGACGAGGCTTTGGCGGCGTGCGACTTTCTCATCGGCGAGGCGGTGCTTTCCAACTTCGAACAGGGCAAGGCATTCGCGGAAGTCGAGTTTGATTTTGAGAAGAAAAAGCGGCGCGCCCAATCGCTGGTCCTCCTCAATCTGGTGGAGGAACTCCTACCAGCGACTGTGCCGGACTTGCTCGCCAAGGCTTGGAAATCAGGCGGTGAGGGCTTGGAAGCCGCACGCCATGTTGTGAAGCTCCACAAATCGGTCTTCGCATCGCCGATTTATGCTGCTGGAGGTTCAAGCGCCGCTGACAACAAGTTGACAGCTGAAAATGCATTCGCCCGCGCGCTGAAATCCGAGCCTGTCTTTGACGCATCGGCCTCCGGTGATGTCGAGTTGTCCGGGTGGCTCGAGGCGCCTTGGCTCGAGGCCGCACGGCTGTCCCTCTGCGGGTGTGTGGAAGGGTGCCTACCCTCTTCGGTAAATGGTCATCCCTTCCTTCCCGATTCAAAAAGACGACCTCTGGGCCTCGCTGACAACGCCTCGAGGTTTGCCCGCGACGCCTATCTTTTCCAGTGCCTGTTGGTTGCCCGCCCGAAAGAAGAATTCCGCGCCTCCTTTAGCCGATTTGACACGGAGGGCAGCCCTGCTCTGCCTTCCAGCCTCTTCCTACGCTGTGGCGAGGATGCCCTTCCAGAGAGGGTCATGGAGCTTTTTGGTGATTTGCCGAGCGGTGGAAACCGCGCCCGGCGGCTCAATGACTGGAGGTGGAATCTGCCTGAGAGACACCGGAAGAAGGTTTGTAAGATAAGCCCAACGGATTTCTCGGACTACCTTGCGTGCCCCTTCCGTTTCTATCTCAAGAAGGTCCTCAAGCTGGATTTATTCATCTCGGATGCCCGTGAGATGGATGCCAAAAACTTCGGAATCCTTGTTCACGAGGCGCTCGAAAGGTTTGGAAATGAAAACCGGGTGGAATCGGACCCCGCTGCGATCGAGCGGCTGGTTCTCGGCCATCTCGACGCCTCGGTCTACCAACTCTTCGGACCCTCGCCATCGCCGGCCGTGCGAGTTCAAGTCGAGGCGGCCAGAGTTCGCCTGAGGGGCTTTGCGCGCGTGCAAGCCGAGCAATATGCGGCAGGATGGCGGATCATTTCCGTTGAGCGAAAACTTAATTCCGAAGGCGAGAATACGCTCGATATCGGGCCCCTTAAACTCTCGGGAAAAATCGACCGCATCGAGTGCAATGAATGCACCGGGGCTTGGCGTGTGTTGGATTACAAAACCTATGCAAAAGCGGATTCGCCCGCGAAGAAGCACTTCGGCTCGACGCTCTCGGCCGAGTGGCTGCCAGAGGCGGCATTCCTCTACAACGGCCCAAAGGGTCCAAAACCAAAGCGCTGGAAAGATCTGCAGCTCCCGCTCTATGCAAAAATCTTGCGCCATTGGCATGGGGTTGTGATCGGAGATTCACCCGTTCACACAGGTTACTTTGTGCTTTCCGCCGACCCTGCGGCGACCGCCATTCAGGAGTTCGAGGAACTCGATGCGGAAGTCATGAACTCAGCAATCACCTGCGCGGAAACAATCGCAGCACTCGTGCAGAACGGCAACTTCTGGCCCCCGCAGCCATTGAAAACCTCATGGGAGGATCCCTTTGAGGCCCTCTTTCTCAATGGGAAACCCGAAGCCTGCGTCGCCCCTGAAACCATCGCTTTTTTGAAGGGAAACCAATGACCAATCAACGACTCATCGCCAATGCCGGTAGCGGCAAAACCTACGCGCTCACTACGCGCATGATCCAGCTCCTTGCCCAAGGCGTGGAGCCTTGCAAGATCGCCGCACTCACATTCACCCGCAAATCCGCTGGCGAATTCCTCTCAGCCGTCTTCAAGCGTTTGGCCGAGGCTGCGCGGGATCCTAAAAAACTGGCCGACCTCCAAAGGGAGGAAGGGCTTGCAAACCTCGACTCCGCTCGCTGCCAAGCCATGCTCGCCGCGCTCGCCATGCAGATTGGTCGCCTCGGCATGGGAACAATCGACAGCCTCTTCGCCCGTATCGCCCGCGCCTTTCCCCTTGAGTCCGGACTTGCCGAGGACTTCACCATGGCCGGTGAAGGCGAAATTTCATCTGCCCGTGAGAGAACTCTGGCCGCCCTCTTTGCCAACGAATCTGCCACCTCGCTCACCGACTTCATTGACCTCCTGCGCCGCATCAATCGAACGCACGGCGAGCGTGATGTTTTTAAAAACCTCCTCAAGCAAACAGAAAGTCTCCACGCCAAATTCCTCGCGACCCCGCAGGGAAGCACCTGGGGCGATGCGGATCTGATTTGGGAAAATGGATGTGCGATTTTAAAATCGGGGCCGGTTGCGCCCATCGCCCGGTTGCTCTGGGATGCCATTCAAAATGAACATCCGAACCTCCGCGCCGATGCCTTTCAAACTTGGCAAACAGGCCTCACCCTTACCGAGCAGCATCCTTATCCCAAGCCGTTCTCGGAGGATTTAAAAAACTTTTTCAAGAAACTATCCAACGAACGAACGACCGACGACGGATCGATTTACATTCCGTCTGGAAATGCCCATGCAGCGCGGGTTTTTTTGACGCCTGCCATCAGCCCGCTTCGTGACGAACTGCGTCTCGCAATGCTCAAGCCGGAATTCGAATCCCTCCTTCAGCGCAGTCGCTCGCTTCACACGCTCATGCAGAAGTTTGAGGATTCCTATGATTTGCTCGTCCGCTCGGCGGGCCTCGTCACATTTGGCGACATCACGGACTCGCTGGCACGAAAGGCCGGGGTCGAGGCGTGGCGCCTATCCGCTGGCTACCGCATCGACCAGAAGTTTGACCACTGGTTGCTCGATGAATTCCAAGACACCAGCCGCCCGCAATGGAAAATCCTTCAGACATTTATCGAGGAGGTTCTCGCCAACCCCGAAGGAAACCGTGGCTTTTTTTATGTCGGGGATACCAAACAGGCAATCTACTCCTGGCGTGGAGGGGATCCCAACCTGTTCTTTGAGATTTTTGAGGAACTCAAAAGCAAAGGCTACCCGATCGAGGACGCTCCGCCTCTGGACGAATCCTACCGCTCTTGCCAAGCGATCCTGGATTTTGTGAACAAGCTTTTCGGTGATCTCGACCCGATCAAAAGCACTTTGGAAATCCCCGATGCCACCGTTGCGAAGTGGGCAAGCGCCTGGCGCAAACACATTGTCTCTCCGAAAACCCGAACCCTTGACGGCTATGCCGAGTGGGTATCCATTCCTAAAAATGCGGGCGATGACGACGAAGAAGGCGAGGCGCCCGATCGAAAGATTCTTCAAATCCTGGAAGCGACCAAGCCGTGGATGCGAGGTCTTTCGTGCGCTGTCCTCAAGCGCAAAAATACAGCCGTCGCGAATCTCGCTTCGCTGCTGCAGGCGAAGGGAATCCCTGTCGCCATCGAAGGCAAAACCAACCCTTGTGTGGACAATCCGCTCGGCGCTGCATTCATCGCCGCGCTGCGTCTATGCGCCTCGCCCGACGACAATGTCGCCGCAATTATCGTGGAGGGCTTCTCGGCCACTCAGGCATGGGGTTTAGGCGATGGATGGAAATTCCGGAGGGAAACCCTTGCCAGCCTGGCGCAGTCGGGATTTGCGGCGACGATCCGCCAATGGGCTGACGCCTCCGATATCGCCAATGAGCCCTTTTTAAAAGATCGCGCCGCGTCGTTCCTCCTCGCCGCCGAGGAATTCGATTCCTGCCGGAAATCCTCGGATGGAATCCCGGATTTTCTCCGTTTTGTGGAAAATCGCCAGACCCAAGAAAACGAGGCTACAGGCGTCGTGAGGATCATGAATGTCCACCAATCCAAAGGGCTCGGTTTCGACATGGTCATCGTCAGCGGCCTCGACAAAAAAGGCGGGGGGAATGAGGGACCCAAGCTCGCGCTCGGTCCCTCCGCCAGTGATGTGAAATGGGGAGTTATTATGCCGGCCGAGGAATTCGCCGTTCATGACACCGTGCTCGACGCCCAAGTCAAAATCGAAGAGGCCGATGACAAGTTCGGCGAAATTTGCATGGCCTATGTCGCCCTCACCCGCGCCAAAAAAGCCCTGTATGTTCTGACCAACGAACTCGGTCCAAACACATCGGCAAAAAACTTCGCCCGCCATCTTCTTCTCCAATTTGGAGCATCCTCGACCTCCATCGGAAATGCGAGTTGGTATCAGGCCCACGCCATCGGTGATGCCTCCACCGATCCGGTTGCCGCCGCGGCCCATCCGTTTTGCTCCCCGCTCCACGGGACTCCCAAGCCGTCCTCGCCATCTGATTCCAAGGCGGAACCTGCCAGCGGGCCGAAATTTGCCACCGTGTCTCTCGATGCCGCCGCCCTTGGAACGGAAGTCCACCAGGCCCTTGCAGGCATCGAGTGGATCGACTCCTGCACGCCGGACTGGGAATCCCTCAGCATCCCGGCCGCCAATCTCGTGCGGGGGTTCATGGATAAGCCTGCCGTCCGAGAAGCCCTCACTCGGCCCACGAATCCGGTCGATCTCTGGCGCGAGCGGGCGTTTGATGTCCTGCTTGACGGGCAATGGATCAGCGGTGTCTTCGATCGAGTTATGGTTCACCAATCCCCCGATAGCCGTCCGATATCCGCAATCGTCTACGATTTCAAAACGGATCAAGGCAACCCAGTGGATATCGAAGCCCGCTATGAGGGCCAAATGAAAATCTACCGCCAAGCTGCGTGCAAACTGCTCAGCCTGACCGAAGCCCAAGTAAAATCCCAAATCCTCTGCGTGCGCTGAATGTGTTCGAGAAAGACGGCCGCGCGCCGAGTTTCCTCAGCTGCTGGCTTGCGCGCGCGAGAAGGCGCGTGCGGCGTTTTGGATGGCGGTTGCGACATCGGCCAGGGGAGTGGCGAACTTTGGGCGGAACCAGGGGAACAAGCCAATGAGGTCGTGTAGCACGAGGATGCCGCCATCGCAGTCCTCGCCGCTTCCGATCCCAATGGCGGGGCATGCGAGTTTTTTTGAAATGGCGGCCGCGAGGGGTGGATGAACCAACTCGAGAACGATGGCACTCGCTCCGGCTTGATCGATGGCGAGGGCATCCGCACAGAGACGCTCGGCATCGGCGGTGGATTTTCCCTTGATGCGGTAGCCACCCTCCTCGAGCACGCGCTGGGGAAGCATGCCGAGGTGGCCGATGAGCGGGATGCCGTCGGCGAGAATAGCTTGGATTGCGGGGAGGCATTCGCTGCCACCTTCGATTTTAACGAGGTCGGCACCGGCGTCGCGGAGCCTGCGGGAGTTCTCAACGGCGAGGGCCGGTGTGGTGCAGCTTCCGGCAGGCAGGTCGGCGGCGACCAGTGTTTGTGAGGCGCCGCGCGCCACGGCGCGGGTGTGGTGGATCATATCCGCCATTGTGACCTGCGTGGTGTCGGGATGTCCCAGCACGACCATACCGAGGGAGTCGCCCACCAAGAGAAAATCAAGACCGCAATCGTCGAGGAGGCGTGCGGTGGGATAGTCGTAGGCTGTGAGCGAGGCAAGGCGGCGGCCCGATGCCTTGGCCTCGCGGAGGGATGTGGGAGTGGGTTTCACTGGTTGGATCATTTGTTCATCGACATCGAGGGACGCTAAAAAAAGGCCACGGGTTTGGGAATGTCATCCGGACTCCATGCCGAAACAAGTGCCGCGATGGATTTGTCCCCGCCGGGCAGGATGAGGTGCGGGCGGATGTCTCCGAGAGGGCAAAGGACAAAGGGACGCTCGTGGATACGAGGGTGGGGGAGGGTCAACTCGGGAAGGGTGAAATGCAGGTTGTCGTAGTAAAGGATGTCGAGGTCGATGGTGCGTGGTGCATGATGGGCATGCCTGCCCGGCCGCCCCAGCAACTCCTCGACACGCTGCAGACGATGAAGAAGGTCAAGGGGTGGCAGGGTGCAACAGATTTCGATGACGGCATTCAGAAACAAAGGCGAGCCGGGTGGGCAGTCGAAGGGTTCAGTCTCGTAAATGCGCGAGCACAAAAAGGGACCACTGTCCTCGTGGAGATTTTGCAAATGAGCCCGCGCGGAGCGGAGGAGGGTCAAGCGCTCGTCGAGATTCGAGCCGAGCGCCACGCCGACTCTCATTTCAGGCCCAGAACATCCTGCATATCGTAGAGGCCGGGCGTTTGGCCCCGGGCCCAGCTTGCGGCGCGGAGAGCGCCTTTTGCAAAGGTGTCCCGGCTGGAAGCCTTGTGGGTGAGTTCGACCCGTTCGCCGACATTGGCAAAAATGACCGTGTGGTCTCCCACGACATCGCCACCGCGGATGGCGTGCATGCCGATCTCGGTATTTGTGCGCTCGCCGACCATGCCCTCGCGGCCGTGCATGACATCCTTCGCGTAATCCATCTCGCGGACCTCGGCGAGGATTTCCGCCAAGCGGCGTGCGGTTCCGCTGGGAGAGTCTTTTTTCAAGCGATGGTGCATCTCCACGACTTCCAGATCAAAACCGGAGCCAAGAATCTCCGTGGCTTTGCGGGTCAGCCAGAAGAGGGTGTTCACGCCCACGCTGAAATTTGGTGCGAAGACGATGGGGATGGTTTTTGAAAAGTCCGCAATGCGGCGGCGGTCGTCTTCGTGGTGGCCTGTGGTTCCTATGACGAGGATTTTCCCGGCGGAGGCACAGGCTTCGGCTATGCCAACGGTGGATGTCGCGTGGGTGAAATCAACCACCGCATCGCAAGTGGGCAGGGCGGCCGAAAGATCGTCACCAAGGTCGGTGGCTGCGGTGAGGGTGAAGGCGGAGTCGGCATTGGCGCAGGCGATGAGCGCCTGTCCCATGCGGCCACGGGCTCCGTTGATGATTACGCGTGTGGGTATCATAGACCAAGTCGGGAAAGGGTTTCGGTGAGGCGTTGCACATTCGCAGGGGCCATCTCACAGAGTGGCAAACGGACATCCGGGGACATTTTTCCAAGACGGGCGAGGGCGAACTTTGCAGGAACCGGGTTCGGCTCGATGAAGAGATCCTTGAAAAGCGGGTAGTATTTCAGGTGGATCTCAAGGGCTTTGGCGGAGTCTCCTGAGAGATAGTAGCGCACCATGTCGGCGACTGCCGCTGGGATGATATTCGATGCGACACTGATGACCCCGACAGCACCCACGGACAGAAAGGGAAGGGTGAGCGAGTCATCGCCGGAGAGGATTTGAAATCCCGCCGGAAGCGCATGGCGAAGTTGGTTGACCCGCTCGACGGAGCCGCCGGCCTCCTTGATGGCTACGATATTTTTGCAATCGGAGGCCAAGCGGAGTGTGGTTTCCACAGCGATCTCGATACCACAGCGTCCGGGAATGCTGTAAAGGACGATGGGAACCTGCACGGATTCGGCGATGGCCTTGAAGTGGCGGTAGAGGCCCTCCTGGCTCGGCTTGTTGTAGTAGGGGGCAACGAGCAGGGCGGCATCCGCCCCGGCTTTCTCGGCGGCGCGGGTGAGTGAGATCGCCTCGCCGGTTGCATTCGAGCCGGTGCCCGCGATGACAAGACAACGCCTGTTGGCGATTTGCACGGCCGCGTCAACAACCCTCAGGTGTTCATCATGGTCGAGAGTGGGTGATTCGCCGGTGGTTCCAACGGGAATAATCCCAGAGATGCCTCCGGAGATCTGATCCTCGATGAGTTGGCGGAAGGCTTGATCGTCGAATTGTCCGTCACGAAAAGGCGTAACGAGCGCGGTGTGTGCTCCTGCGAATGTCATGGCCTGAATCGTTACAAGGAAATGGTGCCCTCGAAAACAAAATCCGCTGGTCCTGTGAGGCGAACGGTCTCGAAAGTGCCATCGGCGGATTTTTGAAAATCCACGCTCATTGTGTCACCTCCGCGCACCTTGACATGAACGGGCGATGACGCGTCGGATTCCACGGCATGCATGAGGGCGGCGGCGCAGACTCCTGTGCCGCAGGCGAGTGTTTCGTCCTCGACTCCACGCTCGTAGGTGCGCAGGACGAGGGTTCCCGAATCGAGGACTTGGGCGAAATTGGCATTCGTGCCTTTCGGTGCGAAGGCTTCGTGCCAGCGGAGGGCGGAGCCCAGCGCCTGGATGTCGAGGTCTTCGACACCGGAAACAAAGACGACCGCGTGTGGCACGCCTGTGTTGATGAAGTGGACTTGGTATTCGGCACCGGAAATCACAAGCGCGCTAGCGCGGCGATGATCCTGCGGGCGTCCCATGTCGAGGGTCACAAATTCCCCCTCGAGAGACGCTGTGATGAGCCCGGCCTGCGTTTCAAAGTTCATGGAAGCGGGTTTTTCCGGCATCAATCGGGCTGCGAATCTTGCAAAACAACGGGCGCCATTTCCGCACATTTCCGCCTCACCGCCGTCGCTGTTGTAGTAGCGCATGCGAAAATCCGCGTCGCCATCCGCAGGCTCCACGGCCAGCAATCCATCCGCGCCAATGCCCCTGTGCCTGTCACAGAGCCGTGCTATGGCGGTGCGATCGAGGGAGAGGCTCCGTGTGCGATTATCGAGGACAACGAAGTCGTTTCCCGCGCCGTTCATTTTTGTGAATCGAATATCCATCCAGCCGACAGAGTAGACCTTCGGCGGGCCATTTCGCAATCCGAGTCGCGAGAAGATTTATCGAGCCATGGGATTCATCGGCTCCGTGGGCGCTGAAAAATCAGAAATAAAAGGCGATCCCCTGTTCCTTGAAGGCCGCCTTCTGGTCGCTCAGATACTTGTCGCCGAGGGCATCGAAGCCGCCAGCGGCTCGGAAGGACTTGAGAAATCCGTTGATCTGGTCTTGGAGATGCGTGTCGTTGTGCCGGAGGGCGATTGCCCAATTTTCCTTTTGGACGGGATTCAGCAGGGCGCGAACCTTGGAGGGGTGTTCTTGGGCGTTTTTCCAAATGCTCATCTGATCGTATAAAAAAGCATCAGCGCGGCCTTGTATGACCTCCAGAACGGCGGCGGATTCCTTTTCGAGGGACAGGATTTTGGCGTTCTTGATACTGGCGCGTGCCCAGACCTCGCCTGTCGTGCCTTGGCGAACAGCGATGGTTTTTCCTGGCTGATCCAAATCCTGCAGGGAGTGAATATCGCTGTTCTGGGCGACTAAAAGGGCAAGGCCTGTCGAGAGATAGGGATCTGAAAAGGCGACGGAGGCACGGCGCTCCGGCGTATCCGTCATGGAAGATACAATACAGTCGATCTTGTCCGTCTTGAGAGAGGGAATGAGACCTGTGAAGGGAATGTTCTCGATGCGCACCGGCCTGCCGAGCGCCTTCCCCAGTGCCTCGGCAATATCCACACTCACACCCTCGGGTTTTCCGGAGGGTCCGATTGTTTCAAAAGGCGGATAGGAAAGATCCATTCCGACGACCAGCGTCGCCTTGTCGCGGCCTTCACAGCTGCTCAAGGCCCACGCAGCGAGGAAAACCAGCGATAGGGAAAATAGGCGCCGCACCAAGACGGCTGGTGTCACGGATTGGTGGTGGTTTCGATTTTTTCTCCAACAGTGCTGATCCCCTCACCGACTTTGTGAACGGCATTATCGACGGCGGCACCGGCGCGTTGTGCTGGTCCGCCTGGTCCTGAGCAACCCATGAGAAAAATGCAGGAGGCGACAAAGAGTAGGTCTGTTATTTTCATACGGTTCTTTTTAAGCACGATGAGCGCCCCCGATTCAAGCCTTATGAAGGCTGGGCCGCTCAGTCTTTCAGAGGGAGTGGGGTGTGGAGGTCAAAATGAATTTCGTATTGCTCGCCGAGCTGGATGGGGCGTCGGCGCACGGGCACGCCAAGAACATTGCGGAACAGGGATTCCTCGAGGGCGTCCGCCTCGGGAAAGGCCTTGTGCAGCGCGGCTGCGGGGTTGTGTCGCTCGATGATGCGGATGCCCGGCACGAGTTCCACCATGTGGCCTTCGTCATCGCGGGCCTTTGCGAGGAGAACCATCCTCTGTGCGACAGGCGTTTCCTGTGGCACGAGGGCTTTGTATTTTTGAATGCGTTCCTGAAAGGTGAGAAGGAGCAGCTTGGCCGCACTGCTTGCACCGAAGAGGCTTTGTGCGTGGCGAAGAACGGAAATGGCGATCGAGTTGTCTGCATCCTCGAACCATGCCTGGCCTCTGCGGGTGAGGCTGTAAATGAGCAGGGGCCGTCCAGCGCCTTGATGGTTGTTGCGGCTCGACAGGAGCCCCTTTTTCTCAAGCGCCAGGCAGTGTTGCTTCGCGCCCATGTAGCTGAGTCCAAGCGCGGCGGCGAGTTCGCTCACAGGGCGGGGGCCGCCACTTTTGATTTCGCGCAACACCTCGTCCTGTCTGCATGTGGGGCGCTGGGGCGAGGCGGGAGGCATCGTGCAGAATTGCGGGAGTCGACTATCGAGAGGGCTCTCCGTTGCTTGGGAGAAGGGCCAGTTCCTCCGGCCGCAGTTGGTTTTTCCCAATGGTCGCCGCCAGCTCGTCGGCCTCCGCTTTTTGACCCGTGGCATACAGCACGGCGGCACGCACAACTTTCCAAGGGGCGGGCACCGAGTTCCAAGAAATGGTTTTGCCATCGTAAATGGCATCCGCCTCGGCTGACCGGCCGGTTTTTAAGAGGGCAAGTGATGTGATGCTGAGTGAGGTCAGCGTGGGGGGATCGGTCTTCTGGAGCTCTATGGCAGTAGTGGCGGCGTGCGGCAAATCCTCTCCTGTGAGAAGTTTGAGATAAAGGAGATCGTTCTGAGCCTCCGCAAGCATGGGAAATCCCTCTGTCAATTCCTTGTAAATTGGTAGGAGCTCGCTCGCAGATGCGCTTTTTGGTGTGCAGCGGATGAGGCCGAGGAAGCCCTCGAGGGCGGTCTCTCTGCGGCGGGACATGGTTTTATAGACTTTCATGGCCTGCTCTTGTTCTCCAATGCGCAGAGCATATGCGGCAACAAATGAGATGACCTCGGGTTTCTCATACATGAGGCCGAGTTGCAGCTCACGCCAGCAGTCGGCGGCGCGCACCTCATCGCCGGAATTCTTGGCGGCCCTTGCAAGAAAAAGGAGGCGAATGCTGTCGGAGAGTCCGGAAACGGTCTCGGCATCAAGCATTGTGAAAATCTCATTCCATTCTTCCATGCCGGCCAGGGCATCGAGGTGAATGAGCAGCCAGTCGATATTCGAAGCCGCCCGCTCGCGTCCGATGAATTTGATCGTTTCCTTGTGGTTGAGCCTCCGGTTCATCCAGCGTGCAAACGCCATGGCCTCGTCCGGTGGGCCGTCCATCCTTGCTGTCGCCATCTGAGCCAAAAGTGCTGGCTTGGAGCCTGGATTCTCCTGAATTTGCAAATCAAGTGCCAAGAGGGCGTCATCCGGCGTGCGAAGACGATGTGCGAGGATTTTCTCGTCCACTCTGTCGTTTTCCATGGCAGTCGGCGAGGGGCGCAAAAGTTGCTGCTGGGCGAGTAGGCGAAGAGCGGAAATGCCTACGGGAGAATCCCTATCAATCAATTGGAGTAAAATTTCCCGACTGGCTTTCATATCTGGTTTCAGGGTCATCTCGGCTGTCGCCAACAAGAGTTTGTCGGCATCGGCGGGTGGCAGGTCGGCAAGTTTCTGGCGCGGCACCTCCAAGGCGCCCTTCAGATTTCCTTCTTTCTGCAAAATACGCATCTCGATGATGGTTTTCTGCACGGACTGTTCATCTGCGAGCTGATCCAAGGCTCCCTTTGCGATGGTTGTGTTGTCCGATTTGAGCGCTTGCTCGGCAAGAGTCAGGAGCTCTTCGGTGGATGCGCGTCGCTCAATCATCAAGTTCTGAAGTTCATTGAGTGCCGCCGGATCGCCAACCTTGGCATTGAAAAGGCGCACTTTGCGAAAAACCCCTTCATTATTTGGAGCCATCAGGATTGCCTTGCGCATGAGGGCAATCGTTTTTGGGGTATTGCCTTCCTCCGCCGCCGCGCGGGATTGCTCGAGAAAAGCCATGGCCCGGCGTAGCTTAAGCTCTTGATAAAGCGGGGGGGCAGCTGTCCAAATGATCAGACCGAGAATGAGTATTCCCAGCACAAAAAGAACCCTCTTGTCGCTGAGCAGTTCTTTGAGAATGTGGTGCCCGAATTTGCTATCGTGAGGCATTTCCTCGTAATCGGGCAACTCCTGAGCGGTTGGATCTATGGGCTCAGGCTCGACATTCATCGATGCCTCGGCAAGGGAAGCCTGAGTTCGGCTTGGTTTCTTGGGCTTTTCTTTCCCTATTTTGTTCGGTCCGCTCATTTTCGAAATGGGGGCCTCTCTTCTACAGTGGCGTTGAGAAAAGTCGCGAGGGAATTCGCTGCCCCTTCGACATCGCGAGTATTCCAAACGGCGGCCTCTATGAGCGTCTGGCCTTGGTTCCTGATCCCTTTGCTCACAACTTTCCAGCGTCCCCGCAGTGTGTAGTCCTCATCTTGGGCGCCAGCAGCAAGACTCTCACCATCGGCAGTCCGCCCGCCGCCTGCGATCACCGAGTGGAAGACCAGAACCGGGCGAGTGGACTCACGGAATAAAAAGACGCGGAAAAGGAAGTTCTCTGCGCCCACTTTCATCCTGATGCTTGGGAGTTGTTTTTCGAGCACCATGCCAATACTGGCGAGGCATGTGCGAGGGTCGTGGATGCCGAGGGCTTGGATCGCGGTGCGTCCAGCCGGCCACCGAAGGTAAAAGAATTGCCAGTTGTTTCCTTCGGTATCCCAAAAACGCTCCGAAAATCCCTCCGGAAAAAACAACATGCGGCGTGTGCGATCGGGAATGGAAACGGATTTCGTGCCTGGCGAGCCAGATTTTAATGTCCATCCGCTTTCCTTCGAGGCGCTGCGTTCATGCAATCGATACCACGATTCCGTGCCAACCAAGGACACTGCTGCGACAAGGATAGTGGCCATGGAGAAAAAACGAATCGCTCCAGAAATGTGAAGGCTTTCCTCGGGGGCATCGCAGGAAGTGGCTGTGTAGCCCCTCGAGATACGGAATTTGTTGTAAAAATGGGCGAGCGTCCAGAGCGTGCCAAGTGTCGAGACCAGGATCGCGTAGCCAGCGATGTCGTGCCATTTCTCGATGGCAGCAACCCCTTCGTTGGATGCGATCACGGACAGGAAAGTGGCTCGCAGGAAATTTCCCAAGAGCGCGACGAACACCGCACTGCAGACGAGGCCGCAGCGGATGAATGTGCTGAAGCGGAACATTTCCCCAAAAAACAGCGCTGCCATGATGCCGCTCTGCAGCGAGCGCACCCCGCTGCATGCCTCCTCCACGCCGAGTGTGCCAGTGGGAAGTGTGATGAGATGTCCACGGCGAATGGCTTCATACCCGAGCCAATGCAGCACCTCGAGAGCCGCAATGGCGTTTTTTTCCATGAAGAATCCCATGATTGCCTCTTCTGCATTTCTGGGCCACGGGATCGCGATGATGAAAAAGCACACCGGAAAAAGAAAATGCCGCAACCAGCTCGAGCCGCCGATCGAGTAAACCAAGAGGAGAGTCAGAAAAACCGCGCTGAACGCGCCCGCGATGCCCGGCACACGCCACTCGGGGTTTGCTTCGAAGAAAGGCTGAATTCCCGCAAGAAAACTCAACGGCGGCAAGGCCAGCAAGGCCACGATCCCAAGGCTCACTGGATTATCTGAGGGGGGGCGGTCCCGCCACCGCTGCAGAAAGAGCGCGAGACAGATGATCGGGACTAAAAATCCGTAGCTATACTGAGGGTCCAGTTCCCACTCGTTCCAAAGCATCCGGATCGCCATCCACCAGATCCCCGCCAAGGCCGCTCCAAGCAATCCGATGGAGGAAAGCTCCAGCTTGGGGGATGTGTGGTTTTCCAAGGTCTTGAAATTTCCTGTTTCAGCGACCCTTGCCAAAGATCATCACGTGGAGAGTCTTCAGGATCACCGTGGCATCCAGAGCGAGGGAAAAATGCCGGATGTAGTAGAGGTCATACATAAGTTTTTCCAACGTGTCGTCGACACTTGCACCATAGGAATAGTTCACCTGCGCCCAGCCGGTGATTCCCGGACGCACGAGGTGGCGGAAGTGGTAGTAGGGGATGACTGTCTCGTATTGCTCCACACATTTGATCCACTCGGCGCGAGGCCCAATGAGGCTCATTTCTCCGCGAAGGACATTCCACAGCTGGGGGAGTTCATCCAGGCGAGTGACTCTCAGCCAGTGACCGAGCTTGGTCACGCGAGGGTCACCTTCGGTGGTGTAGAGGCCCTTGAACTCGCTGCCAACTATCATGGTGCGGAATTTATAAAGCGTAAAGAGGTCTCCGTGCTGGCCTACGCGTGTCTGGCTGAAGATCACCGGCCCTTTTCCTTCGCACTTGATCAGGAGCGCGACGAAGGCCATGGCAGGTGACAGAAGGACAAGTGTGAAGGATGCCAGAACCATGTCGAAAACGCGTTTGAGCGATGCGAAGGCCGAGTGCTGCACGAGTTGAAAACCCGAGTCCAATGGCCAGGTTCTACTCAAGAGGTCGGGGGGCATCTTTTGCCAATAGGACTCAAAGAAAGAGTGCATCGTGTAGACGGGCAACTCCTGAAAATGGACTGCCACCAGCGAGCTCAGGATATTGTTGTCCAATCGATCGGATGGAGCCGCGATTACGATAGCCTCATGCTCGGTGTCGGGATTTTCCTCGAGGGTTTTTAAGATATCACTCGCGAGTGCCGAGTAGGTCGGGCTATCTGGGCCAGCGACATCTGAGCCCACGGTGGCATCTCCCACGGCAAAGAAGTGGAGGTTCTGCTTCTGGCCATTGAGTGTGTAGTTCCGGTAAAATCGCTCGCCGGATTCCGTATCGCTGATCACCAGCAATCGGCGGTTTCGGCGTAGAAGGCTTGAGTTGTAGAGCAGCTTCCGTTGGGCGAGTGTGAGGAGGGAGAATGCGAGAAAGGTGACACCGAAGATCGAACGGCTGGAAGCGACCGCACCGCCGAAGGACGCCACCAGATACACCATGAGTGCGGAAAATAAAAACGCAGCCAAGCAGGCGATCAAGTGCTCGCTCGCATAGTTCAGGGATTTCATATCCGAGCGTGAGTTGTAAGCCCCGATGAGGCTGAGGCAAAAAACACAAATTGCCGTCGGCAGAATGACTTCCGACCAGCCGTATCGGTTGAAGTCTCCCGATAATTCCGAGAGGCCCATATAGATGCCTGCCCAGCAGAGGCTATCCAATACCAAAAGCAGGAGCATCGCGAGACGCTCGCGGAGTGATCCCCTCGCGACTTTCAGCCCGGCGGGAAAGAGGGATGCCGGGCGTTTGGAGAAAACCTCGGGCGCTGTATTTGTAGCTTCCATGGGACGATGGCTCGAGCTCGTTGAGCATTCTCTGAACTCTAATCACTCTTAATCTCCAAATCCAGCGCAGTAAAGTATTTCTTCGATTTTTTGAGGTTGAAAACAGCCCGCAAACCACGCTGCGGAGATTCGGAGGATTCTCCCCGGGTCGACTAATACGAACCTTCCACCCGTGCGGCCACATCGCGGTAACCGTAATCGACCTCGTAAATTTGCTTCATGCAGTCGAGCGATTTCTCTTTTTTGTCCATTTTCTCGTAAACGAGGCCCAGATTGTAGACGACGTCCTTTTTCACAGGATCCATGACCAAAAGCTCGGCGACGGCGTCCGAAAGGGTCTTTGCAGCCAGATCGAGCATGCCTCGTGCGGTGAAGCAGCGGCCGAGGAGGCACATGGCGCGTGTGCGGACATTGGGGTTTTGCCGTGCTTTTTGAAGTTCGGGGATGGCTTCCTGCCAGAGTTCAAGCTCGGCCAAAATCTCGCCCAGTTCGAAGCGGAATTGAAGGTCAGTGGGGTTCTGTTGGACGCGCGAGCGCGCGAATTCCAGAGCGAGCTCGGCTTTTTGCTTGAGAAGGCCGAGGAGTTCCGCCGCGTAGGTGTCGGATTCCGGAGTGCCAGGATTGGCGGCGATGTATTGCTCGCGGGAGCTGATGGCTATTCCAAATTGGCGGATTTGAAGGTCCGTCGCCTTGCGAACGAGGGCCGTGTCGGAGTTGTTTGAGAGGGCCGCCGCATAGGAAAACCAACTCGCGGCGCTGTCCCAATCCTCTTTTTGCTCGTAGAGTTCGGCGATGCGGCGTGAGGTGTCGATGTTCCCCGGTTCTGCCTCGGCTTTCGCATGGAACTCAGCCAGAAGGTTCTCGATCATCTCGTCGCTACGGACGACACGGGATTGCTGCTCGAGTGCTATAGCTTGTTCCTTGTTTTTGATGAGATCGCGGTAGGTCGTTTCCTCTTTTTCCCAACCGCCGCTTTGCATCGAGGCGGACGCAGAGGCATCCTTTAAGCCCTTGATCGCGGCCATGTCGTTCGGCGTGATGTCGACGATCCTCTGGTAAAGATTCAGGGCTTCCGTGGGATTCTCAAATTCAAGGTGGTGCCGGGCAAGTTCGTGCAGGGTTTTAACATCCTTGGGAGAGCCTTCGATGATGGTCTCAAGGGCAAATGCTGCCAACTCGGGGAGCTTTGCCGCCAAGGCGGCTTCCTTGAGAATCTGGTTGAGCTGGGGATTTCTTGGCTCGCTTTCCAAGGCCTTCTCCGTTGCTTCAATCGCTGCCAGCGGGTCTTTTTTTATCTGGGACTGGATCTTCATCGCGCTGAATGAGGCCGTCGAAAAGAGCGATTTTTTACCCCCAGTTTTTGCGACTGCGGCTTTGCGGGCGAGCTGGCGGGCAGCCATGAAGTC
>Ga0247843_1002520_pt1 | contig 32908 bp, 41 predicted proteins | sample LaCruzMarch2017__FD_192420 | JGI IMG/M metagenome (GOLD analysis project Ga0247843, IMG submission 192420) | Freshwater microbial communities from meromictic Lake La Cruz, Castile-La Mancha, Spain - LaCruzMarch2017_8m | ecosystem: Environmental > Aquatic > Freshwater > Lake | place: Spain... | reverse complement strand
AATCGCCGACATCTTCCACTTTGACCACTTCATTGCCGCCAAGTCGCACCTCTCCTGTTGATCCAGTTGCTTGTATTTCATCCCCCATTCTGTCGCACTTACCTCTTGAATCCAAGCTTTCGGCATACCTCCTGCTAATTCCGCTTCGCGGGCAGGAGGAATGCCGAAAGCAAGCAGGGATACCTGACCGGGGACGTTAGCCCAGAATATTCCGCCGATGCGCATCCCACATTATATTCTCTGGTTCACTTGTGTTGTGTCTTTCTCTGGAAGCAGCGTTGCCTCAGAGGTAAGTCGCTTTTTGCTTTCGATGTCTGACGTTGTTCTTGTCGGAACAATAACTGTAGCACCGGATTATATTTCGGGCTCTGCACCTATAACATCGTCTGACCCTCAACCGTATTGGTCAGATAGCACCACAAGAATCAAAATCGATAAAGTGCTCAAGGGAAAATACACGGATTCACGCCTCCCCTTGATTTCACTCCGCATCCCAATGGTCGCTTCGGTGTGGAACGAGCAATCACTTCCAGAGCTTATTGCGCCATATTCCAAGGGCAAAAAGATTATTTTCTTCCTACAAGATAGACGACTTCGCGGAGAACTTGGATCTGCGGGTTTTATTGACGAACCAATAAATCTTGTGGCCTTCGACCAGTTCTTTTCCGCAGTTCCATACAGCGAGGCACTTGAACTTGAAATTATCAAACAAAAATAAAGCTAACGGAGCTGTCCACCTAACTCCCATGCCTTCGGCATTTTTGTCCTGGCAGAAGCAAGTGGTAGCAGGTCATCACGGACGTTCGAGAAAGAATATAAGCACTCACCTTCGACTCGCGATGTTTGCCCTATTTGCAGTGCTTTTCAGCGGTTCCACTTCCGGAGCAACTGCGCCCAAAGGTCCATCAGTAACGCTTATCTCTATCGAGGAGAAGGAAGATTCTATAGTCGTCGTCTTTAAGGATGACCCTGACATCCATACGGTCGTAATTCAGGGCACAGCAAAGCTTTCGCGCGAGACGAGGAATAATCTTCTGAGAGCGAGGGCTCTGGCGGGACAGCAGGTGAAGATACATGTGGTCGCAGAGGATCAAGCAGCACGCCAAGGTATTCTGGCGATTGACGGTCCGAACTCAACTGTGGAGATAACACGGTATGATCCAGATCGACCGGCAGCATGGGAATATTTCGAATCGGAATCTGGGCAAATTATGATCAGAGGCGGCATCCCTATTCCGCCAGCATCTGGCTTTACAATTACTCGACCAATCAAGATGACTCTATAAAATGAAATGCTCGAACCGACCGATGGAGTTAATCCCTGTCCCTTCGGGACTTCTGACATGGCTCCTGCTGATTCCACTTCGCGGGCAGGAGCCATGCCAGAAGCAAGCAGCGATTGGTCATCGGAGACGTTCGCCCATAATATAATCCCATATGAAACTCAACCTGATTGCCGCGATATTTCTCTTTTCATTGGCAACTACTCAGGCTGCGGAAGAAGCATTTCCGATGGCGGTTTCACTTTCACCAGACAAGGACAGCTATCGTCTTCGCGAGAGGATTTCTTTCACCGTGAATGTGAAAAACACTTCGAAGAATCCCATCCCCATCCTTGTGCGCGGTCGAAACGGAAAAGCCCCTTTGGGAATATTGGAACTACACTCGGAGGACGGCAAGCAGGGTAAGACGAGATTTGATGTATGTAGCTTGGGTTGCGGAACATTTCTGCAAAACGGATTTATTGAACCAGGCGAAGAATTAACCATGAATGTTTATATCGGAGAGAATACAACTTGGGGACCGCCCGATTCTTACCAGTTTGTATTTCGTGTTGCATCAGCACAGGAGAAGCGCAATGAACCTTACGGGTTTCAGGCCTCCTCGAATGTCGCGAAAGTTGAGATAACCAAATGAAGCCGAACGAGCCAGTCGACCTAATACCTGTCCCTTTGGGACGTTGCTCAGAATCTATGCGCCATTTCGCCACCTTCCTAGTTTTGCTGACGGCGATTCATACGTTGCGCTCCGAACTTTATCTTCCCTCGGCGTTTCCGACAACCGCGATTCTTTCTCCAGATTGTAAGATCGTGCGTGTAAAAAGAACGAAGGACGCAATGACGGTCGCATTTATTGGTAAGCTCACTTCAAGTGATTCCACACTGCGAAAGCTTTATGGCACGCAGAACGAGCATGTAATCCACCTGCACAACACCTCTGAAGATGAAGCTGGACCATTCAGTGTTTTCTGCGATTCGATTGAATTGCTGAAGGGCAAGAAATCCTCCATTGACATCGTTACCTCAAACTATCGGTATAGCGGTTCTGGAATCTACTTGGATTTCGCTACTTCACGGTGTCGAATTCATGAACATACACAGAAAGAATAAAGCTAACGGGAGCATTCGCCTAGCCCCTACCCGCTGGCACGCCAGGTGCTTGGTCGCTTCGCTCCCAGAGGTGGCGCGGAAAGCGGAGCCAGCGGGAGCCGTTTTTTAGTTAGCTTGGAGAGGTCCCCATTGGGTTGGTCGTTGTTGTAGGTTGATTCTGCTCCGGGGGCAAGGGTTTCGCTGGGCTTGGCCGCCCGGAGGCGCGGCGGAGCGTAGCGGAGCAAGCCGGAGGGCGGCCAAGCCCAGCGACGGCGGGGGGTGCCGCGTGCGCGCCAGCACTCATGCGGCCTCCTTCCATGGCGGCGTCTGCTGGGGACGGTAACATTCCCAGGGCGTCTTGTATCCGAGCGCCTGATGCGGCTTCCAGTGGTTGTAGTCAAAAAACCATTTCTCCAATGCGATTTCCAGCTCCCTCACATTCTCGTGTGCCCAGAGGTAAACCCCTTCGTGCTTCACCCCCCGCCAGAGCCGTTCGATGAACACGTTGTCCATCCATCGCCCTTTCCCATCCATACTCACCCTGGCACCACTTCCTTCCACCGTGGCGATCCAGGCCCGGCTTGTGAACTGGCAACCCTGATCGGTGTTGAAGATCTCCGGTGCCCGTCCTGTCGCTTCCAGCGCCTCGCGCAGGGCTTCCACGCAGAACGTGCCGTCCAATGTGTTGGAGAGCTTCCAGGAAAGCACCGCCCGCGTTTTCCAGTCCATGATCGCCACCAGATACGCGAAGCCCCTGGCCATCGGGATGTAGGTCACATCTGCGCACCACACTTCGTCGGCCTGCGTGACCGCACGGCCTCGAAGCAGATACGGGTAAATCTGAGCCCCCGGTGCCGGCTGGCTGGTCCTCGGCCGCCGGTAAATCGCCTGCAACCCCATGGCCTTCATCACCTGGCTCACCTTTCGGCGGTTCGCCCCTTCCCGTCCTTCCCGAAGCAACCACTGGCTCATGCGCCGGGCTCCAAACTCCGGAAAACGCAAATGGATCTCGTCGATCCGACGCGCCATTTCAAGATCGCCTTCGCCAATACCTCCTCTGCTCGGAGCCTCCAGCCGGTTGCGGTTGAGCCCCAAAAGTTCGCACTGCCGCCGCACGCTGAGCTGGGAACCAGACTTTTCCACCATGGCTTTCCTCATGGATCGATCCCCAGCTCCTTGCATTTTTTTTTCAACCAGTCGACCTCCACGACGAGTTGGCCCACCTTGCGCTCCAGGCGAGCTTTTTCCTTCTCCTCTTCCTGCGCTTGGGATGCGCGATCCCGGCCTCGCTCGAACACTCCCGCTGCCGATTCCTGAATCTGCCCCTTCCATTGCGTCACCTGCACCGGGTGCAGGTTGTTCTCCGCCGCGATCTGCTGCACCGTTTTCACTCCCTTGAGCGCCTCAAGCGCAATCCGCGCCTTGAACTCCGCACTGTGGTTTCTTCTCTTCCTTTTCATGTCTCTGTTGGTTTTGGTTATACCCCAGAGACCCTCCGAAAACTAACGATCTCACTGGCTCCGTTTCAGCGCGCCACCTCTCCCGGCACCTGCCGCGACAGCGGTCCGGGGCCGGTGATGCTGGACGTTCGCCAAGAATATATGCTTCATGCGATAGCCATTATTGAAAGCAATGCCTAGAGGCAGATGAGACTTTACCATATGAATACAAGACATCTTGCAGCCGTGTTTTATTGCGCGATCGCGCTTCTTGCTACTTCCGCACTGGCAACGCACTCAGGATTCTCTGGCTTTTCATGCGATTTTCTGCGTGATTACGAATCCGCACTGAAGTCCGTCGACAAGTCACAATCCATGGATCCTCTCCTCGCTTTGCTGGAGAGATACACTAATGAAACGGAGAAGGCAGAGCTGGAAGTATCCATCGGTTTGGCCTACAACCAGAGAAGTGGGTTTGTGGACCCGGCCAAAGCCGTGGACCATTTTACCTCAGCACTGCAATATCAGCTCCCCTAGAAAACATATATGCAGATCCTGATGTGGCGTGGCAACTCCCAAGAGCAGATGAAAAAATCAAACGAGGCTCTCAAGGATTACCTTCGCGGGCTGTTAGCTTGTTCTTATTACGACTTGTCCGGAGGTTGGCCAGATGAAATCCAAAGCCCGAAGGAGACGATCTACACTAATTCGCCCGACCCCGAGAATAGCGAGCGGGTGCGAGATTACAACACATACAGAAAAAACATAGACTTCCAACGCTTTTTGCTCATGCAGCGGTTCTTTCTGATCGATGCGGTAAAGAGAGTCCGACCAGAAGTATCCAAGAGCGATGATCAAATCGTCAATGTCCTCGCGACACTGTCGCCCGATTCTAGCAGATTCGGGACAATAACAGACTGGTTGAAATCAGAGAATTTGCGACCGTGGCCATGAGTGACCAGAAACAAAATATTGCTAACGAGCCAGTCGACCTAATCCCTGTCCCTTCGGGACTTCTGGCATTTCGCCTGCGGAGCAAACTTTGGTGCCAAAAGCAAGTGGGAGCAAGTGATCGGGGACGTTCGGCATAAAAATATGCGTTTTCTGAAGCTTGCGCTGATTACACTGGTCGTTGGCGTTCTTGCAGTGTGGCTGATTTTACCTCCAAGCATTCACACTTGGCGGATTACAGATGTCACTGTTCCCCAAGAAAGACAGTTCTCGGATTGGTTTAATTCGTGGTCAACCGGACTTTTGGCGATTCGCATTTCCGGTCACAGCGAACGGTCAGCCAATTTGACAACGCCATTGGGGACGATCCAAGTTGGTCCAGGGAAATTCGATTACATTACTTATGCCCACGAAGCATGGTCGAGTAGAGCCCGGGTTACTTTTATGCCTTTAGAGGAATCGGAGGATTCTGATGGGGAAGTCATGATTCAGGTTTGTCTCGGATTTACCCCTCAATGGGTCAAAGCGACGCCAGAAAATGCACAGCTCGTTTTTCCACAAAATTAAATAATGCCGAACAAAGCGATCCACCGAATGGCTACCCGTGGCACGCCCGATGCGGACTCGCTACGCTCGCTTTGCATCGGTCGCGCCACGGGTAGCCATCGGTGATCGCGGACGTTAGCCAAAAAATACTTGCGTGATCGTGAGTGCCACTCTAGTATCACCGTATGCGAACCGAACTCGTGACAACCCTCAAACGCAAGGCGACCGACGTCATTTCTCAGCTTGCCAGTGACCAGGAGCCCGTGCTGATCACACAGCATGGACTCCCTGCCGCATATCTCATTGATGTGCAAATGTATGAGGGCATGCAAAGCAGATTGTCACTCCTTGAGGGTATCGCCCGTGGTGAGAAAGCCATTCTGGAGAAACGCGTTCTTTCCCATAAGGAGGCAAAGCAGAGGATGGCACGATGGCTCGCATAATCTGGACTGAACCCGCCCTCCAAGATCTTGATGAGATCGCGGATTACATTTCCCTCGATAAGCCGCTTGCGGCGAGCCAGTTTGTTCAACGAGTATTTGAGCGAATCGAACAACTTGCGACCCACCCAAAGAGTGGATCAGTGCCCGCCGAGCTCAAAAGCACACAGTATCGCCAACTTGTCATTCCACCAGTTCGCATTTTCTATCGTGCACAGAATGAGGTTGTTTACATCGTTTACGTCATGCGGGGAGAAAAGCTTTTTCGGAAGGACGATTTGCTTGAAAGAAATATGGGCTAACGGGCCGGTGCAGCTAATCCCCATGCCTTCGGCACTTTTGTCATGCCTCCTGCTCTTTCCGCTTCGCGGGCAGGAGTCATGCCAAAAGCAAGTGGGGATACCTGACCGGGGACGTTAGCCAAAAAATATCTTGCGATACGTGTGCCGTAACGGCATACGTTCATTGCGCTGTATGACTGGGATTTGCTCTGTAGAAACCATATTGATTCCTCATCGGAGATGGGTTAGAAGCGTGCATGGCAAGCAAAGTGGAGCGGATAGCGGTTCTGGCAATGAGGCTGAGCGGCAGGCACATGAGCGAATACGGCTCGTATAAAAGCCGCCATGATTTTACGCAGAACCAACTGATGGCGTGTTTGATTCTTAGGGCCTATATGAGGACGACCTACCGTGGTTTTGTAGATTTTCTTGCCGGACACCAAGTCCTGCGAACAGCACTCGGCATGGAAGGAAAGCTTCCCCACTACACGACGCTGCAAAAGTTCAGCACCCGCAGCAATGTGTTGGCTATTGCTGATGCACTGCTGGCGCAGATCGGAAAGGCTGCTCTGGATGCTGCTGGCAAAGGGCGCAAGCCTGTGGCGGTGGCCATTGATGCCACGGGGATGGAAACCAGCACAGCCAGCGCCCACTTTGTCAGTCGCTCGGGTCGCGAGCGTCGGCGCTGGGTGAAACTCTCCACAGCCGTGGTCTGCGGATGCTTGTTTCCCATTGGGCTCGTAGCCGATTGGGGACCGACCAACGACAAGTGTCAAGCCGAGGATCTTCTGAGCAAAAGCTTTGATGTGCCTTTGAACTGCCTTCCACAGCGGCTCTACGCCGATGCGGGCTACGACGCGGATTGGATCCATGAGATGTGCCGGGGAGAATGGGGAATCGAATCGGTGATCAAACCCGCCAGATGTCGGGCGGATGGTTCGCTGGGCGGCGAGCATCGATCCGCCATGACCAGCGAATATCTCAAGAAACGAGGCTATGGAAAGCGGTGGCATATCGAATCCTTCTTCAGTGGCCTCAAACGCATGATGGGCTCAGCTCTCTGCTCCCGCACCGACGGCAATCTCCTCAAAGAAGCCGCCATCCGAGTCCTAGCCTACGCCCTCCATCGGTAGGGGGTCCTTATTCATGATTATGTTTTCAACAGAGCAACTGGGATTCAAAAAAGAACGATTTCCTCAAGGCGAATCGCGGGATTTCATTTGAGGCCGTCATTGTGCACCTTGGCCGCGGAGACATCTGGAAGGTCACAGACCACCCTGACCAAGTCCGGCACCCGGGGCAAAGCATCCTCTTTGTGATCGTGGACGACTACGTTCACATGATTCCATTTGAAATCCGAGGAGACACCCTATGGCTTGTCACCGTTATCCCGAGCAGGAAAGCAACAAGAGAATACAGAAAGGAAAAACAGAATGAAACTGAACAAAGAAGAAAAGGAGATTGAGGCTCTTTACGAAAGTAATGCCCTCGAACTTCGCAAGCCGGATAAGGCATTGCTACGCCAGTTGAAGGCGGCAGCTGAAAACACCTTCAAGAAGGATCGCCGGATCAATATCCGCTTGTCTGAGCACGACATGGTCGGAATTCAGCGGGTCGCTGCTACTAAAGGGGTTCCGTATCAGTCGTTGATTTCCGGGTTGATTCATCAGTTTGTGGAGGGTGACCTCACAGAGAAAGCAAAAGGCTAACGAGCCGATCGACCTAACTCCCATGCCTTCGGCACTTTTGGCACGTCGCCTGCGGAGATAGTTTATTATTTACCACCAAATAGCTGAAGTCATTGAAGGATAGCCGAATGCCTGCCCTGTAAAATCCCGTTCACTCCGGACTTTTCTCCGAAATTCCTCTGCTTCTCCTGACAACCTGCCACACCGGCAGGTTTTTTTGTGGCCTCAATACTACGTGAACCGCGTATCGAGTTAAGCTTTGAATCAACACTGCCCCCGCAGGCTGAGATCAATGGGATTGCCCCTAACCGGCTTTTTTGACCGTCGCGGATTGTAAAATCTTGACCGTGTTATTCCTTTTACATCAGATTCATCAGATGTTGTTTGTGAAGTTAGCTCGCGGATTCTTAGCAGTATGGCACAGGAGGTCTCTTGTCGGATTTATCGCGGGCATTTTTCTCTTTTGCAGCACTCTATCTGGAATGGCACAAGCTGACGTGAAATCATATGAAGATATTCTTGCGACAATTTCACGGCGATCAGAATGGCCATCGGCTCGATTTGCCCTGGCTGAGATCCATTTTCGCTCCAAACAGTGGGGCAAAGCTATAGCTCAATGGGAAAAACTGGTCGCCGAATACCGAAACGATTCGCTGGCTCCAAAGGCCCTCTGGCGAGTTGTAACTGTCCAGAGTGGCCCTCTCAACGACAAACAAGCTGCAATCAAAACCGCTCAACTTCTTCATAGCACCTACCCCAGTGACCCCTATGGCGAGCGTGCTCTACTCGGGGAAGCGATGCTCTTTTATTGGTCCAACAACAAGGCACGGGCCACGGAGTGCGCCAACCGTTACCTGTGGGGTTACCCACAGGGACGTTACGTCAAGGCGGCGAACCAGCTTCTCACCGTATTGAAATGAAACGCGGTGCCGCCATCATCTTTCTTGGACTGGCCATCACTTTTGCTGGTATTGCGATTTCAGCCGCAGAATCGCTTTCGGATGCCCTTTCCATTCTCAAAGAGCAAGATGGTGCCTCGCGAGCCAAACCGATTTTGGAAAAGTTGATTGCAGAAACCTCCAGAGAGACTGATCGGGAAAAAGCGCAGTTCTACCTTTCCGGTTGCGAATACCAGTTGGGAAATATCAACCATGCCTTCTGGATGCTTGATCGTCTGGGACGGGGAGCATCGTCGGAAAATTTGCGGGCAGCAGCCTTGCTTCGGCTCGCCATGTTACGAATGGAACAAGGCCAGGATATGGAAGGCCTCGCCAGCTACGAAGCTCTAGCGCGGCAGTTTTCCAAATCAAAATACGCTCCAATGGCAATAATGGTCCAAGCCAACTACTGGTTGCTCATCAAGGGGGACAAAACAAGGTCTCTCTCGCTCTACGAATCTCTGGTCCAGAAACACCCGTTCTCCGAGGAGGCGAAACTGGCCCTTTCCACTCTCCCCGGACTGCGTAAAATGACGCCCTCCGAAATCCGGAAAACATCAGAGAAATATGTCAAGGACATGAAAGCCACCAAACTAAAGCTGAACAAAACATTGTGATGAAATCTGAATTATACCAGCTTTCAAGAATCGGGGCGCTGTCCCTGCTCCTCAGCACGAATGTCCTGCTTGCAGGCACTGAAACCGTAACCGTAAGCCCGGATAATCTGAACAAGGAGGTCAAATTCTACTCCGAGTATGCCGCCCAAATGCATACGTTGACCGTTCAGGCTGCGTCAGGCTTCAAATTTAAGAGTGGTCCGTCGTTGAGTCTGAATCCTGAGAGCCTCTGGTCTTCAACTGGCGGAAATTCCTTCAGCATGATCGACATGGAAGATCGGACTGTAAATTCCGCCAAGGTGGACGGCGTTCTTGTGCCGACCGGCAGCGGCGGAGGGAGTGGCACACCTCCAGAATATCCTTTCGAAATTACCATGATTTCCAAATATTTCACCGTCGCGTTTATCGACCCAGATTCAGGAACAACATACGTAGTTAAAGGTGAGAAAACACCCGTATCCGTTTCATTAGTGAATGCCGTAGGCGCTCCCGCATCCGGAAGCGTGACATTCAGCAGCACTCTTGGTTCTTTTGGACTAAACAATCCCGCTACAGTTCAGTCAGGAGTGGCAAGCAGCGAGTTGACGGTAACTGCAAGTGCTAGAACCAAGGCCAAAATTACGGCATCCGCCTCAAATGTTGATATTACCGACAGTAAAACTGCAAGTGGAGATAAGGAATCTGAGGAATATACAGTCGCCGAGATTCAATTTGTCAGTCTTGAAGCTATTGGAGGATCGACGGTGGTCACTCCGAACGCTGGAGGAGGAAAAACTTATTCTGCCTTTGTGTTTATGGAAGGGAGAGCAAAAGTTGATCCGCCGGAGGCCTCAAACGCCGTCGGGGCAACCGTACAACTGGTTCAATATGGTGGAGGCGGTCATCATTATACAATTTCAGGAACACCGATTCAAGACTATATCAATGGCGGACAAGACGGAGATATTAATCGAAGTGTATCCCAAGAGGAGGAGTATTTTACAGTTCTTGGGGACGATGCACCTTTTCTTGGATTTAGCGCAACAGAATGGAGCAATTTGAGTTCACTTCAAACTCTCCTGTCTATGAATGTTTATCTTCAATACAGAATTAACTCGGGGGACTGGAAAACAATGGGTAGAATGAACTGGTTTTGGTCAGGAGGTCTCGACTCCAGCAAAGCGGCGAGCGGAGGTGTGCCAGATGCAACTGGAAGCGCAAATTCTGAAAGTCCTGTAAATCCTGCTAATCCTTGGAATTAAGCTATTATATGAAAAAACGTGTGTTTACGGTAGTTGTCTTGACCGCTATTAATTCTTACTGCTTCGCACAGCAGAATACTGCTGGTGCGGATGAATCTAAGAAAGTGAAATCAAGCTTCTCGGATCCCGAAAAAAGCTATAGAGACAAACCAGAATATTTTCTGCGTGCTTTAACGGCTTCGCAGCAACAATTGAGATCACTATCCGAGTCAGTTAGAGTCGCCAAGGACGACACCGAGAAATTAGCGTTAATGACAAAGTTTAATGCCGTTCTTGGCCGATCGAAGGCTTATCAAGGACAATTGAAGGAAATATTGAACAAGATCGCGATCCCTAGTAGCTCTGCTGAAGATATACAAAAAATGCGATCTGCTGTAAACTCCAAGCTCCCCGACCCATTTATTCTTGAATCTAAGTAGCGCTCACGGATGTCAGATGGCCTTCGCCATTTGCAGGACACGGAATTTCCAAACAGTATACCGGGAAGGCCCTCCGCAAAATCTTGGTCTTGCTCAATCGCCACGAACTCTGGCAGCCGCCCCGGCGTTGAGGTAGGGAAGAAAAGCGTTCAGCCATTTCCGGCCCAGAACGTTGCCTTTTCCCAATCCTTCGGGAATCCCATGTGCGCGGCATTCACAAACGGGTGAGACTGGAGCAACTGCAAGAGCCGCAAATGCCAGCCAGTTCCCGGCGCAATGCGCCGCAGGAGATCCTCCAGCACGACAGCCAGGGCGAAGTAACGGTCGTTCGTGCTGAGAAAATCCATGTGGCGGCGGGCAATCTTGAATTTGATGACAAATTTTCGGTTCCAGAGGCGACCGTGGTGAGCACAGATGTTGCGAGTATAGGTGAGCACATGGAGCCAATTCGTGAGGATGGCCTCGTTCGTTCCAAAGTGGGATGCGACGGCTTGGCGCTCGCCAGATCCGCGCAGGTTCTCATAGACCAAAGACCACGCTCCGAGGGATAGGGTTTCAGCAACCATCCATGCCGGCGGCAGATAAGGATCTCCGTATTTCTGGTAATAATGATTGATGAACGTCTCGTTGTGTGGCCGTCGAGGAGCGAGTGTGCCTGGGCGGATGCCGAGTTCCCGTTCGATCCGTTTGAGAAAATCGGCGTGGTCGTAGCTGGGATAAAAATGCCCGGCATTCATGAACCAGTGCGCTCCATGGCGAATGCACATTTCATTGACCATGGAACTGCGAACGGCCACCTCGATTCGCTCAAGTGCGTCTATTGTAAGCAGACGCAGTTCGCGGTCGAATCGGTAAAGGTTCAAAATATCGCGAAACTCGACCCCTTTCCGGAACGGTTTCGCGGGATCTCCCCCATCCTGATAAAAGAGCGTGTAGGCCGACAGCCGATAGTAGCCGATAAATTGCAGGTAATGTTCCGCCTCGGAGCGATTCTGAACATTCAATCCCCGAGATTCCAATTTGGCAACTTGCTCGGAAATCGACAGGGATGGCTTTTCAAATTTCACAAAGACATCCTTCTGAGAAAAAAAGCACCCGCCCTGGTGCGCTGATCTGACGAGAAGCGTGGCGGGTTTGTTGATATAAAGTTGACCATGTCGTCGGCTGAATGCAACCACAAAAAACCACTTTTCACCACTTTTCGGTGCAATTGACCACTACTCGCCACATGCGGGAGTGTCACTTTTTTCTGGCTTCAGCTCGGATGAGGCGCGCGATTTTCGTCAAATCGCGTTCGCCCACATCTTTCAGGGATGAAACGGCTTTCCCCAGTTTCAGCGAGGCGAAAGTGTGAATGTCTTCGTCTGACCAGCCGAGCTCCTTCTTCGCTATTGCAAAAATGGATGCGTAGAGTTTTCGCCTCCACAGTTCGTTGTCTTTACGGCGAATCGCCGGGAGATTTCTGGCCTTCGCCTGCTGGAGGAGCGAAACCGCTTCATCAAACCGCTCTCGTGGAATCTCTTTGTAGGTCGTCACCTTGAAGGTGTTTTTGAGATAACTCCACCAAGACTGGAAGCTCTTCGCTTCGCTTTTTCCGGCAGCAACATCCATCTCGGCGAGTTCTTTGACGAGGGTTTGGATTCTTACGGCTTGCTCAGGCGAAAGATGCCTCTCGTCCGGGGTGAATTCTGGACGAGTCACATGCCTTGTGGCGATATTCACATTGCCTGTGGCAGCGATCACATTTTGGGCCTTGCCCACTTTCTGGTTAATGAACACGCCAGGCTGCGGTCCATCCGCTTTGAGTCGCTTCTTCGGATTCGGTTTCGATTGAATGACCCGTTCAACGAATTGTCGGCGGCGCTCGCGCGCATTTCCCGAAAATACGTCCACCACATTCGTGACCCCAAGCACCTCGGTGCGCTCCAATTCCTCGAACGCGACCGCGAAGACCTTTTTGCCGGAGCACTGCGGATCGGATGAAATTGCGGCCTGAAATACCGGAATGGTGAAACTGAGTGGAACGAATCGGTTTGTCAGAAAGAGCACAACGCGGTCCGACTGCTTCGCAGCTTTCGCCATCTCCACAGCAAACTGGTCGTGCTCGGCCGAGTCGTAGGGCCGTAACTCGACGTTCTTTCCGTTCGCGTCGATCCAGTCATAGACAGAGGCCTCTGCTCTCTCCATATCCCACTGGTCGCATGAAATGATGTAGTCGAGTTTGGCAGGCATGGTCAGTTTTGGTTGTTGTTCGATCGCATCAAGGTCGGAACCCTTTTCCAGTTCACTGTCGCGGCATCGTGTCAGAGATCAACCTTCAGCAAACGCCCTTCTTGGGTCGATGCGTCCAGCGTTGGGTCGAGGAGCCACGGTTCTTTTAGGATTTCATCCGGCGGGGGCTCGGTCGTGGTGATGATGTATTGGAAATTGGGTTCCGCCTCACCCGCTGCGCGCTCGAACTCTCGAGCCAGTATAAAAAAGCGCCGGTAGATGGCAGCGGACATATCCGCTTCGCGAGGGCCATCGTGAACAAGAAAACGGGGGTGGTGCCCGCGTCCCTCGATGCTGCTGGCGAGCACCGCGAGATCGAACGCCAGAATCTTGATTGTCTCAATGGCTGCGCTGGTAAAGTCTCCACGGCAAGTGAGACTAACCTGAACAGCCCTGCCATGAAACGATGCGCCGGCGGAAACATCTTCGCCGATCAGTGCCGCGATGACCCGATTGAAGGTGGCCGAAAAATCCGACATCACTCGTTTGAAGTCCTCGCGTATCGCTTCTGCCGTTTTCTTGGTGTTTTCGATGTCCTTGGTCAAATTGACGATGCTTTGACGCTCTTTCTCCGCCGAATCGTGCACCGTGCGAGCCCGACCGGCGATCCACTGGAGTTTACTAAGGCGCTCGGTAGCCCGCTTTCGGATCAGCATCGTGGCTTGTTGCCGCTCGCCGAGGGCATGCATTTCCTTGCCGCACTCCTTCTCTTCCGCCTGCGCATCCCTCAGTGCAGAAGATGCCTTTTCAATTTGTGCTTTGATGGCGGCAACACTGGACTCCAGATTCTCCCCTTCCTTGCGGACACTGTGATCCACGCTTCCCGTCGTGAAATCGACCGTGTTCTGGTTCTGGATCTTCTTCAACGCGACGGGGCATCCAAGGTCAGCCGCAGCCTGGAGGCTGACTTTACAAACGCCGTCGGGAGCGGGCAGGTCGGCGTAGTAATCAATTTGAGCCTGCTGGCTCGCGTTGTGGCGAGCAACATCGGCGGCTCCCTCCGCATGGTTCAAATTGGTATTCAGCGCTTCCAAGCTCGCCTCTGCTTTTGACCTGGCCTCGATGGCCTTGGTCTGCCTTTTCTGGGCGGCATCGAACGCCGGTTCATCAATGATTTTCCCAAACTGTTCGTCGAGCGTCTTCCTCTCCCCATCCAGCCTGCGGATGATTTCGTCGAGGAACAAGGAATCCGCGAGCGATGGCAATTCGTCGCCGTATTCCTCAGTCAGAGTGTTGTGGTAGGAGCGGGCTTCGTGTTCGAGCTTCGGTGCTTTGGATTCGGCCTGGTCGCGCTGATTGTGCAACGAAGAAAGTTTGGCCAATTCGGCTTGCTCCCGCTCGGAAAGCATGTCCAGAACCACCCGGACAAGATAAGCGCGATCATCGTCGGCAAGATTTGGCGTCTCCGACTGGCTTGATGAATCGCGCCACACGACGAGTTTTGAATACCTGCACTCCTGGTCCCGAGAGAGCCATGGAAGTAGATGCAGCCAGTTGATTTGATCTTCCGATGACGCAAAGCGTGTCACCGGGTAGTTTGCCAGTGCGTTTTCGGACAGCGTGTCGGTAAATGCCTGATATGGCTCCCATGGGGTTTCGGGATCAAGAATTCTCTCAAAAGTGGTCGCGCGCGCAGCAAACGACTGGCGACCAACCCCGATCGGGCGTTTCACGAGCCATTCTTCGTCGCCGACTACAACTTCCGCAACGATCCATCCCGCAGGAAACTTATCCCGAATAAGCTGGCGGATGGTCTCGCTGGAGAAATGCCGCTCGCCCAAAACGAATCTCAGGAGGCGGCAGAATGTGGTCTTACCCGAAGCGTGGCCGGAAATACCTCCCCGGAAAAGCTCGGTCGGCAGCGAAGCGTCCTCCGGCTTGGCCCAAAGGACATTCAGTCCGCGGCGGAGGTGAAGTGTTCGGACGACGCTGTTTTCGGAACCGTCAAGATCGCGGAGAATGTCCAGGCGACGAATCCAAAAAACAGGGTTGGGTCGGTTCCGTGCGATCCCAAAGGTTCGCGACGGGCTGAGGGTTTCAAACTCTTTCTGTGCTTCCATAAAATCATGCCGCCAGCAGCTTGTTAATACTCCCTTCTGGCAAAAGAACTTCCTTTGCTTTCTGAACATCTGCCGATGAAATTTCTGCGCGGTGCGTCCCGAGGGCGGCGCGAACCATCGCGGCATCCACCCGTGCCCACGGCTCGCCGTCTCCATCCTTGAGCAGTTTGACCACCGGCTTGTCGGCCCCTCCATCCACGCGAATCAAGCGGTGTGAGGCCATATCCCTCAAACTCAAGAGAAAGTGACTGGTGTGCGGCTTCTCGGAATATCCATCCGCCCACTGGCGCACTTTTTTGGGGGCAAGGGATTCAATTTTGCGAATTAGCAAATCACGGTCGAGCAAGAGATGGAAGGCGTAGGCAAGAACTCCGATGGAGACTTCACCACCTTCCTCCCGAATGAAGCTGGACAAGAAGCTTTGGACATAAAGGGCGGAACTCTTGGATGGGTGACGCCGCCGTGCGGGAACCTGAATCTCGGCCAGAGTTTCGGCTTTGGGCGCTTCCGCGACATGCCGAGCCGTTTCAGCCTGTGGCGATGCACCGAAGCCGAGGCGTTTCTCAAGGTCTGCGGTATTACCGCGCAGTAGTTCCTGCCGGAATCGGTATTCCAGTTGCAATGAAGACGCAGTCTTCGTGCCCTCGATCAAATCGCACATGCCTTCGATGGCCTGTTGAACAAAGGCGCGCTCGTCTCGGCCCAAAAATTCAGCGTTCTTTCTCACTCGCTCGCGGAGGTCGCTAGGGATTTGTAAGCGCCCCTCCAGGCCGCATTCCAACAGGTGAATGATTGCCTCCGAGTGGGTGCGAAACTTCCCACCCGCATCGACAAGCGCAGTGATGCTGTCGGCGATTGGCTCGGGGCACCGGAAGCTGACTTGTTTTGATTTCACGTTGTTGGAGCCTGCCATAAGGATGACGCCATGTCAACCGAAATGTCGGACATAATTATTGATTCATCTCAGTTGACATCCGACAAAGTGAAAGACAATATGACTTCCAATATGAAACGCGCAGCTTTTGATTTCGGTGATAACAGATCGGTAATGCCGACTGATCCAAAGAAGGATGTTCGGCTTTCTTGTCGGGTTGAAGAATGCACGCGCGTCCGGCTTATGAGTGTTGCCAAGCGGCATCGCCGCCGCCCGTCCCTACTGATCCGCCATGCCGTGGAAAGATTTTTAGACCTTGTTGAAGCTCAGGACGCGCCCGCCAAAAACAAACCGGCGAAAAGGCGGCCTGGCTGAAAATGAGAAGCGGCTGCGGAACCGCGCCAACGGTCCCGCAGCCTGATCGCTGAATAGCACCCATACGACAAGCACAGGAACAAACCGGCGACTGGTCCCATTCAAACACAGGGACGGGTCGTCACAACTCGAATTTTTACAATGACGACCAACACAAAACGACTCGGCTCTGAAATCCAGCAACCCCGCGAGCAACAGCTCCACGACATCGCCACATCGGGCGATACAGATGCCGCCGAGTGCGCCGCCTCGGACGCATTCAAAGAATTCCCCGGCCAGGAGGACGTGTAATGGCCTTCCCGATTCTGCCAGGCATGGATTTCCAGTGGGTCGATCCCGAGGGCACTCCGAACCGCCGTTGGCGGGCACGGATGCCGAGGGAGGTTTTCCAGCAGGTCGTCAATATCCGGCTTTACGGCAGCCATCCCCCGCCTCCGGGCACACCCCAGTTGTTTCTGAAAAAGGAGCGCAAGCCGCGGGTCAGGGATGCGGCCCCTGAATCCAACAAAACACGCCGGGCACGCCGCAGCCGGGCAATGGCACCGACAACCTGACCACTTTCGCCTCCCCGGAGGTGGTCGCACCGGGGGCGGCATCAATGCAGAGCGACTTTTTGAAAAATCCAAAACCATGAAACTCAGCAAGAAATCTCAATCGTTCGAGCCCTGCCCGGAATACACCGGCAAGGCCGTGTGCGTGGACGTCACTCCACTCAAGAAAACCGAAACCGCCTACGGGGTGAAGGAGACGTTCAAGTGCGTCTTTGAAACCACCCTCCTCCGGCAGGACGGATCACCCTACTGCGTCTGGAGCCGGGGCTTCACCGCATCGCTCCACGAAAAGTCGGCATTCGCCCAGTTCCTCAAAAAGTGGATCGGTCGGGCACTCACCGCAACCGAGGAGGAAGCATTCGAGACCGAGGATCTGGTCGGCAAGTCCGCCGAGCTGGTCATCACCCATGAGGAGGGACGCACCGGTGAGGTTTACGCCTCCATCGCGCTGATCCGCCCGGATCGCAGCGGCAAGCCCCTCGCCCCAAGCGGCAAGTTCGTCCGGACAAAGGACCGTGCGCCGAAAGACGCCGAGTTCCGCCGCACCGAGGAAACCGCCGCCCCAAAGCAGGAGGATGACGACCGCTTCGACTGGCAGCGGGTCAAGGTCCATGTCGGAAATCACACAGGCTTGGATTTGGGCGACCTCGACCGGCCGGCAGTCAATGCGCTCATCAAAAATTGGCTTCCGAAGGTGAAGACTAAGGAACGCACGACGGGTGACGACCGCAGGCTCATCAGGGCACTCGAAGCCGCCGACGCCGAAATCCGCGGCGAGGACGACATCCCGGACTCCAACCGCGCGTTTTGATCGCCATGAAAACGATCATATTCGACATCGAAACCGGTCCCCGTCCTCAGAGCGAGCTGGATGCCATCCGGCCTGAGTTCGAGGCCCCTCGCACCCTCAAAGACCCGGTGAAGATCGCCGCAGCCATTGAGGAAAAACGCGAGGAATGGCTGGGCAAAGCCGCCCTGTGCGCAAGCACGGGGCGGGTGGTCGCCATCGGGGTTGCCACCTTCCCGGCAAACACCACCACGATCATCGGCACCGAGAACCCGGCCGACGAAGCCAGAGTCATCAGCGACTTCTGGCACCTCGTCCGGAAACACCCCGAGGCCCGCCTGGTCGGATTCAACTCAAACGGCTTTGACCTGCCGTTTCTGATCCGGCGCTCGATGCTGCTCGGCATTCCGTTCCCGCAGGACATCCGGGAAGGCCGGTATTGGAACCGGCGCTGCATCGACCTCATGGATTCGTGGACGCTCGGGATCTACGGCGAGCGGATCAGCCTCGACCGCCTCTCGAAATCCTTCGGGCTTGAGGGCAAGAACGGCCACGGGGGCGACTTCCACCGCCTCTGGGAAGGAACCCCGCAGGACCGCGTCCAGGCACGCGCCTACCTGCTCAACGACATGAACCTCACCGTCCGGCTGGCCGTGAAACTCGGCGTCATCGCCGCCCCCGAACAGCCCACCGAACCAACCGACTACTGACATGACCAAGCCAACAAAAATCATCCGGCTCGAAGCCGAAAACATCAAACGCCTGCGGGCCGTGCAAGTCACCCCGCAGGGAAATCTCATCACCGTGGGCGGCAAAAACGCCAACGGGAAAACCTCGCTCTTGGACAGCATCGCGATGGCGCTGGGTGGAGCAGCATCGACGCCGGATCAACCGATCCGCGCCGGAGCCTCAACCGCACATGTCGTTGTGGAGACCGACGACCTGATCATCGAGCGCCGGTATTCGGTCAAGAATAGCCCGACCCTGGTGGTGCGGACACGGGAGGGGAAGAAACTCTCCTCCCCGCAGGCTGTCCTCGACAAGCTCACCGCCCGGATTGCGTTCGACCCGCTCGCGTTCGTCCGAATGGATCCGCGCAAGCAGGCGGAAACCCTTCGGCTCGTGAGCGGCGTGGACGTAAGCGCGATTGAGGAAAAACGCGCGAAGCTCTACGCCGACCGGACCGAGTTCAACCGGGATGCTGACCGGATCAAGGCACGGCTCGCCGGTGAGGAGGTCGACCTGAGTGCTCCTGAAGTGGAGATCGATTCGGCCCAACTCCTGGAAGAACTCTCGCTCGTTCAGGAATGCGATGCACTCAGCGCCCGGATCACCGAGATCGAAGCGGATCTGGCGAAGACGAAGAAGAAGCTCTCCACCCTCAGCGCCGCCCGCCAATCCGACACCCCGGCCGAGGAACTCAAATCCCGCCTGGCCGGCGTCGAATCCACCAACCGGACGATCCGGGCGAAGCGGGCCTACCTCACCCAGAAACTCGCCATGGACGATCTGCTGGAGGAATCCCGCAAGCTGACCGCCTCCATCACGGCACTCGACCGCGAAAAAGCCCAGGCTCTCGCCTCCTCGAAGATGCCGGTCGAAGGGCTCGCGTTCGATCCCGACGGCGTGACCTACCAAGGCGTGCCGTTCAGCCAGTGCAGCGCAGCCGAACAGATGCGCGTTTCGATGGCCGTCGCTCTCGCCATGAACCCATCGCTGCGGGTCTGCCTGATCCGTGACGGATCGCTCCTGGATTCCGACTCGCTCGAAGTCATCCGCGAGATGGCCGAGGCGGCAGACGCACAGGTCTGGCTGGAGCGCGTGTCCGAGGGAGCGGATTGCCAGGTCATTATCGAGGACGGGGAGATTGCCACCCCGAAAGCAAAGAAGCCCGCAGCTCCCGCAGCCACAACGGCTCCAGCCAATGAAACCTACGACTATTGATCCCCGAAAAATGAGCATTCTCACCATCGAAAATAACAGGTCGTTTCTCCTTCCCGGACATCGGCCACCGAACCGCAAGCGGCACAGTTGGCTCTGGCGGGCGGTCTTCTTCGCCCTTGGGTTCCTCATCGGCTGGCTCAGCAACGGATTCGTATGACAATCGAGGAAGAATTTGACCGGATCGTGACCGAGGGGCGCAACGGGTTCCTGACCGGCGCGGGCGGCACGGGGAAAACGACCATGTTGCGGCGGGCGATCGCTTGCGACCCGGACCGTTTCGCTGTGACCGCCTCGACCGGGATCGCCGCGCTCAATGCCGGCGGCTCCACCCTCCACCGCTGGAGCGGGATGATGCTCGGCCCGCAGAACGGTCAGTCGAACGACAACTACTTCTCCGACCTGGTCCGCGACCCCCGCCGCAGCATCCGGGCCGGGTTCGAGCGGATTCGCGGCTGTCGAACCCTTGTCATTGACGAAATCAGCATGCTCAACGGCCGCACGCTCGACTTCCTGGATTTCATGTGCCGGAACTTGCGCCGGGACGACCGGCCATTCGGCGGAATCCAGCTCATTGCTGTGGGTGACCACTGCCAGCTGCCGCCCGTAAGCAAAACCGGACAGTACGACTGGGCGTTCCAGTCCCGGGCATGGAAAGACGCCGGGATCCAGGTCATCCACCTCACGGAAGTCAAACGCCAGACCGATGTTGAATTCGTTCGCGCCCTTTCCGAGTTCCGGCTCGGCGTGATGGGGGCCGAGAGCGCCAAGCTTCTGCGGCCACGCGTTGCCCGGTTCCCGGAGGCCGACTTGACCAGGCTCCTCACCCACAATGCGATGGTCGACAAGTGGAATTCCTACCGTTTGGGGGAGATCGATGCCGAGCCAAGCATGTTTGACGCCGAGCTGACCGGCCCCGAGAGCCAGCAGCAGTTTTTGATCAACAACCTGCTTACGCCCCGCGAACTGGTCCTCAAACCCGGCGCGCATGTCATGTTTACGGTCAATTCCTCCGAGGGCGGCTACGTGAACGGTCAGACCGGCGTGGTCGTCGACCTTGGGCATCACCGGATCCTCGTTGAGTCCAATGGTCGCCTCATTGCAGTCGAGCCGTTCAAGTGGCAGTTCGACTCCAAGGACAAGACGAGCGCCACGTTCACCCAATTTCCTCTTCGACTTTCATGGGCGATAACCATCCACAAGTGCGTTGCGGCGGACTCGAGGATTCCTACAGAATACGGCATCATTCCGGCACGAAAAGTCGAAGTCGGGCAGATGATTCATACTGGCGCAGGGGGCTATGAACGGTGCCTCGCTATCGCATGCAACAAAGGCCGTCCGATGGTGCGGGTGCATACGGCGCAAGGGTACTCGCTGAGCTGCACTCCCGAGCATCCAGTTTTTGCAGTGCGGGCCGGGGCGAATGGCCCTGAGTTCATCGCTGCGGAATCGCTCGGAACTGGCGATCATGTGTGTCTTTCAACCGAGGCACAAGAAGGCCCATCGACTGAAGTCCCCCTCGCTCTGAGTTTTTCCAAGCGGGAAAGGCCGATACGCATTGATTCACTCGATAGTAGGCTCGCCCACCTCCTCGGACTTCTTGTTGCCAACGCATCCTATCGCACAGGGGATACGGTATTCATCTCCAACCCGCCTAATGAGGCTCTCGATATGGCGCTTGAGACGCTCGATGCCATGGGAATCAATGTGAAAATGCGACCGCTGCAAAGCTCCATGTGTGCGCACGCTCACTTCAGCTCGGCTCCGTTTTTTCGGCTCCTTGCAATGATCGGAATGGATAGAGTGAACGCCGGTTGGAAGTGTGCTCCAGAAGCGATCTGGCGTTCTCCGCTCACTGTTCGCGCCGCATTCATTCGTGGCTTATTTGACGGGGATGGTAGTGCAAGCGGCAATTCTGCGGTCCGGCTTGTCACTACATCGCCTGCGCTGGCTGATGACGTCCAGCGTTTGCTTCTTGGAATGGGAATCGTCTCTTACAAAGCGAACGACCTTTACAAGCAGGAAATCCACCACAGTCCTGCCACGATACTGTGCATCTCAGGTTCCTATCTGGCCCCGTTCCAAAAACAGATTGGATTTACGGTTCGTCACAAACAGGCCGGGTTGAATGCGCTAATAAACAAACACAATGGGAAAACCTCGATGGATTTTATCCCTCATGGTCGCCACATCTGCAATGAAGTGTTGCAGGCATTTGCCGCAGTTCGGTCGAGAGGCATCAAGGGCAGTGGAATTAAAGCGAATCGAGACCGCTGCGTGGAATCCATTCTCAAACGATACAAGAATCTCTCGCGATCACACCTGCCGAAGCTTGCGGCTGCACTTAATAAGCAGGGTATCGCGCTGCCAAAGACTCTGGAAAAGGAACTCGCTAGGCCATTCTTTTACGCTCCCGTCACATGGATTGAACCGGCGCGAGCTGGAGACGTAATTGATTTTGAAATCGAGAACGCACACTGTTTCAACGCAAACGGCTTTATCTGTCACAATTGCCAGGGCCTCACCCTCGACTCAGCGCTCATCGACGTCCGGGCGGCCCGCGAGCCTGGCCAGGCGTACGTCGCCCTCTCCCGCGTTCGCACACTTTCCGGCCTCCACCTCAAAGGCTGGTTCAGTGGCATCTACGTGAGCAGGGCCGCGGTTGACTTTTACCTTCACACAAAATGACCGTCATCTTCGATACACGCGAACCGAGTCCGCATCCGTGGGAACAATTCCTCCCGGAAGGCTGGACGTTTGAGAGCGGCACCCTCGAAACCGGCGACGTCGCGCTCTCCTGCCTACCCGACGGGGTTGTCATCGAGAGAAAGACTCCGGGCGACCTTGCCGGATGCATCGGCTCGTCCCGCGAGCGTTTTGAGCGCGAGCTGAAGCGGTCCCGGTATTGTGGCCGTTTCATCGTCGTCTGCGAAGGCAGTATCACGGACGTGATGATCGCGGCAAGGGGGCTTCACCGGAACGCCATCGTCGGGACCGTCGCCTCGTGGACCATCCGCTACTGCCCGATCGTTTTTGCCGGAACTGTCGCCGCTGCAGCCGACTTCGCATTCCGGGCACTGAGCGCCCAGGTCCGCGACATCGAGCGTGCCGCCAAGAGCATTTCCAAATGAGAACCAAACCCACCAAACCACAAAAACAAGCCGCCGACGGCTCCATGACAAAAACCGCAGCTGCCAAACGCGGGCTTCGTCCCCTCGCTGGTCCCTACAGCGAAGGCGAACTCTGGATGGTCGAAAGCCTCTGCTCCGACCTCCTGCGCGGAGGCATCGTGCATGCGGTGGTCAAGACCAGCAAAGCCTTCGAGGTCTGGAGAACTGCCAGCGGTTGGCTGGAGAAAAGGGCCTGAGCTCCGCCCCCATTTGACATCTGCCGATTCACACCATGACGACAACTACCGATCCACTACCCCGACTTGTCTTCCCGTTACCGGATTACGAGATGGAACCTCTCCGCAGCCAGCTTCTGCACACCATCGAAAAGGGACTGTCCGCCGAGAATATCGAATCCCGCCGCCGCCGTCCCGGTCTGCGAGTCGTCTTGGATGGGAAAATCATCCACGTCTGGCTCGGCTACTACCTCGACCAGCGCTGGTGGCGGATCACCTGCGGATGGGGCAGCGATCACCCCGCGTTCACACAATCCATGAACAAGTTCGCCGAACTCACCTGCTGTTTCGAGGAACTGGACGACCAAGCCGGCGTGCATCTGGCCCGGTTGCTTCGCGACCCGCAAGGCTACCGCTGGCCGATGTTCGCGCATGAACAAGCCTATCCGAGTTACGCGTGGTCTGCTCAGGGATGGGAAACCTACAGTGCGGACAACGAAATCCGCCAGGCCCACGCCGCCCGGCGAAAATCTCGCATGGAGGTCGCGTGAGGAATCTCGACGAAATCCGGGCCGCCTACGAAAGAGGGGATGGGAGCCTTCGTAAGCTGGCAGAGCGGTTTTCGGTGCCACTTGACACGCTCAAAAAGCGTTGCGGTGCCGAAAAATGGCACCGGCCTACCTCAGTTGGTGCCACTTCCGGCACCAAAACTGGCACCATGAACGGCACCGGTGCCATTTCTCAACGCAAAATGGCACCAAAAAATGGCACCAACTCCGTTGCGAATGGTGCAGCGGTGCCAAAAATCGGCACCAAATCACTCAAGAATGGCACCAACCAAAATGGCACCACTATCCCCGGCAACATCAACTCCCTCTCCAAGCTCGAAGCGGCTCGGTTTTATCACAGCGCCCTCAACTTCGCAGTTCATGCGCTGGTTCCGCCCGACCGCGGCGACGAGAACGAACGCGGCAAAAAGCCGATCTCCAAAGGCTGGCGGTCCCACGTCGCCGCCGAGGTGACGCCCGAATACCTCGACCGCCACTTCGGTCCCGGCAGCAACTACAACCTCGGCGCAGTCGTGCGGCCACCTTACGTCCACATCGATCTGGATTCCAAACCGGACGCCGGGACATCCGTTCGCATTTGGCTTGCCGCCCAAGCTCATCTTTCTACCGTGCCGCGCGAACAAACCGGCGGCGGAGCGCATCTCCTCTTCATTTGCCGGGATTTGCCCGAATCGGTAGCGGCGGCGAAAAAGGCGCTCACCGTTTCCATCACTGATGCCGTGCAGGCCGAACTCTACACCGACGGCATGAACATCGTGCTCAGCCCGTCGATCCACAAGAGCGGGCACCGCTACTTCTGGGAAGTGACGGGAGCGATCCCCGCAGTGAGCTGGGACGATCTCGCCAAGTGGTTCGGATTCGAGGCGCCGGAATCGGCCAAGCGAGGACGCCCAAAGAAGGAAAAACCCTGGTGGGCGGACTTCAAAGGCAACCTCTACACCCTTGATGCCGTAGCCCTCTTCAAAGAGGTTGGGATTTTGGGTGATTGCCTCGACCCGGACGACGGCAAGTGGGCGCTCACATGTCCTTGGGAAAAAGACCATACCGGTGGCGGCCCGAAAGGCACCGCCACGGTCATTTTCCAAAAGGACGATTCCGAATCGATCCCGGCATTCAAGTGCCTGCACTCCCACTGCGTTGAGCGCACGATCAAAGACGTTCTCCTCGCCATCGAATCCGAGAAGCCCGGACTAGTGGACCGCCACTGCCGGGACCGTCGCGTCTTTCAAAAGGGCGGAGTGAATACCGAGGGCCTGCCTCAAGTCGTCCTCCCCGGCCTGGGCCGGCCTGACTCGAAATTTGCGATCGACATGGGCGACATCATCGGCCCCCGCGAAGTATGGTTCAACAAGGGCGAGGAACTCGTCTGGGTCGGCCTGCGCGAGTTTTCCGAAACGGTAAAGCAGATCGCATTCAACGAGATCGAGCCGGTCCGGGTCTGCACCGAGGTCGAAATCTATTCCGAGACAGGCATCCTTGAGCGCGACAAGGATACCGGCGACAAAATCTTCGTCCCGGTTTCCATGAGCCGTGAAACGGCGGCGAAGATGATTGCCGCCCCGCAGTTTATCGAGCGCATTCCCCGCATCATCCGGATCCTCGATGTGGCAATCCCGGTGCGGACCTCCGAAGGGGACATCGTATTTCCCAAGCGTGGCTACGATCCCGTTCTGCGCACATGGCTTCCCCATGATGCCCCGGCGATCCATCCCATGCCGGTCGATCAGGCACGCGAGGTGATCCGCGACATCTACTCCGAGTTTTGTTGGGCGAACCAGATGAGCGTCGTCAACGCCATCGCCCGCCTCATCACCCCATATTGCAAGGGGCTCTTCCAGTGGAACGCCCGCACTCCGCTCTGGGTATTCCAGGCCAACCAGCCGGGTGCCGGCAAAGACTACTGCGCCGACGTCGCCCACATGGCCTACACCGGAAACAGGGTCGGCGATGCCCCGCTCGGCCGTGACGGCGAGGAAATCCGCAAGCGCATCACCACGTTCCTCAATTCCGGCCGCCGGTTCATCCACCTGGCGAACTGCCAGATCCACATCGAGGACCAGACGTTCATCGGCCTCCTCACTTCCACGACATTCAACGCCCGCAACCTCGGCTCCACGAACGCATCCTCCGACCTCAACCTTGCCAACGAGGCGGAGTTTTCGATTTCCGCCAACACCGGGCTCACCTTCCGTGACGACCTTTCCCGGCGGATGCGCCGGATCGACCTGTTCCTCGCCAAGGAAAACCAGAACAGCCAATCCTTCAAACGCACCGACCTTCTCGGCTGGATCAACCGGAACCGTTCACTCGTGCTCTCGGCTGTGGCTTCGCTCGTCCACCAGTGGATCAAGGCGGGAATGCCTCCGGGGCCATCTCCCTTTGCTTCGTTCCCCGAGTGGGCGGCGACCGTCGGTGGCGTGATGCACCACTCCGCCCTGGGCGATCCGTGCCTGCCGGACCCGCAGGATGTGCTGGCCGTTGGCGGCGACCGCATGACCCGCGCCATGACAGCTCTCTACCAGCTCGCCTTCAAGAACTACCCGTCCTCCTGGGTCGAAACCGAGGACATCTACAAGCTCATCGCTGCCACCGACAGCGAAGACCTCACCTGGTTCGGCAGCTTCGGCATGGAAGAGGCCCGCTCGACAAAGACCAAGATCGGCATGCACTTGCGAAAATTCAAGGGCCGCGAACTGGCCGGAATCACGCTCGAAATCGACGCCAGTGGCAGCAAAAGCATCCGCCACATGCTCCGGTTTTCCGATAGCGCCGAGAACGCTGTCCCCGCCCAACTCCACCTCGACGCCGTGTTTTTCCCCACAGAAAACGCCGCTTCGACCCCCTCGAAGGCGGGACACCCTGGACACCTTGGACACCTACACCAGCAGCAAAAGGTTTCAGAAAATAAATTCGATAAGAAAAAGAGAGAGAGGGTAAACATTATATGTTCAAAGCCTCAGACCGCCGACGGAGGTGTCCAAGGTGTCCAAGGTATTCAGGTGGCCTCGGGCGCAATCTTCCCCGAAATCGCCGCCGCGATCACCGCCGCCGGTTCGGTCGCCTTGGACATCGAGACGTTTGGTCCCAGAAAATCCGACGGCCTGAACCCGTGGCGCGGCGACATCCGACTTCTCTCTCTCAAAGTTCCCGACGGCAGCCCCTGGCTTATTGATCTCCAGTCAACCGGCTACGATCTAGGCGAGCTGGGCTGCGCCATCGAGGCGGTCGAGGTGATCGCCCACAACGCGAAATTCGATCTGCTCTGGCTGGCGGTCAAATGCGCTGTCCGTCCGAAGAAGGTGTTCTGCACGCTCACCGCTGCCCGGTTGCTCTCAGCCGGCACGAAGCCCGGCAACAACCTGGACCAATGTCTGGAGAGGTTCCTCGGGATCGCCCCGGCCCCCGACCAATCCCGCTCCGACTGGGGTGGCATGTTCCTCACCGACGACCAGCTCGCCTACGCTGCCCGGGACGTGGCGCATCTCCACGTTCTGGCTGGCCGGTTGGATGCGGAACTCGGCGGGGCGGATCTCGAAACGGTGCGCACGCTCGAAATGGAACTGCTCCCGGCCATCGTCGCCATGGAGGAGGCAGGGATCGCAATGGACAAACCCCGGCTGCAGGCGATCCGGGATGCATCGAGGGAAACGACCAAGGCGAAGGCCGACGAACTGCGTGTTCTCCTCAATGCGCCATCGCTCAACCCCGGCAGCCCGGACCAACTCAAGGCGGCACTTTCCCGCGCAGGGATCGAGGTCGCGAACACGAATGAGGAAACCCTCAAGGCGGCAGACGACGGGACGATCATCCCGACGATCCTCGCTCTGCGGGGCGCGGAAAAATCTGCCCAGCAAGCCGAGAGCCTCATTGATTGCATCGAGTCCGACGGGCGGATCCACGGGCGATTCGAGCCGACCGGCACCGACACCGGAAGATTCTCGAGCAAAACCCCGAACCTCCAGAACATCGGACGGGGCGAACTCCGGGAATGCTTCCTCGCGCCAATCGGTTCCCGACTCATCGTCGCCGACTATTCCCAGATCGAACTCCGGGCGGCTGCTGCGATTGCCGGGGAGGCGAAGATGATCGAAGCCTATCGGCGCTGCGAAGATCTCCACAAACTCACCGCCGCCACCGTTCTCGGGAAGCCGATTGAGGAGGTCACGAAGGAGGACCGGCAGATCAGTAAAAGCTGCAACTTCGGTTTGCTCTACGGCCAGTCCGCCAAGGGCCTGGTTCGCTACGCGGCATCCTCCTACGGCGTCACCCTTGAGGAGGACGAAGCCGAGGAAATCCGCCGGGCGTTCTTCCGCACCTACGGCGCCCTGCGCCAGTGGCACGGCGAGAGCCACAATATTGCCGAACGCGGGGTAGGGGAGGTGAGGACGGTTCTTGGCCGCCGCCGCCTGATCCCGAAAGACGCCGATGCCTGGCAGCGGTTCACAGCACTGGTCAACACCCCGGTCCAGGGTGGCTGCGCGGACGGTATGAAACGCGCCCTCGTTCTCATCGCCTCCCGGCTCCCGGCCGGTGCCCGCCTGATCAGCACCGTGCACGACGAGGTGATCGTGGAATCTCCGGAGGCGGACGCCGAGGCGGTCTGCGCCCTGGTCCGGGAATCGATGATTTCCGCCATGGCCGACCTCTTCCCCCAGGTGCCCATCGAAGTGGAGGCGGGCGTCTGCGAACGCTGGAGCGAAAAATGAACGACTACGCCGCATCCCAATCCGTAAAAAACGCCCGCTACAAACGGGAATACGAGGAGTGGATCGCCACCCTCTCGCCAGACGAACTCGCCCGCTTCGAGGCCGAGGGACTGGCGACCCCCTGCATGGACGACCAACCGGCATCCCACTGCGGGCTCACCGTGGACATTGCCGAATCTCCTCTCGCCTCCGACAACTTCGATATTGCGAAAGCCGTTGATCCGCCGCCGGCACCCAAGCCCGGCGATAACCTCACCAGCGAGGCGCTCTGGGACATCGTACGCCGTCTCATTGGGGAGATTCTGGGCATGCAGAACCGCTCGCTCACCGTCGAGTGCCTGGCCATCGTCTCCGGGCTTTCCTACTACGGGGATTCGATGTCCGAGATCGCCACCCGCCACGGCGTCACCCGGGCAGCGGTGTCCAAAAGATGCGTCGAGCTCACCGAACGCCTCAGCCTGCCACCCTCGCGGGCCATGCGCTCGTTGACAGCTCGCAAATCGTATCGGGCCGCCCAACTCCGAGTCCGGGCCAACCAAGAACTCTCATGCTCACCCAAATCAACGAAAAAGTAGCCATCACCCCGAGCGGGCTCCGGTTCGATGCCGACCTCACCTTTGAGGAATGGAGCGCGATGGCTCCCCAGATCGGCACGGCCCTCAAGTCGTTGGCCTTCGTCATCGGCGACTGGCTCGTCTATGGCGAGGAAAGGTTCGCCGCCCAGCCATGCATCCCGGGCTTGGAAGACGACCCGCGCCACGTCCGGATTTCCTCCGAGCGCTACGTGGCGACTCAGTTGGCTACCGGCCTCGACATGGCCACCCTCAAAAGCTACGCCTACGTCAGCCGGCGGGTGCCAATGTTGTTACGCAACAACCTTCTCTCGTGGGAGCACCACAAAGTCGTGGCAAAGCTCGCTGCCGACAAGCAAACCGAGTGGCTCACCACGGCCGCCTCCGGAGACGATCGGATCAGCGTGCGGAGGCTCCGGGCGTCCATCACCTCCGGCCGCGTCCTTTCTCCCGAGGAACTTTCCGTCCCGCCATCCGAGCAGGGCGTCACCAATCACATCCCCTCCATCAACCGGCTCAGCGGATGGTGGAAGCAAATCGGAGGCATGGACTGGATCAAGACCCGTTCCCGCGACCAGATCGCCGCGCTCCTCCGCGATTTCGAGCCCGTCCTTTCCATCATCAACCAACTCAACACATCCATCAAATGACCACCACATCCGCACTCCTCATCATGACCGGCTTCATGGCAATCGCCGTGCTCTTCTTTTTCCTCGCCAACTTTGCAATCGATGCCTGGTTCGACATCCAGTCCTGCAAAATGAAAATCGAGCGCCTCAAACTCGAAATCAAGAACCTGCCCTGCCAACGCCAATGAACCTCGTCATTCGCAAAGACATGACCGTGGACAGCCGCACCATTGCGGCAGGCTGCGGGATCGAACATGAATCGGCAATCCGGCTCCTGTCCCAGCACAGGGCCGCCATTGAGGAACTGCTTGGAATTCTCCGATTTGAAATCGGAAAAATCGAAGGCCGTGGTCGCCCGGAGAAAATTGCCATTCTAACCGAGGACCAAGCGACCGCCCTCATCACCATGTTCCGCAACACCCCCTTGGTCGTGAGGTTCAAAGTCGCACTGGCCAAGGCATTCGGCGAGGCGAGGCACCGCCAGCAGCGTCCGCCCAGCTATGGCGAACTCGCCCGCATGGCCCTCGAACTGGAGTCGAAGCTCGGGATTGCAGGCGACATCTTCCACATGGTTCTGCCAGCCACCCCCTACGGCGAAACCGGCCACAATGGCCAACCCCGACTCGGGATCCGCCGCGCCGCATTCGTCGCAGCCAAAAACCGCATCAACGAGGCGGCACGCTTGCTCCAGCTCTCAGCTCAACTCGAACTTCAACTTCTCAACGACAAATGAACACCATGCCCGCTGACACAGAACAAAAAGCCGCCATCGACGCGATCACTGAACTCCTCACCGCCCATTACTCCGAAGCCGTTGACTCGGCGGACGAGGACGGGAAATTCGGCATCGGGTTCAAGGTCACATTCGACCGGTCCCACTCGCCCACGAAACTGAAGGTCACGTCCAGAATCTCCAAATCGCTCACCGACGAAATCGAGACGAGCGTGCCGGATCCGAGCCAGCCGGAGTTGCTTTGAGTTGCCTCGCCGCACCGGGGATGCTCCGAAGTCCATGGACACAAAAGAACGGGGTCCCTATAAACGAACAGAGCCACTGACAAAATGATCAGAAAAAACAAAGAAACTGATCCGCCAGTGGCTCGTGTTGCCGCCTTAACCACTAGATTTGACCTATCCGGGAGTCAGTCGTTCAAATTATCTTCAGAACCGGGCAGTCCGATCACCCCTCAGGTATTTCCCCCTCAGACGCAGCGAGGCAACTGATACATATTGCGCCATTCCCCTCATGAAACGAATCAAAGTCCTGCTGGCGGACGATAACGCGGTTGTTCGCAAAGCATTCAGAACGATCCTGGAACTCGAAGACGACCTCGAAGTCGTCGGCGAAGCGAAAAACGGCAACCAGGCTGTCGCGATGGCCAAAAAACTTCGTCCCGCATTGGTTCTGATGGACGTGACCATGCCGCTGCTCAATGGTTTGCAAGCCACTTGCCAGATTCACAAAGCCGTCCCCGCCACCAAAGTGCTCATGCTTTCCGCGCACGGCGATGAAGCCTATATCGAGGCGGCGGTCAGCTCAGGCGCGATGGGCTATCTGATAAAACACACCTCCGCCGACTGTGTCTGCCAGGCAATTCGGGAGGTCCACAAGGGCAATACCTTCTTCAGCCCGTCGATTCCCAAACGCCTTCACAAACGAAATCAGAACACGTAGTGGGCGCGAAAAGCTGGATTACCGATTTCGGACAAACCGGTAGCAGATCGGTAGTTCGGCAAAAGGTTGACTCCGCACCCTGGGGATGCCCCGTTTCCGATTCCGCGCCAAGCGATCTCCGTCCCGCCTGGAAGCCCGGTTCGCCTTCCTCTGGCGGGCGGCGAACGGCCCGGCCCTTGAGAAGGAATTTATCTTTCACCCCGGTCGCCGTTGGCGTGCCGACTTCGCTCACATCCCGAGCCGCACTCTGATCGAAGTCGAGGGTGGGATCTGGCTTCATGGCCGGCACAATCGGGCGGAGGGATTCCTGGCCGACATCGAAAAATACTTCGAGGCGGCACTCGCGGGTTGGACTGTCTTCCGACTTTCGGAACGCCAGCTCACGCTTGAATCGGTAGAGCGGATCGTGCGGTTCGTAAAAAATGCTGAATGCGTCAGTGAAATCGGATTGCTGAAACTGCGGGAACCTGCCAAAGCGTGAAGCTGCTATGCCAACCAAAAAGAAACCCGCCCAGAAACCAGTCAAGAAACCCGCGAAAGCCCCTGTTAAAAAGGTCGTCGCGAAACCCGCAAAGAAGGCTCCCGCCAAGAAGGTTAAGCGGAAGCTGAACCCGGCGCTGATGAAGCCCATCCAGCCGGACGCAGTGCTCGCCGTCATCGTCGGATCAAAGCCGCTGCCTCGCAGCGCAATGACCAAGAAGCTCTGGGACTACATCAAGAAGAACAATCTTCAGGATCCCAAGAAGAGGACGATGATCAACGCCGACCCAGCCCTCAAGGCGGTCTTCGGCGGCAAGAAGCAAGTCAGCATGTTCGAGATGACCAAGCTCGTCTCGGCGCACGTCAAATAACGATTCTCAAAATTCATCCCCGGTGGCTCGCAATGGGCTGCCGGGGATTTTTTGTTTTCGCTGGCCGTGCTCGTTGACATCGGCATGAGGGCATGGCTATCAAATTTCCAAGCTCCCGCTATGAACGGACACTCATGAGCACGAGCGAACTGAGTCGTCTGCTGAACGTTCCAGAATCCCGAATGCTCCGCGCTATTCGCGAGGGCATCATCTGCCCAATCGGCGTGGTAGGCCGCGCAACGCTCATCGCAATGACGGATGATGAACTGGAAGCGTGGCGCGTCCACTTTCACGGTTCCCCATCGTAACATCCCCTTACGCCCATACGGGCACAGGCCGATATCGCGTCAGTGGCATTGTGAGAATGTCGGCATGAGGGCAGAAAAACCGAGCCAAGTGGCATCAAAATCGCGTCCTGTTTTTCGCCTTCCTCATTACCATGTCGGCATGTGGCCGTGTCGCCACCACGCCAATATCGGCACAGTCCCGGCAGACGGATTTTCTTGTTCGCCTGGCGGGTATCAATTTTGCCTCCCGTCACGCCACTTTCCGCTTCCGCGACGTCAAATCGATGTAAAGTTGAGGCCCAACTTTACATCGAAAAGGGGGTTTGGGAGGGCTGAAAATCGGGCGTTTTGTGATCGTAGGATGCTCATTATCAGGCACAAGCGAAAGGAAGAGGGTTGAGGGGGTGTCTCGAAAAATAGTGTAAAGCTGAAAAAACAGGTTCTCATGGAATTTGGGGGATGGTCGCTCCCCCCATGGCCTAAGT
>Ga0247843_1002518_pt1 | contig 32928 bp, 30 predicted proteins | sample LaCruzMarch2017__FD_192420 | JGI IMG/M metagenome (GOLD analysis project Ga0247843, IMG submission 192420) | Freshwater microbial communities from meromictic Lake La Cruz, Castile-La Mancha, Spain - LaCruzMarch2017_8m | ecosystem: Environmental > Aquatic > Freshwater > Lake | place: Spain... | reverse complement strand
GGTCGAATTACCTCCTGACTTTATCAGCTACGATGGCACAAATGACATCAAGTGGAATACAAAGTATCGTGAGCTTGTCAAAGTAAGACTTTTTTGTGCGTAATACACTTTGTTACATATTTTCTTCAGCAGATAATTCCTCACAATTGAACAATGAACAGTACCGGATTGAAAATGGAGATTGCAAGATACATGTAAACAAGGCGGACCTTGGTAAATGGGTCGGATATCAACGATCATTACGAGGTATGACTACTAAACGAAGACAATTGCTAGACGAGTTAGGTTTTATTTGGAGAGCCGTACCGGATTCTTTCAACGTACTGGTGGAGATGCACGTCAGAACATAGCAATTGCTGCCAAGCTAGTCTTCCCTGATTTGTACGTAATTGAAGCATTGCGACTTGGGGGGTTCGACGAAGATAAGATGAGTGTTGCAGAGGACCCAACCAAACCATTCCGTACAAATTATGTCAAAAATAGAAGAGTACTGTTGGATCAAATTGATTTCTATGAGAAGGGAAAACAAGCAGGAGTGTGGCCGTCCACAACATCACGACCACGATTGATTAATATTGAGAAACTTGTGAACACTCTTCAGGGAGATGAAGAGGACCGATTCGATCAAGTATTCGGAGAATATAGTAGTCTTCTTCCAACGTTTTTGAATGCGGTGGAGGAACGGAAGGTGAATGGTGTGGTAGAAAGTTTGAGGGTTAGTGGAAACAAGAAACGAAAGAAGATGGAACTGTCAGAAGATGATGACATTGGCGATGATGAAGGCAAAAACGACTCATTTGAAGTGAATGTCTAGGAATACGATTGTGGATCCCAACATTTGTTTTACATATAATCTCTATACATTCATTAATTCATTTCAGTTGTACTACCAGCATCTGATGCTCTAATTGCTTCAATTGACATGATTCTTAGCCGAAAAGAAAATGCATCAGTGCCAAACGTTTCCACGGGGTTGATTTCTCCATTACTTAATTTGGAAGCAAGCATGAAGCCAAACTCTTCAATCTTCGTGATAGGCATCGTATTCACATCCTCTTTCTTTAACGCAATGAAGGAGTCCAAGCGTAGGGTGACAGTGTCCTCAACGCCCGACTTCGTTGGAAGGTCCACCTGATACGTAGTACCAGTCCTATTTTGCCCCAACGCCAATGCCGATTTAAACACGGTCGAGAGTAGAATCTTGTATGTTTTGCCATCCCCAACGTACCGAACTCGTATTGCCACCGTGTCAGCTGGCAAACCATTTTCAATTGTCGATCGGATACTACAGAATCCAAAACCTCCGTGAATGTCAATTCGACCCGAGAAATGTAATTCGTCCCCCTCGATAGACGACGAATGTGAGGTTTGACTCATACCCCCGACTACAGTATCATCAAGTCTGTACCACTTCATAGTACGACCAAGAAATTGTAGACTGGGAATGGCATTGGGTTTATCCCCGATTTGTGCTTGTATGGCCTGACGTAGACCTTCCTTCCTAGCTCTCCGTGCTCGATCGGCCCCTGAAAAAATTGCTTGCCCCATTTGTGACGATGCTTGTTGTGAACAATTTAAATCAGAGTTATGCTCATTAAGAGCTGAACATCATTATCACCAATCGTGCTTGTCCAACGCTTACCATGAACACCACACAACACCACGGCTCACATGGTCTTCTACGTAAATAGTATCTGTAAATGATCACATTCGTATCGTACCTAGGTAGATAGGGCAGTTCTTTGAATTGGGGTGCACCAGCCGTATGAATGGATGCGGTTTGTGCAGCGACGGCAGCACCACCACTACCAGCAACAGCATTCAACCCAAACATGAACATCGACTTAAAGCAGAGACACTATCAGATGGAATTTACCGGCGCCTTCGTTGACGGAGGGATGGAAAGTAGTAGCCCGTCTGATCAATCGTCTGTGGATAGAACATATCAGATCATGTCAGGCATTAATGCGTGGAAATTACTCCAAAAATGCTTCGACTTTAGGATGCATGGTGGAATGTACTGCTTGCCAGGCAAAGAGAATCGACCGGGGAAAGATTCAACTGCCATCGAGGGAGTGAATTACTTTAACTCATTAGATGGTATGCGTAAGCATTTATGTGCATGGGGACTACCAGAATTAAAGAGGGAGCTAACCACGGAAGAACGAAGTGATATTATTACATGGGTCCGATGGGCGAATGTGGTCGGTTTACCAGATGCAGCTATAATAAATCCTGACGTGATTGGAGATGTACCCGAATCGTTCCTACCCGCTTGGAGCATGTTGAAAAAGCTTGGATTGAAATTCAATTCGAGTAGCATGTGTTACTTGTATCCCAATCCGGAGTCGTCGGATGATCCAACCAAGGCTCCTTCATCAATATCATTCAATAATGCCGAGAAATTTGCTGCTCATATCGCACGATTTGGTATACCTCACGTGAATTGTATTGATCCGAATACTGCATTAAGTAAAAGTGAGAGATTGAGACTTGACATTTGCATAGCCAATACAGACATTGACACATTGTGAGTTTGTTTATTACTGAGTTATGTTATTATTCTCCTGCTTATCTGCTCATACTGCACATGTTCTATTATTCTTGGTCAGCACACGATTCAATCCAAACGACAACATCGAAAATGCATATGTCACTCCGCTTAAACCAAGGAGAAGCCGTGGGGCTGAGTTGTCCTTTGTAGAACCAGATAAGAAGAATTCGAATAAACCGGAGAAGAATACCTTAAAACTGAAACCCTATCAGATGGAATTCAATCAATTGAGGAAGCAGCGGACATTGCCCATTCAACTCATAAGCTCTCAAACGGCACTCTCAACCTTGGTCGAATATTACAATATCAAATTTACTCAACGGGACGGTGTTGAGCAATTATGCCTCCCACTAACAGAAGGGGATTGCTACTTTGAAAATCTACAAGTTCTAAGGGAAAATCTCTGTGCGTTCGGCTTACCTCCGATGGTAAAGGGTGCTGCAACGAATGCTGAAAAAGAGCGAGTAGAAAAGTTGGAGTATTGGATTCGCTGCGCCTACATTACTGGTCTTCGCAAACCAGGCGCTGTTGTTCCACAAGAAGTTAACATGAAGTCCAAGGTTGCGAGGAAGATACTGAAGGGGCTTGGCTACTCCCGCTGCTACTTATCCTCATTATACATTCTACCTGGGAAATCCAGCATTGATTATGATGATTTTGGCAATCTGCTTGACCTGTTCAATCATATCGCTAAATTTGGTTTAGTTGATTGTAGACATTCTTTTTCGGATGATGATATGCTAAAGTTTCAAATTTTGGTGGTTAGTGGTGCAACATACGATGTGAGCAAACGAAGAACCGACGAAACTTATGCTCCAATCATAAACGCGTGTCGAAGTGATGTATGTAGCAGCATCATCCCGATGATTGACTCCAGTGGCGCCAAACATCCACCGCTTAACAACAAGTCCAAACCAGAATTGAAGCTCTGCGATGGTCCATGTGCTCAACAAAAGGCAGAGAATGAATTCGGGAGTTCAAAATGGAAGTTGCCAGGATTTGGTACAGTGCCAAAGAATGAGTGGGGAGAAATGGCAGCACCTTCGACGAAGCGACGGCTTTGTCTTGCTTGTTTAATCGAGGAGACGGAAAGAAGGTTGGCAGAAATGAAGGAGAAGGATTTTTCATTGAAAATGAATCAAATTGCTGTTGTTATACCAAACGAGGTTTCTTTTGCTATCGTCGTCTCGGCTGGCCGATTGGGTCTTACTTTTGCGATGACAACTAAGAACGACTTGGGAGCACATGGTGCAAAAATATTGTCCGTTGGTACAGACTGTACATTCCAAGATAAAGTATCGCCAGGCGATACTATTGTGTCAATTGATGGCAAAAAGGTTGAGTCGTTGGAAGACGTGAAAGCAGGATCATCCCGTGAGCGAGTACTTCACATAGTAACAAGGAAGGGAATTGAACCTGGCAAAGCAAAGTCGAAGTCTAATACTCGAAACTATCAGGAGCAGGAGAAGAAATGGCTACGACGCGAACAAATGGTGAAGAATCTCCTAGAAATGGACGAGAAGGATCTCAATTTAGTACTATTTCGTATGGCAAAGGAAAAGTCTGAGACATACAAAAAAGCATTCGACATAGCCACGGGGATACCACTGTCAAAACCTGTTGAACTACCCCCTGACTTTATCAGCTACGATGGCACAAATGACATCAAGTGGAACACAAAGTATCATGAGCTTGTAGCGGTAAGAATTTTGCGTATGATAAACTTGTTTATATTTCAACAGCATACATTTGGACAAACCCTCAAAATTTTACAATGAACAGTACCGGATTGAAAAAGGAGATTGCAAGATACTTGTGGATAAGTCTGATCTTGGTAAATGGGTCTCAGGTCAACGCCAATCAAGACGCAAGAATGCCATGAATCTCACTGCTAGACGCATTGGGTTACTGGACGAGCTGGATTTCATTTGGGATGGTACAATTCCTGAGAGGGCAAAGGCGCAACCAGGAGGAGATCCACGTCATAATCGCTCTATTGCTGTCATGTTAGTGTACCCAGCACTCGACATACGCGAGGCCATGATACTTGGAGGTTTTGATGGGGACATGTGGCGGACCAAGTTTGTGTATCACAAGGATACAATCGCACGATTGTTACAGAAATATGAGCATGTGAAACAATCAGGTGAATCGCCGTCATATCTTTTCCGACCGCGTTTTGATCAGATTGAGGAGCTTGTGAACATCCTGAAAGGAGACAAGGATGATCGATTTGAGCAAGTAATTGGTGTACATAGCAATCTTCTCTTTCAGTTTCTGAAGATGGCAGAAGAACGCAAATCAAAAGGAGTTGCAGGAATGCCAAGAGGTCGTTCAAAAAGGAGTAGGGAGGAGCAGCTGGGTGATGAATTCGACAACAATTACAACGATCAACTGCATGATGATGATAATAATGATGGTGAAGAAGAGGAAGGACAACCCAATGATGTAGTTGATTTTCAATCACACATTGATTACGAAAGAAGCTTGAGGCAGCAGAATCAGTCTTAATTATATACCTCTTTCTCAAATTTAAAGTAGCGATACAAAAAAGAGCACACTGACAAAGCAACAGCACGGAGCAAAACTCCTTCTCCTACCCTTCCTTGCAGAAAACTCTGGCATCTCTTTCCTGTTTCGACATTCCCGCCCAATTCATCAAGGTGGGCGTGGAGGCTGGTGGTTGGAGGCGTTCACTCCATGATCTAAAAACGAAGAGTATCATCTTCAGCACTATAGTACTATTACCACGATGGGCCGCGCTTTTGCCACGGTGTACCGCATCGTCCTAGTCGGAGTGAGTCTCGCGGCGCTAATCCTATCAATCATGTCGGCAACAAGCTGTGCCTTTATCAAGTATGATCACCAATACAAGGATGACAATGAAAATGACGGTGGTCGATTCCTGTTTTCGCTCTCATCATCATCATCGTTGTCGTCGTCATTCGGTGTCACTCATCAAAGGCAGCTACCCCCATCGACTGCCATGCCCGAAAATGACGACTCTCCAACCGACGATGCTCCAACCGAAGATGCACCAACAGACGACGCAGCCCTAACAACAACGACAACAGATGATGCTACGACAGACGATTATGGCGCTACCAAGGACGTCATTACGCACTCTAACGGTACGAAGACCACAACGACGAAACACTCCAACGGGACGTCCACGGTAGCACACCTACACCCGAATGGAACGAAGGTTACGACTCATTCTGATGGGACCACCACCATCACCTCTCGCCCTACTCCTACCACCACCTCGACGGGCGGAGGGAACAATCAGATAACACACGCTTCGGGTGGTACAACATCTGTCGTCAAGCATGCCAATGGTACAACTACGGCAATTATGAAACATCCGAATGGTACAACAGTTACGAACAACCCGGATGGGACGAGTACGACTGTTCATAACAACATTAATGTTGTTGCCGATGATGATTCCATTCCAGTGAATGATGATGATGCCACCTCTCCATCTACTTCGACTCCAGCATTAGGAAGCGGCTCCTCGTCATCATCGTCTGTTATTGCTGGAGCGGCCGCGGCCACGACCGGCGATGCCGGATTATTCTGCAACGGTATACAAAGCTTTACCATCACGTCATTATGGAACGGATCCTATCAAGATTTGGAAGATAAGATTGCCGATGATAGCGATAGGAATCAATCTGAAGAATTAGCACGTAATGCTGCCATCGTAGCATCGTTATTTGGATCTGTAATAATTGTTATACTGAGTATTGGTGGATCAATTGGTTGGCGATGTTTTTGCGAACGATGGATTGTAGGCTTGGCGGCATTCATGGCATGTGTATCACAGGGGATTACATTCCTTTTCTTTAATAGTGAACAATATTGGTAAGCTTTGATGTCGTTTCCTTTGAAATCATTTTGTATTGGAGGAAAAAAGGATTATGCGTGTTGTTCAAACTCGCGGACATTGTTTTTTTTTCATAATATTCGTCATTATCTCACATCATATTCTTCTGTTTTGCAGCGATGGTGATATTATAAATGAAATAATCAATCAGGAACCATGTATTCTAGGAGAAGGGGGGAAAGATTCCGTGACTGCACTTGTACTGTATGCAATAGTTATGGTTCTGGGATGCCGTATACCCCAGGATGATCCTTATGGCTGGTGCAGCCGCTGCAAGATGGGAGGTGGTAGGAATGCTGGGTATAGTAGTAATAATGATCCAATTGGGGATGGTGGTTCGCCTGGCGGTGGTGGTAAGTCGTCGTCTGGATTGTTGTTTGGAAGTAGTAAGAATGGTAGCAGCAGCAGTATTAATGATACCGAAAATGGGAATAATACAGCCAGGAGTGGACGGGAGCATGAACGACCGAATTGGTTGTCAGAGGAAGCAGCGAGGGAGAAGGAAGAGCATGAAATCATTTAAATAATTGACCAAATAACCAAATAGTATTTGAGACTGTTGATTCGTCTAATTCTGTTAACGCTTATTAATCATTCCAACTTCTACTTCTTTTGATCAGAACAACGTTTGTTATTATCTTGGCGGGGGTCTAAGATAACTTAGACACACGAATTGTGTGTACTGATACATAAAACCAATGAGCCTACACTAAAGACCTCGTCTTACATTAATATGTACGCTGCTCCCAATTTCGATAGCAATATCACCCAATAGAGTACCACAAGTCGCTTGGGTAGTTTCCACGGACAACCAATACCACCAAGCCACCACTGTACCACATCCTCGAACATTGATCTTCCTGTAATTCCAATACTACTTTGTCCCACTTCGTTGTACAGTAACTGTTGTTCACTGTTATGATAGTAATACTTTGACCATAATGATACCAATGTAGTACCAAGCATGTACAATCCTAGGAAATGTTGGGATGATACAATAAGGAGTGATGTAGAGCCTAATATATCCACAATCTTGGTTGTGATACCGTTCTTCTCGGTTGATCTGCTTGTAGCCATGGGAAGTCTGAATGGCCGTTTTGTGGGATCTACATATGCTAATGATGATCCATCATCATCATTAGCATCATTAGCATCATTCTCGTTATGTAGTTTGCGATATCGTACATCACCTAGTCGTCCAATCATATTACCAAGTTGGGAATTGCCAATAATTGAAGCAGTTAGTCCAACCATGACATGTGTACACCCGATTAGTCCACCAAGTATTGGATCCACAATGTATGAGTATAATGATAGCAGTGTTGCGAAGACAATATCGTCATACACTATATGCATGTCCAAATTATAGGAAGAAGATGAGGACAAGTAGGGTAAGAGAATACCAAGTAATGCCAGTGTCGTCCATCGATAGTCTCTCAACTGTGCAATCATTGACAACGATGACAAGGATGGTGAAGATGATGATGATGATGACGAAATCACTAATTTTGGAACGATACGGTTACGAATATCATGTATCATCCATGAAGCGACGTATGCACCAAAGTATCCGGATACCACGAATGCCATGCATGCAATATTGAGTGATTGCGTTACGATTAGCGATGTAAGTGAATATACTTTTATCAAACTAGTACTTTGTGTGTCGAGCAGAAGGGGAAGAGGAAGTGACGTAGTAGGCTCACCAATGACACTTCCACCACCTCTTTCAATAACTCCACCGTAGCTCAACAATTGCGACATATGTATTATTTTTCTCTTGCTTCCTGTCAATATGGCGGAAGATGCCTCCAACCTTGACGATGATGTCCATCCCAAATTCGCTCGTACTTCCTTCTCGCGACGACGAAGTGGTGCGGCTTCTTGCCCAATGGACACCACCGCCACATTAGCAGTCGTCGGAGGGCTGAAGGGAGGAGACAGATGTGACGCGTTCTTCACGCCAATGACGACCAATAACGCTACGACAGCAATGCCCAACATCCTCCCTCACCTCACTTTTCCCGCATAGCCACCACACAACATCATCAATATCAACCCCTGCCTCATAATGACCAACGTTATCATCCCTCCAAAGCCAACAGCATTCGAGGTTGAGGCATGTCAATTCTCATCTTGGTACTCGCTGTTCCGTGACATGAAGAAGAAGAAGAACAATCGCAGCAGTAAAGAAACTGCCATGGACGACGACGACGACGAAGATGATGCCTCCAATAGCTCCGCTAACGCAACAACAACTGCAACAACAACAGCAAGACCTCGAAGAACGGGACATATAAAAAAGAGAAGGGGTAATGTAACAATCGAATCGTCGATTATACGTCCACTAGCGAATGAGTTTATTACTTACCTGTTGGACGATGGCGTGCGATTGCCAAATTGTGCCACGAAAGTATCCTCCTGTTTGAATGACAATTATGCCGCTACTACTGATACTACTACTATGGACGACGAGGAGGAGGAGGAAATCAATTATGATGATGATGACAATGATGGTGTTAATGGATCGCTACGGCAAAAAGAATATACATTTCCAGAACTAACCTCACAAATACAAACAGTAATTAATCACTATACTACATCATCATCATCATCAGGAGGAGGAGGATGCTTTCCTAAATTAAATTGGAGCAGTCCCAAGGATGCATCATGGATTAATTGTGGATCATTGAAATGTACCAAACCGGGCGATGTATATTTATTATTGAAGTGTAGTGATTTTATTACATTTGATTTAGAGAAGGCGTGGGATGGACTGCGTCATTGTAGCGAGACCGATGACGACAAAGATGAGGACGACGACGCCAACCCCGGCACCAACACCAACGATGAGAAAAATAATCGACAAATGTTGTCATCTACCACAACGAAAGATCAGAACGACAAAAAGTCAACATCATCATCATCATCATCATTACGTCCAATAGATTTTGAATACGAATTAATATTGCGTAAATGGTGTAATTTACATCCATCGATGGAATTCCGGTGTTTTATATATAAACATACAGTAATTGCTATTTGTCAACGTCATCCGAGTAAATATTATAATCATTTACAAATTATGGACGATGATAATAATTTGTCATCGAACGACTTGGATGATTGTGAAGATAGCGATGCTGGTGATACTGGTATACAACAACAACAACAACAAAACCAGCAACAGCATCCATATGTTGACATTATACAAGAATTCTATTTAACATATGTACAATATAAATTTGCAAATGGAAAAGTTGATAACTACGTCCTTGATATATATTTAGATACACGCAACCGAGTATGGATAATAGATTTTAATATTTGGGGTAGTAGGACTGATGCGTTACTGTATAATTGGGACGAGTTGATATTGCTTGCGAATCAGATTCATGACGTGAAACGTGGTGACAGCAGCAGCAACAACACTGGTGACGGCAACGCTGGTGTCACTGGCTGTAGTAGTGACGTTGGACTAACATCATTGAAAGTAATACCAGAATGGAAAGTAGTAACAAAAAGTATGAATTCTATGACATATGATCCATTATCATCGTATCGTGGCCCTACTGACGTTATTAATCTCTTGGGTGGTAGTGGTGGTAGTAGTAGTAGTATTAATGGTGTTGGTGGTGAGAATTTTGAAGAATTTATGAAACAGTGCGTACGTCCATCGGAAATGTAAAAACATTGTGTAGGACACTACTCTGGGTTGTATTTCCTATGACTAAATGATAGTATACATACATCATCTAATATTAAAATGACAATTTAATGTATTCCCATATTTCATTTTCTAGACATGGCCTCACACTCTTCTAATGCCAACGCAATTTTCATATCCATTATCTTTGCTCGTGTCCCAATGTATTCTTCGGTCTCAATTTTCTCCACAAACAGACGATCCCATTCCTCAAATTCGGAATCAATATCTAAACTAAGTTTCCTTGTACCACTGGTGCCGCTGTCAGTACAGTCATCATCTTGTCCAACTTGCTGTATGACAGCACGTTGAATATCCCCACTTTCATATTGTTTTTTGCCAGTAAAGTCCAATACGCCATTAAGTACCGATCGTTTAATAACATCGCCAATTAAACTTTTATCATCCGTCGTGAACATAGCAGCAACTAATCGATTGTCAAGTGTTTTGGATAATACCTCGACGATTGTACCACCAACTTTAGTTTCTAATGATATGTTCAATGCCTCAATTAATAGTGTAAATGGTAGTAGTTCTGCTATTGGACCAATCGTTGCACCGAGTGCAAGAAGAATCTAATTGTTAAGAGTGTGTGTTGAAAGAGTGTCATTACGACGAAAATGGAGGGAATGAGAATGTGTGTGTGTGTGTGTCAAATATTATAAAGACCAACAATGACAAAAACTCACCTTTAGTAACAGTATCACATCCTTCATATTAATTTCTTGTGTTACAACACGATGTACAAGTTCTTTCGTTACATCACCAAAATTATATTCCTCTTTATTAGTAAATTTTAATATAATAGTCTTTGCCTTGGAACTAACAATTGTTGTACCACTCCGTGTTTGTGACTCTATCCATTTAACAATTTCAGTAGCCTTGATATTATTAGAACTAACAACATCATCGAAGAAATGTATATCTAGTAATCCTTTTCCAGTTGTAGTAAAATTGTCAACAATATCATTCGTATTCTTCTTAACGACCTGTTGTGCTATTAATGTCGTACGTCGAAAGTCACGTGTCCCTCGTCGAGTAACTTTTGTTAGCACATTAGGCACGCCTACTAATTGATCAATCGATCGTTCGGCCAATGATTTAATATCCGACTGTAATAATGATAATTGTGTATCAATTTCGGATGTACGTCTTTCGACCTCATTTGTTACAGTGGATGCAACATTGTGAAGAAATGCCGATTGTGCAATATTTTTTGATAATGCTCCAACACCCTCGTCGTCGATGGGTATGCTACTTTGACTTTCGTCATCCCGCCGTGCATTGTTGCCTGAGAGTTTACTCAGATAATCTCCTGAATCACCTAACGCAAACAACTTTGTTTTTTCTATTCCTCTGTCATTGTTTTTCCGCTGATTAAAAATATATGGAGGTGCGACAGCAAATGAAGATAATGGTACTAACATAAATGCATGACTGCAATAGTCGGCAAGAAGAAGTAGCGAGATTAACAGCAGCCTCAGCATGTATTATCGTAGATAATGCGAGGACTCATGAGTCTGTCTCTGTTTAACAAGGCGGATCCCCATTAGTAAAATACCTCCTGGACAAAACTACAGGCTGAATGGCCGCTGTATTGGCCAATGACAAGGATGATAGCGCCACCGAAATATTTGTCTATACGGGGATCGGAGAATTCTTTCCATATGATGTTGTTCGGGCGAGGATCGATCCATCCGTGTTGGCTATACCAATGTATGCTTTCATAGAACGACGCCAGTTGCAAAAAGTTGAGCTTCATGAAGGTATACGTGAAATTGGTCGGCAAGCATTCGACAATTGCACAGCGCTGAAGGAAGTGCAATCATCTGATGGAGTGGAGAGGATTGGAAATAGTGCCTTCCGTGGTTGCAACTTCGCTAAATTCAGATGTCCGCCACTCGTTACCACAATCTCTCAGTGGATGCTCCGGTCTTGCACACGCATGTTTTCCCTAGAGGTGTCAGAAACAATCATTCAAGTGGTAGAGAATGCGTTAGGCGACTGTCATTCATTGCGGAATGTTGCCCTCGCATCCAACACCGCGGTTGAGTGGTGTGCTTTCAGTCACTGTTCAGACCTTTTACATATTTTTGGTACAGAAGAGGCAATGGTTAATGCATTACGAAATCGATTTGCTGGTCTTCCAATTCATGGAAAGATGTACTACATATCATATTACCCCGTGGATTTGGAAGAATTTCGCAATATAATCATGAGTGAAAATGGGGAGCTAGATCCAACTGGCTTTCAGCAGGATCGTTTAGGGATGACTCCACTTCATATTTTGGCTTGCTCGACTGTCCAGTGTCTTGAGTTGTATCAACTCATGGTTGATAAGTACTCTGCCAACTTGATTGTTGAAGATGCATGGGGGGCTAAACCACTTCTGTATGCCGTATGGGTGGACGCACCTAACGAGATTGTTAATTTCCTTCTGAATAGCTATCAATCTTTCTACCCTGATCATGTCTTTGAATGGAGCACCATGGTGATCACATTAGGGCGAAGAGATGCACCAACAACTGGGATTCAGAATCTGCTTGACATTCAATCGACGTTATCTCCCGAATACAATATTGATTGGGATCAGGTATTTGGGGTGCTGGCTGTAGAAACAGAGTTGGAATATCACATGTCTCCAAAGACATTTTGCTTTCTCACCAGATGCAGCATTGCAACGCGCGTAAATGTAATTGGCGTAAAGCATTTTCGAGATACCATGGCTGATAATTGGCTGTGCGAGTATAATGATTGTTCTTTCAATAGGCAAGAGTGGCATACTGAAACACTTACCAAACTTGAGTACTATGAATCAGAGTATCGGAAATTGAAGGAATCAACATCATTGCTGGAGCTTGCGTTGTGGAAGATGAGGATGGATAATTCTATATTGGAGCAAGGGGATGCTATTGGCAGAGGCAACAAGAAAATGAAATTTGATCAATCTGATTTCAGACTGCAGTGTCGTGTCAGTTGTGGTGCCGATCATGTGGTTGAAAATGTGTGGCCATATCTTCTGCCTAATGATTATGTGCGAGCCTACGTTTATAGCACTGACGAAGAAGATGATGACAATTCTGATAGTGACAATGAGTAGGAGGAGGATAGTGATGAGGTTGATGAAGAGGACGACGTTCCTACATTTACTTCAAAGACGAAGATGATGAGGATGAAATTGAGGATGTTGATGACAATACTGGGGAAGAGGACAATGACGATCATGACGTAGATGATGATGACATGTTGAGAAAGGTGACGAAGAAGTGGGGGAAGATGAATGGCGAGGATGATAATACTACGAGTGATAAGAATTCGGTCAGTGATAGATCTGTTCGTTTAACTACATTCACTTCTTTCACGACTTATAACAGCTCAAACATTCTACATTGAGACTGATTATGATGATGATGACGATGATGATAACAATGATGATTATTAAGATGCTGATGATGATGACTAAAATTTCATTGTTGAGGATGTTGATGACTATGTGTAGGACAATAGTGAGACAGAACGTATGCGTGTGCTACCAGGAACAGATCCGTTTTTTGAACACTACCCAAGGAGTAATATTTCAACACCAATTATTCAGTTATTAGAAAGTCACAATAAGATCAGTGCTCAGGTTTCGATTTCACCGTGACTAAATAAATTTCCCTCACACACTCACACGAGACAGAAAAAAGTAATCAAATATTCTTTATCTCTATATTCACGGGACACTGTTAATACACTTGAAGAAATCCATCTTCAACGAACTTCCACCAATCAACCCACCATCAATATCAGAACAACTTAGTAGCCCGGCGGCATTATCACCATTCATACTACCACCATACTGTATACGTACCGTTGATGCGACGTCGGGACCGACATTGTCATACACCCATTGACGAATACTGGCATGTGTTTCCTGTGCCATTTCAGGTGTGGCGGTGAGTCCTGTTCCAATGGCCCATACAGGTTCATAAGCGACTAAAGTTAGACATTGGTGGATGTTGGGGATAGGATGAAAGATGATTGAGTTGTCGCGTCGCAAATATAATATCCGAATCGAAATAAACATGCAGTGTAACAAAAAAATGTAAAATCGAAAAGTAAGTAGACATATCACTCACTTGATACATTGTCCCACTCTTCCTTATCAAGGATATCAGCCAATGGTTTCATCTGACTGGCACAAACTGTCATGGTCGTACCATTCTCACGTTCCTCCTTCTTCTCGCCGATACAGAATTGAACCTTCAGTCCCTCCTTGATCGCCAACTTTGTCTTTTGTGCGACTAGTGCCGAACTTTCCCCGGCCATGCCGAACCCCTCACGACGTTCCGAATGTCCGAGTATGACCCATGAAACGCCCATATCCTTGAGTTGACTGGCACACACCTCGCCCGTGTACGCACCCGGTCCGGTCAAACTGCAATTCTGTGCGGCAATACCAATATCCGAACGGAGCGTGGCCAGGCACTCCGGGATGTGTATGTACGGTGCCGCGATCACAACCTCGACATTGGCAGGGATTGGGCCGGCATTGTTGAATTCATTGATTAATGCCTTGAGCGAGGCGAGTGTACCGTTGGCCTTCCAATTCCCACCGAGGAGGTAGGGACGTGTGCCCTCGGGTGCTGGCGAGCCTTTCGTTGTGCCTGCGGGACGAGCCATGATGATAATATTCTATTGTTGCTCGAAATGATGTTTGGGCGACTCCTCCTCGAGACTTCAAAGATACAGATCCTCGAGAGGGCTCCGCATCGTCTTCCCGCCCTCGTCGTGTCAGAGTGAAAAGAAGCCAGCATCAGCATGACACCAGCCAAGCGATTCATCACCTGTGCCATCGTTTTACTGGTCTCGTGCGCCGTCGACATTGCGAATGGATTCGCTGTCCCTGTCAAAACATCATTATCCTCTCCTCCCGTCCCTATCGTCCGCCCAATTGTTGTTGTTGCGAATCTTGCCGCTACGAAAACAATAATCAGCGATGATACCAACTCGCGTTTATTAATAACAACGACATCCGCAATATCCTTCGTCGTGGCACTAACACTCGCCCTGTTTTCACCTCTGCCCTCGTACGCCGATGGGTCCACGAAAGATTTCAAACTCCCCCCCATCGACACATCGGACAAGACTCGATGTGTACTGAACTCATCCAAGATGGGACAGGCCAATGCCGCGCGTGACAAATTGTACGACTTGCGAGAATGCAATCTAAGCGGCGTGAGGGGGAACGAATACGATTTGTCCGGCGTCATCATGACGCGCACGGACGTCTCGAATGCCAAGTTCCGCGAGGCACAATTCTCGAAGGGGTACTTGCGCGATTCCAACTTCGACGGTGCCGACTTTACGAATGCCATAGTGGATAGGGCCAATTTTAAAGGCAGTACGCTCAGGGGGACGATATTTAATAATGCGGTACTGACGGCCACGAGCTTCGAGGGTGCGAATGTCGAGAATGCCGACTTTACGGGTAAATTTTCTTTCTTTTTATTTCTTGGCTATAATATATAATTATCTAAATGTGTTATCGTTTCAATGTTTCTAACGCCATTCTTCATTCTCATATTCAATTCTCGTCTCGTGGTGCGTTGTTTATTCAGATGCATACATTGGCCAATTTGATATTAGGAATTTATGTAAGAACCCAACACTGAAGGGAGAAAATCCTACTACTGGTGCTGATACTAGACTCTCTGCGAATTGTAATGATTGATTGATATACCAGCGCATTAATATGAAAGTATGGAAAGAAAAAGAATAAAGTAAGTTGAATATGAGGTATAATGATATTGGATATTGGTTGAATATCTAGTAATTGTCTACAGACTCCAGCACAGCTGGTACAATTCCGTATCTCTGGCAAGAATTCGTCAAACCAATACTTTTCGTAAGTAGAGCAGATTAAGGAAGTAAAAAATACAGTTACAGCTACAGTGTCGTTTGTTTAATTTTACAGTATGTAAGAACAAGTAAATGGAATACAAATATATTATTGTTATGCACGACCGTCGGTGACACAATGTAACACATTCCACTTGTCAAGTGTCGATAAAATATCTTCTAATGTTGGTCTATTACTACGCAGATGATCCCCTATGCGACTTGCAGTATTATTCATTTCTATTGACGATGATAAAGCTTGCTTGTCAAACTTTACCTTGTTTGTAACCATTTCTGGTAGTAATGGTTGATAATGACCAGGGATATATCGTAAGGTGAGTGTATTCCCACGCTTAATAGTCTCATTACAATCCTTATATGACCACCTTACTCTCGCCGCACTACTACTACTACTGCTATTGCTATTATTATTACTACTTGGTATGCGTTTCTTCGTGGGGGGATAAATTTTACCATAATGTCTTCCACGATAAACATCGACAAAGCCACTTGCCTCATCAAAAACGGCAATGGCCCAATGTCCAAGTACGGAGTTGGAATCTAATGCGTAGACTAAAAAATCAGAAAATGCCTGCACCTCCTCCCCCACCATACCCGACTTGGCCCAATCAGGATGTACGAGTAGTACCGCTGATTCGATGGCACGTTTTAATTGTAATGCTAAATTCATTGTGATTACTTTTTGCCGTTTCTCTAATACTGCAATAGTACTATCACTACTACTACCATGATCAACTCCATTGTCTGTTGTGATGTGATTGTTCGCGGTGGTAGTCGTATTGTCGCGTACACTAGTAGTAGCAGTAGTAGCAGTAGTGGTAATAGTTGACTCATGCACATTATCGAATGCTCCCACACCACTAAGGTAACTTGCAGCCAGACTCAAGTAAAAACAATTATTCTGTATCGTTTGTTTCTGCTCATTAATATTATTTGCACCTGCCTCAATTGGAACTAGTTTCATTTCGGCCATTGCCTTGGTTTGATTTGTAATTGATTGTTGTAATGTTGTTATTGAATTGGTTGTTCTATGACCATCCCCGCCGCCAACGCCATCGCCATCAGAGGATGAATTTGTTCCAGCGACATTATTCTTAGAACTGCGTTTATTATGCTTAGCAAATAGATCGTGAACTAATTCTCTATGATCTTTTAATCGCTTACTTATACGTGTCTTTGCCGAAGACGACGAGTTATCATCCTCCTCCTCCACCTCATCCTCGTCGTCGTCAATATCATCAGTATGATTATTGTTATATTTGATATGGTGTGTATTTTTTTGACTACTACAACTACTATTACCGTTGACTCTTTTTTGATTTGAGTCAGTAAAAGTTGTGTTCCGTTGTCGTTGTCGACTGCTATCATTGCTATTTGTATTCTTTCGCTGCGATGACCTACGATTTTGTTGTTCTTGTCGTAATATCTCCTCTTGCTCCTGACGTTGTATATCTGCCTTAATTCGACGATATGCATTCGTAACATCTGCAATTGCTTTCTCGCTAATACTATACTTATTTTCCCCCTCATCGCCTTGATACTGACCTCCCCGTTGTTGTATCTGATGTTGCTGTTGTTGCTGTACTGTGGCAACTTTTATTTTAGCCTGATAGGATGAATCAATTACACGTGATGATGAATGTTGTGATACCCCAAGTACAGTGTATGGGTTTTTGGATGCCTGTGATATAGTCGTGACATTGTCATATTCAATATTGGTAGAAGCTGTGCATTGCTGTGGTGTAGTAGTTGTTTGTTCTATCCAATTTGCTAATTCCGATTTGTTAGTAGAAGCTGAAAATTGTTGCGATTGTTGTTGTGCTGATGTAATAGCAGCATTCTCGTCATCGTGTTCATTATATTCTGCAATAGATTTTAAGCGAGGGGCGACCTCCTTCTCCTTCTTCTTCTTCTTCTTCTTCATATTCTCTCCTCGATGATTCCCAGCATGATCCTTTAAACTTCGTCGAATGACACTTTGTTCCTCCAAATATTCTTCACTGGTCGTATTACCAATTTCGCTATCAGTAATTTCAGTCGAGTACGCACGATATGTCTCAACAAGCGATGCAGTCATCACGGATGCATCATCACTCCGCGAGGACAAATGTTTGTATTTGGATGCAGCCCCTCCGTTATTATATTTCGCTAGGATACCGCCACCCAGTCGTCGTCGTCGTGTCGTTGTTTCAGATTTACCACCACGAGGAGAATTACGGGTGGGGGTATGTAAACGAACTAAATCTAGCGATGATGCGGCATTGCTTTTACTTTTCCGTCTATTCTTTTTGGTACTGCCATTATTATCATGTAAACTTCGGTCGGAATTTCCACTGCGTGGTTTCGATTGTTGTTCTCGCTCCTGATGGTTGTTGCGATTATGACTACGGTGACGACTATGATTAGAAGCCTCCTGATCCTGCCGTGGGTTGACTGCCGAAATGTCCAGACATGGGCCGAAGAAAAAGTCGACGAGGAAGTGCCTCATCGTCTGGGGGAGGCGGGGGGAGGGACGGGGAATCCGTTGGCGCGAATCGCGAAGATAAAAAAACTCTTTCTTAAAAACTAACGGCATGGTGGACGACAATGCCAACGATGCCTTTGTCTACATTTGCGATGGAAAGCGCTTCCGAGCTATGTCGGCTGCCGCTGCCGCCGAAGTATTCATATACACGGGAGTGGGCGAAGGAGCTGTCGTTCCACCGGATGTTGTTCGGGTCCGGGTCGATCCGTCCGTATATGTAATACCAAGAGGCACATTCTATGAGCGATGGAAATTAGAAAAGGTTGAGCTACACGACGATCTGCATGAAGTTGCAGAGATTGCATTTTACGGATGCTCATTGAAGGAAGTACATGTATCTGATGGAGTGGAGAGGATTGGAAATAGTGCCTTCCATTGTTGCAACTTCGCTAAATTCAGAAGTCCGCCACTCGTTACCACAATTCCTCAAAGCATGGTATGTCTTGCCCACGCATGTTTTCCTTGGAGTTGCCAGAAAATACCATTGAAGTAGAAGAATATGCGTTCGGCGACTGTCATTCATTGCGAAATATTGCCCTTGCCCGAAACACCGTGGTTGATGAGAGTGCTTTTGAATCCTGCGTGGACCTGTTACACATTTTTGACACGGTAGAGGCAATTGTGAACGCACTCAAGATCCGATTTGATGGGCTTCCAATTCATGGAAAGATGTACTACAAATCTTACTACAACCCCCCTATGACTTTGGAGGAAATCCGAAATACGATCATCATTGACGAGAATGGAGAGCGGGATCCAACTGGCCTACAACAGGATTGTTTTGGCATGACTCCCCTTCATATTTTGGCATGCTCGACAGTCCAGTGTATTGAGCTGTATCAACTCATGGTTGGAATGTATTCTGGAAATTTGATCGTTGAAGATGCGTGGGGGGCGCTACCACTTCTGTATGCCGTATGGGGGGATGCACCAAGTGAGATTGTTCAGTTCCTTGTCAATAGCTATCAATCTCACTACCCGAATCATGAATTTGACTGGAACACCATGGTGATCACATTAGGGCGAAGAGATGCACCAACAACTGGGATTCAGAATTTGCTCGACATTCAACAAACGCTATCTCCAATGTACAATATTGATTGGGATCGTATTCTTGGGTTGTTGGCTATTCGTCCAGCTAGTAGACCCGAGCTCACACAATGCGCATCATCAGCAACATTATGCTTTCTCACCAGATGCAGCATTGCAACTCGTGTCAATGCTATTGGTGTAAAACATTTTCGAGACGCCATGGCTGATGATTGGATGGGTTGTGATAGTGATTATTTCAACGGACAGGTTTGGCGTGCAGAAACTCTAACTAAACTTGAGTATTATGAGTCTGAATGTTCGAGATTGAAGGAATCAACATCACTACTGGAACTCGCTCTCTGGAAAGCAAGGATAGATGAGAGCAAGGATTGCAGCAATTTTATGGTTGGAGGCAACAAGAAATTGAAATCTGATCAATCGGAATTTAGACTACAGTGTCGCATCAGTTGTGGAGCCGATTATGTGATCGAAAATGTGTTTCCTTATCTTCTTCCTCCTGATTTTGTGCGTTCCTACGTTGACGATGAGGAGGACAATGATGAGGTTGATGATGATGATGACAATGACTTTATTGAGAATATTGACGATGAGGAAGAGAATGAGGAGCATTGAAGTGCATTATTATTTACTTCTACAACTGCCAGTGAACGTCTAATCATTTTTCACCACTTTTTAGTTGTTTAGGTCATAAAGCCGACAGAAATAGCAGCGCTGGACCAACATAACTAAGTATGCTTTACATGACATCTACCATAAATTGATAATCATTCTTGAGCACACGTGCCGTACATTCTTGTGCACTACCCCCATCACCACTTAATTGTCGTAATCGATCATTTCGACATCCTGCCAATGCCCTACGTTTCTTCGACGCCTCACTCTCCTCCATCCCTTCCGCGCGTAGGTTTAAGTTGCCTGCACCTTGTGCCGCAAGGAATACTTCTTCAGTGCCCATTGATTTGGCCTTATCAAGTCGCTTGCTCCATGTTGTTTGCCAATCTTCGTCATTTACCTCATCGTAATCACCAGTTTGCTCGTTGAGGATGTATCGCGCATTAACCCTTCCGGGTGTTGTTGCTGTCGTTGTGAATAATATTACCGCAGTGGTGTGTATGGTTTTAGTAGTGAACGATCGTCTATCACTATGAATGTCATTATTTTTACTTGCAGCCTTATTAATAGGTGTTGTCCGAGCGTGATGGAGTTTCAATCGTCTTTTTGCAGTATGGAGTGAGGATACTACAATTTGTTGTTGCAGCTGCTGATGTGGATTACTGCGGTGGATGTAAATCGTTGAGGGCGATGGCGGAGCGAAGGCGCTAAGCATGGTCGGGAGGAAAAGGAGGAGGAACACGGCGATCGTCATCATCCTGAGTTAATATCCTGGCGGAAGTCGCGAGGGTGCGAATTTTGGCGGTACCGGGCTGTGGGGGCACACGTGATATTATGTCGGGCGATGTCGATTCTAAGATTGCTATGCTCGTGTCAATGGGCTTCGGTAGGGATCAATCAGCGCTGTCGCTTAAGACATGTGGAGGCAACGTCGAGAGAGCTATTGATTCATTATTAAGTGGCGCTGCTGGAGTTGCAAATGCTGTGGGCAATAACGCAAATGATAATCATATTATCACTGACTGTATTCACTGCGAAATAAGTCAGTATAGTGATGCCAGTCAAGGTAGGAGTGCATGCACAGCAATTGCGCTTGTGATGGCATCGAAACTATTAAATGCAATCACGACAACAAATAATAATTATCCCGAGGGACTCATTGATTCTGAATTTTTGAGCAGTTCAATCAAGGATGGTATTGGTTTGCATACTGCTCTTGTTGGTAACCGCAAATCGGATGATGGAGTGGAGCATACTTCGGTCGAAGAAATCTTGCATCTATGCGAAAATGACAACAGCAGTAGCAGTAATAGTGGAGATGGCACATTTAAACAAATTCTGTCCCTGTTGGAACAGACAGATGAGCCTCAACAGGGAATACTATCATCCAAATCTGATCATCCATTTGGACTTGAAGCCATCCTTTACAGTTGTCAAGATAAACACTCGTATATAGCAGTGGTCATAACGAAGCCACCCGAGACAGTACTTGTTCTTCTTCCACCACACTTTACATCTCCGACATACATATTACTTGACTCACATCCACGAACAAACTTAATTTCACCACATTATCCATCTGGATCATATGCACTCATCCATTCAACCTTGTCTGATTTAGTGGCAAGCTTGAAACAAATTTTCCCTGTGACAGAACTTGGGGATGACGTGGCTGAAATGTTCACCATGATGTATAATAGCTTCGATGTTTATCAATTCAAATGCCGACATGATGAAAGTAAATGTACAGACAAGGCATAGTGATCAATAGTAATTATAAACAATTCTTTTAAAAACAGCCAAATTGCCCAGAACAATAATTTCTGTCTAAGTCAAATAGATCTACTCAACAATTCACTTTTCTTCCATCCTAGTAATTCCAGATTTATCACAAACTTTCTTTTCATTCAATGATGTGCATCTTGACTCCACTGAATTGACTTCAAATCAATTCCCTCCTGTACCATCTCCCATAATGGACTCATTTCTCTCAACCTTGATACATGTTCCTCAAGCAAGTCCAACAAGAAGTCAACCTCCTCCTCACTTGTGAATCGTCCAATACCGAATCGCAAACTCCCATGCGCTAACTCATCATCCACACCCAGTGCACGTAGCACGTAACTTGGTTCAAGTGATGCACTCGTACATGCTGAGCCAGAACTAACAGCAACATTCTTCAGTGCCATTAGTAATGATTCACCCTCCACGTAGGCAAATGAATAATTCACACATCCAGGATAACGTTGTTCTGTATGACCATTGCGTATTACCTGGGGTATACGTGCTTCGATGCCAGTACATAACTTATCACTCAAATACTGTACCCAGTGTGTATCAAAGTCCATCTCTTTCTCGGCAAGTTCACACGCCGCGCCGAATCCCACACATAGACTGGCCGGGACTGTACCCGACCGTAGTCCACGTTCCTGCCCCCCGCCACTAAATAGTGGCTCTAACCGTACACGTGGCCTACGACGGACGTAGAGTGCACCAACACCCTTGGGTCCGTATACCTTATGTGATGAGAGAGACATAAGGTCAATGTTCATTGCGTTGACGTCAATTGGTAGCTTGCCAAGCATTTGTGCGGCTGTGTTTCGTTTATTAGTAAATGTGGGTGTGTGTACCGCATGAGGAGGGAGGAAGGGACGCATATCGTGAGAAAGATTGAGATTTGTGTTGAAAAGAAAGGAAGTGGGGGGGATGAAAGAGTATCATGTCATCCTCCGTTCCCCCATTTCTCAAACACTAAATACTACAAGAATATTATACTTACCATCTGTATGGAATAATATCTTTCTACTCCGACAAAGCAACCCAATTTCCTCAATCGGTTGACGTGTACCAATTTCATTATTCACGGCCATGACACTCACAAGTAATGTATCCTCACGCATGGCCGATTCGAGTTCCTCCATATTGACCATACCCGTGGCAATTTGTACTGGCAGGTAGGTAATGTCGAACCCTTCCTGTTCTAATGACCGACATGAGTCGAGTACACATTTATGTTCGGTTTGTGTGGTAATTAAATGTCGTTTGGCCATTGAACCCTTGCCACTACTAGCAACATTGCCATAGAAGTGTGCAGCACCTTTAATACTTAAATTATTACTTTCGGTGGCACCACTCGTAAAAATAATTTCCTTGGGAGATGCCCCAATTAGAGATGCAACCTGTGCACGTGCAGTCTCAACGACAGTCTCCGACTCCCAACCGTAGGAGTGTGTCCGAGAATGTGGATTGCCGTAAGATCCAATCTTATATTGTTGTGTGGGATAAATTAAAAATTAATGATAGCAAAATATATTATACGAGTAAGGATGATGATAATGATGACAATAATATGAATATGAGCGAAGCAAAAACCGTTCAAAAAACGACGTCACACGTATACACACACACGTACCATGTAAGGCATCATTTTATCCAAAACACGTGGGTCCATGGGTGTGGTGGCACTTGTATCCAAGTAACTTGCCCGTCCCTCACGGAAGGACCCCTTGATACTAAACTTGCCATTGGCATTACTATCTTGACTGGGTGTTTCAATTTCGTCATCATTTTCGGTATCATCGCAGATGGCAGCCGCAGCTGTGGATTTACATTGTCTGCGTGGGGACAATAACGATGATAATGCGACTACATTGCTAGACGCGTCACCATGAAGACGACTACTATTATTCGCAATGGCTCGTCGAGAAGCGGAGGCAATCATTCGATTCATCATGGCAGCGTACTATCAGAGAAGTCCGTGCAGAGAGAGGAAGGAGTCAGAATATGTGCGGGAAGCGGGAGCTTCGTCACCCGAGAGACCTCCCATGCCAAAGTAGCGGCTCTATACTAACACAATGGTCAACCTAACGCCGACCTACTTCGCATACTGGTCCGCCGGCAGCACGCCCTACTCATCATACCCCATATTTTCCCATACACGAGTATATATCATGATACTAATATCCCTCTCTGCGACGGGGCACGTTCCCCTAACTCTCGTTCAAACTATTCTTCTACCCTACCTATCCGTCCTCGCTTGGCTGCTATTACGGCTGACATTGGCCCTAACTGCAACATTAGCATTCCTGCATCAAACTGGGGCATTACGTCGATATGCGATAAACTTTGCCGAGGTCGAAATTAGTAAAAATATCAACGGCGCACCCGTGACATTGTCCGATGGACAGTTCGATATATGGCGGGGCAAGGTCATTGCACGCGATTTAATCATACACAATAAGGATATACATTCGTGGGAATGGGATTCGCCCTGCCTGGCACGTATTGGACGTATGGAGGCGACGTTGAACTTTACATCGGTAATCAAACTACCGTTCGGTATTGGACATGTATTGGATCACGAATTCTTCGATATATACACCGCGCTCGTCGAGGATGTACAGGTATTTGTCGAAAAACGAAAGAATGTATTTAATTTTCATTTACTCGATCCGAGTTTGAACATTCCCGATCATACAGTTATTATGGAAGCGTATAAACAACAGCAAGCAGTAGCAAGAACAACAACAAGACAACGATTATCCGAAATTATTGATCCAACAACAACAACAACAAATATAATATATGATGGAGAGAATATTAATAACACGCATAATTTGTCAACAACAACAACAACAACAGGGGTTAGTAAGTCAGGTAGTGTCGACGAAGATGAAACACGAGGGGATACAAATATAATGTACTCAAACCGAGACGATGATGATAGGAGTCTTACTCGTGAGACTGAGGACGAAGCTAATAAAATTGTTGAAAGTTTAGTGGGTGCTGTATCGAAAATTGGCAGAGCTGCCAATGAGGGTGGATCCAGGGCATTACAAACGGTATTACGGAATCAGAAGGATGGTCTTGTTCAGAATCTTAAACAATTACGGACACAAAAATCCATGTCTACTACGGGAGGAGGAGGAGGAGATGCTTCATATTTAGACAACAGTAAGAAAGTCGTGGATTGGGAATCCACGAAGAAACATGGTGTATCAGTCATGCGTGAACTTGGTAAAGTTGTTGAAAAGAATGTAAGCGATATTAAAACATCACTTGCATTCCTTCAACAACCACCTCAGAAGAAGGCAGATTGGAAGTCCAAGTCACCGGACTATATACGGGTTGGATCAATATTATTACGAGAGGGACGGATATTCACGAAAGATATACTCCTTTCCAAGCCAAACAACAATAATAATGAGGGACACAATGATGATGCTGTAAATGTCCCACCATCAACCTCCTTGGCTCATCATTATTCGGCGTACAATCAAGCCACCAGCACACTGTATGCGAAAAGTAAGAAAACCGCCTGTTCGGGATGGACACGGCCCATAGTTATATCAGAATTGGCCATTACCAGTGCCGAACTTTGTCCGCCCATGTCAGTACGTGACCTGTCCTCTAATTCGCCAACATTTGGTATGCCCATGGTGGGAATAACAATTGATCGACTAATGGATATTGGTTTACAGCGTGTTATGGCAGAGGTTGCCAAGTCTGAGACGGGACGAGTCTTCCAGGCCGCCTTTGGTGATGTATCGTTAGTACAATAATTAGTAGTAAATTATTGATTGTCGGATTTGCTGTCTTTTTTTAACAAAGCCCTCCGTTGAAAATTCGTTCGAGAGCAACTCTCAGGGACGAATGACCCGGAAGATCGTCTGAGTCATAAGGGTCGCCCCTGCGGCGTTAGGATGAATCTTATCGGGGAACATCTCCGGGTAGCCGGTCAGGGCGTAGTTGAGGTCGATGATGGGTACCTTGTTGTCGGTGGTCACTTCCATGAGGGCCGGGATCACTCCGTCATTGAGGATATGTCCTGTGATCCCCGCGGTATCGGAATACACGGGGACCGGCAGGCACGACATTAGGCTTCGAAATTGATCGATTAACCAGCGAGTTTCTTGCTCAAACAATGCCTGATTCTTCCAGTTCCGCGGCTTCGAGTCGTTACGTTCCTAGTTTGATGACGACCATGTCTGGCTGCCAAACAAGGGCTGCATTGAACGCATCGGTCTTTGCGTACGGATGATCCCCATCCCGGCTCATCGTGGCGCTATTGCGTCCAAAATTTCGCACCTCGAATCGACTGCCCAAGAGGTCACCCAATTGCTTCGGATAGTTGTTCTTCTCGCGCTCTTCGACGCCGTGACCATAGGTGTTGCTGTCGCCCACGCAGGCCACCTTGATGACGCGCCAACCATCACGGTCTTCGAAATCCTTAATCTGGAGAGCTCCGGCCGGAGAGTGCGTTGACAGTCCCAGAAAACCGCACCAGCGGCCAGCGGCAACAAAAAAGGCGGAGCTCCTATCAGCCTGTACACGAGTTGCGTCCCCGAAGAGATGTTGCTGCTGCTTTTACTGCTGCCGTTACTGTTGCCGAATCTCGGTTGCTCGCTATCGGTATCATCATCATTACGCTATCGACAAGCAGTAGTTTCTACGCAGCAGCAGCAACAACAGCAATCATCGTTCCATCATCACCAACTGCTGCAGTCGCCAAGAACAACATCTTGTCATCTCAAAGGACCACTATATTCATCCGCTGCGTCTATCGATGATAGTGCGAATGACACAATCGATTATATACCTCACTCACTGGCCATGGGTGTGGGAGTAGTCGCTTCTTTAGTTGGATACTTGTATGCCAAATGTATGAAAGTTGGTTTTAAATTCCTATGGAAGATACTTCCGTCCAAAGCTCTTAACAATTTCAATCTGTTCCGGCAGTATCCAACAGCATACATTCCAACGATTATTACACTTGGTGGGTCGTTAGTGGCAATTCTGTCAACATTGCTCTTTCCATATCTATTCAATGCACATGATTATGTTCATATATTATCCACAAACGATGACAATAGTGGTGGAGCTGACATGAGTAAATTCCCCTCAGCAAGGAAACACTTACTACCAGTCATGTTACTATGCTGTCTAACCTCAATATCAGGCTTTAGTCTTGGCCCCGAGGCTCCGATGGTAACTGCGGGTGGTTTGGTTGGTGTATCCTTAGCTCGCAAGTATTGCAAGTGGATGAATATCCAATCATCCACCAAATTATCCTCAGACGTTGAACAAACACTTGCATATGCGGGTGCTGCTGGAACGCTTACTGGGTTTATGAACATCCCATTTGCTGGACCAATATTTGCATTAGAAATGACAAGTCGAAAGGCAGGCATATCACCATTTGCTGCTAAAAGTTGGAGCGCAGTAATTGCTGCCTCACTGGCAGGCATGGTCGTTATACGCGGTTATTTCACATCTACTATGAATATGGGTGGACACTTTTTATATGGACCACGTGGTACTGCAGTCGCTGGGATAATAACAGGACAAGAAGCAATAGTGGCAAGTTTACTCTGTGGTATTGGAGGTGCGGTTGTGGGAACCCTCTTTCATAAAGTTATAACACTATTCAAATCAATATTATGGGAAATGAAGAATGAGAAGAAGTTGACTATACCTGTAACAGAAACAGCAACAAGAATGAATGAGAAATTCTTAACAGTCACAAAGAAAATACTTGTTGCATTATCAATTGGGTTACTTAGCATGTACTTTCCACAAACCATGTTTTGGGGAGAAGGGAGTCTTCAATGTATGATCGATGGTCAGTATACTCCATTTTCAATTACACCCCATGGCCTACCATTAGCCATGACTGCACTTGCAATAGTAAATCCAAATCAACCATTAACATCTGGTTATGCGGCATTACAAGTAGGCCTTGCAAAGTTCTTGGCCATTGCATTAGCATCTGCCGGGAAGTTCCCTGGAGGTGTCATCTTTCCATTATTGTCATGTGGTGCAATGCTATCACATGCATTTGTGGCAATGGTGTGTCCACTACTACTTCACTTCTCAATTATAACAAGAACAACATCATCGTTGGTAGTACCGATGATGACGATGAGTTTTATGGCTGCTACATTAACAAGCATTACACGCACACCATTATCTACGGTATTGATTCTGGCATTGACTGCTTCGAGCATGACCTCGTTGAGCGTGCTATTACCGGGGGTATTTTTGGCTTCATATTTGTCAGTTTGGGTCTCAGAGCGCCTGTCAAGTAATTCGTTCTTCAGTTATTCATCAGAATAGAAATGATTACTATTATTAAATTACATTGGAGTACCTGGCTTCGACCCAACGACTTGACTCGTACGATGTAAAGTAGGACGCAAAACCTCGTCTACCATAAATCTTGCAACGTCCAACTTTGCCATATTCCCACCCACGATACCTTCAATCATTTCATTGCCAGCGGCCACATCAATAGATTTGTTTTCACCACGAACCTGTAGGTAGTACCGTCCAACAGGAATTTTCGTCTCTTCGATTCCAACTGGCCTAACGAAGAGATAATCCAAGGAGGATTCGACATATGCAGTTTCCATATTACTGAGATCCTTACCAGCCTTGCGCTGGAATGTTTGGAAGAGACAACCCATTACTTTTGATGCCCAATGAGGCCAGGTCTTGTCACCATTTAAAGCAATCGATGTAATGACCACGACTCTTGAAACCTTCGCTTCATTCATTGCCTTAATGACTTGTTTATTTCCATCATATGCAATCAAACCTCGTGTTATTAGTTCCTTACTCTTCCAACCAGGTTGTCGATGACCAAGACAGCTAACAACACCAATTGCACCGATAAAGTGCTTTGTAAGATCTAATTGCCCCATTTTCCATGTATCAATCGGTACCATTGCCAATCTCGACGATAGCTGTGGATCCTTAAACGGATTTGTGTTAGTTACTGGCGTAGAGGCAGGGCAGTCAGATGGGAAACTCCAGTTCCAATTCGTCTCATCTAACTTCTCAGGATACTCTGTAATTACAGTAATTTTCGTTATAGATGGATCCTCAAGCGCTGCGAGTATCGCATGTCTACCAACATCGCTTAGTCCACCGATACCATAGAGAATTACTAACTTGCAATCACCTGTGGAGGGCGTCATTATTTGTGGCCGCCAACGTGCGTGGTATGGTGTGTTGAGAGAAAGAGAGAAGCCATACGTGGTCATTTTCATAAGATACCCATCCCATTATTTCAGCTTTAGATTCACAAAAGATTCAGGGAGAAGAGTTCCATTCCTATCGTCACGAGGCGCGGCGATGGTCCACGCACTATTAGGCGACTTTAAAAGCGTAGGTATTGTTGTTGCAACAGTGCCGGCTTAGGTACCTCGCGCTGCAATTTAACAAATCGCTCACGATTCTGAGATTAGACAATCATGAGCCGACGTTTCCTTAGTGAACTGTACTCGTTCCCCCTTCTTCGTCGTCTCCGAGTAGATCAAAAAACTTTTACTACAGTTTGGTATTCGTACGGACGTTTTCAGACAAGCCATGAAGCATATCTTTCATCATTGACTACTCGTCGTAATTCTTCAAATACTGTCTTATATCCAATGTCTGCAAAGTTTAAGCATAAACTGAAACGTACTGGTCAAGCATTCACTGCGGTGATTCTCTTATCTGTACTTCAAGGGTTGGTTGCATTATACAATTACCGACACGATGTTCGAGGAAAGCTAGCTTACCCTGATGGACTAACACGGGGTAAAGAGGAGTATAATGGAGATGCCGAGGATTATGAGAGCGATATAGACGACGTGGATACTGGAACTGTTGTCATGGATGACGAAGAACGGGCCGATGACACTACTTCATTCTTAGATTCACTTCTTCCATACATTGTAAATATTGATGACGAAACGCTTAAAAAGGGTACAGATGAAAGCATCAAATTTGATGGTCGAATCAAATGCAACAATACTGTTTCTCATCATGCACACATCCCCTCTCTTCTTCGAAAACTCATCGCGAATGATCACAATGATCCAATACGAGTACTCGTCATAGGCGATTCGCTTGCCATTGGAGTTGGTTGTATAGAAAAGTTTGATCCCACAAAAGTACACTCGGTAAAACCATCTTTGGTTGAGAATACAAGTGCAGAATTATGCGACGACCCACGTCATCATCAGGGTCCTGTATTCCCACAGACGCTAGCTCGTACACTCTCACGTCACTTTCGCTTGCCTGTACAGTGGCGATCAGCCGGAGTAGATGGCGGAGATGTATATGAGATCAGGTCGCACTGTCTAGATGTTATCAAGCAAGAGTGTAACACACACGGTGTCGACATAGTAGTTGTTCTATTTGGGTTTAATGACCTCAAGAGACTATTACCCGAGAACCCCACTCAATCACTCTTTGATAATTTACAAATTATTGGCAGATTGCGAATATTCCGTCAGGGGATTGAAATGCTACTCACTGACATACGAACACATGCTCCCAGAGCAGTGGTTGTGTTCCCGGGTATTCCATTTCAAACAACTGTTCTTCCATTAGGCTTGATGATGGATTGCTTAGTTGGATTATGGGAACGTCTAAAGAAGATGGTAGTCCGAGGTAGAAGTGATGCCATATATTTAGATATGGACTCAAAGGACATTTCTCATCTCTACAGTTATAGCAGTAAGAATTATGGTACGTCTGGTAATGCTTTAATGGATGAACATGGGTCACGACTTATTGATGAAGAAAGCGTGTATGATTCCACGGAAGTACTATCTCCCGATGGTGTACATCCAAATAAGAAACTATATCAAAAATGGGCAGAATTGGTTGGACGTAAACTATACGTTCGTATTCAGCAGCAGAAAACTATAATGGATCAAAGCAAAGAAGCGCTGGTTAAGGACTAGAAGTAGAGTATGTAGATTGATATAACACGATTGTAAAGACAATGGCATGGAAATTTTGTGGACTTCGTTCTCGTGTGCATCGTTTCTATGTTGCAGTCTCACCGCCTCCCCCCACCCTTCCTTCCTCTCTTACTGTCACCTCCACCACCCTTACGTCGACTACCCTTACCAACATCTTTCTCGGCTTGTAATTCACGATACTTTTTCTTGGCATACTCTGTCACGGTCCTATTAGCCATGACCTCCTCCGTCAAATTCATTCGACGTTCTCTCTTGGTTAATCGACTTGTATAATATTCATTACTACCCTCAATGACCGTCCCAAGTTGTAATACCTTGCCCTCATAACTATCGGCATTCTTGTAAAACTTTTTAGGATCAAGATAGTTACGATTACGTATTATGGATAAGTCCGTCTTTAGCTGTGATGTCATTGGAGTGGGCGTCATATTGAACCATCCAGAACCAGCAGTACTTAGATTATCTTTGACCCCACGTTTCCTTTTTGTCATTGACTGCAGGCTTGAGGAGGAGAAGGTAGTGGGGAAGATACTGGGTCTTTTTCCACCCATGGCACCACCACCAATGCCTGTCATTCTTTGGGACGTCGTATCATCACGCAACGATGCCCACGTCCTACTACTACCGCCACCGATGGCGTACATGGCAGCATCCATTCGTGATGTACGCTTGCGTAATTCCGATAGACTCGTACTACTACTACTACTACTGCTACTACTGATGAGTCCCCCATCCAGACGCATTGGAGCGGTGTAACCGGGTATTAGATGCGATAGTTCATTCGTCATCGATGGAGGAATGCTTTTCATTGTCGCCGCCATGGTTTCGGTCGCTCTGTTTGTGTGGCTCGGGCTCGAGTCCCCGCCAAATTGAAGTCCTCCGAGGTCCTCCGCCCTACAAACAATGTCGAAGCTGGCGTACCTCTCCACCAAATACGGAGGAGGAGGCAATGGCAGCACAGTCGACTACTACGATGATAGGAAATCGTCGTCAAAGAAGAAGGACACGAAGAAGGACAAGAAGAAGAGTAGTAGTAAGAGAAAATTTAATAATAACGACAATGAGAAATCGACCACTTCTTCTTCCGCTACTACAATTGTGCGAGACATGGATGATATACGCTCCTTCTTACGTCACCAAAGCGATGATAATACTAACGAACTGAACGATGATTTGGAAGACGATGATGTTCCCGTCGTGGTGGTGGATGGTTTAACAATTGTCGATGATTGCCCCATCATCGTTGGCGGTGGTCGACGGAATACTACTAGCAGTAGTGGGCGAGGATTTGAAAGAGTCGACGCCGCCACCATTTTCGCCACTACCACCGACAATGACAATGATGGAAAAATGTCAAGTAATAATCACAACTTTGATCAACAGGACGTGAATGACAGTAGTAGTCAACAACAACAACACCAACAACGTCGATCACGTCACGACTCGGATACCAGCGATGATGATAACAATAAGATGGGGGAGATGACAGTCCCAGCAACAAGGAGGAGAGTGAGACACGATTCTGATTCGGACGATGATGCTGATGGTAGCAACGGTGTCGCTGTTGGTATTAATCGACCACGTCAAAGACAAAGGCATGATTCAGATTCGTCGATCGATGACGTGGGGAAGAGGAAAGTCCCAGCAACAAGGAGGAGAGTGAGACACGATTCTGATTCGGACGATGATGCTGATGGTAGCAACGGTGTCGCTGTTGGTATTAATCGACCACGTCAAAGACAAAGGCATGATTCAGATTCGTCGATCGATGACGTGGGGAAGAGGAAAGTCCCAGCAACAAGGAGGAGAGTGAGACACGATTCTGATTCGGACGATGATGCTGATGGTAGCAACGGTGTCGCTGTTGGTATTAATCGACCACGTCAAAGACAAAGGCATGATTCCGATTCGTCGATCGATGACGTGGGG
>Ga0247843_1002517_pt1 | contig 32937 bp, 31 predicted proteins | sample LaCruzMarch2017__FD_192420 | JGI IMG/M metagenome (GOLD analysis project Ga0247843, IMG submission 192420) | Freshwater microbial communities from meromictic Lake La Cruz, Castile-La Mancha, Spain - LaCruzMarch2017_8m | ecosystem: Environmental > Aquatic > Freshwater > Lake | place: Spain... | reverse complement strand
GAACAGCCCCTCCGTTGGTCCCAAGATCCTCCTCACCGCACTATGCAGTTCAAAGACTTAGAACTTAGCAGGGGGCGACAAATTCACTGGCGAATTACAGGGCGACCGAATCACTGGCGGATAACAACCACTCAAGAACCATTGCCCGAGCGCCGATAAGTAGCGTCATGGATATGCGCGTATTTACCGTCACCAAGCTACTTCTCCCGGCACTCCTCGGCGCCTGCCAATCTTCGGAGAAAGCGCAGGTGCAGATCCGTTTCGAAAAAACGGAGAGCCGCTTAGCCAAACTCGCATCGCGCGACATGAAGCTCGCGAGCACGAGCACCTTCCAATCGGACTACTGCTACTTCGTGAACGTCTCCGCGGCCGACGGCAGCGCTTGCGCCTCGGGGGCTTCGAGCTTGCTCGGCAAAGTTTCGGGGATCACCGCGAAGGGCGGCCAAATCCAAGTCGAAGCCACCGCGGGCAAAACCGCGCGCTTTGATTTGCTGGCCTTCCCCAAAGCTGGGGGTTGCAGCGGAGCCTTTAGCGTCGAAGACAAAGGCTCCGGCCGTTTTGTGGCCAAAGTCGACGGCCAAGCCATTGAACCCGTGTGGCTCGTCGGCACCAAGACTCACGCCGTGACGTCCGGCACACAAGTCGTGACGATGGCCATCCTGGGCGATTCCGCAGCCGAGATGGGCGTGTCGCTTGCGTGCGACGAGTCTAAGAAACCGGTGGTCGGTAGCGTTTCGATGATCGGCACCGATCAACTCAAAATTTCGGGCACCCAGCTCGACCAAGTCACGCGCGTTTCTCTGACGAACCTGGGCACAACTTTCCAGATCGTTAGCAAGACCGCCACCGAGGTGATTGCCAAAGTGAGCGCTGCCACTTCGCTCACGCTCGGACAAAGCTACAATCTCCTTGTCGCAAATGCCTACGGCCAAACGAGCGCAACTCTGTCGGTGCAACTAAGCAACGGCTCGGTGAGGGCAGAGCATCTCAGCAATGGTGCCGTCCAACCCCAGCACCTCGACATGAGCCTCGACTGGCCGTTTCCGACTCCCAAAAGCGTCATCCGCTTGAGCGCAGTGGATGGCCAAACGACCTCGACCAATCTCGACGCCATGAGCGACGGCGAACTCAGCACTTACACGGTGCTCAGTTCGCCAAGTACCGGGACTTGCGGATCCAATCCCGCAGGACAATACGTCTTCCAGATCGGGGACGGAACCAAGGTCTATGCAGGCGATATCGAAATTCGCTTTTCCACCGTCGGTAGCGGCTCGATGCCCACCGCGAGCATTAATTTTGCAAGCTCGGTCGCAGAACTCAGCAGCAACCCGTCCAGCTACGTGGGTCTGGGCTCCTCCAGTTCTATCATCTGGGCGAAAGGCTCCTTCACCGGATCGTACTTCGTCCTGAGTGCAAGCTGCAACTACTACGGCGACACGAACCTCTACCAAATCTACGAGATCCGTATCAACGCAAAGGTGTTCTGAGACGCGCCTACTTCAAACGGATCGTCGTGTTCACGCCCGTGTTCACATGCGACTCATCAAACCACCGCGAGGTGATCGTCTTGGTGCGCGTGTAGAACTTCACGGCTTGTTTGCCGTACGCGTGCTGGTCGCCGTAGAAGCTGCCCTTCCAACCGGTGAACGAGAAGAAGGGGAGCGGCACGGGGATCGGGATGTTGATCCCGACTTGGCCCACTTCGATTTCGTGTTGGAACTTGCGGGCCGCGGCGCCCGACGAGGTGAAAATTGAGGTGCCGTTGCCGAAGGGGTTTTTGTTGATGAAGGCAATCGCCTCGTTAATGTCTTTGGCGCGCAGGAGCAGCAGCACGGGGCCGAAGATTTCTTCGCGGTAGATCTGCATCTCGCTCGTGACGTTGTCGAAGAGCGTGGGCCCCACGAAGTTGCCGCCGTCGAAGCCGGGGACTTTGACGTTGCGGCCGTCGAGCAGCAGCTTGGCGCCTTCCTTTTGACCGGCGTCGATGAGCGCCACCACGCGGTCTTTGGCTTTCTTCGAGACGATGGGGCCGAGCATGGCTTCCTTGTCGTCCCAGTTGCCCACTTTGAGCGTCTTCATGGCGGCCTGGATCTCAGGCACCCAGTTTTGGGAATCGCCCACGAGCACCGCCACCGAGATGGCCATGCAGCGTTGGCCCGCGGCGCCGCACGAGGCGCCGGCCAAGTTGTTGATGACCTGCTGTTTGTCGGCATCCGGCATCACGATCATGTGGTTCTTGGCGCCGGCGAAGGCCTGCACGCGCTTCAAGTGCTGCGTGCCGGTGCGGTAGACGTGTTGGGCCACGGGGACAGACCCCACGAACGAAAGCGCTTTGACTTCGGGGTGCGTGAGCAAGAAGTCCACTTGCTCTTTGCCGCCGTGGAGCACTTGGAGCACGCCCTTGGGCGCGCCGGCTTCCACGAACAACTCGGTGAGGCGCGTAGGCGTCATGGGGTCTTGCTCGGAGGGTTTCAGGATAAACGCATTCCCGCAGGCGATGGCGAGCGGGTACATCCACAGCGGGATCATCGCCGGGAAGTTAAACGGCGTGATGCCGGCGCACACACCGAGGGGCTGCTGGTAGGAGTAAGTGTCGATCCCACGCGCGACGTTCTCGACGGTTTCGCCCATCAGGAGCGAGGCCACGTTGCAGGCGTGTTCGACCACTTCGATGCCGCGCCACACGTCGCCCTGGGCATCGGCGAAGGTTTTGCCGTTTTCCTTGGAGAGGATCGAGGCCAGCTCGTCCTGATGTTTCTTGAGGAGGTCCTGATAGCGCAGCATGAGGCGGGCACGCTCGGGCACCGCCACTTCGCGCCAGGTCTTTTGCGCTTCGATCGCGGACGTCACCGCTTGTTCCATCTCGGTGGGGGTGGCGTAAGGGACTTTCGCCAGGACTTCCTGCGAGGCCGGGTTCACGACATCGCCCCACTGCTGGGTTTTGGAATCGACAAATTCACCGTTCAGGAACAGCGGGATTTTCTTCATGGGCGTAGCCTCACATGGGGGCCGCGGGCTGGCAACTTCCCCACTGGGCCTGACGCGCCGCGCTTAGGGGCGGAGCAACGACCCCGCTGTTCTTTTGACTGCGGCTTTTGGCCCTCGCCCATTAACCTTTCAAGCAAAGAGGCGTTCACTTTGAACGCTTCGCTCTTTGGAGGATTCACGATGACCGATCTTCTTCGCCGCGCCCTTTCGGGGCTTCTCGGTACGGCTTTCTTGTCGATGTCGCTCGTGTCGCACGCCGGCCCCCGCAAGGAACCCACGTCGGACGAACTCTACGCCACACTGGAAATCGTCCAGAAGAAAATCGCCGAGTACGACGGCAAGTCGGAAGAAGAAATCCGCGCCGAAATGAACGCCGCCCTCGACCAGTACCAAGCGAAAATCCAAAAGGACACGGCCTCGGGCGCCCTCAAGCCCGAGCAAGGCAAGCGCATCAAGAAAATCGTGGACACGAACCGCAAGCGTGTCGCTAAGATCAAAAAAGACCGCGTGCTCCGCGAACTCCGCAAGTTCGAAGATCACCTGGAAGACCAACTCCTCGATCGCGGCGCCGATCTCGCCGCCCTCGCCCAGAAAGCGGCCCGGTCGCCCGCGTCGCTCCCTCAGTCCGTAAACACCACGCTCTGTTTGATCTTTATCGCGCCGGTCGGCCTGGTGCTTAACCTCGTGCTCTTCCCGCTGGGCATGATGCTAAGCCCGTGGGATCCGTTCTTCTTCCACCTCGACAGCTGCTACGGCAACTAAAGAGTTCAGAGTCGCGAGACGTTGGTGACGTAGTCGCGGTAAATGCGCTTGGCATGGCGCTCGCTAGGGCAACTCCGCCCACGGAAGGGCCGAGCCTTAAGGACGAAGCATGACGAGATATGGAGGTGTGATGAACACTGAACTTCTTAGAAGCGCTATCGGTCTTTGAAAGCTTGGTCAGGGCTGTAACAGCAGCCCTGACCCTGGGCCGGTACATTCTCCAGCGCAACCGCTGGAGAATTCATCGGCGGAAACAGCGTTGAACTTGAGCTGATTTTGTAAGCTAAGCGAACGTCGCGTTTTCAGGGAAGAAGGGACCTTCCGGGGGCACCTTGACCCTTTACCCCTTGAGCGTGGAGGGATCCGCACCTACCAAAGCCTGTTGGTAGGCGAGCCATCCCTCAGCATCAGAGTCGGGGGGCGCAGAAGTGGCGAAGCGCCCGTCCGTGCCCTTGAGCAGCCCCTTGCGCTCGGCATAGGCCTGCGCGGCGGGCCCGCCTTCGTGCAGCGAGAACCAACAACCGCAGTAGTCCTGGCGGTAGATCTCGTGCTCGCGCGTGTAGGCGACGGAATCCTTGAAGCCGTCGTCTTTCATGAAGTTGCGGTGGAAGTACGGCACGCCGTATTTCTTTTGATTCAGCTCGCCGAAGGCCACGAGCTTCTCCTGCACTTTGTGCGGTGAGATGGCGAGTGTCGTGGCGTAGAGATCGCAGCCTCGCGATTTCGCTTCGACCGCCGCCCGTTCGAGACGCAAATCGTAGCAGTGCGAGCACTTGGCGCCCTGCTCGGGCGTGTGTTCGAGCCCCCGAATGCGGGCGTAGAAATGCTCGAGATCATATTCGCCCACGATGGCCGGCACGCCCTCAAGGGAAGCGACCTTGAGAAACGCATCTAAGCGTAGGTCGTGCTCTTCGCGCGGCTGGATGTTCGGGTCGTACCAAAAAGCGACGAGGTCGAATTCGCGCTTAAGTTGGCCGAGCACACCCGCCGCATCGGGACCGCAACACACGTGCAGCAGGAGTTTTTCGCGGGGGGCCGGCGGCGTGTCCGCCACCTCGCCGAGTGGGTCGAGGGCTTCCGAGAGACGACGCGCCAGAAGCATGTCTTCGGGGCCCGAGTCGGCCGCGACAATCATCACCTTGTTGGGAGCCTCATCCAGCTCGGCTAAGCGCGCGTCGTCGCTGAAGATGCTCTGACACTGTTCCAAACGATGTTGGCGGGCGCGCGTTTGTTCGATCACTTGCCGCGCGGCCGTGGCGCCCTCCGCCCCCACTCGCGCGAGCAGCACTTGGCGCGTGCGGATCCATTCCGGCAAATACGCCCCCAGCTCCGCCGCGCTCAGCTCAAGAGACCGGAAACGGGAGAGCACTTCGCGCTTCAACTCCCGCTTGATGCCCCAAGCCTCAAGCCCGGTGGGCGAGTTCACCAAGCAGAGACGAAAGAGGTCCATCACGAGAGCTCCCGATCCGAGGACCTAGCGCTGGGCGAGGTCCTTCAACGGGCGCTGAGCGTGGCCGTTGTACTTGGTGAGCGGGCGGATCAGGCGATTGGCGGCTGATTGCTCGAAAACGTGTGCCGACCAACCCGCCGTGCGCGCCATCACAAAAATGGGCGTGAACATGTCGATGTCGAAGCCCATCAGGTAGTACGCGGGGCCAGCCGGGAAATCCAAGTTCGGGTGGATGTCCTTTTCGCGAAGCATGACGGCCTTGAGCTTGTCGCTGATCGCATGCCACTTCGGTTGATTCTTGAGCGCGGCCACTTGGCGCCCGTACTTGTCCATGGTGGGCACGCGCGAGTCGCCGGATTTGTAGACGCGGTGACCGAAACCCATCACCTTGCGCTTGTTCTTGAGCGCATCCATCATCCACTGCTCGGCCCGAGCGGGATCGTCCACTTCCTTGAGCATGTGCATGACTTGCTCGTTGGCGCCGCCGTGAAGGGGGCCTTTGAGCGAGCAGATGCCGGCGACCGTGGCCGAGTACAGATCGCTCATGGTGGAGGCCACCACACGCGACGTGAAAGTGGAGGCATTGAAACCATGCTCGGCGTACAGCGTGAGCGAGGCATCGAAAGCCTTGACCACATCCTTGTGCGGCACTTCACCGAAGCACATGTGGAAAAAGTTTTCGCTCATAGAGAGATCGGCCTTGGGCGCGATCGGCTCCTTGCCGTTGCGGCAGCGATAGTCGGCGGCGATGATCGTGGGAATTTTTGCCAGGAGATTCAGGGCGTGGTCGTAGTTGGAGGGCTGGCCTTGGAAGGCGTCCTTAGGCGACCAGGTCTCTTCGTCCTTGCTCGCGTTCTCCATTCCCAAGTAGCTCACTCCCGTCCGAACGGTGTCCATCGGGTGCGCCGTCTTGGGATAGAGCTTGATCGAATCCGTGAGCGCCTTGGAGAGACCACGCTGAGCCCGCTCGGCTTTGCAGAACGCCTCAAGCTTGGATTTGTTCGGAAGCTCGCCATGCCACAGCAGGTAGGCAACTTCTTCGAAGGCACAGTGGTCCGCGAGGTCTTGCACCGCGTAACCCCGGTAGGTGAGCGAATTTGTTTCGGGCATCACTTTGGAGACGCCACTTTCGTCGACAACGACGCCTTCGAGGCCTTTTTTGATTTCGGTCGGAGCCGCGGTTTCCATCGTGAATTCCTCCTCATGGGCCCCTCAAGGAGGGGTCTTCCGGAGGATTTAGCATGGGGGGCGACAAAAGTCTGACGCCGGTATGGTGATAACCCCATGATAGTTCCACCGGCATTCCGTCGCGGCCAAGTTAAATGGATTTAGCAACGAAAGGGGACTTTATGAACGACATGGACTTCATCGGCTTCCAACCGGAGGGCAACCTCGAGGCCCGCGTGCTGCGCCGCTTCGTTCACCTGAGCGCAATCACCCCGGGCCTCTTCGCCAGAGACGGTTACCTCATCCGCACTTCGGAAGGTTCGTACGAGAGCCGGATCGAATTTCGTACTGCGTGGGGGGATCTCGTGGTCACCTCCGGGGGCACAGCCGCACAGGCCGTGGCGGACCGCCTCTTCCTGCAACTCGCCAATCAGGTTCTTGACCTTCGCGACCGCGTGTTCGGAACCGAAGACGACGGCACCGGCCTCACGCTCGAGGACACCCTGCAAAATCGCGCGGCCTGCTAGCGCTCGATAAGCCGTTCGTTAGAGCTTGAAGTTGAAGAGGCTCTGGTCGTAACGGTTGTATTCCTCGTAACGAATCACTTCGTAGAGCCGGGCGCGCGTTTGCATCCGGGTGAGTAAAGATTCCTGGGTGCCCGCGCGCTTCAGCTCGGCCAGGCCGTCTTCGACGGCTTTGCAGGCCAAACGGAAAGCTGTCTGCGGATAGATCACGAGGTTGAAACCAAGGGCTTCGAGCTGCGTACGCGTGAGGAGCTTAGACTTACCGAACTCCGTCATGTTGGCGAGCAGCGGCACCGAGACGGCCTTCCGAAACGCCTCGAATTCTTTTTCGTCGGCCAAAGCTTCGGGGAAGATCATCTCGGCCCCGGCGTCGACGTAGGCCTTGGCACGGTCGAGAGCCTTGTCGAAACCCTCGGAAGCGCGGGCATCGGTGCGCGCGATGATCAGAAAATTCTTGTCGATCTTGGCGTCGACGGCGGCTTTCACCTTACGCGCCATCGCCTCGCGCGAGACGAGGGACTTGCCGTCGAGATGACCACAGCGCTTGGGGTTCTCTTGATCCTCCAAGTGACAGCCGGCGATGCCGACCGCCTCCAGTTCACGCACGGTGCGCACGGCGGACATGGGTTCGCCAAAACCGGTGTCGATGTCGATGATCACCGGGAGATCGGTGCAGGCCACGATCTGTCGTCCGCGACTCACCACTTCGGGGAGCGTGGTGAGACCGATGTCGGGCAAGCCTAGCTCGTTGGCCAGCCCTGCCCCGGAAACGTAAACGCCGTCAAAACCGGCCTGCTCAATCATGAGGGCCACGATCGGCGTGGGCGTGCCCGGGAAAGCAAGGAGCTTGCCCGAGGCCAGCGCCTTGCGAAAATCAGCTCGCTTCTGGGCGGCGGGATTCTGGCTGAACAACATGGAAAGCTCTCCTTTTCTCGTGACCGTCTCCGGCCAGGACTCTACATGTCGCCGTGGCCGCCGGACGTACCTTGCTTGGTTACCATTCCCATCTCCTTAAAAAATACCGCGGGTGTCGCGCTTGTTATGAGTCAGCTTGCCGGCCTCTACGACCACGTTGAGTTGCTTCACTTCTTCGGCGGTCAACTTCGGCAAACGATCGACGAGACCGAAAAAGCGATCGGCCTCGGCCTGACTCACGAGCCCCTGGGACATCTGCAAAAACTTCTTCTTGTAGTCCGCGCGCTTCCAGGGCGTGGCGCCGGCCGGGTGTGCGTTCGCGACGCCCATCTCGTCGACGATCTTGGGCGCGCCCACGGCACGCGCCGTATCGGAGCCGCCCTTAAGGGCGATCTCGATCCGGGCGCCGAACTTGGGTTCGGGCAAGTGATAGGCCTTCGTCCACTCGGCGTCTTCCACCGTCGTGACCTTGTGCCAGAGCGCCACGGTGTCCGGACGCGCGGCGCGGGCCGGAGCGTACGAATCGACGTGGTGCCATTTCCCGTCCTGCAAGGCCACCGCAAAAATGTACATGATCGAGTGATCGAGAGTTTCGCGCGACGCCTTGGGATCCATTTTCTGGGGGTCGTTGGCGCCCGTCCCGATCACGTAGTGCGTGTGGTGCGAGGTGTGAATGACGATTTTCTCGACGTCGTCGAAGTTCTTGATCTTCTCGCGCATGCGGAAGGCGAGGTCGATCAACGCCTGGGATTGGTATTCGGCCGAATGCTCCTTGGTGTAGGAGTCGAGGATCGCGCGCTTGGCCTCCCCTTTCTCGGGCAACGGCACCTCATATTTGCCGTCCTTGCCGTCGAGCATGTACGCGATCACGGAGTCTTCGCCTTCGTAGATCGGAGAGGGCGACTTCTCGCCGCGCATGGCGCGATCAACGGCCTCAACGGCGATCTTGCCGGCCCACGCCGGAGCGTGCGCTTTCCACGAAGAGATTTCCCCCTTGCGGGATTGGCGCGTGGAGAAGCTGACATGAACCGCCTGCTGCACGGCTTGATAGATCTGATCGGTGGGGAGCTTCAGAAGCGTGCCGATGCCGGCCGCGGCCGAGGGCGCGAGATGCGCGATGTGGTCTTTCTTGTGCTTGTGCAGACAGATGCCTTTGACGAGATCGATTTGGATCTCGTAACCCGTCGCCAGCCCCCGCACGAGATCTGCGCCGGTGCGCCCGCACTGTTGGGCCACGGCGAGAATCGGCGGGATGTTGTCTCCGGGATGCGAGTAGTCGGCGGCCAGGAAGGTGTCGTGCATGTCGAGTTCGCGGACGGCCGTGCCGTTGGCCCAGGCGGCCCACTCGGCAGAGAAGATTTGGTCATTGGGCATGCCGAAGATCGCGGCGCCACGCTTCGTGGTCGCGCCCTCTGCGGTAGCGGGATGGGCCAGCGCTTGGGTGCGGGCGTTGGCGACCGGCGTGCGGTTGACCGATCCCATGGCCACGGCGGCGTTGTCGATGATGCGGTTGCCGATCATCTCGACCACTTCGGGAGCGACATCGACGGGGTCCGAGGCGACTTCGGCGATTTTCCATGCGAGTTGTTCTTCGCGCGGGAGTGGAGTTTTCGACGGGTAAACCTTAACGAGGTGTTTTTTCATCGGTCTCCCGGATTATCACGGCTCCCCAGGGGGGGCCAGATCCGGAGACCGATAACGCGCAGCGCCAAACCCTACTTGTCGACGACTCGGCCACCTTCGGCTTCGCAATGAGCGCTCTCGACGTTGATGAGCGTGGCTTCGCCCCAGTCCTCGAGCAGCCCACCCTTCTCGGCCCGGACGTAGCATTCGGCCCCGTTGACGGTGTTTCGATAGGCTTTGACGAAGGACTTGGTGGTGGTGGAGCGGATGCCGCGCTTGATGTTTTCCATGTAGTTGTCCATCACCAGGATGTTGTAGCCGTAATTGGCGAGCACGGGCTTGTTCGAATGGAAGAAGCGGTTGTTGCGGATGATCACGTTGTTCGCGCGATTCATTTGTAGGCACTTGTCGTTGCAGTACCAGAATTGGGAATTCTGGATGGTGATGTTCTCGCCGATGGTAATGGCGTCTTCCTCGACGTCGCGATTGACGATGTTGTCGATCAAGTTATTGCGCGTGGTGTGAATGCCGTCGAGGGCGCATTCCATCTGCAAGTTCTTGAGCGTGGCACCTTCCTCCAAAACGAACATCGGGGGTTGGCTCTCGTCGATTTCTTCGGGAGCGCGGCAGTTCTCAGGATAGCCCGCGCCGCGCCACGTGTAGAGACAGCCTTTGCCGTCGAGCGTGCCCTTGACGCGGATGGTGTCCTTCACCTCCACCACGCACTTGGGAAGGGCCGGTAGTTCGCGGCTGGAGCTGCCGTTGTAGAAGACGTAATCCGAGGCTGTCGAAGCGGAGGCCGATCCGTTCGATTGAGGGCTTACGACAGGCGCGGGAGCGGGAGCCGCAACGACCGGAACCGGATGATTGCCCGGATGGAAGGGCTTCGTCGGTTTCTTAGAGCCCATGGCCGAGGCGCCCGCGCCGCTCAATGCGATCACGATCAAAGACACCCGCGCGAAGGTCTTTTTCGTTGTCGTGCTCATCGTGTCATTATGCGTTAAGAGCGCGCAAAGGCGCAATCCACAACATGTCGTCAGCTGTCGACAACTTCGACAGGCCTCGGAGTGGGGCGCAGTCCCTGCGCGTCGCGCACAACTTCGGGCTCTATTTGTGGATTGAGACAGCCTTCTCGCTGAGCTCGACCACGCGCATGGCCTTGGCCGACGCCAGTTCGGCATCTTCGCGATTGAAAAATTCGCCAGGCAAAAGGTCGTCCGCACCGTAGTACGCAAGCTCCCGATCCTTGCGCAGCGAACGGGAAATTTCGCAAATCTCATCGAGAGAATCCCCATAAACGGCTGGAAGGCGATCGACATGGTCCCGCAACACTTGAGACACGTCATGCGTGCGAGGGGCCTCCACGCCGCACGTCTTGAGGACTCCCTTCAAGGCCAACTCGACGATCTCCTGCGCTTCGCGAACAATATCGGCCCAGGCCTGGACACCTTCGAGAGCTTTCAAAATCACGAGCCGCTTTCGGGACCGGGTCACGTAGTCCAAGCCCAGGAACTTTGCGTTGTTCATACGGACGGGTTCTCCACCCAGTAAGGAATGCCGTGAGAAAGCTTGCGCGTAAAGCGCCCATTCGCGATTTGATGTCTCAACTGAATCAGGGATCGCGCCACCTCTCCCCCGCGATCATCGACCACCACACCCTCCACCGCTATCTCAAGCCAAAGGTTTCCGGGGTGAGCGCTCGCCTCGGGAAGCTGCGACAACGTGAGCGAGTTGCGCGCATCCCTCAGCACGGAATCCAGCCGTCGCTGAAGCGCCGACGAAGGCAGCACGCCGGAATCCAGCACGACCATGAGATCTCGATCCGAGTCAGGACGCGAGTCGCCGCGCGCACGCGACCCGTAGAGTACGAGGCCCAGATAGCGAGGTCCCAGGACCTCTTGAATCGCCGTCAGATCCAGCGCCAGCGGCGAAGCAAAACGTTCACGCATGCCGAGCTGCTCCCGCAGAGCTCCTACACAAAGTTCATTGAGGGAGCTCCCTTGCTCGCGCGCCCGCGTTCGCAGAGCCACATGCAGGCCGGGATCCATGCGAAGAACGAAACGCCCGGAGGCACTGGATGACATGATACTATAGTATCACAAACGCTAGATTTAATAAATATTAATTAAATTCATATATTTATAGGAAAGGACTGGGACTCGAGCCAATCGAAGGATCGACGTCCTCGTGCCAACGGCCCTTCCACTCGCGCAGATACACGTGCGGGCGCGCGGGGTTTTTGGTGTAGTCGACAAAGGCGTAGGTCATGCGAGTGGCCTTACCCAGCGACGACAGGTCGAGACTCGTCACCTCGTTCCACGTGCCCGTGTTGATGTAATCGCGCCCGTCAGGGAACTGAACGTGCATGGGCACGTGAGTGTGCCCCATGACCACCGTGTGCAAATCGGGATTTTCTTCCAGAATCCTCTGCGCCGATTTGCGCAGCGACGGATAAACCGTGAGTTCCTTGAGAATCTTGAGCGTGGTGACAAGGTTCGTGGTGCGATACAGCGACTTCGAGAATCGGGTGGCAAAAAAGTAAAGGGCCGCGCGTACGAAGGTGCGAATCAACCAAAACGTGTCGTTAAAGAGAGACCACTTGATGAACTCCGGCCAAGGCCGCACTTTGTCCACGTAAGGGCGCTCGCCCTTGATAGGAATAATGAAGTTGATCACGAAGTGAGAGCCCCAGGGCAGATTCACGATCGGCTCTCGCAGCCCCTTCGTGATGAAAATCTTCTTGGGATTGAGACGATTGACCGCCTCGTATTGCTGGCCGTGCTCGTAGTGCACCCCGTCCACCTGGTACGAGAAGTTCTTGAACAGGACCGGCGCGCCCACCGCCTCGGCAAAAACTTCCTTGGACTTGTCCCAGATCATCTCGACGTCGTGATTGCCCACCACGTAGGTGACCCGATGATTGGGAATCTTGGCGAAGTTCCTCAGCGCACTGAAGAAACGCGGGTGCCCCTTGATGATCGTGCGCACCTTCTCGACGCTGATGGCTTCCGTCAAGATCGGGCTGTAGTACCCCCGGTAGTCCACCTGGATCATGTTCAGGATGTCGCCGTTGAGAACGATCTCGACGTCCGCGTCGTAGAAGTTACCGCTGGAGTAGTACTCCAGGAACTCCTCGAACTGACGATCCACGACGAAGTCCTCGAGAACGTTCGTCGAGCCGTCCGCCAGTACGCGGCCGCGCGCCAGGTGGAGATCCGAGATGACGAGTTTGTACTTAGCCAAGGTGCGGTAATTTTAGCAGATGATAGGATCGACCCCTATGCACGCCCCCTCTTTTCGCCAACCTTGGATCGTGTATCTCCTCTCGTTTGGCTTCCTCCTGGCACCGTTCGGCAACCTGGCCTTGAGCCTGCGGGCCGCGCAGGTGGAAGGCTGGTACGCCCCCTCCGTGTGGATGACCTCCTGGGGTACGATGGTGCAGGCCCCCGATCGCGCCTTTCTCATCGCAACCTTCGTAGCGGGGCTGCTTCTCCTTTGGCCCCGCAAGTTGCCCTGGGCTCTGGCGCTCGGCGTTCTGGGCGTGGCCCTGCTTCTCACTCTCGGTCGCTGGATCAACGGCGACTCCCCGGCATCGTTGGCGTGGCCCTGTCTCGTGTCGGGAGTGGGCATGGCCCTCGTGCTGTTTCACTTCCGCTATCCGTATCTGGATCGCCGCGAAACGCTTACGAGCCGCAACACGCGAGTGCGCCCCACCGAGTCCCTCCAGGCTTTCTCGGGTCCACACGCGCTTGGGCCGGTTCTCGATCTTTCCCTCGCCGGGTTTCGCGTGGACTGGCAAGCGAGCAAGCTCCCCCGTCCGGGCGAAGTTTTCGAGGTGTCCTTCGGATCGGAGCTCACCCTACACGCCCAAGTGCGCCGGGTTGTGGAGAGCGAGGTGGGATTTAAGGTCCTGTCTCGGACCGCCCCCGCGGAGCGCGCAAAGTTCCACCGCCTCTACCGATCCGGCCGCAAGCGAAAACAAGTTAAGCTTGCGTGAAGCCGTAAATAAACCCCGCGGCTTCGCCAAGCTTTAACGAGACCCGTAGAGTCCCCTTCCCTCAAAATGAGGAAATGAATCACGGCGGGCTGTTGCTTTTTGGTCTGGCGTTCGTGGGGACCGGATATGCGTCGGAGCCCGAACTTTCGGAACTCGCCGTGTTTCACCGCTGCTATTCCCACCTCACCCGCACCCGAGCCGCCGCGACCCATCCCCTGGCGCTGGCCGTAGAAAGCGGGCAAATGAAAGCCGGCGACGCCTGCGAAACCTTGCTCAACGGTGCCATGTTTGGGGACGGCGGCCAGATCCGCACGGCATCGAATCCTTATGCAGCGGATGCCAAACGCATTCTGCGCACTTTCAACGACATCCACCGCAGCTGGTTCCCTAGCGATAACTTGTCGTTGGTCAACCTCACCACCATCGACAACCACGTGTACGACAGCAGCACCCCCGCGCTCTACATCACCCGGGCGCTCTTCGATGCCCAGGTGCCCTACTCCTCGGTGGTCACTTCGCGTGAGCAAGTGGCGGCCCTGCGGAGCACGAACACCCTCTCCACGGACTTCGACAACGCCGTCATCCTAAAAGCCGATCCGAAAGCTTTGCCCTCCACGCTCACCCAGCACCTCGCCCAAGCGCCCCGGCCCACACCCACGAGCACCGACAATCTCATCCCCGCCTCCCAAGTAGTCCGCACCCACGTAGGCGACCTGATCGGCGTGGCCCCCTACACCAACAGCACGACGATCAAGCTGATGAGGATTCTTTGGGATTGGGATTTCCTCTCCGCCGCTGAGAAGGTGGGAAAAGTACAGTTCAACGAAAAACTGACGGACAACCTCACGGTACGCACCGACAGTCACTTCGGCGGCGGCGTCATCGGGTCGCCTCAGTACTACCTGCTGAATTCGGGACGCAACCGGCTGGAACTGGCTGACGGTGGCTTGAAGATGTCGCGGCGTTGGTCGCAATCCGTCATGAATGATTTGCTTTGTAAGAACCTGCCCGCTCTTCGGAACTCGGACATCGCGAGTGTTTGGACCCAGCAAAAGGCTATGGGGACCAAACTTCCCTTTCGCCAATCGAGAAGCTGCCTCCAGTGTCATGTCACGATCGATCGAATGGCCGGAGTCACGCGCAACCTGGTGAGCACCTGGGCGGTGAGCAGCCAAAAAGCCGCCAACGCGGTCGGCGATCGATCGACTCACGTTTACCGGCATCCGTCTGTGAATGCGGCTAAGGTCATGCCCGAAGGGATCATTGAGTCGAGCCCCACTTTCTATAAGTCCGAACCCTACGGCCAGCTATTGTACCGTGGCTTCGATGGATCGCTTGTCGACAGCAGGGAGGTCCGGGGACTCGAGCCGCTGGGAGCCGCGTTGGCTGGCACGCGCGACCTCTACGCCTGCGCGGCCTCGCGCTACCTTTTTTACTTTACGGGCCTCGCCGTGGATCTCAACGAGATGTCCGAAGACGAAGTGTCCGAACTGAACCCCCGCGACCGGGAAATGCGTAGCCTCGCCATCCAGCTCGGCGACGAACTGAAAGAGCATCAGAGCCTGAACAGACTCGTGAGATCCATCCTCGCCCACCCGCTCTATCGCACCAACACCCTTGGAAGGAGTTCCCAATGAGTCGTCGCTCCGGTTACGCGATGGATCGCCGCAGTTTCGTGAAGGCCTTGCTAGGCACCTCGGCGCTGGGCCTCACGCGCACGCCGTTAATGAGCCTGCTGGACGCCCTCACGCGAGGACTCGTCAACGACGCCGCTGCGCAGAGCCTGGGCATCAACCCCCGACGCTACGTGGTGGTGGAGCTGGTGGGAGGGCCGCCACGTTGGCTTTTTGATTTGGCCCTGAAACCGAGCGGCAACGATAGCTTCGTGGCCAACGACTACGTCACCACCAAGATCAGCTCTGGGAACAGCGGCTACCAAACCACCCAGGTCGGAGACTTTCATTACTCGAGCCTCTGGGCCTCGAGCCTTCCCACGACGGGCGGCGGCACGGTGGCCATGAGCAGCCTGCTCGCCAACATGGGCACGCTCCGTGGCGTGAACATGCAAGCGGACGGACATGAACCGAACCGAATCAAGCAGGTGATGCCGGTGGCCTCCGCGCCAAGCCTCACGGGTATGGTGGCGGACCACAGTACCCATCTCTTTTCGAGCGTGACGACGCGAAACCAAGGAGCCTTCCGCAGCGGGACAGGACTCGCACAAACCTTCCAAAGCCCCTCGTCCGAGAACCCACTGCAAGGCCTCTTCACCGCCTTCAACGACGCCGGTCGCACGTCGGGAAACCCGGCCTTCCAAACGTTCTTCTCTCGTAGGGACCTGCTCAAAGAGGCCATGTCCATGATGACGAACTCGCTGGCCGACCACTACGAAGCTCGGTCGCCAGGCTCCGTGGCGCTTCGCAACAACGTCTCGCAAGCCGAGAGAAAACTCCTCGCGGGCGTGGCGGGCGTTGCGGCGGAGTGGGCTCCGCTCGTTGGCAAATATCGCGCGCTCATCACCGCGGTCGCCAAAGACAAAGCCGTTCCGGGCATCATGGACGGCGCAATCAAAGATTCCGTTGCGGGCCGTCGCCGGGTTGCCCTCGCGAATCCGGCCACGATCGTCGATCCCGGCGTGGACTTCGACGCCCGCGCCCTCGTCAGCGACAATTCCTCGGTATCCAATCTTGCGGAAAGTTTTGCCATCGCCGAGTACCTGCTGATGAACGATCTCAGCTCCTCAATCCACCTTTCGGTTGGCGAACCGAGCGGGCCCCATCCCAAGACCGGAGTCATGACCCGCTTCAACATGGACATGCACGGGCAGGGGCGCGGTTCGGCGCTGGTGATTTCGGCCTTCTACTACCGCAGCCTGGCGGCTTGCCTTCATGAGTTCACCAACGTTCTCAAAAACAAAGCGTTGGCCGGCGGGCAAAATCTCTTCGACGAAACGGTCATCCATCTGTGCTCCGAGTTCAGCCGGTCCCCACGAAGTGCCGGCGAGGGATCCGACCATGGATGGGGGGCGAACGTGACCAGCCTGATCTCGGGCGCCATCAACACTCCGTTCGTCGCCGGAAACATCTACACCACCCCCAACAACGAAACCTTCCGGGACGACTATAGCAACGCGACTTACGGCGGCACCTGGGGCCTAGGTGCGCCCGTGAAGGTGGATAACGGAGACAACATCCTGCACGCCGGCTATGCGGCCTCGGCCGTGGCGGCCGCCCTGCGGGTGGAGTCGCCCAACTCGAACTTCGTGTCCGTACTGACGGAGGGAGTCGGCGGATTGAAGCCCGCTTCAGACCTCGGAAAGCCGAGGAACGTATCATGAGAAAACTTCTGGTACTCGGCCTCTTCGCGAGCGCCTGTGCGCCGATGAAGTTCGACTACAGCGCGAGTCGGGGAATCGCTTCGTCCGAGGTGGACAGCGGGGCCGGAGGGATGGACACGGGGAACGACGAAAGAGACGAATCCGACAAGGGGCAAACCCCGAATTCGCCCGGCTACGTCAGCAAAACGGAGAACTCCGCGCTCAATCGCCTGGGTGATCGCACTTACGTCGCTTCGGTTTTGGAATCCGTCTTCGGATCCTCCCCCACCCTGACCTCGGTGATCAACAATCAGATGAGTTCTTTCGGGGGCGCCTGCGATCCCTGGGCAAAAGACGACTGCTTCCCCACAGCCGCATCTGGCTCTCGTCTTGCACGCTCCCAGGTGACTTTGGTGCCCACCAACCTCGCAAGCCGCGAGGCCTTTCGCATTCGAGCCTGTACGCAACATCTCGTGAACTCGGCCTTCGTGCTCAAGGCCGTGTCACGGAGCCGGCGGGTCGAGGTGGAGGCGCTGCCCAATCCACTACCGTTTCCCGGAGACGAAGACTTCCTTGCCGCCTATGCTCTGTTTTATCCCGGACGGGAAGTTCCTCCGGGCTTGATCGAGGGGATGCGTCGAGTCGCAGCGGAGGCAGGAGCCCTAAATCCTAGCGCGGCGTCGATCGAAGCCTGGCGCTACGTTTTGCTGGGCCTCTGCGAATCTCCCTACTGGCAACTCCTCTGAGGAACGGCAATGACACGCCATTGGATACTGAGTGCCGCACTGTCCTTGACGGGTTGCCTCCAGGTCTACAATTCCACGTCCGGCGATAGCGCCTCCTTCGCAAGACCCGAGGCTGAAGAGGAATCCGAGGGCGGGCAGGAGGAGTCCGGAGGCGACCCCGGCAGCGGAGACGGTACGGGAGGGGGCACGGGGGAGCAGCCTACTTCTCCGGCGGCTCAACGCCTGTCGGCGGCCAAAGCGGTGTTCAAGAGAAACTCCTGTTACAAATGTCACGCAGACTTCAGGTCCTATACGGACGCCGATTTTGGCCTCGACGACTATTACGTGGTTCCTGGCAATCCGGCGAGTTCGCTGATTCTGCAGCGCGTGCTGGGGCAAGGCGCCATCATGCCTCAATCCCCCGACCCTCAGTTAAGCGCGGCCGATATAGCCATTCTCACCGATTGGATTCAGAACATGGGCGCGGAGTAGCTACGGAATGCTCGGGGAGTCGCCGTGGGGAAGCGCCTTGAGAATTCCGCGGACGAGGACTTCGTCTCGGACACCGACCCCTTTGAACTGAGGTGGCGTGATTCCAAACGCGGACATCTTGAGTTTGCCCTCCGCGCTCACGCGCAGGTCGTCCTTGCCGCCTTGCAAATCGTAAGTGCCCTCCCACGGAGTGCTGGCGCCCGCGACCGAAACCATCGCGCGGAACGTCCCCTTCTCTGCCTTTAACTCAGTGATCTCAAGCCTCGGAAACTCGGAAGCCTTCAAGTGCTTTCGCACGTGTTCGTCCCGCAGCGGAAGCAGACTGCGAAAACTTGCGACTGCCACGGTGAGCGACGAGGACTCGACGCGCGTAACCTGACCGTTGGCATCCACCTCGACCCGAAGGGAGCCCGCAAGTCCATCCGGGGCCACGTGCTCAAAATGCCCTAACGGCGTCTGCCGAATGCGCAGAGTGACGGAGGAAACCGAGGGATCAAGCTGGAAGGCCACCGTTGCCCAGAGGAACAGGGATCGTTTCATCCGCCACCTTTATCCCAATCGTATGCGAGGCCAAGCAGCCAAAAAAAGGAACTCGTGCCTTTGAGCAGTCCCACCTTTTGCATGAGAGAAACAGAGCCACGCTCGAGACGCGCCTCGAAGCTCAGACCGGGAAAGAACCCCCTGCGCGCGGCGACCTGACCATCCGGCGGATCAGGCCACAGACCGTAACGCAGGCTGAATGGTAGCTCGACACCGAGCACCACGCCCTTGGAAGCAGGACGCCAAGCGGCAAAGCCCGAAAGCTGGCCAAGCAACACTCCCACGTTGCTAGCCGTGTACTGAGGCAGCGTGACATCGGTGCTTTGATTGCGAAGCTCGGCTCGCAGATATCCGCCACTCAGTCGCGCCTCGAAATCAAAGCTACCGTTTGTCCAACGAGGGCCACCCCCGGCCAGTACGCCGATGGTGGTCAAGGCGAGGGGTACGTTCGTAGCCGCGCTCGTCGTGAGCATCAGACTCTCCTGCCAAGACAAAGCCCCAAAGTACAAGAGCGAAACACGGCGCTCCGCGGGAGTCGGTTTCGGAGCGGTCACCGTAGGCGTTGGCGCCGCGACCTCTTCCGCCGGGGCGACCGGCGCCGTCTCGACGCAGGAAAGATCGATCGCAAACTGACGCTTGGGAGACTGCGACACTCCGAAAACCATCCATTTGTCGGATATCTTGATCGCCTCGACCACGCGCCCCACCGTGAAGCGCCCGGGAAGGCGGCGCCATTTAGCGGCGCCGACGTCCTTGCCGTAGAGCTGACAGTCGCGAGCGATCTTCGCCGTCGCGGCCTGGAGCGACCCCGACCCCAAAGTGAGGCTCAGAACCAAGAGAAGGCGAGGCCAATTCTTCACAACCACAGGTGAAACTGCCCCATTAGGTTAAAGGTATCTTCCGAGAGCGTGGCTCCGCTGATCCCGCGCGTTCCCAGCAGGTCGACTCGCAGCTCGGCACGTTGGAACGGGAAATACTGAATCGCCGGGCCAAAGCGGAACACGCGCGCGGACGGCTCGAAGGCCCGTTCCGTGTAGTACTCGCCCGTGAGCAACACGTGGAAGCCGCGGAAGGCGCGTGTCATGCTCTGGAAGAAAGCGTACTGCCCGAAACTCGTCACGTCCGCGCGCTGATGAATAAAGCCCGTCTCGAACATCACGGAATTTCCCTCGCCAGCACCCACACGCGTCTGCACGCTCGCCATGCGTCTGGAACGCAGAGAATTGCCGGCCACGGACACCGAGCCGCCGAGTCGCCACTTTTCGGCGACGTCAAACTCCGCCAACGACGAAACGCCCACCAAGCGCAAATCCTTGTCTTGCAGCAAATTGCCCGCGAACGCATGCAAACCCGTTTCCCAAGTTTCGGCGCCATAGTGAAAAGCCACGCCATGAGTTTGATCGTTCTGCGCAACGAGAGTTTTGGCGCGGCTGTAGGCCACGTGATCGGGCACGCGAATCCCGTAGACCATGTCCATCAATCCGGCCTGAACCCCGGCCCGCTCGGTGATGCGCCAGCCCAGATAGTGCTCTCGCGTGATGAGGTGCCCGGGCGAGGGCTTCTTCTTGGGATAGGTGGCCGGCGTGGCCGCATAGCCGAGGTTCCCTACGGCATAGAACTTGGTTTCGTTGGTTCTCAGGACAAGCGTGGCGCCCGCCACCATGGGAACGTAACGCCGGGTGACCGTGCGGGTCAGATCGGATGCCAGGATGAGTCCGCGGTAGTCGGCCTGGAAACGCACGAAGTCGGGAAGCGCGGTAGCCCCCAAGAAACCCGAGGACTCCGCAAGCTGCTCGTCGGTCTTGGACGACCAGAACGGTTTTGCCGCGATCGCGCTCGCGCCTACCGCCCGACCGTAGTCCGTGAGCGCTCCGTTACCGAAAGCGTTGAAATGGCAAACGAGACAACTCGTGTAACCGTATCCGATGAAACTGGGATAGGCCTCGGCCCCAGGCGCCCCGACAAAAGTCAGCGCGACGATCCCTGTGCGCAATGCGCGAAACACCCACCCAGCCGATTCCAAGCCTGCGTTTCTAACACGAAATGACCGCGGCGAAATCAGGCGGCGCCGGATTCGGGGACTTCGGCGCACACGAGAGTATTGCGCGAGCGGCGCTTGGCTTCGAACATCGCGCGGTCGGCCTCGGCCAACACCGTGGCCGCCGAATCTCCTTGGCGAACCACGCGCAGGCCGAGCGACGCCGTCACCCGCACCGCTTGCCGTCCGTTCAGGCCTTGCACCGGGAAACTTTGCCGCTCGATCGCCTTGCGGATGCGCTCGCCCACCAAGCGCGCGCCGGATTCTCCGCCGCTCACGAGCACGACGAACTCGTCGCCCGCGTAGCGGAAAGCCAAGTCATCCGTGCGAATGCAACGCGCGATCACGCGACCGATCTGCGAGAGGACGTGGCCCGCGGCGGTATGTCCGTGGGCCGTGTTCACTTCCTTGAAATGATCGACGTCCAGGAAGATCAACACGGGCTCGGCTCCGGACTCGCGCGCTTCCTTTACGCAATCTTCGAGGCGTTGCCGCAACGCCCGCGCGCTGAGCAGTCCCGTCAAGTCGTCCACGCCCAGTTCGCGGCGCAAACCCTCGTTCTCGGCACGCAACCGGGCCAGCTCCGCTTGGAGCTGGTGAACATTGGGAGAGCTCATGCGGCCTGGTCTCCGTCGTCGTCGCCGGCGGCAACCGACGGAAGCACCTCTTCGTCGAGACCCGAGAGCAATCCTTGGGCAAGGCGCATGGCTTGAACCGCGCGGTGAAGCTTGGAGATGCGGTCTTCGGCTTTCTCGGTCTCCTCGACCAAGCGCTCTTGAAGAATCTCGAGATCGTACTCCAGGCGATCGATCTCGCGCTTTTGCTGCAGGAGTCGTTCGTCTTTAACCGCAAGCAGGGCCTCGGCATCGCGCTTCTGGAGTTCGAGACGGTTCGCCAACTCGCGCTCGCGAGTCCGGATTTTTTGAATATCGGAGCGCACGCGCTCGCGGAAATCATCGAGTTTACGCTCGGCCTTGGAGCCCTGGAACTGAGCGTTGTCCAAGCGCAGTTGCACCGAGCGAAGTTCTTCCTGATGCACTTGTTCCAGCTTGGCCACGTGGTGCTTGTGCTGCTCGCGGGCGTCTTCCAGACTGCGGCGCACGGATTCGTTTTCGTCCAGTGAGATTTGGAGGCGGCGGCGCTCGGTATCGCTCCGCTTGAGGCGCTCGCGAATCTGCGTCATCTGATTCTGCAACGCCTTGATCGTGGATTCCTTCTCCACCACTTCGCGCTCTTTGAGCATGGCGTAGCGACGAACGGTCTCGACATCCTGAGGGCCGGTGGCCGAGGCCACTCCACCCCCGAAGACCGGGACTTCCGGAGGAGTCTCCAAGAGCTGCTCGGACCGATCCGCCGCCGAGAGAAGCTCGCCTGCGCCGTAGGTGTCGCGGCTCGCAAGCGGCAAGGCCGGATTCGTCTGGCCAAAGCTGAGCGCCTCGAGCGGAGGGTCGACGTTAAAGTCGACCGAAAGCTCGGCCTCGTTCGACGCCCCTTCCGCAACTTCCGCCGGAGCGTCAAAACCGGGCGGCGGCACGTTGGGCGGTTCTTCCAAACGTTCAAAGGAGAAGTCCTCGAGCTTTGCCGCTAGTTCGGCGGCCGACTCGAGTGCCGCACTCGGATCAGGGGAAGCGGCGATCGCCTCCACTTGAGTACGGGAAGCCGAGCTCGTGCCGGGATCGTCGAGCATCGGAAGCGGAAGCTCCAGGGCGAGTTCAGGGTCGAGCATTTCGCTTTCGGTGAAATCCCTGCGCACTTCGGGGGGCAACTCGGTAGACTCCAGCGCATCGAGTTCCAACACGGCCTCGGCCTCAAGCCCCGAACTCTCGAGCACCGGAGACTCGGCGATCTCGGCCTCGGCTGCTACCTCGAGTTCCGCCAACGTGTGCAAGCCCGTGGCTTCTTTGCCTCCGGCCATCGGAGCCGTTTCCAGGAGTTCGTCGCCGAAGCTCCCCTCGATCAAGAACGCGTGGTCAGCCTCGGAGGGCACCATCGCAGAGATCGCCCCACCTTCGGCGTTGTCCTGGAGGAGAAAAAGGTTCGCGTCGACCTGCACTCCGTCGGGAGTGTCAGCTAAAGGCGCCGAATCTTTTGCCTCGCCGTTGCCGGGAGGAATTTTGGTGTCGGACATATCCAACACCCGTTATCGGCAGAAACCGACGAGCGGCTTAGCGATAGGCGTATCGAGCTGATTTTATTTGGAAATTCGGGGCAAAAGGAGCTCAAAACAGGCGCCCGAGCCCGGGTCGGACTTCAGGCGCAAAGTGCCCCCGTGCTCTTCGCTGATCGCGCGCGAGAGGAAGAGTCCCAGGCCCGTTCCCCCACCCGTGGCTACGGGCGCAGCTCCCGCCAGGGCGCCCGCGAGCGCTCCCTTCGACGTGAAGAAAGGCATGAAGAGCGATTCGCGAAAGGCGTCCGGCACGCCGGGGCCGTTGTCGCGCACTTCGATGCGGATCTGCGCGGCGGTCAATTTGCCATCCACGCGCACTTCCTTGCCGCCGGCTTCGAGCGCGTTCTTGGCGAGGTTCACGAGCACTTCCAAAATCTGCGCGGCACTGCCGTAAACCGAAGCCTCCGGCAGCGAAACTGCGAAACTCACCTGGCGCGCGCGGAAGGAGGGGTCGAGAATTTTCTGCAGTTCCGCGCCAAGCGTGGCGAGCGAGAAGATCTCTTTCTTTTCTTCCGCCGGCTGGGCCATGCCCCGCAGTGCCCGGGTGATTTGCGAACAACGCCGGCAGGCCGTGCGCACCACCTCCAAAGCTTCGCGCATATCCGAGGGCGTGCCGCTCTCGAGGCCCCACGCGGCGTGGCCGTCGGCCGCACCCAGAATATTGTTGAACTCATGAGCAATACCCGCCGCAAGCAGTTCGGGATCGAGGCCTCGCTGAGACGGCGAGCGCGAGCGTTGGGAGTCAAAGCGCAGTCGCTCCGCCACGAGCACCTGACGCTTGAGCCGCTGAACCTCGGCCCGCAACCGCGCGAGCGACGACGGCGCGGCGGACTTCGCGCGTGCCTTCGTTTTTTTGGTCGGCTTTTTCGACGGCTTGTTGGACGCGCGCTTCTTCACCGCCACCCTTCGCATCCTAGAGGGCGAGACGAGGTGACTTGGGCGCGTTGAGAGCTTTGGGGGCGCGGCCGGCCGCGATCAGGCCGATCTTCTCGGCCACTTCCAGACCCACTTGCTTGGCAGCCTCCACGGTGGAGGCGCCGATGTGCGGCGTGGCCACCACGCGCGGGTCTTTCAGAAGTTCGGCGTAGACCGGGTGGTCCAGCGTATAGGGTTCTTTCTCATAGACATCGAGGCCCACACCGCCGATGCGGCTGGCCTTGAGCGCGCCGAGCAGCGCTTTTTCGTCGATCAGCCCGCCGCGCGCGGCATTGGCCAGAATGCATCCGGGTTTGATCTTCGCGAAGGCCGCTTCATTGAAGGCGTGTTTCGTGGAGGGCAGGAGCGGGGCATGCATCGACACGAAGTCGCTGGTGGCGAGCAGGGTGTCGAAATCCACTTTGGGGAATTCTCCGCTTTGGTACACGGGATCACAGATCTGCACTTTGGCGCCGATCGCCGCCGCCATCTTGGCCACGCGCATGCCGATGTTGCCGGCTCCGAAGATCGTGAGCGTGGAGCCCGAGAGCTGCCGACCCGCTGCCGAGATTTCCTTTTTGTACCAGGCGCCGGTGCGCGCACCCTCGGTAGCCCACGCGATGCGCCGCGCGACCGCGAACAGCAAACCGATCGCAAGTTCCGCGGTGCTCTGGAAGTTGCCTGTAGGCGCGTTCCAAACCCAGAGGCCGAGTTCCTCGGCCACCTTGAGATCGATGTTGTCGAGACCCACACCGGCGCGCACGATGCCCTTCAGGCCCGGGAGTTGCTGGAGCACTTCCGCGGTGAGGTTCGTCGCGGAGCGGATCACCACGAAGTCGGCTTCCTTCAGCGTGGCCACCACGTCCGAGGCGGGCACGCCGGATTTCACCTGCAGGCGCACCGCGGGATTCTTGGCGAGAACTTCCTGCGCTTCTTTGTCGAGGCCGTCGGTGGCGACTACGTTGTAGATCTTTCCGCTCATTCTGTTTTCCTTAGACTTTCAAATCGGACGGAGTGAAATCGTTGTTCGAGTCCATGACTTCCCAAAATGCCGTCATGCTCTTGGCGAGGTCGACGGGCTTGCCGAGGCCCGGGGCGATGCGACCAACGGCCTGCAACTGCGCCATCACGTCCCAACCGTCGATGTAACCCATGTGGCCGAAGCGCACGATCTTGCCCTTCAGTTCGTCCTGCCCGCCACTCACGGTGAGCCCATACTGCGAGCGGGCTTTGCCGGTGTAGGAGCCCTCGGCCTTGATCGCCGTGCAAACGGCCGAGTAAGCATTCTCGTCTTTGACGAAGAGCTCGAAGCCCATGGCCACCGCGGCCTTGCGAGTGGCCGCAGCCATCTTCCAATTGCGACGATACACGTTCTCAAGGCCTTCCTTGTCGAAGTAACGAAGCACTTCGCGCAGGCCGCCGATCAAAGTGACGACCGAGGTAAACGCGCCGCTGTTCTCGGCGTTGGCTTTGCGCTCTTTGCGCCAGTCCAGGTAGTAGCGCACGTTCTTGATTTCTTCGCAGCGCTTCCAAGCGCGCTCGGAGGCGGCGCCAAACGAAAGTCCCGGCGGAAGCATGAAACCCTTCTGCGAACCGCCCACGAGCACGTCCACGCCCCACGCGTCCATCGGCACCGAGAAGATGCCCAGCGACGTGACGCCGTCGACCAACGTGAGACAGTCTTTGGCGCTGCTCGCGAGCTTGGCGATGGACTTCACGTCGTGGCGCACGCCGGTGCTGGTTTCGGACGCGTGCACCAGGATGCCGCGCGTGTCCGGATGGGCCTTGAGCAGCTCCGCGATCTTCTCGACGTTCACGGCTTGTCCGCGCTCGACCGTGATGATCTGCGCGTTGAGACCGTAGATCTTGGCCATGTCGGCCCAGCGTTTGCCGAACTTGCCGGCATCCACCGCGATCACCTTGTCGCCGGGGTTGAAGAAGTTGGCGATCGCGCCTTCCATGGCCAGCGTGCCCGTGCCGCCAAAGAGGAGCGTGTCTTGCTTCGTGCCGAAAACCTTCGGCAGGAGCTTGCGGGTTTCTTCCATCACTTCCGCGAAGGCGGGGCTACGGTGGTAGTAAACGGAGTTGGACATGGCCGCGAGCACGAAGTCGGGCACCGGCGTCGGCCCCGTCGTAACCATGCGGGGTTTGAAGAACGCGTTGCCTACACTGCCTTGTTCGCTCGCCATTTCAGATCCATCTCCCTGTATTTGAGAACTTTGTCGCGGATTTCAGCGGCCTTCTCGAACTCGAGGTTCTTCGCGGCCGCTCTCATTTCGGTGTCCAGCTTAGCGATGAGATCGCGGATTTCATCCGGTCCGATGACTTTTCCGCTCTCATCTTGCGCCACGTCAGCCACTTCCACGTAATCCTGGGCCGCCATCGCCTCGATCCACTCCGGCAGCACCACGTCGGTGCGGTCGGTGACCTCTTGGCGGACACCCTTGAGAATCGTCATGGGCGTGATGCCGTGTTCGGTGTTGTATTCGATCTGGCGGGCGCGGCGGCGCGCGCTTTCGTCCATCGCTTCCTTCATGCTGCGCGTGATGCGGTCGGCATAAAGGATAACGTGGCCTTTCGCGTTACGCGCGGCTCGGCCGAAGGTTTGAATCAGCGAGGTCCTTGAGCGTAGGAAACCTTCCTTGTCCGCATCGAGAATGCCGACCAGCGTGACTTCGGGCAAATCAAGGCCTTCGCGCAGCAAGTTGATCCCGACCAACACGTCGAACTTGCCCGCGCGCAGGTCGCGCAGGATCTCGATACGCTCGAGCGTCTCCACGTCCGAGTGCATGTAGCGCACGCGCACCCCGTTATTGCGGAAGAAGTCGGTCAAATCCTCGGCCATCTTTTTGGTGAGCGTGGTCACCAGGCAGCGCTCGCCCGCGGCGGCCCGCTTGAGACACTCCTTCATGAGGTCGCCCACCTGATCGGTGACGGGCTTGATCTCGATGGTGGGGTCTAAGAGTCCCGTGGGCCGAATGATCTGCTCGGTGATCTTGCCGCCGGACTTCTGCAACTCGTACTCGGCCGGCGTGGCCGACACGTACACCACTTTGTCGATGAGGTTCTCCCACTCCTCGAACTTAAGCGGACGATTGTCGAGCGCGCTCGGCAATCGAAAGCCGTGCTCCACCAGGTTGATCTTGCGAGCGCGGTCCCCGCGATACATGCCGCCAATCTGGGGCACCGAAACGTGGCTTTCGTCCATCACGAGCAACCAATCGTCGGGGAAGTACTCGAAGAGCGTCGGCGGCGCGGAGCCCGGCGGGCGACCCGAGAAGTGACGCGAGTAGTTCTCCACGCCGGGGCAGTACCCCACCTCCTGCATCATCTCGATGTCGAACATCGTGCGAGTTTCGAGGCGCTGAGCTTCCACGAGTTTGCCCAGCGAGCGCAACTCAGTCAGGCGATGCCGCAGTTCTTCTTGGATCGTGGCAATGGCGCGCTTCTTGTCCTCGGCCGAGGAGACATAGTGCGAGTTCGGGTAAATCCCGACCTTCTTGAGATTGGCGATGCGCGTGCCGCGCAGGGGATCGAGTTCGTCGATCGACACCACCTCGGGGCCGAAGAACTCGATACGCAAGGCGCGCACGGTCTCGTAGGCCGGGAAGATGTCGATCACGTCGCCGCGCACCCGGAAAGTGCCGCGGTGGAAGTCGAAGTCGCTGCGGGTGTAGCCCACTTCCAAAAGCTTGCGCAGGAAGTCGTCGCGGCGGATCTTGTCGCCCTTGTTCACGAAAACCATCATGCTCGTGTACGCCTCGGGAGACCCGAGGCCGTAGATGCAGGACACGCTGGCCACCACGATCACGTCCTTTCGCTCGAACATCGAGCGGGTAGCCGAATGGCGGAGCTTGTCGATCTCCTCGTTGATCGCGGAGTCCTTCTCGATGAAAGTATCCGAGGCCGGGATGTAGGCCTCCGGCTGGTAGTAGTCGTAGTAAGAGACGAAGTACTCGACCGCGTTGTGCGGGAAGAAGCCCTTGAATTCGGAATAAAGCTGCGCCGCGAGGGTCTTGTTGGGAGCCATCACGAGCGTCGGCTTGTTGATGTTGACGATGACGTTGGCCATCGTGAAGGTCTTTCCCGAACCCGTCACGCCCAGCAGCGTCTGATGGCGTTCGCCGCGCTGGATGCCTTCGGTCAGTTCGCGGATCGCCTGCGGCTGATCGCCCGCAGGTTGGAATTCCGTGACGAGCTGAAACTTGTCATCCGCCATCCGGGGAAAATAACGTAGCCAACCCAGCGAGTCCTCTTCGATTCATGCAAATTTCACGGAGATGGCGACCGCCCACGAAAGCGACAATGCGGCTCCGCGGCATAGATCGCCCAGGACCGAGCACAATACGGTCACTTGCCGCTGCGTGTGGCAAAGAAGTCGTCACAAACGCAGCGCGCCCGACGCTGGGGCGCCTTCGCAAAGAGTCCTGAAATTCAAGGTCTTTCCCGGGTTTCGGCCATCAAGTTCCCAACTCGTCTTCCGAAGAGCTAGTCGTGGCACGAATCAATGTTGGTGTGGACCTGGTGAAAGAGAGGGTGGAATGGCTTCCTCGCTGAGCTTTAATCCGAACGCGAAGGACATCCTCCCGATGGAAGTCCTCGAGAGACTTCGAATCATTCCTCTGGCGGTCAAAAAGGACAAACTTTGTCTGATCGCGCATCGTCCGCTCACCGAGCAGGCGTTGGTGGAGCTTAAGGGACTGACGGGATTCGAGGACTACGAACTCCAACTCGTGGGCGACGACGTGCTCCGAGCGTACATCGGCCGCTACGTGGACGGCACGATTTTTTCCGCGGCGGCTTGACGAAGATGCCGAGGAGCCGGACGCCGAAATTGTTCGCTCCCTGGGTTGCCGCGCTCTCGCTCGCCTCCTGCGCCAGTCAAAGTCCGGTGCGGCAGCCGTCCTCCGTTGAGCGTGAATCCGGCTTCGATTTCCTCGCGGCCGATCTCGAGCAATGCCTCGCCGTCGTTAAGGAAACGGTCACACCTTTCTGCGACTGGCTTCAAGATTCAAGACATGATCCCCTTACGTACGTCCGCGACCAATCTGTTCTTAATGCGACCATGCGAGTCAGAACAGGCGGGACCATGAATACCAAGATCGTCGACGGCGGCTTCCGCTCGGAATGGACAGACCCGCAAGGCCATCACGACGACGTCGTAAAATCCATGCGCGGCGCCTACGAGAAGTTTTGGAAAACCCTCCGTTCCGACTATTGCCGGCGAGATTCGCGCGGCGAACTGGATCCGCAGCCGCGCCTTTGCCTGGAGCGACGCTACTTCCACGGAGACGCGAAATACTCCGCCGGACTCGCGCGGATCCTGAGAAAAGCATCTGAGACCAGCTCGCCAGCCGACCCAGCGCTGGAATCCGCGGCCGAACAGTACGAGTCTCTCGGGACCCGACTCGCTCGGGCCGAGGAATCCGTAGCTCAGAACCGACTCCAGTCTCTCGTTCAAATCCTTTGGGTGGCCGACAAAAACATCAGCCAAATGTCGACCCGCGAAGAACAAGCCCAAGCCCAGCGTCGCTGGCAATCCCTGCGCAAATCCTTCGGAGAAATCATCCAGCGAGGCGGAAATCGTCCCACGGCGCTTGATCCCGGCACCCGCGGGCTTCGCTACCTAGACATCGACGGCCTCGAGCCCCATCACTTCCGCGTCGACTGATATTCAACGAACCGAGCGAAGGCGGCGCCGGAACCGGTGAGCCACGTAACCAAGGGCTACCCACGCGATCGGGCTGAGCAGAATCGTGAGCAAAAGACTCCGCGGCCCATCGAAGGGGCCGTCACTTGCCAATCGACGTACAGTGCCGCAGCAACCTCCGCTTTCGGGCGGCGCTTCGGTCTCCGCCTGGGACACGTCACCCACATAGCCATCGCAAGTCGGAAGCCCCGTCACGGTGCTGGCCGCGAGCGAGGTCTCCTCAAAGGAGCCCGTGCCGCCGCCGGCGGCGCTGCCCAGGGCACTCGACTCAAACACGGTCAAGGCGTACAGGGAGCGCGCCACGCTGGCCGTCTCTTTGTCGTCGCCCACGCAGGCCGGAGAGTTGCCGGGAATTTTGTCGCACGCTTCGGCCACGCCGCTCACCTCGACCTTGTAACTCTGCCCGGCGGTTACGGCGCACTCCATCCAAGGATCGAGGGCGTAGGCGGCCGACGAGGTCTTTTGCACCTGGTCCACGTCGGGCGGCTGAGTCACGCCGTTCCAAGCGCTAGCGGGGCATGCCGTCGCTGTGACGTCCGCGTCCCCGGCGTCCAGCAAACGCAGCGACAAACGTAAGCGAGAGTAGAGCCGGAACGCGGCGGTCCGGATTTGCACCGATCCCGAGGCCGGCGCGGTGAAGGTCCACTTGTGCACCGTAGAAATCGCCCCACCCGCCAAAGGCAGAGAAGCCGTGCCCAACTCGGCCAGGCGCGGCTCATCCAGGGTGAGCGATGCGGTGTCACTCGGCAGCTCAGGGAGGGGAGCGCCCGAGGTCGAGGCGCGCAAATTAAGAAAGCCCGCAGCCGTCCCCGCGGAAGCACTCAGGAGACTCAGGGCTTTGCCACCCACGGAATCAACTCCGAGCCATGCGGGCTTGAGCGTGCGGTTCATGAACTCGCAACCCGGGTTGAGGCAACCGGTGCCAACCTTGATCGAGTCGCCTTTGCCGTCGCCGGAGTAGTACGCGTGGATGTTGGTGCCAAAGGGACGATAACGGTCCGAGTACACCACGTGAGGACCCGGCGGCAGCGCACAAAAAGCGAAGGCCCCGTTCACGTCCGTCATTTCCATCGCCTTCACGCGCAGCGTGCGCCCGTCGAGCACAAAGACCGAGGCGCCGAAGACCGGAGCGCCCTCAAGAGTGAGCGAGCCCCGCAAAGTGGCGAGCGAACCGGCCTGCTCGGCCAGCGGGTAAATCGAAAGCAGACCCGCCTGATCGTCGGACTTCGTCTGCGCCAAACCGTCGGACACGGCAAAAAGCATGGCGGCCTCACGCACCGACGAGTGATCGAGACCCAGGAAGTGACCGAACTCGTGGGTGATGACATCGCGCAAGTAAATCTGCTTGGGACTCACGTTCACGTCGTTCCCCGGCGTGGTCGTGAACTTGAACTCGATATCGTCGAACTGCATGTCGCCCTCGACGATCTCGCCCGACGAAACGTCGAAAAGCACCTTGGTAAGCCCTATGACGCCGGCACTCGTGGTCAACGAGCTTGAGCACGAGGCCGTACGCTGAGAGGTAAACACGATATTATTGACATGATCCTGCCCGGGATTTCCGCTGTCGTCGGCGTCTGCACTGCCCTCGCAACCGGAGGGCGTCGGCACCGGCAGTCCGGCGCTCAACTCCAAGTTCAGGGCCGGCGAAAGGCCTCCCCAAAAGGGGCCGGTCCATTGTTGGATCGAAGCACCCGCCATAAGCTGCGCGGCGGCGAAATCAATCGTGGTGGCCGTGGCCCCGGTACCGAGAGTGCCCGAGAACTGGTGCATCGAAATTTTCGACGCCGCCGTGGCGAAGGGCCAGTGCACGATCACCTCGCGCCCTTTCGTTCCCTCTGAATTTGCGGGCACGTAGTAGCGCTGACGCACATGCGCTTGCGCCGACGACGCCCCCATCAAACAGGCGAGGAGTCCTAGAATTTGGGTAGGCTTCACCGTCGAGCCTCAGCGTTCCGACCGAGCCCGGTCGAGCACTTCGGCCAGTGTTGGCAAACGTTGCACCGCGGGTTCGCCCCCCAGCCGCTTCGTCAGAACGGGATCGAGAGGCGGCGTGGCGAGCTTGCCGAGGCCCCGGCGCACCGTCGTTCGAACCGCCTTGAGACGGGCGGGCTCCAACGCGGGATCCGGAGCTTGATCCCAGCCGAGCACCCGGCGAACCCCGCGCTCATCGCTCGCCACGCGGAATTTTCCCTGCTGGAAACCATCGAGCGCGAAGGATGTTTTTCCGTCGAGACGTCGATCACTCGGCGCAAGATCATCCTCGGCCAAGGGACGCAAAAACAGCACCAGCTCCTCGCCCTCGAAGAGCTCGGGCGCCGCCGGGACCCACTCCACCAAGTCCGAGCGCGGCAGCGCGCGATTGTGCAACGGAACCGGAAAATCGCGCTGAGCGCGATAGTCCGCCGGGGCTCTCACCACGTCCAGGGCTTCGACGATGGCGGTGCGTCGCCCGTTGCGCGAATTGACTTCGACCTGCACCACGCGGCCGTGGACAACGATGGGCGAACGGGCCGTCAAATCGGCCAGGCTCTTGGCCACCAGGGTGGTCGCCAACGAGGGCTGCGGCAGGGCAAGCAAGCCCCCTGCGAGTCCGCTCAACACCAACGACCAGCCGCTCCGGAACATCGAGAAAGCGTAACATAAGGGCGCCGCGGGGGACCCGTCAGAAAACCCCGCTCAATACCCCGAGTGCGGGCGTCCGCCGAATGCTAAAATTACGCGGTGGCACGCATTCGTTTTGGGCTTTGGATTCTGGCCTGCGGGCTCGCGTCCCCCTCGGCACTGGCACGCGTCACGAACTTCCTCGAGCCGCATTCTGGCATCAGCGTGGGCGGCGGACTGCTCTTTGGCGGAATCGGCCACGCGGATTCCGACCCCGTTCCCGAGTTAGCGCCCGTGGGCACCACGGTCTCGGGCTCCGACTCCGTGCATCCTTACGTGCTTCGCTTTGGGTTCTACACCGAGCGCCGGCGCGTGAGCATAGAGCCCTTCGTGTCGGTCCTCATCGGCAAGCCTGGCAACTGGACGTCGACCGGCGTGGCGGGCACCGGAGTCTCGACCGACGCCGGCTGGGGAGTGGGCTTCAACTTCGGCGTGCACTATGCCACATGGAGTCGCGTGCGCATCAGCCAGCGCTTCGAAGGACAGATGCAGAAACGCTCGCTTACGGTGAGTTTCGCCCCTACGGCGGGAAGCTCCGACGGCCTTGTGCTATCCGCAACCGCCCTGCTCGCCGGCACCGCCCTTCAAACCGAAATTTGGCTCGGCGATCTTTGGATTCTCAATCTCAGCGGCGGTTATCGACAAGGGCTTCCGGGGCCGTGGTCGAACTCCCAGGCGGGCACGCTCTTTGGCGGCGCACAAGCCGCGGGTGCTGCGGTAAATCCGGGAGACGGCACATCCGTGCAAAGCGACTTTGGCGGATTTTACGCCGAGGCCGGCCTCAAGCTCGCGTTCTTTTAATCGTCCCCGAGGGTGTCGTAGTACGTCGCAAATAGGTGTTACCAAGGGGCTGCGCAGCAATCAGTGAATCTGGCTGAAGCAAACCTGGACCTAAGCGACCTCCTTTTTGTCTTCATCGGGTGCCGGGTGCTGATCCTTGAGGG
>Ga0247843_1002516_pt1 | contig 32937 bp, 28 predicted proteins | sample LaCruzMarch2017__FD_192420 | JGI IMG/M metagenome (GOLD analysis project Ga0247843, IMG submission 192420) | Freshwater microbial communities from meromictic Lake La Cruz, Castile-La Mancha, Spain - LaCruzMarch2017_8m | ecosystem: Environmental > Aquatic > Freshwater > Lake | place: Spain... | reverse complement strand
GCCCGTGCGATGAAATTTCTCATGTTATTTAGGATTCGATACCCAAAAATAACACACTCGCTAACTCTTTTTTTATACAATAAATCTACTCAATCAGTAGATTGCATTTGATTCTTGAATCTAAGTTTAATAAAACGTTGGGCATACATTCTTCCCGCTAAAAGTATTCCCAATAAGGCGATAGTAACTGGTTTTTTCATGGAGTGTAGCTTGGTTTCTCCTCAAAACCAGAGCAATAAGCATACCAAAATTCCTTTAGGAAGTTAAATGCGGATAAACGATTTAGACAAAATCACCGTATATTTGTACTACAAACTATTATTATAATTGAGCAATGAACAAGTGGCTGCAAGCAAGTGTGTTGATTAGTGTGATAGGGATGGTGGGGTGTGAAAATAAAATGCTCTCTACTGTAAAAACAGAAGGGGCTCAGAATGCTACCAATATTCTTGGTAAATGCGAGCCTGACCGTCCTATAAGTCTGACCGAAGAGACTGATGCGCTGCGCGGATATTTTAATCCCAAAGACAGTCTGTATTATGCTACAGTAGTAATGGGGACTTTTTATAGAGGCGGGCTGACCAATCCCTGCGAATTGGTGCGTCGTCCTTTTGAATACAAAAATGTGATTTCCCGTAAATTTCGTGTCGTCTGGGAAGGGCCCAAAGGCGTGACCAACGACCGTAAAATCCCCCGTGCCTTGATTCGCTTTACGGACAAGAACTACCGCGATGATGTAGATGTGAATTTTCCTGAGGCTGATACGCTTAATCCTTTTCCATTCGAAATTAAGACTTGGCAGGATACAAGTTATGTCAATCTGATTACAAGCCGGGAATATAAGGCTGCGCTTCGCAAGGGATACTCCAACGAATTGGATGAAGTGAAATGCGCTGAAGTGAGCTTGTCTACTACGCCAACCTTTGATGCCAATCGAATCATTTTGGAAAATGCCAACACGAGCAGTTGGTCACAACGGTATTTTTTCAAAGCCGCTGATTTTGCTCCCAATGTCCAATACATCGTTGTGCGCGAAAAAGAATGCGCTACTTGCAATATTCCAACTCCTATATTGTCGGCCGTAAAAACCAGTATCGTCAAAGGAGAAGAAGCGGTTCTTAATTTTTCAGGCTGCCCCGTAACAGATGGCTCGCAAGGGCCTTTGGAGTGGTTTGCTCAATCAGCAGGCGGACAAAAATACTTGGTTCAACGATATAGTTACAGTGCTCGAAACGAGCGTCGGTTCAATCCGCAGGTAACTACAACGTATTTTTTACGTTGTCAAGGGGATTGGTATTGCAAACCTCAGAAAGAAGTAAGTGTGACAATTGAAGTAAAATAGCCAAAAATTGCGCATTTTTGTTTGCCTTTCAACTTAATTGAAACACTTCATGTCCACTTTTCGATACACCTTTCTATTTTTTAGCCTCTTAATAAGTAGTGTACATACGCTGTTTGCTCAAAAAATCACGCGCGGCCCTTATCTTCAAATGGGTACTGCCAATAGTATTGTGGTACGGTGGCGTACCGATGCAGCTATAGTCGGCAAAGTAATTTATGGTTTGGCGCCCAATCAGAAAAATCGTTCGGTTGCAGATGAAGTGGCTACCACCGAGCATGAACTCAAAATCACGGGTTTAGAATCCAATACCGTTTATTATTATGGGTTAAGCACGATACCCGACGGGGTCGTGGTGGAAGGGAATGATTATTACTTCAAAACGGCAGCACCAGTAGGAAGCAAACAAAAAATCCGAATTTGGGCCATGAGCGACATGGGCGACGGTTCGCCCAATCAGCGAGCGGTCAGAGATGCTTATCTGCAAAGTATCAAAAACGACAATCGCCAAACTGACGTGACGTTATTGGTCGGTGACAACGCGTATGCCATAGGAACCGACGAAGAATATCAAAATAATTTCTTCAATATCTACCAAAATTATTTCCTAAAAAACAATGTGTTGTGGGCAGCACCTGGTAATCACGAATATTATTCTGGTTCACAGACAAGCCGCGATATTCAGTATTTTAAAATATTCTCCCTTCCTCAAAATGCCGAAGCGGGTGGCGTGCCGTCTGGAACCGAAATGTATTATTCTTTTGATTACGGCAATGTGCATTTCGTAGGTTTAGACTCCTACGGAATTGAACAAGACCGCTATCGCCTTTACGATACTCTTGGCTCGCAAGTAGAATGGCTCAAGAAAGATTTAGCTGCTAATCGTCAGCCGTGGACCATTGTATTTTTTCACCATCCGCCTTACACCAAAAATTCACACGATTCAGATTCTGAAGAAGAGCTAAAGTTGATTCGTCAAAACTTAACGCCGATTCTTGAGCGCTATAAAGTAGATGTGGTTTTAAGTGGCCATAGTCATTTATTTGAGCGTTCCCGCCCACTGCGTGGCCATACAGGTCTCTCTACTACCTTCCGCGATGACCGGCATCTGGCAAGTCTTTCATCGGGAAGGTATGATGGCGAACCCAACTCGTGTGCTTATATCAAAAATGGCGCAGATGAGGGTGTTATTTACGTGGTTGCGGGCTCGGCAGGACAAAATAATGGCTACAATGGTGTCGCGCATCCTGCTATGCCTTTCAAAAATGCTGTTAACGGAGGCTCGGTAGTGATAGAAGTGGAAGACAATCGTCTCAATTTTGAATGGTTGTGCAATGACCGAATTGTACGCGATCAGTTTACTATTTTCAAAAATGTGAACAAATCTACCACCCTCAAAGCCCGTCATGGGGAGATTGTGAAACTCACACCTTCCTGGAAAGGCACGTATGCGTGGTCAAACGGCAGTCGTCAACCGATATTGGAGTTTACATTAACCGGCGACACCACCATCACAGTACGCGATAGTTTGGGTTGTTTACAAGACCGCTTCAGGGTTGAATTGGCGGCAAAACCGGTCATTTTACCAGAAAAATTGCTGGCAACCGTCTGTGCCGGTGATAAATTAATGATTCCTTTTACGGTTTCCAATACTGAGCCCAATCGCTGGCGTTATAGCCTTGAACTATCGGACGCTCAGGGAGGTTTTGCAAATGCAATTACGTTAGCCAATGACCAAAACGGTTCGTTTACTATTGCTATTCCTGCCAATGCTCCAACGGGTGAAGGGTACCGATTCAGGATTAAATCCAACGTGCGAGGTATAGAAGAAGTAGTGACAGTTACGTTTCCCATTCGTCAAAAACCGAGTGCCACCCTTAGTGGAGAAGCGACTATTGAAGCCGGAAAATCAACTAATTTAGAATTGAATTTTTCGGGTTCAGCTCCGTGGACGTACCGACTTTCTGACAATAGTACAGCAACTACTTCCACAAATCCGTTATCGGTTTTAATAACTCCCTTATCTACAACTACCTATGTATTGAATTCGGTAAACAATGTGTGCGGCGAAGGAGAAGTAAAAGGCAGTGCCCGTGTTACAGTCATTCCGAGAATTACGACCAACCTGTCACCGTCACAGGTGCTTTGTAACGAAACCCAATTGGATGTACCCTTCAGCGTTACGGGAACATTTGAGAATTCTGTCAATTATGAGGCGCAGCTTTCAGATAAAGACGGCAATTTTTCCATCCCCCGAGTGATAGGAACAGCGACTCAAAGCCCGGTAAAAGCCACCATTCCAACGGATATTGCTTTCAACGGTAATTATCAAATTCGAGTATATCCATCGCAAAACAGCACAGCTTATTTTACGCCCAGTGTGCCATTTTCGCCGAAACAGCGCGCAAAAGCCACTATCAGCGGAGATACTATCATTAAAATGGGAGAGCCGGCCTCCCTTCTCCTGCGCTTTGAGGGCCAGTCACCATGGACGTATACCCTTTCGGATAATTCTACCAATACAGTTTCTGCCGCTTTGCAGAACGTCATAGTAAAGCCTGAGTTTTTAACAACTTATACCCTAAAATCGGTTTCGAATGTGTGTGGAAACGGTACCGTTTCCGGCAGCGCTCGGGTGAATGTAATTGTGACGGGGGTAGAAGAGGAGGAGGAGGCTATCAAAATTTTCCCTAATCCTGCTCAAACAAAAATTACGATTGAAATGAAGACGTTGCGCAGCCAATCGTTTGATTGGGATTTGATTGACGCAGCGGGAAGAGTCGTACGGAAAGGTAATCTGAGAAAAAGCCAACGAAATCATTTTGAAATAGACCTCACTGATTTGCCCGTTGGAGCGTACGCCCTGCGGATGGCGTTGGGAGAAAATAAAGCGACTGTTCGAAGAATTATTAAGCAGTAACTTTGCACTTGTTACGACGTAATTTTCGAGATTCCAGGTAGTGAAAATAAGTGGAAATAACGCCTAAATCTGCTATTGCCCAATCCAAACTGTATACATCGTCCAGTTTTATCCATTTGTACTGTAAATGCTCTGTTAAAATAATAGGAGAACTCACAATGTGGCAGATGTACGGTACAAGGCAGATAATGCGGTGAGTATCTTCTTTGAAAGTAGGAGCAAGACGTGAGCCAATCTCAATTTCGACACTCAATTCTTCCATAATTTCGCGATGAAGCGCTTCTATTTCATTTTCGCCTTCATCTACTTTACCGCCGGGAAATTCCCATTTTAGGGGCAGTGACATATTTGTGTTGCGTTGGGCGGCAAAAAGCTGCCCGTCTTTCTCAATAATGGCACAGGGAACGATAATGATTGGTTTCGATATTTCGGGTGGGATAGACATACTTAGCCGATTTTTTAAACAAAGTTACTACGTAAAATCATTAATGAACGGTTTTTTTATCAAACGGTTATTGGATTAACAAATATTTTATAGTTTGCGTCCTAAATCCGTATAACCCTTTGTGTTTCTTTGCTTACCTAATTTTTGTGAAAAACACCAAAAACTAAGCCATTCCAAAAACCAACAGTAATTCTATTCAACCCATGTTTACCGAAAAAGACCTCCACCAGATTGCTAAGCAGGGTATTTCGCTTGAAACCATTCAGCAGCAAATCGATCACTTCGTTGCCGGATTCCCCTATTTGAAAGTGCTTAAAGCGGCTACCATCGGCGATGGAATCGTTCGCGTTGAAGAAGAAGAGCTTGAGGCGTTGGTCAATGCGTTTGACGCTCAATCCAGCAGTGTTTCACTGCTCAAGTTTGTTCCTGCCTCGGGAGCGGCTACACGGATGTTTAAGGCGCTTTTTGCCTTTAAAGACGAAGGGAAAAGTGACAAATCCATTGCGGAATTCAGCGAACGTATTCGCGATTTTGCCTTTTTTGAAGATTTAAAATCGGCCTTGTCAAACAATGGTATAGACATTGAAACGGCCATTTCAACGGGTGAATATCAACTGATTGCTGATTATTTGTTGAGTACCAAAGGACTTGATTACGGTAACTTACCAAAAGGATTGTTGAAATTCCATGACTACACAGAAGGTGCCAGAACTCCCGTGGAAGAGCATTTTGTGGAAGGAACTAAGTATGCCAATTCGGGCGGTAAAGTGGCATTGCATTTTACGGTTTCTCCAGAGCATCGCAGCCGTTTTGAAGCATTGATTGACGTAGTAAAACCCCAATTTGAAGATACGTTTGGTGTAGTGTATAAGGTAAGTTTTTCGGAACAAAAACCAGCTACCGATACGATTTCAGTCAATATGGACAATTCTCCTTTCCGCAATGCCGACGGAAGCTTGCTGTTCCGTCCCGCAGGGCACGGGGCGTTGCTCGCCAATTTGGATGATCAGGATGGAGATGTTGTATTTATCAAAAACATTGATAACGTCGTACCCGACAGTTTGAAAGAAACGACGATTGCTTATAAAAAAGCGTTAGGAGCATTGTTGCTGAAATACCGTCAGCAAATATTTGATTTTCAGGCCCGTCTTGAAGATGGCGATCAAGATGAGCAGTTGGTGGATGAACTTACTGTTTTTTACGAAAAAACGCTGTTCACATTGCCGTCGGAAGGATTTGAAACACTTTCGCTTCCCGAGAAACTGGGGTATTTGTCAACTAAACTTGACCGCCCCGTACGTCTTTGCGGGATGGTACAAAACGTAGGAGAACCGGGAGGAGGACCTTTTTGGGCTGCAAATTCAGACGGTACGACTTCGTTGCAGGTGGTAGAATCGGCACAGATAGACATGTCAGATGCTTCTCAGAAAGCACTGTTTGATACCGCCACTCACTTCAATCCGGTTGATTTAGTCTGTTCACTGCGCGGTTATAAAGGCAAAAAGTTTAACTTAATGAAATACCGTGATTCAAATACGGGTTTTATTACGGAAAAATCAAAAGACGGGAAAAACCTCAAAGCGCAAGAATTGCCCGGCCTTTGGAATGGTTCGATGTCAGATTGGAATACGGTATTTGTAGAAGTGCCACTGATTACTTTCAACCCCGTGAAGACGGTGAATGATTTACTCCGAAAAGAACATCAATCCTAAAAAAAGAACTTACCCTTAAAAATAAGCGGAACCTACTCAGAGCAGGTTCCGCTTATTTTTAAAGGTAAAATTGACATTCTCCCTTCTGACTTTGACATTCTTATTTACCACTTGATAATTTTTTTATCAAACCACTTCGTCCCTACTTTCACTCGAAAAATATAAGTCCCGCTTGGAAGTGTGTTTGTCTGTATAACCTCTTCATAAGAAGCTCCAACCCAACGACGACTGTGCCAAAGATGGCCTTGTATGTCCACTAATTGCCATTCGGAAGCCTCGGAAAGTAAGATTTTTACGTTCATCCGTTCAGTAATGGGATTAGGAAAAACGGAGAGTTTTTCCTCCAAAAGCTGCTCAATGCTTGTGATGATGACATTGGCAATGGCGCTGCCCGACACCGTTCCTACTCCGCAGGTATTACTGACCGACTTCAAGGTGTACGTAGTGGGCAGGAGTGGAGCAACGGATAAAATGACAGGGGATGATGCCGCATTGCCGGCTGTATTGTCTGACAAAACATAGCTCCAGGGAGCATCTCCGTTGAATTGAATAACCAGAAAAACTTCGTCGCCCGGTTTAATGGGAAAAGTACCGCCACCGCTGATGGTAGCCTTAGGAAGACGCCCTAAAAAAAATGAGGCGCTTGGAACTGTTGTAATGGCTGGGTTTCCTACGACAATCACACGCATCCGATAATTGCCTCCCGGAAGGATATTGCTTGGAATAGTTGCCGTCAAAGGACTTCGACTGCCGGTACCTATAGAAACTGCATTGGCAAAATTGCCTGTACTATCCGAAAGTTGTGCCTGAAAAGTAGTATTGGCAGGTAGATTGCCTCCAATACTGAATTTAACTTCTATATCTTTTCCCGAACAAACCGCAGAGGAAATATTTTCAGTTAATAAACGCGGAATCACCGTTACTAATCCACTGCCCCCAGTACTCCCGTCTCCACAGAGATTTCGTACTGAACTTACTAAGAAGGTTGACGTTTGGGCAGGTTTTACACTGACGGTAAAAGGTGTGCGGTCGGCCGTTCCAGTTGTGCCATCCGAAAGTCCGAAAGTCCAGGGACCTTCCCCTGTAAAACTAAGGTTTAAAGTTGCCGTTTCGCCAAAATTGATAGTGGGGTTGCCGCTTATCGTAGCCGTAGGGCGAACTTTAATGGCAAAAGCGGGACTGTTGATGGAAGTAGCGTTGGCATTAGCGATGACTCGCAGTCGATACCCGTTGCCTGCTGGCAGATTAGTAGGGATGCTGATATCCAAAGGACTCGCGTTTCCTGTTTTAAGGTTAACGGGAGTAGTAAAACCTCCTGCCGCGTCGGAAAGTTGAATCGTATAAGAAGCAGGAGCCTCAAAACTGCCCGTTACCACAAAAGGTAAACTTACATTGGTTCCAACGCATATACTGCCCAAGGCTACATCAGCCACGCTGATGCGGGGAATAACCGTAGTGAGCGCTCTGCCCGACACGGCACCGTTTCCACAGGCATTACTTACCGAGAGTAAAGTGTAAGTGGTAGTAGTAGAGGGCGTTACCGTAGTAATAGAAGGGGTAGCAGTGGCCGTAAAGGTTTGGTTGTTCGACAATTTATAGGTCCAGGGAGCGTCTCCTGTAAGTGTAATACTTAGATTGGTACTTTCTCCGACCGAAATAGAAGCACCGCCACTCAAAACAGCAGTGGGCAGGGGTTTTACGGTAATAGTATTACTAACCACAGACGTTGAAGGAGCGTTGGCTATTACTCGTATTCGATAACCTGTTCCGGCAATCAAATTGGTAGGTAAAGCAACAGTAATTGGGCTGGTTGCACGTGTTCCAATAGGGTCTGGATTAGCAAAACTCCCCGCAGCATTGGAGAGTTGCGCGGTATAAGTAACTCCCGTCGTTTCAAAACTTCCGGTAACCGTAAAAGGAACAGTAGAAGTAGTTCCGGCACAAATACTTGCCACCGCAAAATCCGTAGTGATCCGAGGTGTGACGATTATCTTGGCACTGCCCGATACTGTTCCCGTACCGCAAATATTACTGACCGATTGCAAGGCATAAGTAATAGTAACCGTGGGTTGTACAATTCCGCGAAGTGGATTGACGGCAGAGGTTCCTGTGTTGGTATTGGTAAACGTGTACGTCCAAGGACTGTTTCCACTAAAAAAAAGGGATAAAGTGGCTGAACCTCCTACGCCAATGGTCGTATCGCCGCTTAAAGTAGCGGTGGGAGGTTTGAGCATCATAAAAACAGATGAAGGAGTATAGGTAACCCCCGTAGTGTCAGTAACAACGCGCAAACGATAATCACCTCCGAGGGCAGTAGTGGGAAGTAGGACCGAAATGGGGCTTTTGGATCCGGTAGTGAGCGAAGTAGGATTGGTAAAAGCGCCGCCACTATTGGAAAGTTGAACAGTAAACAGACGTTTAGCGGGATTAATGAGATTGGAAGCAGTGAATGATACCGAAACAGTTGAGCCGGCGCAGGCCATAGCACCGCTTACATCATTGGTAACAATTGCAGGACTCTGAGCCCACAGACTTATTTGTCCTAAAATGGTACTTAAAATAAAGAATAACCCAATATGCCTGAACCCTCTCATAAATCGTTAATCCATTACATGAATTGTTACACGAAAAAAATACGGATAGCGGATAAAAAATACCTCAAATTATACTCTTCCACATAGCAAATATACAAGACCCTACGCGAGAAATTTGTATTTTCGCCCCAATTCTAAAAAATCATGTCCATTCGGATACAACACCTGACTAAAAATTACGGCAACCAAAAGGCCGTCAATGATATAAGTTTTGACGTCAATCCTGGCGAAATTATGGGCTTTTTAGGCCCCAACGGCGCAGGGAAATCTACCACCATGAAAATCACCACGGGGTATCTGTCGGCTACGAGCGGTCGGGTAGAAGTGTGTGGTTTTGAAGTAGCAAAGCAGTCGATGGAAGTGCGTCGTAACATCGGCTATTTGCCCGAACACAATCCGCTATACACCGAAATGTACATTAAAGAATTCCTGCGATTTGTAGGTACTCTTTATGGGTTGAAAGGCGAAAAACTAACATTACGGGTTTCGGAAATGATTGAGATTTGTGGCTTAGAGGTAGAACAACGCAAAAAAATCGGGCAACTTTCCAAGGGCTACCGTCAGCGGGTAGGCTTGGCTCAGGCTCTGATTCATAACCCGCCTGTTTTGATTTTGGACGAAGCCACGACGGGCTTGGACCCGAATCAAATTGTGGAAATTCGTAACCTCATCAAGGCCGTCGGGAAAGAAAAAACGGTGCTGTTTTCGTCGCATATCATGCAGGAAGTGGAGGCCATTTGCGACCGTGCCGTTATTATTAATCGGGGGCAAATTGTGGCGAATCGTACCTTGGTAGAATTGCAAAGTGAAGGCAAATCTTTAGAGGAGGTTTTCCACCAGCTTACGATGCAATAGCCCTACTAATTTTTCGTTTTTGAAACGGAATTTGCTTTTCTAACGTAATCAGTAATATACCCTTTTTTATAATAAAACCATGAGAACAACCTATTTAGTGATAGCCATGGGATTACTGCTCTCCGTATCAGCGGCGGCCCAAACGGCTAATCCCGATGCACCTCCGCCTGTGCGTGAACAGGATGGCCCGATAAAAGTTTTAAACGAACCGCCGCGCAAAGCCCCCCCACGCCCACCATCTCCATTAGATAAAATAAGATTGGGAGGAAGTGTTGGTCCGCTTTCCTTTGGTACAGTCACCAGTATTGGAGTATCACCCATCGCCGGGTATCAAGTGACGGAACGGCTGGCATTAGGAGGGGGATTGAGTTACCAATATACTCAAATTCGCTATTCGCCTACCAATAAAAGCAGTTATGATAATTACGGTGGGCGGGTTTTCGGGATGTTTAAAGTATACGAAAGTATCAATCTTAATGCCGAATACGAGTCGCTCAATGTACAATACTTGGATTATTCAAACAAGGGTATCACTCGGAGAAAATGGATTAACTCAGCGATGGTTGGAGCCTCTTATTCTACGCCAATCGGAGGACGTTTTATTCGGGCATTTAATTTGATGGTGTTGTACAACCTTAGCTATAATAACCTCGTTAACCCAAGCTATCCTGCCGAAAATATCTATCCGACTTCCAGTCCTTTGGTAATTCGGGCGGTATTATTTTAGAAATAGTTGCATTGGTTTTACAACAAAAGAGTCCCGAGTTTAACTCGGGACTCTTTTGTTATAATCTGTATGTGATTGGATTGGTTAGTTTTCTTTCACGGTCGCAAATTGAGTAAGTCGATGCCCCATTTTGTCACGCTTGGTGCGGAGGTAATCTTCATTGTGGGGGTTTGCAGTCATTTCCATGGGGACAATATCAATAATTTCCAGTCCATAACCCATCAATCCGGCCCGTTTTTTAGGATTATTGGAAATTAACTTAATTTTGGTTAAGTCTAAATCACGTAAAATCTGCGCTCCTACACCGTAGTCACGTTCGTCCATTTTAAAACCAAGAGCAATGTTGGCTTCTACGGTATCCAAGCCATTTTCCTGAAGTTTGTACGCCTTCAATTTATTGACTAAACCAATGCCTCTTCCTTCCTGATTCATGTAAAGCACAACGCCCTTTCCGGCGCGTTCCACCATTTCCATAGAAGCGTGGAGTTGAGCACCGCAATCGCACCGACACGAGCCGAAAATGTCACCGGTAGCGCAGGAAGAGTGAACTCGTACCAATACAGGTTCATCTTTTTCCCAAGTACCTTTCGTTAATGCTAAGTGCAATTCATCAGTATTGATTTGTCGAAAAGCGATTAAATCAAAGTGGCCCCATTCGGTAGGCATATCGACCGCGATTTCGCGCTTGATGAGCGATTCAATATGCAATCTATATTCAATTAAGTCCTTGATAGAGACCAACTTCATGCCAAATTTGTCGGCCAATACACGCAGTTGAGGCAAACGAGCCATGGTACCGTCTTCATTCAAAATCTCAATAAGTACACCGGCCGGTTTAAGACCCGCCAACTTTGCAAAATCTATAGCTGCTTCGGTATGACCCGTACGACGCAATACGCCGCCCGGCATAGCGCGAAGCGGGAAAATATGTCCCGGACGCCCTAATTCTTCGGGTTTGATATCGGGATTGACTAATGCCTGAATTGTTTTAGAGCGGTCGGAGGCTGAAATGCCTGTAGTACATCCGTGGCCTAATAAGTCTACCGATACCGTAAAAGGTGTTTCGTGGGTAGATGTATTGTCACCCACCATCATTGTAAGTCCTAATTCCTCGCAACGTTCTACCGTCAAAGGAGCACACATCAGGCCGCGTCCTTCTTTGACCATAAAATTGACCATTTCGGGAGTTGTCTTTTCGGCGGCACAGATAAAATCTCCTTCATTTTCGCGATCCTCATCATCTACTACGATAATGATTTTACCATCCCGAATATCAGAAATTGCATCTTCGATAGAGTCCAACCGGATGGAATTGGTATTATTATTGCTATCCATGTATCAGATAAAAATAGTTTGTTAAAAACAACGTTTTATGTTTACGATTCCGCTTATATCAGAATGTGGTAAGTTTGTTAGTGAAACAACCATCGGCAAAGATACGTTCTTTGGCGGGAAGGAAATCGGAAATCACAAATCCATGAAATCATATCTTTTATTTTTTTGCTTTTTAAGTATCCTACAACACAGTTATGGGCAAAATTATTGTGATACACCCCCCGCAGGCACGTCCAAAGGAGGATTTAAAGTCAATAATCTGGACTTAGATCCTGTAAGAGTATGTGCAGGCACTAAAATAACAGTGCAAAATACGACGGCTCTTAATGTTCAATATAATTATAATTACACCGGAGGCGACCCTAAACCAGCGGATTTTACGGCTACAGCCGATTTTACTTATTTGCGGCAGGGAAGCTATCGAATATTGCAACTCGGCAGTAATGGTTCGGGCTCAGTGGCGTGTAAATCTGTAGAGGTTTATTATCCACCTAATTTTACGGTAAAAGCGTGCAGTGGCGGAAAAGTACAGGTAACGATTCCTGCAGATTCATCCACGCAACGTTATGATGAGTTCATCATCAATTGGGGTGGAAATGTTACTTCTAAACTTCCGAAAGCTGCCACGATGGTGGCTTCGTTTAGCTACCCTGCCAATACCAACGCGGCAACAATTTCTGTAGTAGGCTCGGTTGCAGGACAATCGTTAGGTTGTTCAAAACCTTCTACCTCTGTCATATTGAGTACGACCAACCTGTCAGCGGTAGCGATTCGTAAAGTGGCTGCCCGTACTGATGGATTGGTGGATGTACTTGTGAAAGGTTCGCAGGGGGCAACGGCAGAAGTACAGGTAAACGACGGAAGCGGCACTTTCAAGAATACAGGTCAGTTGATGACCACCAATGATACTACCACCATTACCGTTAGAGATGTTAACGCCAATAAAAATACCTATTGTTTTCGGCTCAGTGCCAATGATGGTTGCGACAATGCCGCCGTCATCTCCAACGAAGTATGTTCGACAAATTTGGACGCAGTAGCTCAAAATCGTCAAAATGCGTTGTCTTGGAAAGAATACCCAAAGGCGGCGGGGTTTCAAAGTTATCGTTTAACGCGGAATAGTGTCAGTCTGGGCGGTATCAGCACTATTACCACTACGACAACCATTGACCGAAATGTGACTTGCAATGAGCAGTATTGTTATCAGATGACGGTGTTACTAGCAAATGGAGTAGAGTCAGTTTCCCCTTTGCGTTGTGTCAAAGCCATCTCAAACGAAACTCCCTCGGTGGTACAAAATGCGTTTGTATCGGTATTGGAAACAGAACAAAAAATTGAACTTCGTGCAACCCCGCCGGCTTCGGGAACAACGCCCGCAAAATTCAAAACAATATTTTTACGTGCAGAAAACGGAAGCAGCGATTTTAAAGAAGTGGGCGTTAAGGACAATACGCTTACTTTTCAGGACGATACCGCTGACCCTGCCGCTCAATCTTACTGTTATAAGATTCAATATGAAAATTCGTGCGGGAATCGCTCAGAACCTACCGAACCTATTTGCTCCATACGCTTGTATTCAAACACCAACACAACGGTTGATTGGACAGCAGAATCTCCGTTTTTAATGCATGTAGGAGTGTATTGGCTGGAAGTATATAACGAACAGGGGGATCCTGTTCAGGAAGAACCCTTAAGTGGGAATACCAGTTTTGACCCAAGTCTCTATAATCCTGACCAACAATTATTTCATTATCGAATCAAGGCTTATCCGTCCAATAAATCACTGATTAGCTTCTCTAATTTCTACGTCTTTACACGCGATGCAATTGTGTTTATCCCCGATGCTTTTTCGCCAAATGGTGATAATATGAATGATAAATTTGCTCCAAAAGGACAATTTATGGATAAGTCGCGGCTGATTATTTACAATCGCTGGGGACAGGTTCTTTTCGAAACGGCTAATGCGATAGATGGCTGGGATGGTACGGTAAATGGACAACCCGCCGTAGAAGGAACGTACGTGTATCGTCTCGAAATCACAGATTCATTAGGCAAATACTTTGTTAAAACGGGGACGATGCTTCTGGCGCGTTAAGACAAGGAGCGATATTTTTATACAAAATAGATTTAATAATGGCCCTCTGGAATGATATTCAGTTACCTGATAAATGAATATCATCCTACTTTTTAGGTTTTTTCACTTCAAAATTTTGTCTTTTTCTTAACGTCTTCAAAAGCCTCATTTAAGCAAAATTCGAGGTACAGCTTCATTATGATTTCTTGCCCTATTCTGTTTGAGCAAACGGTTCCCCCATATTCTATTCAGATTCTTTTAAAGTGTATTGTTTGTAGGCTATTAACCTTAATTGTCAGATTCAGAACGAGTTAATTTTTTTTGATTGAAGTTTTGGCTAAATGACTTAATTCTGGCGATTGCAACGAATTGAGCCTTTAAGGCGTATAAATCATTAACAATTTGTTAATATTGTAAGAGCTAACAGATACCACAAGGGAGTCTATTTACTTACAATTCATTGGGTTTCCGTTGGAACTATAACTGTCTGAAAAAACAAGCCACTTTCCACCCTGAAATAGCATGTAATCATGCGCAACCAAGACCTAACTACCTTTTTGAAATAACTATTCTCATGTCTATCCGCCTCACTATTTTATTCACATCAATCACCGTTTTGGGGTTTGCTCAAAGTAAGAAAGAAATTAAAAAGTACGACATCGTGGCCGTGACTGAAACCATTACGGAAGTGGTGGATGGAAAAGAAGTGACCCGTAATGATTCCTACAAAAAATTTGACAAAGACGGCAATGTTCTCGAAGAAGCCAATTACGATAAAACGGGGAAGTTGAAAGAGCGAATCGTGCGCATATTTGATCGTTTCGATAACAAAACTCAGGAAATCACTTTCGATGCCACTAATCGTCAAGCTAAGCGCGAAACGTACAAATTCAACGAAATGGGAGAAAAGACCGAAGAATTGGAGTATAATGATAAAAATGTATTGGTCAGTAAATCCTTGTACGTAATTGACCGACGGGGCCTCAAAACTGAAAAGAAAGTGTATGACAGTAAAGGCAAACTTATTCAAACTAAAAAGTATCGCTACGATGATTGAGGAATCGTTTCAGACGGTTTCGCAAAAAGTAGCCCTGTTTGAACCCATCACGCTCGCTGAAATGGAGAGTGTAAAGTTGATGAACCGAACCGACGCTAAATTCCTGATTCCGCTTTGGATGTTGCCCGTCGTTTTGGATGATTTGCGCCCTCATTATCGAATTTTGGAGGTGAATGGGCACCGACTTTCAGACTATGAAACCTTGTATTTTGACACCGATACCTTACAGCTTTATCATGAGCATCAGTCGGGGCGGCTCAATCGCTATAAAATCAGACAACGCAAATATGTACAGTCGAACCTGATTTTTACGGAAGTAAAATTTAAAAATAACAAAGGTCGGACCATTAAAACCCGTATTTCTCAGCAGCGGCTTCTCGGCGAAGAACTGGAAGAGAACGTAGTGAAGTTTTTAACCCAACATACTTCGTTTAATCCAGCTGATTTGCAACCTATATTATGGGTAGACTTTACTCGTCTGACGCTTGTAAATCGTACTACTGCCGAACGCTTGACGCTTGATCTGAATCTCACTTTTCGGAATGAAAAAAATCACCAAAGTTACCGAGAGGTAGTCATTGCGGAAGTCAAGCAAGAATCTTTAAAGCATTCCTTTTTTTTAGATTTGATGAAAAAATACCGCCTTCGAGAGGGTTCCATCAGCAAATATTGCCTCGGTATCATCAGTCTGTACGAAACAGTAAAGCACAATCGATTTAAATTAAAACTGGATCATTTACGTAAAATAATTACCCACTATGATTTTTCTTCAAGAAATCACCGCGTCTGAAAGTTTTGAATGGTTTAATAAACTCCCCGAAAAGTTTTTCATACGACTGTTGATTGATGTATTGACCACAACGATACTGGTGCGATTTATTTATTTTCGTAACTATCGCCGCACCGACCTTTTTTTAACCTTTTTCAGCTTCAACTTAGTTATTTTTCTCATCACATATTTGCTCAATAAGGTGCAAATGTCGATGGGAGCGGCTTTTGGACTTTTTGCTGTATTTTCCATGTTGCGCTACCGTACCGAGGGATTATCGGCCAAGGATATGACCTATCTTTTTATCGTGATTTCGATGGGGCTGATTTCAGCTATTATCAAGGGAAGTTGGGATGAATTGGGGTTGGTCAGCAGTATGATTTTGCTGAGTGTGTGGCTTTTGGAAGGAAATTTGCTTATGAAAAGAGAGCTGACCAAAATTGTACATTACGACCGAATTGAACTGATTTTGCCCGAACGTCGTAATGAATTGCTTCAGGATCTGCAGGCTCGCACGGGCTTGGATGTTCACCGCGTGGAGATTCAGACCATGGATTTCTTGAAAGATTCGGCGATGGTTATGATTTTTTACTACCAAACCAACACCAAAAATGAGAAAACTAAAACAGCCCTCGTTTTGGAAAATGTATAACTCAAAAAGTGAATTTACGGCAATGAAGTATCCGGCTTTTCTTTTCTTTTTACTGATTTCGTTTTGTAGCTATTCTCAGGCGACTGACATTGGCCTTTGGTCGGGTGTAGGAGTAGAGAAAAAAATCAATAAATCGTTTTCGGTAAATCTCAACGCGCAGACTCGATTTACGGATAACATTTCTATCATGCGCGTTTTTTTAGGTGAATTGGGGGTTTCTTACAAAATTACCAAGCACTGGGAAATAAGCGGCTATTACCGGTATATCGGACGTCGCAAGAAAACGGACGATAAAACCGGGTATTACTATCGCCCTTACCACCGTTTTTACGCCGATTTAGCTTACGACCATAAGCTGTGGAAGTTGAAATTTGATTATCGATTGCGTTACCAAAACCAATTCAAAGACGATACAAGCACGGATGGGTTGGAACCCGATAAAAGTTATCTGCGCAACAAATTTGGGCTTTCTTTCCCAAATAAATCTCGCTTTACTCCGTACGTTTCAACCGATGTGTTTTATCAATTGGGAGGAACAGGCTTTGATCAGATGCGGAACAAAGCAGGCGTAGAAATCGCTATAAACAAACGCAATAAACTGGATATTTCGGGTTTTACAGATTACCAATTGCAGGGTTCTCAAGACAATCGCTTTCTGTTGGGTGTGAATTATAAGGTAAAGTTTTAAATACTCGAAAATCATTAAGTAAAGTCTTCCCTAAGTGGGGAAGATTTAGATGGGGTTAAAATTGCAGAAATGATTCGTAAATTTGCGTATAAGACTAACTATATGTTTTATGAGTGCTGACCAATTTTTTGATATGCCTAATTTACCCTTGCTCATCGAACAGGCACGGATAAGGCTGGAGGCTGAAAAATTGGTACGGCAGCATTTTTACGAAACTGTTGACGAAAACACCAAAATGGAGTTTATCAATGGGGAGATACTTTTTCAGTCGCCTGTTAAGAAAATGCACAATGAAGCAACAGGGAATCTGTACATGCTCATCAAAATATATGCGTCAAAGTATAATTTAGGGTGGACAGGTGTCGAAAAAGTACTGGTATCGCTTACCCGCAACGACTATGAGCCCGACGTTTGCTTTTGGAAAAAAGACCGAGCACAACACTTTACGGAAGAACAAATGCAGTTTCCTGCGCCGGATTTGGTTATCGAAATACTTTCTCCAAAAACTGCTAAAACTGACCGAACCACCAAATATGTGGATTATGAAGCTCATGGGGTACATGAATATTGGATTGTTGACCCCAAAAAGAAACAGGTAGAGCAGTTTATCCTTATCAACGGGCAGTATTATCTTCGATTCAAAGGTTCTGACGGCGACATTAAAAGCGAAGCCGTTGAGGGTTTTATCATTGATGTGGAAGCTGTTTTTGACTCCGAGATGATGAATCAGGAGTTGGTGAAAATGTTAATACCATGATTGTACGAATTAAACTGAATTCCGAGGTTTAAGAATCACGTCCCACTCTTTCCCCAATCATCCGTAAACCATCCAGCGTAAGACTTCGGTTTACTTCTACAAATTCGCCGTGGAGCGTATCAATAATGGATGAAAGCCCTCCCGTTGCCAAAGCAATGCAATCTCCGTCCAATTCGCGACGAATCCGAGTAATCATCCCTCTTACCAAACTTTCATATCCCAATAATATTCCCGCCTGAATGGCGTGGGTCGTGTTTTTTCCAATGGCTGATTCAGGCAATTTCAAAGGTACTTCGGGAAGTTGAGCCGTGTTGGAAAACAATGCTTTTACGGCCGTTTTAAGACCGGGGGCAATAGCTACGCCCAAAATTCTACCGTCAAAAGAGACCGTTGTAAAGGTCAAAGCCGTTCCAAAATCTACGACTACGGCATTGCGTGCGTATTTGGTATAAGCTGCTACGGCATTAGCGACGAGGTCGCTGCCGATTTCGTGTGGATGATCTATTTCTACTTTTAAATCCGGGTATACATCTGGCCCAACCACGACGAGACTCTGCCCGAAAAGATGGGTAAGCATAGTCCGCAGGATAGGAGTAAGCGGAGGAACAACGCTGCTCAACACAGTCGTTTTTACGTTCCCAATGACTAAATTAGCCTCCAGAAAATGAAGACGCAACTTACTTTCATAAAAATACGGAGGTTCGTCGGGCAGAGAGCGGATACGAAATATATGGGTCCATTCTTCATTTTGCCAGATACCAAAAACGGTATCTGTATTACCTGCATCAACGGCTAAAAGCATGATTTATAGAATTTGCGAAGTATGATTTACAATGTCCAATTTAAAAAACTTCCTTTGAAGGCTTGGGGCTTTTGCCAATATCACCTTTATTTTTTCGTTCTCTTTTTGTTGGTTCTGCCAAAAGAGCCTTTATTTTGTATTCTTTAATTGCGTTTTCCGAATTTAACCTGCTTTGATTTATGCGCAAGTTAAGCGTTTTTTTGTCCCTCCTGATACCCTGTGCAGGATTTGCTCAAGATTTACCCGATTGGGAAAACCCCGCGGTAATAAGTCGAAATACCGAACGTCCGCATACTACTCTTATTCCGTACAGTGATGAAGCCTCTGCATTGAAATTTGACCGTGCTGCTTCTCCTTATTTTAAATCTCTCAACGGGAACTGGAAATTTAAGTGGGTATCGCACCCGTCCAAAGTTCCGGGCGATTTTTATCAGCAAAATGCAAATACGTCCACTTGGGATGATTTACCTGTTCCTTCCAATTGGCAGGTCGTAGGAGCACGGGAAGGACGTCCGTACGACCGACCTATTTTTACCAATATCAAACATCCTTTTCCCACGACACCGCCGCGCATCACGAGCGATACCAATTCAGTGGGATTGTACCGTACTTCTTTCAACATTCCTGCCAATTGGCCTGGACGCGATGTGTTTTTACACTTTGCCGGAGTTCAATCGGCCTGTTATGTGTGGGTCAATGGATCACAGGTGGGGTACCATGAAGATGGGATGACTCCTGCCGAATTTAACATTACCAAATACCTACGAGCGGGTGAAAATCAATTGGCGGTACAAGTCATCAACTGGTCGGACGGGAGCTATTTGGAAGATCAGGACTTTTGGCGCATTTCAGGTATTTTTCGGGATGTGTATCTTTACTCGGCCCCTGTTATTCACGTTCGAGATTACTACGTGGTGACTGATTTGGACGAAAATTACCAAAATGCCACGTTGAAAATCTCAGCTTTTGTCAAAAATTTCTCTTCTCAGGTACAGGACAAATACCAAGTCAGATTCAAATTGTATGACCCTGACGGACGAGTTGTTCAGGGGGATTTGATTCGGAATGTCCCGATGATGGATCCTAAAGACGAATCGTATTTGAGTTTAAATGTTCCTATATCGACTCCAGCTCGCTGGACTGCCGAAACGCCCAATATCTACAAACTCATTATTCAGGTAGTGGATGGAGATGGAAGCACTACCGAAATACTGAGTACACACGTCGGCTTTCGAGAAGTGACCATGCGCGATGGGCAATTGTTGGTGAATGGCAAAGCGGTAAAATTCAAAGGAGTAAATCGCCACGAATTTGACCCCACTACTGGACGTTACATCAGCAAAGAGTCTATGATTAAGGATATTGTCTTAATGAAACAACACAATATCAACGCCGTACGCACTTCACACTACCCTAACGACCCGTTATGGTACGATCTCTGTGATGAATATGGCTTATACGTGATTGATGAAGCCAATATCGAAAGCCATGAGTTATGGCAGCAAAAAGGAATCTTGTTGGCAGCTAATCCAGATTGGAAAGATGCTTTTGTTGCTCGCGGCAAAGCCATGGTAGAACGGGATAAAAACCATCCTTCGATTATCATTTGGTCTTTGGGTAACGAATCGGGTATGGGGCAAAACTTTGAGGATATGGCGCAGATTATCCGCTTGATTGACCCCACACGGCCAATTCACTACGAAGGACGGGCCAACTATCCTAAGACGTTTGATGAAGTAGATCAGGTAGCTACCAATTTTGACATCAACAGTACGATGTATCCTTCCGTCAAAGTGATGGAAGCGATGGTGAAGAAAGACCCCAATCGTCCGTTGATTATCTGCGAATATGCCCACTCGATGGGAAACGGAGTCGGAAATTTGAGTGATTACTGGGATGCTATTGACAAAAACCCGCGTATGCAGGGAGGTTTTATCTGGGATTGGGTAGATCAGGGGTTGTATGTGAAAGACAAAAACGGCCGTTCGTACATTAACCACATCAACTACATTGACGGAGCCAATGCGGGTGACGGCCTCGTAAATCCAGACCGCGTTCCGCAGCCCGAAATCAATGAAGTGAAACACGTGTACCAATACGTGAAATTTACGCCCAAAGACACAATTTCACCCCAAAACCAGAGCATTACGCTCAGCAATGCCTATGATTTCCTAAGCCTGCGACCTTTTAAATTGGTGTGGGAATTGTTGGAAAACGGGAAGTCGATTCAGCAGGGAGAAATCAATGAGTTGAATGTGTCTCCGGGAGCACAACAAGCCGTAATGATTCCGTTCACTATTCCTGCTTCCGGTACAGGGGCGGAATATTTTTTGAACGTAAGCCTGAAACTCAAAGAAGCCACCCCGTGGGCATCGGCAGGACATGAGGTAGCTTATCAACAATGGTACGTGAAAACGACGTCAACGCCTAAACCGGCCATTACCTGGCCGGCGACTTCAACAGTTAAAGTAGGGTTGGTACGTGGCGGAGGAATTCAATTGACCAATGCGCAATTCAAGATAATTTTTGACCGAAAATCAGTTGGTATCAGTTCGTTTATTTACAAAAATCGCGAATTGATAGCCAACCCGCTCCAGCCCAATTTTTGGCGTGTACCTACTGATAATGACGAGGGTGGAGGAAAAGCAAGTTTTGCGGCTCGTTGGCGCGCGGCAGGATTGAACAGTTTGCGCAGGGTGGGTGGTGATATACGCGTAGAACAAATTGGGCTTTCCATAGCTCGTGTGCATACACAGAGTACATGGGTAGGCAGAGCGGGGGTCAGTTTTACAGTCAAAACAACCTACACTGTTTTTGGTTCGGGCGATATGGAAGTCAAAAATACAGTGACTGTGAATGGCAATAACGTGCCTCCGCTTCCTAAAGTGGGAATGCAAATACAGCTTCCCGCTTCATTCCGAAATCTGAGTTGGTACGGACGCGGACCTTTTGAAAGTTATTGGGATCGTAAATCGTCGGCACGGATAGGAGAATACAGCGACTTGGTGGCCAATCAGCACTTTCCGTACACAATGCCGCAAGAAAACGGAAACAAAACGGATGTTCGTTGGGCCGCAGTAACGGATTCGGTTGGAGTAGGACTGTTAGTGATGGGAAATCCAACCCTTAATTTCAGCGCCCATGATTATACCGATGCCGATTTGTTAGCCTCAAAAATTACCCAAAACTTAACGCGTGGTCGGGTAACTACCCTTGACTTTGATTACCAACTCATGGGACTTGGTGGTGATGATAGCTGGACTCCTCGTACGCATCCAGAATATTTATTGACGGAGAAGGAGTATACCTATTCATTTCGTTTGCGACCTTTTGATGCAACGGCCCCATTAGCAGTGATTACACAAACTGTATTGCCCGAAATAACGGCGCAATCACAGGCTGCTTCTGAGTTGGGAGCCCCTGCTTCCGTTGTAAAAGAGGGAACTCAGGGAGGGGCTTCACAAACCAATGAAGATCAGGAAGCAGCCATTAAAAAAGCTGAAGCAAGGAAATTCGTAAAGAAAAAGCCAACACGGAGAAAATCTTCTAAAAAGAAGAGGAGGAGATAAAATCAGCGTATTTTATTTCGGTGCGCTGCACCTCTCTTTTTATTTATCCAACGGCTTTCCTACAAATATTGAGGGGGGCTGCCCGTGCGGTACTACGTACCTGAAACAAACAAAAAAGTCGGGTTCTCACCCGACTTTTTTGCAAACTGCTGCTTACTTCTTCTCCGGCAACAACACCACTTTGATAAAGTTGGTATCGTTAAGGTACTTATTGGCAGCTGCTTTGGTGCTTTCAACCGTAATTTTGTTCAGTTGTTTTTCCCAATCCAACACGCTCTTAGGGTCTTCATTATTGGTGTAAGCACCAATAAGTTGTCCTTGCCAAAAACCGTTCTCTTTCATTTGGACTTCCATAGAGCGGCGAGTTTCGGCTTTAAACTTATCAATGTCGCCTTGTGTAGCACCGTTTTTCTTGATTTCGTCAAGGACTGCTAACGTTTTGGTTGCCAATTCTTCCACACGCTCCGGACCTGTACCATAACCGATACGGAAGTTATAACGAGGCACGGGAATTTTGCCATACGTAGCTCGTGCACCAATGCCGTAAACACCGCTTTCTTTCTCACGAATTACTTCGATAAGTTTGATGTTCAGGATTTCTTCCAAGGCGTCTAATTGCCAATTGTTATCATCATTGTACTCGTAATCGCCGCTGTACACTAAAGATGCCTGGCTTTTTTGCTCAATACCTTTGTACACCTTCTTATCTATGCGTCCTTTAGGAGTGCGGATACCCAAGTCACGGAACGATTCTTTCTTGTTTAAAGTAGGCAATGCACCCAGGTATTTTTCAAGTAAAGGCTTGATTTGCTCTACTTTAAATGAACCCGTGAAGAAAAAAGTAAAATCGGCAGGGTCGGCAAAACGCTCTTTGTAAATGGCATAAGCACGGTCAGCGTTGGCCATATCCCAACGCTCTACACTGATAGGCAGGCGTCGGAAGCTATTGTTCCCTAAAATGATGCTTAAGCTGTCTTGAAATACTTTTTCCGGCGAAGGAGAAGCCGTCATATTTTGAATAGCAGAGCGTTGGGTCGTCATAAATCCTTTGATGACTTCATCATCTTTGCGAGGCTTGGTGAAATAGGCATAAATCAATTGAAATGCCGTTTCGAGGTCTTTAGGGCTGCAACTTCCTGAGAATCCTTCTTCATTTTCTCCCACAAATGGACTAACGTTGACTACTTTGCCTGTCAGGTATTTTTTCAACGCGTTTTGACTGAATTCTCCCACGCCGCTTTCTTCAACCACCGCATCCGAAAGTCCGGCACTCATGTAGTCCTTGTCTGAGTAAAGCGATGTTCCTCCCTGGCTTCTGGCTCCAATAAGGATTTCGTCATTTTTAAACTCGGTTGGTTTCAAAACCACCTTTACGCCATTGCTCAACGTAAGCTCTGTGGCGCCGATTTCGGCAATTTGTTTGGTAGAGGCAGTGCTTCCGGCTTTAGGAAGATTTTCTACCAATGGTTTGTTGACCACTTTGTCTTCGTAAGCTGTTACATCTTTTCCTGCGCTGTTTACCCATTCCAATATTTTTGCTTCAGTTGGCAACTTATCCTTATCTTTTTCCGAAGCCATCACAATCACCGTACGATTATCAGGTGTCAAGTATTTGGCTGATAAGTTATTTATCTCTTCGATTTTGATGCCGTCCAATTGTTCTTTTACGAATTCGTAGTAAAATTCAATTCCGGTAGCCGGGGAGCCTTCCAGAAAATGATTCATGTACTCACTGACGTAGTTAGCCGACTTGGTTTTGTCTTTTTCCTTAAAACGTCTTTCTACGCCGGTCATCAATTGTTTTTTAGTACGGTCTAACTCACTGGCCGTAAACCCAAAATTTTTGACCCGAATACCCTCATTCAATACCGCTTTAAGGGCACCTTCCAAGTTGCCGTCTTTGGCGACTGCGATATTAAAGAAGGCATCGTAATCTCCAATAAAACCTCCGTAACTCGCTCCGCCAAATAAGAAAGGAGGAGCTGCCTGTTGAGTAAGTTCCTGCAAACGAGCCTGCAACATTTGATTGAATAACGTACGTTTGATGGATTCACGAGAATCGTTCAACGTTTTTTCTTCAGCCTTTGGAAGCTTGGTTAATACCTGAGCCATCATGTAAGGTTGTTCCGGGTCGGTTACAATGGCTACCCGAGTTCCTTTAAAGTCTGCAATGGGATATTTGCCGAAAGGTCTGGGTTTTACGGCGGCCGGAATAGCGCCGAAACGTTCTTTGATGGTTTTCTCTACTTGGTCAATGTCAAAATCGCCTACCGCAGCGATCGCCTGCAAATCAGGACGGTACCAGGTTTTATAGAAATTGCGGATGGTTTCGTGCGTAAAGTTTTTAAGAATATCTTCCGTTCCAATCACGGTACGTTTACCATATTTAGAATCACCTACCAAAATAGGCATCCATTTATCACGCATCCGTTGTTGGGCTCCTTTCCCACCGCGAAATTCCTCCAAAATCACGCCACGCTCTTTGTCGATTTCCGCGCCTTCAAAAGTGATGTTATGCGCCCAATCTTCCAACACGATAAATGCCTTGTTGAAAATGTCGGCGGAATCCGTAGGAACCGGAAGTTGATAGACGGTTTGGTCCTGACCTGTAAAAGCATTTAAATCATCCCCAAATTTAACTCCTGCTCGCTGAAGGTAGCTAATCAACTCATTTTTTGGAAAACTTTTGGTTCCGTTAAAGGCCATGTGCTCTGTAAAGTGCGCCAAGCCGTTTTCTTTGTCCTCTTCCTGAATGGCTCCTACTTTATTGATTAAATACAACTCCGCCCGCTTTTTAGGTTCTTCGTTTTTGCGGATATAATACGTCATCCCATTAGGTAGTTTTCCATAGCGAACTTTTGGATCAAACGGAATGGGCTTTTTGAGGTCGGTTTGGGCAAAGGCTGCATTTACCCAAATGAATACTGTTGCGATGAGCAGTAATTTGGTTTGTTTCATGGATTTATAAAGTTTAATTGGATAATTGATTTCTGATAAAACAAGTTGTTTACGCACATGTTCACAAATTATTGTGGATAAACGGTCGAAATAAAGGTTTGATGATAAAATGATACTTTTGAAGGAATTTTTAAAAACGAAAAAGTTAGTTTTTGCAAAAAAAGTAGAATAAATGTTATTCGACGATTCTTATAAAACCATAGTCAAACCTGTTGAAGGTTTCTTCCGTGACCGCGGAAGTAAATTTTTAGCATACGCGTATCCCATTCAGAATGAAGAAGATACCAAAATATACTTATCCGAATTGCGCGAAATACATCCCAAAGCGGTTCATCATTGTTATGCCTATCGCCTCGGCCTTGACCGTACTCAGTACCGCGCCAACGATGACGGTGAGCCCTCGGGCTCGGCGGGGAAACCTATTTTAAATACCATCTATTCTCATGACCTCACCAACCTACTCGTAGTGGTAGTCCGCTATTTTGGCGGTACACTTCTCGGAGTGCCTGGGCTTATCAATGCCTATAAAGTGGCTACCGATGACGCACTCAAACAGGCTCAAATTATTACCAAACACGTGTGCGATGTGTACACACTTTCTTATCCTTATGAACAGATGAACGAGGTAATGAAAGTGATAAAAACCTTTGACCTTATCCCTCAAAATCAGCAGTTTGATAACGAATGTAGTCTCCAAATTGAAATCCGAAAAACCCTGCTCAATCAGGTGCTGGGACGATTGGAAAAAATTGAGTCGTTGCAATTGGATTACAAAAAGACAATCTGAAAGCTATTGGAATGCGAAGTAACGGAGGCAAGGAATAACGGGTTGCTCCCTGTCTCCCTGTTCAGTTATTAACCGATAAATGCCGGTGGTCAGTACCAATTGTAAAACAGAACAAAGATAACGAAAACCAGCCCAACCGTTAAATACCCCATTCTGCGGGAAATGCAAGGTAGCGGCTCTCGAAAAAACAAATAATTACGGCAGGATTCTTTAGGAAAGAATTATCTTTGGAGACTCAAAAAGTGCCATTAAAACCCATGCTGAAAAAAGAACGTTACCGCCTGCTGATTGACCATTTCTCGCAGAAATTCCCTACCGCTGAAACAGAACTCCATTATTCTAATCCTTACGAACTTTTAGTCGCTGTGATATTGTCGGCGCAGTGTACCGATAAGCGAATTAATATGGTCACGCCGGCCCTGTTTGAGCGGTTTCCTGACCCGCAGGCATTGGCCATGAGCTCGGTTGAGGAAGTGTTTCACTACATTCGTTCGGTGTCTTATCCCAATAACAAGGCCAAACATCTGGTCGGGATGGCGCAGATATTGATGGATAAATTTGGCGGAGAAGTACCCAGCACCATTGAAGAGTTGCAACTCATGCCTGGTGTTGGTCGCAAAACGGCCAATGTCATTGTTTCCGTCATTTATAATCAACCTGCTTTGGCGGTAGATACCCACGTTTTTCGGGTTTCTCACCGCTTAGGTTTAGTCCCCAAAACCGCCACCACTCCTTTTGCGGTTGAAAAAGAAGTGGTTAAGAATGTCCCTGATGCCATCATTCCCATATTCCATCATTGGTTGATTTTGCATGGGCGTTATGTGTGCTTGGCGCGGACTCCACAGTGCCAAAAGTGCGAATTAACTCATTTGTGTAAATACTTTGAAGCGTTGGAAAAGAAGAAAAACAGGTAACGAAGCATTGTTGTTTTGACAAATAATGTGGGTAGATGTCCGTACCACAAAGATTTGGCGTATTTTTGCGATTCCAATTTTATTTTGACCACCGATATTCCGATGAAACAAGTCTATTTTACGGCAGGCCCCGCAGAAATGTATCCTACTTTTGAGCACCATTTGCGTACCGCTGTCGAAAACCAACTTGGCTCAATCTCTCACCGTAGCCAAAAATTCAGAGATATTTACAAGTTCACGGTCGAGCAACTTCACACCTTGATGGACATCCCCGACACCCACGCAATTTTGTTTACCGGCTCAGCGTCGGAAGTATGGGAGCGGATATTGTTGAATTGTGTCGAGCACGAAAGTTTTCATTTGGTTAATGGCTCATTTTCCAAGAAATTCTACGAGTACGCGCTTTCGTTACGCAAGTACGCTCACAAACAGGAAAAGCCTTTTGGTGAGGGCTTTGACTATGCCGAAATCGAAGTGCCCGAATACGCCGAAGTAATTTGTGTAACGCACAACGAAACGAGTTCGGGGGTACAAATGCGCGAGCCAGATATTCATAAACTCAAGCGCAGTAACTCCAAAAAAATCATCGCCGTTGACATTGTTTCATCGGCTCCTTATCCAGAGTTGGATTTTGGAGTGATAGATACCGCGTTTTTTTCGGTGCAAAAATCCTTTGGATTACCAGCTGGTTTGGGCGTTTGGATTGCGAACGAAAAGTGTCTGGCCAAATCAGAACGTTTGCAGAAATACGAAGATGCGACCATCGGAGCGCATAATAGCCTGCCGGCCCTTTGGAAGAATTTCAAAACCTACGAAACACCTGCTACTCCCAACGTTATCGGGATTTATTTGCTTGGTAAAATTGCCGAAGACCTTAACGCCATCGGAGCGGAGACAGTTAGGAAGCAAACGGAAGAAAAATACAAAGTCCTCAATAAATTTGTGGAAAGCAGCAGCAATTTTAGCCCGTCGGTGGCTGAAGAAAGACACCGCTCGCGGACGGTTGTGGTAGCGAATACCAAAAAACCTTCTGCCGAGGTGATTGCTCAAGTCAAAAAAGCCAACATGATCGTAGGAAGCGGTTACGGTCCTTTTAAAGAAAGTCAAATCCGTATTGCCAACTTTCCCGCGGTTTCATTGGAACAAGTGGAAACGCTGATTGGAGAGTTGAAGAAAATGGAATATTAATCTTTATCAAACCTCACAGGTTTTTATAACCTGTGAGGTTTAGAAGGTGTCAATAACCGAATCACTTGCTCGTGTTGTGGATAAGTTGTTAATAAATCGGCTTGCTCGGCCAATTCAAAGTCAGCAAAGTCAAAGCCCGGTGCTACTGTACAACCAACTAACGAATAAGCAGTTTCTGAATCGGGTTTGGAACCAAACCAAGTACCCGCAGGAACTACAGCCTGAAACACTTCACCCTTGTCGGGGTTTGCGCCTAATTTAATGATTTCAAGGCTGCCGTCTACGTGAATTACATACACATTCAACGGCCCCCCTGCGTAGAAATGCCACATTTCGTCGGCTTGGATACGGTGGAAGGCTGAAAAATGATGGTTTTCCAATAAAAAATAAATTCCCGTACTGAAACTTCTGTCTCCCGAAAAACGAGCGGGTAACGCTTCCTTCGAAATTAGTTCGGCAGCTCGATACGTCTCCGCAAAATATCCTCCTTCGGGATGCGGCTGCATTTGATATTTTTCAACCCAATAATTGGCTGGTTTCATTTCTATTTCTTTCACACATTAAATATAATATCACTGTGTATCAATCCGGTAACATTGAAGGTAGGAATTATAAAACGATTAAAGGCGGTGTTTTCCGTTTTGGCATGTAGTACTCCTCTTAATGTTCCAATTGTAAGCATAGCCAAATGGGTCGCAAAACCTTGAGGAACAATAACTGAAGTAGAGTTAAAACTTTTAAATTGTTCCCAATCATTGGGAGCAACAGTAAAATAGCAAGCTATTTTGATGATAATAAAAGGCTTACTTTCCTGTTCAAAACGGAAAAGTATATTGACCATAATGCGCTTAGTTTGCGTATCAATACCAAAGTTTAATTCAGGTTTTAGCTTTACTTCTTTCTCTTCTTCAAAAGAGTCAGATATCAGGGCAAACTGCTCTGTGACTATTTTAGAAAGGGTGAATCCAATGATTTTTTCTGTTGTTTCCATTAGGCGGCCATTGCGTAAGAATATTCTCCTGCTTGATTACTCCAATTAGCCATTTCTTGTTGGCTCATAATCATTATTTCAATAATTTGCTGTTGCGAGCTAAAACTGAATAATCCTTCAAATTCTATTTGTTCATAGGTATTTGTAATCAAGTAATTATTTGTGAGTTCAATTAACTGAACATTTAGCACGTTTTCAAGCCGGCTAATCGTCTCAAGAGTTAGATTTTCAGTCCCTTTTGCTATTTTGTTGATATATTGAGGACTGACTCCCATCGTATCAGCAAGTTCTTTTTGTGAGTTTGGATGATGCGCCTTGTTTTTATTTTCTCGTAGAGTACGAAGTATTTTTAAAGCAATTTTCGCAGAACGATCAAGCCAATTTCGGTTGTTTTTATAGAATGTAACGTCATCCATCCAAGTAGTATCTACTTGGGCAAGTTGATTTAGATTTTCTATCAGGAATTGATTTTTCATAGTTTTCAAGGTTCAAATTCAAAGAAACCGAAATCTGATTCATCAGTTAGGCCATTCTCTATTAAAAAGCGCTTTGTTATTTCTAATTTTTGAAGTTCGGCTTGCAAATGAGGCCGCTCATTCATCGTTTGAGTAAGTTTTATGGCTCCTCTGGATATGACGTATGTGTTTTCACTTATTCTGACAGCATAAATCCTTAACCAATCGGCTTTCGATTTTTCTTTGGAAAGCGATTTGAGTTGATATGAACTATTGGAAAGTGGACGAAAAATAGATTGCAATTTATTGGGGTCTGCCTCTTGTATCAATTGCAAAAACTTCTTCCTAAATCCAATTGCCTGTTTCCTTGTTCTTTCTATAGCCTCTTCAATACTGATTGAGCCATAAAAATTACTGTTCAAATCATCCTTATTTTCTTCAAAAAAGTTTTCCAAGTACTCAATTTCGGAAATCCATAAATCAAATAAGCGTTTAAATTCCATTAACTCATTATCATAAGCTACTGAGAATAATGTAGATTGTTGGATTGCAAAAATAGCGCCAATTCTCATTAAATAAACCTATAGGTGGATTTTATACTCCATACCCTGTTACCAACTTTTCAAATTGCTCCAACAACTTTAAGGTTCTGACACCCGGCTTGCCATCACCAACAATTTGGCGACCAATTTGAACTACGGGCATGACCCATTTGGTGGTGCTGGTGGTAAAAGCCTCGTCAGCTTCTTCCAACTCTTCGACGAGCAATGGACGAACTTCTACTTTAAACTCTTTTTCGGCTAATCCCAGTACAACGCGACGGGTGATACCGTGCAGGATATTTTGATGAGGCGTAATCAGGGTATCTCCTTTGAAAATGAAAAAGTTACTGCGGGTCAGTTCACTTACTTCGCCATCTTTGTGATACAGTAAATCGGCTGCTCCTTGTGATTTCATCTCGGCAGCAAGGCGAATCATGTGGAGATAATTGGTGCTTTTGAGTTCAGGCAGGTCACGTACAAATTCAAAAGGTAATACTTTGATACCACGATAACGCCCTTCGGGGTTGTCTTTGGGGAGGTTTTCGGCAATAATCAGCCAGTTAGGTTCTACTACGCTGACACTGTCGGGCGAATAACCGCCTGTCAATACAAAACGGTACGCAATATCGGGTTGATCAGCCAAGCGATACAACTCTGCCAACACCTCGGCGGTTTGGGCTTGAGTCATTGCTACGGGTAGGCGTAACACTTCGGCAGAGCGGGTAAAACGCGCCCAATACCAATCCCATTGAAAGGGAACACCGTTGTAAGTGCGGAAATAGTCAAATAGACCGTAGCCGCGCAATAAAGCAAGGTCGTTGATTTTGACAGAAGCCTGTTCGACAGGGATAATGGCGCCGTTGAAGTAGCAATGCATGGTTTTAGAAGCTAAGATGAGTAGCTGCAAAGATAGAATTTTTGGCATTAACCTTAATTAACATTATTTCAACGACCATTAACCTACTTCTGGGAAAAGGCAGCGTAGTTTTGTAGCGTTATCAAAAACCTATATAGCCATGTTTTTTGAATGTCGAGTGCAGAGTGCAGAATGTCGAATAAGTCAGTCAAACCAAACATTGAGAAGAAGATCCTTCGGTCGCTTCTCAATGTTACTGTTTGTATTTTCTTTTTTCCTTTTTACCCTACACTTTTCACCTACCACATTTGCCCAAAAAATTACTATCAAAGGAGCGCTTCGTGATACTGCCAATCGTCCGCTGGAAGGAGCTACGGTAATGTTGCTCGACGGAAAAGACACCTCTTTGGTTTCTTTTGCGCGATCACAATCAACGGGCGCTTTTGAATTTAAGAATATAGCTTCTGCCAATTATTTTCTAAAGGCCACTTTTATGGGGTTACAGCCACTGAATCAATTGATTACTCCGTCAGGTGGGGATGTATTAGATTTGGGCCCGATTCGGATGGCTCCCGTTCCAAAAGATTTGAAAGAGGTGGTTATCAAGGGCGAACGTGATCCCGTTACCATTAAGCAGGATACCATTGAATACAATGCAGGTTCCTTCAAAGTACAACCCAACGCAGTCGTTGAAGATTTGCTCAAACGCCTGCCGGGAGTAGAAGTGGCTCGCGACGGAACGGTCAAAGCCCAGGGACAGGAAGTGCGCCGCGTTACCATAGATGGAAAGGAGTTCTTTGGTCGTGATCTCAAAATAGCAACCAAAAACTTACCTGCGGATGCCGTGGACAAGGTGCAGGTATTTGACCGAAAATCGGATCAGGCACAGTTTACGGGAATTGACGACGGCCAACGTGAGAAGACAATCAATCTGTCGTTGAAAGAAGAAAAGAAAAAAGGTGTTTTCGGCAATGCTACTGCGGGAGTTGGCCCCGATAGCCGGTATTCACTCAAAGCCAATTTTAACCGCTTTACTAAAACTCGGCAACTATCGTTTTTGGGAATGGCCAACAACATCAACCAACAGGGTTTTTCGATTGATGATTACATGAACTTTACCAGAAATTCGCAACGCATGATGTCGGGCGGGGGAGTTCGTCTGCAATTTAATTCAGAAGATGATGCGACGATTCCACTCAATTTTGGCGGACGAAATAATGGATTTGTGACTTCGGGCGGAGCAGGTCTGAATTATAATGACCAACTTACCAAAAAGACCGAATTGCAAAGTAATTATTTCTATAATCAACTTGACCAACTCATTGAGCACGAGACCAATCGCGAGTCATTTGTGCCATCGGGCAGTTTTAAAACAAAACAAAATACGGCCCAAAATACCCGTAACGCTACCCACCGCGCTAACTGGACGATTGACCATAAAATCGATTCGTTGAATTTGTTGAAGTGGACAAATAACCTAAGCTACGCTCAAAACAATTCCAATATTGGCAGCAACAGCAGTTCGACCAATGCAAGCGGCGGGCTTGAAAACACCCTCCGGAGGTAAAAAAATTACGGATGCGGAGTTTGTTAAAAAACGCGATGAATTCATGAAAGAGATGGGCGGCCAAGGCGGTATTCGGATGATTCGGAATTAACACTTGATCACCCTGAAAGGGTCTATTTGACTCAGAAATTGTCAATAAAGTGATAAAAATGAGATACGCTAAGCCAAATATTACCTCATTGTCTTTGATGGTCGCCAGCCTATTATTGCTGGCGGCCTTTCAGGTGTTTTGGCTGCGCAAAGAATACAACGAACAAAAAAATAGTGGTTCATCAGGCATTATAGTGTGTTGTCTCTAAATTGCAGATATGGATACTTCTACGATTGAAATGTTGCTTGGCTTCACTGACCTACAGGTGGAGGCGGTGGAGATACAACCCGCTC
>Ga0247843_1002515_pt1 | contig 32941 bp, 27 predicted proteins | sample LaCruzMarch2017__FD_192420 | JGI IMG/M metagenome (GOLD analysis project Ga0247843, IMG submission 192420) | Freshwater microbial communities from meromictic Lake La Cruz, Castile-La Mancha, Spain - LaCruzMarch2017_8m | ecosystem: Environmental > Aquatic > Freshwater > Lake | place: Spain... | reverse complement strand
TAATTTAAAGGATAAACTGTAATCTCGCTGACTACGTTTCTTTTTGTGTTCTGTTTGCTTTTCCATTTTTTAAGTTGTTTAGGTGACAACCTATTTCAGGACGAGAGATGGGTTGGAATAAAGGAAGAAAATCAAACTTTAGCTCTTTCTGTATTTCCAAATCCTTCATCTAACCAAATAACTATCATTACTCCAAAAAATGGAGGCTCTATAAAAGCTGAGTTAATTGATATGCAAGGGAAACAAGTGATTTCTAGCGCATTAGATAACAATTCAAATGTAGTTAATCAACATCAATTAAATGTGTCGTCTTTAGCAAAAGGATTGTATATTTTGAATTTATCTAATTTAGAAGGCAAACAATCCTTAAAAATTTCGATACAATAGTTTTGAATACTAAATAAATAAATTATTTTTACCACAAAATTTATAAAACCATTATATGAGTTCTCATCACGACCACGATAACCATTCAACTGAACCAAAAACGGTAGCATTTCGTACACCATTAATTATGGGTTTAGTTACCATATTAATTATTTTATTAGCAGTGAGTACTTGCGATAACAAGCATCACGGTTCTTGCGAATGCAAAGAAGATTGTTCAGAAGAATGCATGAAAAAATGTGAAGAAGGCGATCATTCTGGTCACGGAACAGAAGCTACTGCTGCCGAACATGGCACTGAAGCCCATGAAGCGGTAGTTGAAGAACATGCTGCTGTTGCAGATACAACAGCACCTGCGGCTCACGATACTACTGCTGCACCTGCTAAAGTTGAAGAGCACGCTCACCACTAATTTTTAAAATTAAATATATATCCAAAAGCCCTTCAACAATTGTGGGACTTTTTTGTTTACATGCCTTTAAAAAAATCTTCTCAACTAATTTTGTATTTAATTAAAATTTTAAAGAGCGACTTTAAGGTAAGGTTAATTTTATTTTCGGCGCGCCAATATTTCTTTCTATCGCGTGTGATATCCAAAGCAAAGACCTCATAGCTTTTGTAGCCAGAGTCTATACTTACTTGTTTAAGTTTATCCAAACAATGCTAAAACAACCTCATCTATGTAAGGCTTTTTTGCCACATACAATTGTCTAATATTTAACATATACATAGTACGGCATATATTGCACGATAACATTATTATCTTAGTTTTGGCTTTATACCATATTAATAAAATTGATTAAAAAAGAAAGGAGACCGATAAACACTAAAGTATTTAAAACAGCCTCCTTTGTAGCTGAAAATTTTGCGAACCCTCAGCATTACAAAGGTAGTTTTTTATATTAAAAGCAAAAATGTAAACTCTTAATTTATACTAATGCCGCAATTTTGTATATTAGTATAAGGTTTTTGTAAGTTCAATGTAACTTACCTTGTGCCAAAACAATATTAAAAATTTAAATAATAACAAACCTTGTTAATTGAATAAACCTTTTTATATTTTTCTTTTTATAATGCTGTTTTGCTGTGAAGCTAAAACACAAACCAACCTTGTTTATAATGGTGACTTTGAAATTTATGATACATGTCCAACAATTACTTCATCTCCTGGTAATTATCAAATAGAACATTGTTTAGGTTGGTATTCTCCAACATATGCAACTTCAGATTATTATAATAGCTGTGCAGTAGCAATTGTTGAAGTTCCACAAAATGGATTTGGCTTTCAAATTCCATTCTTAGGGAATGCGTACTGTGGAATATTAAATCAATATTGTTCTCAACCGTCTTGTGATGGATGGTGGGTAGAATATATACAATCAAAACTTAACATACCATTAGTTAAAGGAATCAATTATATATTTAGTTGCAGAATTGTATTGAGTGATATTGCTCATGAATATGCGATGTCAAAATTTGGAGCATTATTTACAAATAATCAAATTTCAAAAATTGACGCTAAGCCTTTCACTAATATTACTCCGCAAATTAAAAACCCGTATACTAATTATTTAAGAGACACTTTAAATTGGTTAGAAATTAAAGGTAGTTTTACAGCAGAAGGTGGGGAGCAATTTATTACACTTGGTTTTTTTCCAGATACTTTAATCCTAGATACTTTGCGTTTTACCAACGATGATATAGATACTTCTAATTATGGCAACTACTATTACATTGATGACGTCAAATTATTTGAGAAAGAATGTACTGAAAACATGCCAAATGTATTTACACCAAATAAAGATGGAATTAATGATAATCTATTATTTACAAGTTGTGGTGAAATCATCAAAACAAACATCTATAATCGTTGGGGAATTAAAGTATTTGAAACATTTGACATTAATAATTACTGGGATGGTAGAACTACTTCAGGTGTGGAATGTATTGATGGTACTTACTATTACGTTGTCGAAACAAAAGAGAAAATTTTAAAGGGGGTTTGTTCAATTAATAAGATAAATATCTTATTGAAATGAAACATAAAATTTATTTAGGATTGATGGCATTAGGATTTAATGCTGTCGCTCAAATTCCGACTGGGATACCATCTGGTCCTGTACCAGCAACTTTTTTTAATACGTCTAAAGCTTGGTTTCGTGGAGGAAACACAGCCGCAGGTGCTGGCGCATCCGACAACATCTTTGGCACTGCAGCTGGTTTTAATAGCGCAATATTCCATCAAACCAACGGTATCACGCGCATGCAAATGAACGGTACAGTATCAAATGTTATTAATGTAGGCGCCTCGTTATCGCGCGATGGCTTTATTGGAATTGGAGTGCCAACCGGTTTTTATAATGGCAGTGGTCCTGGCCAAGGCCCGTTTAGTTTATTACATTTAAATGGGGTAAATCCCTCAGGTTCACCTCAAACTTTTGGTTACAGAGATTGGATGCGCTTTGGTATTACCAGTACACATAATCAAGATTTAATGTACATTGGGCAACGAGCCACTGGTGGCAATGATGTAACCGACGCCGTGATTGGGTGGGCAGATAATGGTGGAGGATCTCCAAGTTCGGTTGGTCCTGATAACATGACGTTCAACTATTTAACTGGCGCTGGTCAAAGCGGTAATGATGATTTAGTTGGAACCTCCAACTTTGGTCGTGAAGTGATGCGTATGACTGGTAGCGGATAAGTTGGCATTGGGCCACGTTTTAATAATGCCAATCAACCAAAAAGTACGTTGCATCAACATCAAGAAAACGCAGCTAGCAGTTGGATGCAAATTACAAATCAATACATGACCACGGCTGCTCCTGGCCAAACCTTACCAACAGCAATTAATACCACAAATGGTTTAAGGTTTGGTATTTTAGGAAACAATCAAAAAATTAAAAACGGGAACGCTTATATTTATAATCAAGAAGAGCGTCATTTAATTTTTAGTACAAATCATGTTACTCCAACAGACCCTCAAAACACACAAGAACGCATGCGTATTACGAGCATTAGTGCTCCAACTAATTTAACTAATGCGGGTAATGCCCCTTTTGGAGTATGGAACCCTGGTGCTTTACCTAACCAAGATGTTACTAGAGTTGCTATTAGTCATAATCCAGCAACACCAGTTACACGCCCCTTAGCTTTATTGCATTTAGGTTATAATACTGGTAGCGTTATAAGTCCAACTACAACTGATGGTTGGAGAAATTGGATGGATGTTGGAACCTTTGTATCGAGAGGAAGTGATAATATGTATATGGGTTTAAAGCCTGAAGGTGGTGCTTTTGGAGACAGACAAGATGCTGTTATTAGCTTTGGAGATAATTATACAAATACTTTTCCTGGAGCAACGATAGCACCTGATAAATTGCGCATTATTTTTACATCTCCAGCACTTGGTCAAACAGCAGCAGGACCTGGCGCAATGAGTACAGCAAATGGATTAGAATTTGTACGTTATGTTCCTTTTCATAATAATGATGTTATGGATCCTGTTACTAATACAATGGGTATTAACGATGCGCGCGCAGGCTTTGGTGATTTTAACAATTTAGCAACAGGAGGATTAAACCCTGGCAATACCGTTGAAATTAATTCGATTATGAATGGTTTTAATGCTGCAGCAAACGATTCGGTAACTGGTTCTTATTTAGGAAGCACAGGTGCATCTGGCTTACGTTTTAGAGATTTAACGAGTTTAAGTTTAGCCATACCGGATAGCATAGCCGACTCCTTAAATATTGACAGAAAGAAAGTGCTTACAGTTGATAGTTTAGGAAACGTTGTGTTGATAAATGGCGGCGGAAGTGGTAGTGGTTTAGGTAATATTTGTGGAGCAACTCCACAAAACCCATTACTTAATGACTGGGAAATTCCTACAAATAACTTTAATTATCGTTTTATAGCTCCAGCGGGTATAAATGCTTGGGGGAAAAACTATGTTGGTATAGGAACAAGTTGTGCACCTACAGCAAATTTTGACGTTGTATCTCGATTAACTTCCGCAAATCCATTAAATGTAATTGCTATGAATTGCAAACAAACAAATTTAGGAAGCAATGCAAATTTCACTGGTAACGGTATTGGATTAAATATTTCAGTTGATACAACTAATCTAAATAATATTGGAAATCGTTCAAACGTAAGAAATGCTACAAATAATTACGCTTTTTATGGTACAGCTATAACAGCTAATGCCGGTAATTCAAACCTACGGAATGTTGGTGTATATGCAGAAGCATCAAAAGCACCCCAAAATTTTGCAATGAGAGGGAGAGCCGTATCTAATACAGGTAACACATCAGGTTTAACGATTGGTGGATGGTTTAGTGCAGAAAATAGCCAAACACGCATTGGCGTGATGGGTGACATTAACGGTGCGCAATTTACACTGCCCACACTCTTTCCTTTTAACCATGCTATTGGTGTTTACGGTTGGAATCCATCTCCAAGCTCAACCGATTATGCAGGTTATTTTGAAGGAAAAGTAAATATTAATGGTGCGCTAACTGTTTATGGTGTTGCGGTTCCATCAGATGCAACCTTAAAAACTAATATTGATAGTATTTCTAATGCCACGGCATTATTAAAACAAATAGAAGCAAAATCATTTTATTATGACACTACAAATGCAAATGGTATGAAGTTTTCAAGCCAAAAACAATATGGTGTTATTGCCCAACAAGTAGAAATTATTTTACCTGAGTTAATAAGTAACAATTATAAGCCTGCCATGGTTGATTCCGCAGGCACGGTTATAAATGCTGCCAAATCTTTTAAAACAGTAAACTATACGGCTTTCATTGGGTTATTAATAAAAGCAAATCAAGAACAACAAGCAAAAATTGATAGTTTAACAACAAAGTTAAACTCAAAAGATAGCATACAAGACGCTCGTTTAACTGCTTTGGAAAATGCTATTGCAGCATGTTGTTCGAATGCAAGCGTTCGTTCAAGCAACAACACAAATCAAACATCATTAAACCAATTAGATGTTGAGTTAAGTGATAAAGATGCTATTGTGTTAAACCAAAACGTGCCAAACCCTTTTGCGGAGCAAACAACTATTACCTATAATGTGCCAGCAAGCGTTGGCAAAGCACAAATTATTTTCTTTAATAATTTAGGGCAAGTAATACAAACGGTTGATATTAAAACTCGTGGAAAAGGAAAAGTAAATGTTTTTGCTAGTGATTTATCAAGTGGTTTATATAACTACACTTTAGTTGCTGATGGTAAAGTAATTGATAGTAAGAAAATGGTAAGAGAGTAGTCTTCTACTCCGCTCAGACTGACAAAACATCAAAAGCCCTGCAACAATTGTGGGGCTTTTGTGTTTTTAGATGAGAATCCAATAAAGAGCGGCTTTTCTTTTGTGGGTTCAGTAGGATTTTCGTAATATTACACACTTTTAAAAAACATAAAATGGCTACAGATAACTTTCAAGCACACGATTATTATTTAATGGACGAACTATTAAGTGATGAACATAAATTAATTCGTGATACTGCCCGTGCATGGGTAAAAAAAGAAGTAACTCCAATTGTTGAAGAGGCTTGTCAAACAACCACTTTTCCAAAACAATGGATTAAAGGATTGGCAGAAATTGGTGCTTTTGGTCCTTATATTCCTGCTGAATATGGTGGCCCAGGCTTAGATCAAATATCTTATGGATTAATTATGCAAGAATTAGAGCGTGGTGATAGTGGCTTACGTTCTACTGCTTCTGTTCAAAGTTCATTAGTAATGTATCCAATTTTTACATACGGAAGCGAAGAACAAAAGAAAAAATATTTACCAAAATTAGCCGCTGGCGAAATGATGGGATGTTTTGGTTTAACAGAACCAGATCATGGAAGTAATCCATCGGGTATGTTAACTAACTTCAAAGATGCTGGAGATGGCAAACATGTCATCTTAAATGGCGCTAAAATGTGGATTAGTAATTCGCCTTTTGCTGATATTGCAGTAGTTTGGGCTAAAGATGAAGCTGGAGAAATTAGAGGAATAATTGTAGAAAGAGGTGATCCAGGTTTTACAACTCCTGAAACTCATGGTAAATGGAGTTTGCGTGCTAGCGCAACTGGTGAATTAGTTTTTGATAATGTAAAAGTTCCAAAAGAGAATATTTTACCCAACGTAAAAGGTTTAAAAGGACCTTTAGGTTGTTTAAACTCTGCGCGTTTTGGTATTGCTTGGGGTGTTATTGGTGCTGCAATGGATTGTTATGATAGCGCTTTACGTTACAGTAAAGAGCGTATTCAATTTGGGAAACCAATTGGTGCTTTCCAATTAACACAAAAAAAATTAGCTGAGATGATTACTGAAATTACAAAGGCTCAATTATTAACTTGGCGTTTAGGTGTATTGAAAAACGAACACCGCGCAACGCCGGCACAAATTAGTATGGCTAAACGTAACAACGTTAACATGGCTTTACAAATTGCTCGTGAAGCTCGTCAAATACATGGTGGTATGGGTATTACTGGAGAATATCCAATTATGCGCCACATGATGAACTTAGAATCTGTAATCACATACGAAGGAACTCACGATATCCATTTATTAATTACTGGTATGGATATTACTGGATTTAATGCCTTTTCATAAGCAGTAAAGTTTAACAACAAAAAAGTCCCGATGAAAAAATTCTTCGGGACTTTTTTTATAACTTTCCTTTCACAATCTCCTCAACTACAGTTGGGTCTAACAATGTGGATGTGTCTCCTAAATTACTCACATCGCCTTCGGCTACCTTACGTAAAATACGGCGCATAATTTTTCCGCTACGAGTTTTAGGTAAGCCACTTACAATTTGGATTTTATCTGGTTTAGCAATTGGCCCAATAATTTTATTGACTTCGGCTATGATTTCTTTCTTTAATGTTTCGTGATCTTTAGTAGTGGATGGAACAATGACATAAGCATAAATCCCCTGCCCTTTTATGTCGTGAGGATATCCAACCACCGCACTTTCTACCACGTCCGCATGAGCATTAATTGCACTTTCTACTTCAGCCGTTCCAATTCGGTGACCAGAAATATTCATCACATCATCTACACGTCCTGTAATTCTATAAAACCCATTTTCATCTCTTCGGCAGCCATCTCCTGTAAAATATAATCCTGGATAAGTTGAGAAATATTCCTTCTTACAACGGTCATGATCTCCATAAGTTGTGCGAATCATAGATGGCCAAGGAAATTTAATGCATAAATTACCTTCTACATTATTTCCTAAAATTTCATTTCCTTTTTCATCCACTAGTAAAGGTTGAATGCCCGGCATTGGCAAAGTTGCAAAGCTTGGCTTTGATGGCGTAACACCTGCTAGTGATGAAATTAAAATACCACCTGTTTCGGTTTGCCACCAAGTATCAACAATTGGACATTTTTCTTTTCCAATATTTTTATTGTACCAGTGCCAAGCTTCTTCATTTATGGGCTCTCCAACACTTCCTAGTACTTTTAACGAATCTAAATTGTATGGTTTTACAAAATCTAATCCTGCTGCCTCTAGCGCTCTAATAGCTGTGGGCGCAGTATAAAAATGGGTGACTTTATATTTATCGATTACTCTCCAAAAACGCCCAGCGTCTGGAAAAGTTGGAACCCCTTCAAATAACACAGCACTCACTCCTGCTAATAATGGTCCGTATGCAATATATGAATGTCCGGTAATCCAACCAACATCTGCTGTGCACCAAAATAGGTTTCGACTACGCTCAACCTCCGTGCCTGAATCCATCTGAAATACGTTTTGAAATGTATAACACGTATAAACCATATAGCCGCCGCAAGTATGAACTACACCTTTAGGTTTTCCTGTAGAACCAGAGGTGTATAAAATAAATAATACATCTTCGCTATCCATTAATTCAGACTCGCAAGTGTTGGCTGCTTTAGACACAACATCTTGCCAAATTAAATCTCTTCCATCTTGCAAAGTAATCGGTGTACTAGTATGCTTATAAACTAATACGTTTTTTACACTCAAGCACACATCTAACGCTTCATCCACTACCGCTTTAATAGGAATATCTTTTACACCACGATAAGCCCCATCTGTTGTTAATACAATTTTACAATCGCTATCTTGTATGCGACCAGCTAATGCTGAAGCTGAAAATCCTGCAAAAACAACAGAATGCACAGCGCCAATTCTGGCACAAGCCAACATAGCAAAAACAGCTTCGGGAATCATAGGCATATAAATGCAAACTCTATCTCCTTTATTAATTCCTAAGGATTTTAATGTATTAGCTAATTTACAAACTTCATCGTGCAAGTTTTGATACGTAATAATTCTATGTTCTGCATCAACAGAATTTGGCTCCCAAATAAAAGCGGTTTTATTTGCCTTTGCTGGAAGGTGTCTGTCAATAGCATTTTCTGTAATATTAAATTTCCCATCAATAAACCATTTCACTTTTGGTTCTTCAAAATTCCATTCAAGGGTCTTTGTCCATTTTTGTTTCCATGAAAATTCGTTGGCAACTCCATCCCAAAACACTTCGGGATTTTCTATTGATTTTTGATATTCCTTTTTGTATTCATCAAATGTTGCAATCATAGTCTATTATTTTTTTAGTTCCTAAATTTTTATTCCCATAATTAAAACATCATCTACTTGCTCGTGATGACTTTTCCAATTATCAAATGCTTTTGCTAAAATTTCGCGTTGTTCATTCACATCCTTTTCAGCTATTGTACAAAACAAATTTTCAAGTGGTTTGTATTTGAATTTTTTACCTTTCTCTCCGCCAAACTGATCAGCATACCCATCACTAATTAAATACACGCAATCATTTTTTTGCAAGGATATTACTTGATTTGAATACTTCACAATTGTTCCTGAAAGACTCTCGCCTATTGGCTGTTTATCGCCTTTATAAATTTGAATCTCACCATTACGCACTAAATACATATTACTATTAGCTCCAGCAAAATACATCGTTAATGCGTCAAAATGAAAATCGCACATTGCTACTTCCATTCCATCTTTAATGGTTCCTGTGCTCAATTTACTTTTGATGGTTTTTGGTAACTGTGCATTGATATAATCTAGTGCTTGCGCAGGCGTTTCGATAGCTGAGCGACCGATGGTTTGATTTAATAAGGTGTTCCCTACCAAACTCATAAATGCTCCAGGAACTCCATGTCCAGTGCAATCAACCACGGCTACTACTGTGCGCTTGCTATCAGGATTTGTTTTTGATTTTACTTTACTCGCCCAATAAAAATCGCCACTTACGATATCGCGGGGTCTAAAAAAAACAAAATGCTGTGGTAATAACTTTTGTAATTCTTCCTCATCGGGAATAACACCTTGTTGAATTCTACTGGCGTAAGTAATACTATCCGTTATTTCATTGTTTTTTTCTTCTATGATGTTTTTTTGCTCCGATATTTCTTCATTAAACTGATGCAGTTGCTTGTTTGTCTTCTTTCTTTCGACATTTGATTTAACTGTAAATCCCAAAAATATCACTAAACAAAGTCCGCCCAATACTGCCGCCCAAATTATATAAGTTTGTTGTTTAATTTTTTCTTGTGTAATTATGTCCTTGCTTTTTTGGATCAAATCTTTTTCCCTCTGTTCCGCTTTATACTTATAATCTAATTCTATTTCGTTTATTTTCTTTGAACTTTGATTATTATTTACAGAATCATTCCAAGCTCTGTATAACTTATAATATTTTAAGGCTTCTTTTTCATTCCCCATCATTTCATAGGTTTCGCTTAAGCCCTTATAATTGTATATAAAATCATCTGCTGAATGGATTTGCTCTGTTACCTTCAAGGCACTATCATAATATTTAATGGCCTTTTTGTAATCCTTAATATCCTTATAAATATCAGCCAATGAGCCATAAGAAACAGCAATTTCCGTTTTTATTCCCATTTTTCTATATTCATGTAGTGTCAGTAAATTATACTCAAGTGCTTTCGAATACTGTTTTTCTTCATAGGCTACATTTCCCAAATTGCCGATAGCAGATAAATATGTCGTTCTATCCTTTGTTCGTTCAGACGATTTCATGCAAAGGTTATAATAATAAGTTGCACTATCTATCTTATGCGCATCGTAATATACATTTCCAATAATAAGATAACTTGCATTAACCACTTTTGCATTTTCAAAATTCTTTAATCCTACTAATACTTTTAACGACTGCAAAGCGTACTTTTTAGAATTAATTTCATCTTCGCCTTTATAAATACTTGACAGGTTAATATATAATTCAGCTAGTTTAATTACCTTACCATGCTTCTTCGCTATTTCGGCCCCCTGCAACGACAATTCAATCGCTTTCTTTCTATTTCCCATTAAATCATAGCTTCTTCCTACACATAATAACAATTCAAGCTGGCTTAAAACGCTTTGCGATTGCATTACGTCTGCTTTCACCCTATTTCCAATTTGAATACATGAATCGAATTTACTTTTAAGAAAATAATTCATAATAATCAAACTATTTGCTTCAGCCCGCTGATTTCTGCTGTCTTTAAAAAATGCAAAAGATTTTTGAGCGTATGTTATACTTAAATCTATACTATCCTTTGTTCGTAATAAAAGGGCTTTAGAAAATAAAACAATTCCACTTCTTAAATCACCGACATTACCGCTAACCTGTAACTTTTGCAGTTCCATAATGACGCTATCGGCTCTATGAAAGGAACTTTGATTTCCGAGTAAAAGAACTAAAGAGGGAGCCTTCATCATTTTTTGGTTTATATCCTTTGTTTTTAAAAAGTCATGATATAACCTATCCGATTCTCGAGTTTGAGATAAAGCAGTTTTGAAAAACAAAGCACAAAGCAGGAAAAAACAACCGTATTTTAAGAAAAACTTCATTAGGTAAAAATAGCAAACAAAACGGAATGACTACTATTTAGAATTGATTTAAATATCGTTTTATGACAATACAATGACATAGTAAAGACAAGAGTTCACGACCTTTACATGCGGAATTTATGAACTCATTTAAGATAATTTCACTTACTCATAAATTGGCTCCTTTGGAGTTAATTGGAAAATTGCATTTAGATGAAAATCACCAACAAGATTACTTAGGTGGTTTAAAAATCAGAATGGAATTAAAGGAGTTGATGTTTTTAAGCACTTGTAACCGTGTTGAGTTTGTAGTAAATACCGATCGTGAGATTGCTCCTGAGTTTTTATCAGATTTATTTTACTCTATTAACTCGCGTTTAACGAAAGAGGATTTATCTGCTTTAGTGGAAAAAACTATTACTTACGAAGGAGATTCAGCATTAACTCATTTGTTTGAAGTATCTGCCTCCTTAGATTCATTAGTCGTAGGTGAAAGAGAAATCATTACACAGGTGCGTAAATCCTACGAGTTTTGTAATTTATTAGGCTTAACGGGTGATACCATTCGTTTGGCGATTAAGCAAACTATTGAAACCGCTAAACAAGTTTATACAGATACAGATATTGCTAAAAACCCGGTATCAATCGTGTCTTTAGCATATCGTCAATTACGCAGTTTAGGAATTAAAAATAATGCTCGTATTGTTTTTGTTGGCGCTGGCGAAACCAATGCTAACATGGCTAAATATTTAAAAAAACATCAATACGCAAATTTCACTGTGTTTAACAGAACATTAGAAAACGCTGAAAAATTAGCTAAAGAATTAAACGGTAAAGCTCGCGAGTTATCTCATATTAAAGATTTTAAAGAAGGATTTGATGTTTTAATTTCTTGTACTGCCTCTCAAGGAGCAATTATTACAAACGATATTTACACCTCTTTAATTGGGGATGATACTAGCAAAAAAGTAATTATCGATTTAGCTATTCCAGCTGATATTGATGCTAAAGTTATTGAATCAAACGATGTTCATTACATTGATATTGAATCTTTAAAAAAACAAGCTGCCGATAATTTATTGAAACGTGAAGGAGAGATTGAAGCTTGTAAAGCCATTATCAATAATAAAGTAGAAGAGTTCAAACAATTATTTCAGGAGCGTAAAATAGAATTAGCTTTTGGTGAAATACCTAAGCAAATTAAATACATTAAAGAAACAGCTTTAAACGAAGTGTTTGCTAAAGAAATGAATTCCCTTGATCCACAAGGCAAAGAAGTACTTGACAAAGTACTAAGCTACATGGAAAAAAAATACAATGCATTGGCTATCAAAACGGCTAAGAAGGTTTTTTTAGAAGAGGATTTATAAAAACATTTAACCAAAGTGGTCGCTAAATTTTAGCGCAAAAACCAAAAAGTTTTTAGATTTATTTCTCTCTGCGAACTTTACTATTTCTTTGTTTTCTTTGCAGTTAAATTCAAAAAATAACTTATCTTGTAGCCTCTAATTTTAATACAAAACTATGATTATCATTGGCACACGCGGTAGCGATTTAGCACTTTGGCAAGCTAATTTCACAAAAGATTTATTAGAAAAACAAGGTCACGAAGTGGAGATTAAAATCATCGAAACTAAAGGTGATACCTCCCAACAATGGAATACTAGTTTTGATAAGTTAGAAGGAAAAGGTTTTTTTACAAAAGAATTAGAAGAAGCTTTATTAAATAAAACAATCGATGTTGCTGTTCACTCACACAAAGATTTACCAACCGAAAATCCAGATGGATTAATCATTGCCGGTGTATCTTCTCGCGAAAACCCTGCTGATTGGTTAATCATGAGAGATGAAGCGGAAGACACTACCAAAAAATTCAATTTAAAACAAGGTGCAAAAGTTGGAACTTCTTCAGCTAGAAGAAAATCACAATTGTTATCATTTAGACCTGATGTTGAAATAACGGATTTACGTGGCAACGTTCCAACACGTATTAATAAATTAAGAGAAGGTCAGTATGATGCTATCATATTAGCCGCAGCTGGGTTAGAGCGTTTAGAACTAGATCTTTCAGAATTTACCGTTGAACAATTAGAGACTTCTGAATTTATCCCTGCTCCTGCACAAGGTGTTTTAGCATGGCAAATTCGTGAAGATGATTATAAATTAGGAGATGTATTTGATGCGGTTTGTGATTATGATGTGATGATTAACATCAATATTGAACGCCGTGTATTAAATTTATTAGATGGCGGTTGCCAATTACCTCTAGGTGTTTTTTGTGACACCGAAATGAACGACCAAGACAGAAAACTATTTAAAGTCTGGGTTTCTGCTTCTGATGCATGGAATACCCAAGTAAAACAATTGTATTACGAAACCACTAATACCGAAGAACTTCCTGAAAAAATAGTAGAACACTTACAACGCATTAGTTCCAAATCTGTTTTTATTTCTCGTGATGCTCATGAAAGCAATCATTTAAATAGATGGTTAGGAAATTTAGGATTTAATGTTGAGTGCAAAAGTTTAATTGATTTAAAGAAACTAACGATTAAGGAATTGCCTAAAAGCGACTGGTTGTTTTTTAGTAGTAAACATGCGGTGGAGTTTTTCTTTATGCAAAAACCTGATATTGGAACAACAAAAATTGGTTGTATTGGGAAATCAACCTCCCAAGCTATTCGCGAATTAGGATTGCGAGCTGATTTTATTGGACAAAGCACCGATACTAAATTAGTAGGTAAACAATTCTCTGCTCGAGTGGGCTTAGGAAAAGTGGTTTTTCCAGTGGCTCGCGAAAGTATGAGAACAATTCAATGGCAGTTTCCTAAACAACAAAATTGCATTGATTTGCCAATTTATGCGGCGCTAAAAGTGCCTCATGAAGTTGCTGAAACAACCGATATATTAGTATTTACGAGTCCAAGTAATGCGGAATCGTATTTAGAGAAAAACAAAATTCACCCTCATCAAAAAGTAATTGCGATGGGTGAGGCCACAGAAAAATCATTATTAAAAGCAAAAGTAAAAGCCGAACAAATTCACAAACCTTATTCGTTTGATGATTTAGGTTTATATAGAGCAATCTTACATACATTATAAATGACGCCCTTTCAAAATCCAACCATATATATTGGCGATTTAAGAATAGATGAGCCAGTAACGACTCTTACCGATTTGTTATTTATCGGTGTTTGTTTCATGGCGTTTTTTAAAACCAAACATGTCGCTCACGAAAAAGCAGCAAACATTTACCGTTGGTTTTTCCTATTAACAGGGGCTTCCACTTTAGTGGCAGCATTAATTGGTCATGCTTTTTTATATCACTTTGGTATAGAAGCAAAAATTTATGGTTGGGTAACAGGTATTTTTGGAACTTGTTTTGCGCAATTTGCAGCTCTATACCATACACGAAAAACTATTGGAGAAACCGTATTTAAAACATTGATGGTAATTTGTATACTCGAAGTCATTACTGCATTTATCTGTGTTTTTGCATTCTGGTCGTTTGTAGTTGTTGAAATTCACTCTGCTTTCGTGTTAGTTTTAATAGTGACTGTTTTAGAATCTATTCATTACAAAAAAACAAATTCTCCTTTAAGCCTTAATATGATTTATGGTGTTGGAATAGCTGTTATTGCTGTTCTTTGTCATGTATTAAAATTAGCGTATTCTGTATGGTTCAATCATGCCGATTTAAGTCATATCTTTATGGCGCTAAGTATGTATATGATGTATAGAGGCGTGGCACAATTTAAACCTGAAAAAGAATTGGAACGCGGATAACGCTGATTAAACAGATTTACAAGGATTTATTAAAAAAATTAGATATAATAACACTCTTAAGAATATAGATAAACGAATCGGTGAAAATCCGCTCAATCCGTTTCATCCGTGTTCCTATTATTCAAAACATCAACCATGATAACACATCGCCCACGCAGAAACCGAAAATCAGAAGCTATCCGTAACTTGATTCAAGAGAATCATGTAACGGTAAATGATTTTATTTTTCCTCTATTTTTAATTGATGGAAAAAACAATAAATCGGAGGTAAAATCGATGCCTGGGATTTTTCGTTTAAGTCCTGATTTAATGTTAAAGGAAATTGAACAATGTTTAAAGTTAGGAATCACCACCTTTGATGTATTCCCAAGCTTAACAGATAAATACAAAGATAAATTCGCTACCGAAAGCACTAACAAAAACGGATTATATTTAAAAACATTAGCGCTTATTAAAAAGAAATTTCCAGAAGCATGCATTATGACGGATGTTGCAATGGACCCATATAGCAGCGATGGGCATGATGGCTTAGTGGAAGATGGAAAAATAGTCAATGATAAAACCTTAGATATTTTGGCGAAAATGGCTGTGGCTCAAGCCGATTGTGGGATTGATATTATTGGGCCAAGCGATATGATGGACGGACGCGTTGGATTTATTCGTGACGCGTTAGACGATGCTGGTCATCAAGATGTGTCTATCATGAGTTACACGGCTAAATATGCTAGTGCATTTTATGGACCATTTAGAGACGCCTTGGATAGTGCGCCAAAATTTGGTGACAAAAAAACCTATCAAATGAATCCTGCTAATAGCAAGGAAGCATTAATTGAAGCCCAATTGGATTTAGAAGAAGGGGCTGATTTTTTAATGGTAAAACCTGCATTATCATATTTAGATATCATTAAAGACCTCAACACTAATTTTGATTTACCAATTGCAGCTTATAACGTGAGTGGCGAATATGCCATGGTAAAAGCCGCAGCTGCCAAAGGTTGGATTGATGGCGACAGAGTGCGCGATGAAATTTTATTAAGCATGAAACGTGCTGGCGCTTCTGTCATTTTAACCTACTTTGCAAAAGAGTGGGCTTTAAAATACAAAAAGTAATTTCTTGTTCAATTGTTAAAATATGTGATGTTTGCTTTAGTTGTATTTATATATCGTAATATTGCAATATAATAATATATTAAAATGGGACTTACCAAAACAGAATATTTCACGGATAAGCAAAATGCCATTGCCACGATGGCAAAAGCATTAGGTCATCCTGCAAGAATTGCCATACTTGAATATTTACTAAAAGTAGATACTTGTATTTGTGGTGATATTGTGAATGAATTACCATTAGCACAACCCACCATTTCTCAGCACTTAAAAGAATTAAAAAGTGCGGGACTCATAAAAGGAAGCATTGAAGGAACCTCTATCTGCTATTGCATTGATGAAAAAGGATTAGAAAAAACGCAAAATTATTTCGCTACTATCTCCCTAAAATTGAAAAAGAAAAATAATAAATGTTGCTAACCTAAAACTAAAGCCATGAACCTATCAGACATTAAAAAGCATTTAAGCACTGTAACTGCTGTCAATTTTCAATTACCAAACGGAACGATTGTTCCTCCTCACTTCCATGTAACAGAAGTTGGGCAAATCAACAAAAAATTTATTGATTGTGGGGGAGTTGTGCGAAACGAAAAAACAGTCAACTTTCAATTGTGGGAAGCGGGAGATTTTGATCACCGTTTAGCACCACAAAAATTATTAAACATCATTGCGCTTTCCGAAAAAACATTAGGCATAGAAGATGCCGAAATAGAAGTAGAATATCAAAGCAGTACCATTGGCAAATACCACTTGGATTTTGATGGAACTAACTTTTTATTAAAAGCTACTAAAACCAATTGTTTAGCACAAGATAAATGCGGTATACCTCCCGAAAAATTAAAAATCAATTTGGTGGATTTATCAAATAACTCTCAAGGCAGCTGCACGCCTGGAGGAAAATGTTGTTAATCTTTTATTAAAATAGTTTATGCTTCAACCAATTAAACAGTACTGTGATAAACTCATTGCTGAGTTTGATGTCATTCCTAAAGAACGACAAGCGCTTTTAGAAGAACTATCTAATTATGTTTCTTCCAAAAAAGAAAGTCATCAAGCTATTCAATTAGTTTATATCTGCACACATAATTCTCGTCGCAGTCATTTCGGACAAATATGGGCCCAAGTAGCGGCTAATTATTTTAATGTAAAAAACGTGACGAGCTTTTCTGGCGGAACCGAAGCAACTGCTTTTAATAGTAACGCTATTAATGCTATTAAACGAGTTGGTTTTGATGTAAAGCCTCTGGATGAAACATCAAACAAAAGGTATCATGTTGTATATGACGAAACAGAAAATCCTATCATCTGTTTTTCGAAAGTATATGACGATGCTCAAAATCCTCAAACTAACTTTGCAGCGATCATGACTTGTAGTGATGCGGAAGAAAATTGTCCCTTTATTCCAGGTGTTGAATTAAGAATAGGAACTACCTACGGCGATCCAAAAGCATTTGATAATACACCTTTGCAAGATGCAAAATACGATGAGCGTTGTAAACAAATTGCCTTAGAAACCTTATATGTTTTTTCAAAAGTAAAATAAAATTATATGTCGAGTACAAACTGCGCGCCTGCTGCCAACAGAAAAAAATTAAGCTTTTTAGATAGTTATTTAACTGTGTGGATTTTTTCTGCAATGATCATTGGCGTAGCCATTGGTTATTTTGTTCCTTCTACTGCCACTTTCATTAATTCTATGTCGAGCGGCACAACCAATATTCCTTTAGCGATTGGTTTGATTTTAATGATGTATCCACCTTTAGCTAAAGTACGATACGAAAAAATTCCACAGATATTTAAAAACATAAAGTTAGTACTCATGTCATTATTTATTACATGGGTAATTGCTCCATTTTTTATGTTTATTCTTTCCTACATTTTCTTAAAAGATTATCCCGAATACATGACAGGATTAATTTTAATTGGCATTGCTCCGTGCATTGCCATGGTTATTGTTTGGAATGAATTAGCAGATGGCAATCGCGAGTACATTGCTGGTTTAGTTGGTATTAATAGTATTATGCAAGTACTGCTTTTTTCAGCATACTCATATTTCTACTTAACTAAAATGCCTGCCTTATTTGGAATGAAAGGATTAGACATTGCTATAACCATGTCTCAAATAGCGGAAAGTGTTTTTATTTATTTAGGTATTCCCTTCTTGGCAGGAATTATAAGCAGATATGCATTAATCAAATTAAAAGGTGAAGAATGGTATCAGCAAAAATACATTCCTTTTATTTCTCCTATCACTTTAGTGGCTTTATTATTTACAATCATTGTCATGTTTAGTTTAAAAGGTGAGTTAATCGTTCAAATTCCTTTAGACGTGATTCGTATTGCTATCCCTTTAGTGATTTACTTTGCGGTGATGTTTGTGATTACTTTTTTTATTGCGAAAAAATTAGGCGCAGATTATTCAACAAATGCAGCTCTATCATTCACGGCTACTGGAAATAATTTTGAATTAGCGATTGCGGTGGCTATTGGTGTATTTGGTATTAATAGCGGACAAGCCTTTGCTGGTGTTATTGGTCCTTTAGTAGAAGTGCCGGCATTAATTGCCTTAGTAAAACTCGCTTTTTGGTTTAGAAAAAAGTATTATCGATCAACTATTGAAAATACTCACATATAATATCATACTCGTATATTTGTTTTAATAGATTAGGTATGCGATTTTATGTTATTCTTTTTATAACGATTGTTTTGGCTCACTTTGGCTTTAGTCAACCATTGGTACAAACTAAGTTCAGTAAACCTTTTGCTATCATCAAATTTTTAGAAACCACCAAAGGTGGTCACGGAACGTCCATCACATTTAAACACCAAATAGATACGTCTTTTTTAGAAAAAGATATCGCCTTTCAAGAATTAGTAAGCGAATATCAATCTATACAATTAGATTATAATTACGTTAAAGAACAATATCCGCGTAGTCGAAAACATACCACTTCAACTTGGGATTTATTATGTGTAGCGGCTATTTCATCCAATACCAATGAAGAATTTTTAAATAAACTAATTGGTGTTTATCCTAACGTTGATTATTTAAAATTAAAACATGTTGTAACAGCAACAGAACCTTTTTATGATCGCTTTATCTATACAAAATACAAATCGGATGTAGATGATAAGCTTCGTGAACTTAAAGGATTGAGTCCAAAACTAAACGACTTGTTTGAAAAATTTAAAACGTTCTACGGCAGCAGTTGGGATAAATCGATGCCATTTAATTTAGCTATTTATCCTATTATTGGTCGTAGCGGACAAACAACTGCCACGCCTCATGCCAACTGTTTAGAGATGGGTGTACTAACGCACGAAGAAGATGTGTTTAGTTTATTATCGATTGGTATGCATGAAATGAGTCATGTATTATTTGAAGAACAACCTTTACTAATACAACAGCAATTAGACAGCATTTTTACGGATACGATTACGCCTTATACCAAATTTGCCTATCATTATATAGATGAAGCTTTGGCAACCGCCTTAGGAAATGGGTATGCTTATAAAGAATTAGCCGGCGAAATAGATTCTGCGGATTGGTATAACGACGCTTACATTAATGCCTATGCAAAAGCCATTTTTCCAATAGTAGAAGAGTATGTTGACAGTAAAAAACAAATAGACAAAACATTCATTTTAAAAGCCATCGATTTATTTAAACAAACCTTTCCAAATGCTCAATACGATTTTGAACCTTTACTCATGACGTCAGATTTGTATTTTGAAGATGACGTGACCAAGGAAATAGATGAGCTACAAACCACGTTGCATCAAACATTTAGGATATACAGCAGCAATACCTCTATTCCTATGATGGATAAAATTTCGATAGATAATATCAAAAACTCCAAAGAAACGCAAGTGATTATTATTCATAAAAATCAATTACAAAATGTAGCGAAACTAAAACTGCTATTTAAAAATTTAGTGAATCTTCCAACACAAAAAAACATGCTAGTGAGTTTCTTAGATAAAAACAAACGCGCAGTTGTTATTGTTATTACAGAAAACAAAGTGAAAGCGGTGGAAGGTATTAAACTATTAAAAACTCAGAAAGAAATTAATCCGAAAAAATTGTGGGTTAAGTTTTAAGGAGTGTTAGCTGATGGTGTCGACATTTATTTTTAGTCGACTAATTATTTACATAACTAAATTTCTTTTTCCCGTCTTGTATTTCAATTTTTGCAATGTCGCTCAGCGGAATCGAAGTTCTAAAATTTAAAAAACGTGATTCCACCCCATAAATGATGCCATTAATTAAAACAATTCTGTCAAAATAAAAAATTACTATTTTGTCATTATTGAGGGTAACTCTTGTTTCAATTGAAGGGCTATTTATTAGTAAAACTTCTTTTCCTGTTTGGTCATAACACAATATTTTGTCTAAAGGATTTGCCAAATAAGTGACTTTGTCACCCATTGGTCCTTTAACGAATACTGATTTTAATTTACTTGAGTCGATGCCTGCTAATTGTTTAACAAAACTCTCCTTAGGTATAATATAAGATGCACATGAAGTAGCGGTAATTGTCAATAGAAGTATGGAGAAGTATAAAAAGAATTTTGTCATACTGTTTTTTGTTGTCTTAGTTTTTTTCAACGGCACTTGCAATTCACTTATCACTAACCACCACTAAGCATTTTTAACCTCCGTCACCACACCATCTTGATTTGCAAAATAAACAGGGCTCGTTGCTTTTCTTAATTCTAAATAGGATTTATAGCTAGCAGCAAAATTAGCGCGTTCAGAAATCACTAAATCATAATTTCCATTTAAGCCAATCATTAATTCGCAAACTTCTCTTACAGAACCTTGTCCGCTTGTGCAGCCCGTTGTATAATCTGCTAAATGATGTTTCAAAACAAATTCATTAAATAAAGGATTTGATTTTCGTGGAATAAACATGCGCAAGCCACACACTTCTGCTAAACCTAAATCTAATACATCATCAAACACATACGCTATTTGATTCAATTCAATATGGTGTGTTTCGCACAAATGTTTGGCCGCATCTATTTTATTAGCAAATTTAGAGTATGATGAATGAAAGCGCTCTCTATCCACAAAAGTAAAAGCTGCGGAGTTTTTTTCTCCTGAAATAATAGCTGCAATAGGCAATTCTTTATGATTCAAATAATACGAAAACCTCAACAAATTTGTTCCCATGCTGTCGGCTTCGCTAAAACGGCTTTGTAATAAGTGGTCTTTACCAGCATCCGTAAACACACCATCCCAATCAAATACAAAAGCTTTAATGTGTTTCATTTTTTCAATTAAACTTGCTTCGGGTATAATAAACTCTCCGCCTATTTCGGTAAATACTTGTGTGAGGTGTGACATGGTGTTTGTGTTTTATCAGATAATAAAGATAGTTAAAGTATTAGAGATAAATAAAAAATGGAACGCTGATTTTTATGATGGTTATGATAAAATAGGATTTCTTTGAACGAGAAGAAAAACAATCATAAATAATCTGCGTCATCTGCGTTCTATTCTTTAAAACAAAAAAGCGTTACCAAATTGATAACGCTTTTAATTCTTACTTCGTAAATCTAACTTCTTAGTTTTTACCCTTTCATATCTTGAATATCTAACATTCCAACTGGTTTCCCACCTTCTGTTACAACAATCGTATCTACATTTGTTTTTTTGAATAATACCGAAGCATCATTTAATAATACACCACCTTCAATCGTAATTGGTTCGCGGTATTCTAAATCAGATAAGTTTTTTGATAAAATATCTCTTCCTTTTTCTCCGATTAATTTACGTAAGCTGCCGTCTGTAAACACACCTTTAATACTTCCGTCAGCTTTAGTTACAGTTACTGCACCAAATCCATATTCTGTCATTTTCACAATCGCGTCTGTTACCGACGTGTTTTCAGAAACTAAAGGGTTAGTAGCTTTAATCGCTTCTTTCACTTTCACCATCATTAAACGCGTATCTTGAATAAATTGATCCGTACCTAAAGTTGTGAAGTTATTCTCCGTTAATTGTTTGATAATTTTTAGTGGAACAGTGATTGTGTGAACCCCTAAGTTAATTGCATTACGCACGTGCTCAGCATTACGAACAGATGAGAACATGATTTTTGTATCATACTCATATAAATCTACTGCGTTTACACATTGCTCAACTAAAGCTAAAGCATCATGTCCTTGATCTTGTAAACGACCAACTAATGGACAAACATAAGTTGCGCCTGCTTGCATAGCCATATACGCTTGTTGTAACGTATATACTAAATGTACGTTTACTAAATAGCCTTTATCGCGTAACATCTTACAAGCTCTTACGCCTTCTAATGATACAGGGATTTTAAATACGGTTTTCTTTGGATCTAATCCTAACGCTAACTGACGTTCAGCTTCTGCTAAAACTTCTTCTGCCGTGTTTCCTAAAGCTTCAATTTGAAGCACAGGAACTATTTTGCTTAACTTTACAATAGTTCCATCAATATCTGTAATACCTTCTTTTTGCATGAAGGTTGGCGTAGTTGTAAGACCATTTAAGAATCCTAATTTAAAACCTTCTTCAATTTCTTTAAGGTTTGCTGAATCTAAGTATAATTCCATGTTTGTTTTTTAATTTATGTAATGTTCAAATATAAGTGTTAAGTGCTTAAAGCCCAATTAATTTTATTAACGGCTAATTGTGTGATTAAAGCGTTTTTTAAGCTTCCACTGCTCTTACCCCAGGTAAACTGCCTTGCTCAATGTACTCTAACAAGGCTCCTCCACCAGTACTCACATAACTTACTTGGCTGGATAAGTTGTATTTGTTAATAGCTGCTACGCTATCGCCACCACCAATTAACGAAAAAGCTCCTTTTTTTGTTGCTTCTGCAATGGCTAAAGCCACTTGTTTGGTTCCGTTCTCAAAACTGCTCATTTCAAAAACGCCCATTGGTCCGTTCCATAAAATGGTTTTAGAGTTTTTAATCACATCGCTATAGGTTTTAACGGTTTCGCCACTAATGTCTAATCCCATCCAACCATCAGGAATGGTATTGATATTACTTTCTTTGATGTTAGCATCATTGGCAAAATTATCAGCAATCACAGCGTCTGCTGGAATATATAAATTCACTCCTTTTGCTTTTGCTTTTACTAATAACTCTTTTGCCAACTCTAATTTATCATCTTCACATAACGATTTACCAATCGTTCCGCCCATTGCTTTTACAAAGGTAAAAGCCATGCCACCACCAATTAAAATATTGTTGGCTTTGTTCATTAATTGCTCGATGATTAAAATTTTATCACTCACTTTAGCCCCACCAACAATAGCCGTAAATGGTGCTTCTGCCCCGTTAATTACTTTATCAATACTCGCCACTTCACCTGCCATCACATAACCAAAGCATTTAGCATCTGCTGCAAAAAACTGTGCAATCACTGCCGTTGATGCATGCGCACGGTGAGCGGTTCCAAAAGCGTCATTTACATATATATCGCCGTGCTTACTTAGTTTTTCAGCAAAAGCAACATCCCCTTTTTCTTCTTCTTTATAAAAACGTAAGTTTTCTAGTAATAAAACTTGGCCTGGTTTTAGGGCTGCTGATTTTGCAAAAGCATCTGCTCCAATACAATCATCTGCAAACATCACCTCAGCACCAGTTAATTTACTAACTGTACTAACAATATGTTTTAAAGAATATTTATTAGTTGGGCCTTCTTTTGGGCGACCTAAATGCGACATTAAAATAACACTTCCGCCTTTTTCTAAAATTTGCTTGATAGTTGGTGCTGCTGCTCTAATACGAGTATCATCCGTTACTTCAAACGCATCGTTTAATGGCACATTAAAATCAACACGAATTAAAGCGCGTTTGTTTTGAAAATTAAGACTATCGATTGTTTTCATTATTTTTAGTTTAGGTGCGTAAAAATAATGTATTTTTTAAAACAGAAAGAAGCTTCGGTCTAAAACCGATAAATTACTCCGTTTATTTTTGAGTAATATCCTTAAAGTTACCACTTATAGCAGTAGCTACACCGCCGCCACCGCTAGTAAAACTACCCGACATTTTACCGTTAGCATTTGATGTAATGTTAATAGACCCGCTCGTGGCGTTATATGACCATAATGGTTCAATATATTTACAAGTATTTGCCGTAGTTGTAAAACCATATACGCCAACGCTTTGTGCGCTTGTTTTAATAATCACACGGTTTGTCATCCCATAATAATACGCAATGATTGTTTTTGTGGAAGGGTAAAAATAAGCTGAATCTGCTTTAACAGCTGCGCCACTATTTTTAGCAAAATAAAATCCTGTAGGTTCTGAGCCGCCACCAACAGGGCAAGATGAACACGAATCCTCTTCCTTTTTTTTACAAGAAACAACTATTAAAGAGAAAGCAAAAATGATAAGCAGTTGTTTCATAATAGAGAATTTAATTTAACTTAATTGGCCTAACCTTGCTCTTAACGATAAAAGCATAAGGATAATCTTCTTTGATTTTTTTAAGTAATTCGTAGGCTTCTAATTTCGTTTTAAAATCTCCTACATTAATCACAAAATTAGGTTGCTGATACTCTTCGTAAGTATTAACATCATTATATTTAGCCGAAAATTTAGCTTGAACCTCTTTTGCTTTGGTTTTATCAGCACTAAAGTGAATTTTTACTCTGTAACCATCGGTTTCACCATAAGTACGTTTATGATACTCGGCTTTTTTTTCCTGCAATGCTTTTACTTTTAAAAGGGTTTGCGTTTGGTTTTCTTGCGAAAACAAAGGAAAAAGATTAATAAAGGCAAGTATTAAAAATAATATGTATTTCACAGCATAAAAGTACCCAAATTTCTATTAAATTCCTTAAATTAGCCCTGTTTTTTAACGAAAATTAAAATGGACAAATTTTCCTATGTTGGCACAAGCGATGTAAACGCTATTGAGAGTTTATTTTTGCAGTATTCCCAAGACCCAAATTCTGTTGACGCATCATGGCGTGATTTCTTTAAAGGCTTCGAATTTGCCCGTACTTCTTACGAATCGGACGGCGGAGCAATTCCCGAAAATGTAACGAAAGAATTTAAAGTTCTTGGTTTAATTAATGGCTACCGCCAACGCGGACATTTGTTTACCAAAACAAACCCTGTTCGTCAACGTCGTAACTATGAGCCAACCTTAGCTCTCGAAAACTTCGGTTTATCTGATAAAGATTTAGAAACTGTTTTTCAAGCAGGGAACGAAATTGGAATCGGCGGTGCTAAATTAAAAGATATTATCGCTCATTTAGAGTGCACCTACTGCCAAAGTATTGGCGTAGAATATTTATACATGCGTGAACCAAAAGTATTGAAATGGTTGCAAGAGCGCATGGAAAAAAACAAGAACACACCTGCTTTCTCGAAAGACGAGAAAAAAGTGATTCTTAAAAAATTAACTCAGGCTGTTGTTTTCGAAAACTACTTACATACAAAATTTGTCGGTCAAAAACGTTTCTCTTTAGAAGGTGGCGAAGCTGTTATTCCAGCTATTAACGCTTTAATGGAGCATGGTGCTAATTTAGGTATTCAAGATTATGTGATTGGCATGGCTCACCGTGGCCGTTTAAATGTGTTAACTAACATCATGAATAAAACTTATAAAGATGTATTTACGGAGTTTGAAGGCAGACCAAGTGAAGATTCTTTATTTGATGGCGATGTGAAATACCACATGGGTTATTCATCCGATCAATTAAGCGATGAAGGAAAAAATGTACACATCAGTTTAACGCCTAATCCATCGCATTTAGAAACGTCTGCTGCGGTTGTACAAGGAATTATTCGTTCAAAAATTGATAGTCGTCATAATGGCGATAATACAAAAGCGTGTGCGATTAGTTTACATGGCGATGCTGCGGTTGCGGGGCAAGGTTTAGTTTATGAATTAGTACAAATGAGTCAGTTAGATGGTTACAAAACCGGTGGAACTGTTCACTTCGTTATTAATAACCAAATTGGATTTACAACAAATTATATGGACGCGCGTTCTTCTACTTACTGCACAGATGTTGCAAAAGTAGTGTTGAGCCCAGTATTTCACGTAAATGGTGATGATGTGGAAGCATTATGTTTCATTTCAAAATTAGCGATGGAGTTCCGTCAAACGTTTCATAAAGATGTGTTTATTGATGTGTTGTGTTACCGTAAATATGGCCATAACGAAGGTGATGAGCCTCGCTTTACCCAACCACAATTATATAAAGCAATTGCAGCTCATGCTAATCCGAAAGATATTTATGTTGAAAAACTAAAAGCAGAAAATTCGGAATTAGCAACCGAAGCAAAAGATATTGAAAATACGTTTAAAGCAGAGTTAGATTCTAATTTAGAGGAAGCTAAAAAAACAGAAAAATCTAAAATTACATCTTTCCTAGAAGGAACTTGGAAAGGTGTAAAAATGGCTACAGCAAGCGATTTTGATGAATCTCCTAAAACAGCCATTGACGAAAAAGTATTTTTAGAAATTGCTAAAAACTCAACGGAGTTACCTAAAGACAAAAAATTCTTCAATAAAATTCAAAAATTATTTGAAGACAGAAAAGCTATGATTGCTAACGATAATTACGATTGGGCAATGGGCGAACTGTTAGCTTATGGTAGTTTAATGAAAGAAGGTTTCCCTGTTCGTTTTAGCGGACAAGATGTAGAGCGTGGAACTTTCTCTCACCGTCATGCAATTGTTAAGTTAGAAGATAGTGAAGAAGAATATACGCCGTTAAATAATATTGACGCGAAAGTAAAATTAGAAATCTATAACTCTTTATTAAGTGAGTATGGTGTTTTAGGTTTTGAATACGGTTACGCATTTGCTGCACCAAACACCTTAACTATTTGGGAAGCACAGTTTGGAGACTTTTTTAACGGAGCACAAATTATTATTGATCAATATTTAACCTCAGCCGAATACAAATGGCGTCGTATGAATGGTTTGGTAATGTTGTTGCCTCATGGTTATGAAGGACAAGGCCCCGAACATTCATCTGCACGTATGGAACGTTTTTTACAAGCTTGTGCCGAAAACAATATGCAAATTGTGAATGCAACAACACCTGCACAACAATTTCATGTATTACGTCGTCAATTAAAACGTGATTTCCGCAAACCATTGGTATGCTTTACTCCTAAAAAATTATTACGTTACCCAACTTGTGTGAGTAAATTAACTGACTTTACGAAAGCTAATTTCCAAGAAGTGTTAGATGATACAATCGATGCAAAAAATGTAACACGCGTGGCATTCTGTTCAGGAAAAATATATTACGATTTAATTGAGCGTAGAGAAAAAGAAGGCGTGAATGATATTACATTTATTCGTTTAGAACAATTGTATCCTTTCCCTCAAAAACAAGTGGATGCTATTCTGAAAAAATACAGCAAAGCCAAAGACTATTTATTTGTTCAGGAAGAGCCTGAAAACATGGGTCCTTGGCGCTTTGTAGATAAAAACTTACGTTCACTGAATTTAAAATATATTGGCAGACATGAAGCAGCAAGTCCAGCGACTGGCTACGCAAAACGTCATGCGGCAGAGAACGAAGAAATTATGACTACTATTTTTTCTAAAGTGTTAGTGAAGTAAAAAATTAAACCAAGAACTTAAAATTAAAAAACTAATTATATGGCAATTGTAGAATTAAAAGTACCAAGTCCAGGTGAATCTATCACAGAAGTAGTTATTGCTCGTTGGGTAAAAAACACAGGTGATATTGTAGAAAAAGATGAGGTATTAGCAGAAGTAGATTCTGATAAAGCAACCTTAACTTTAAACGCAGAAGAAAGTGGTAAAATTGAAGTACTAGCTGCTGAAGGCGATACGGTTAAAGTAGGGCAAGTTGTAGTTAAAATTGATACGTCGTTTAAACCTGAAGCAAAAGCTAAGGTAGAAGCACCAAAAGCAGAAGTGAAAGTAGAAGCTAAAAAAGACACTTCGACAAGCTCAGTGACCGAAAAAACTGCTCCTCAAACAACTAACTATGCAACTGGTACACCAAGTGTTGCTGCTGCAAAAATAATGGCAGAAAACAATATTTCATCCAACCAAATGAATGGCACTGGTAAAGATGGTCGTATTACTAAACAAGATGTATTAGCCGCTTTATCTAACGGTTTACCAACAGCACAAAAGGTATTAAGCAACAGCTGGCAAGGTGGTAGAGATAAAGACAGAGCAAAAATGACGTCTTTACGTAAAACGGTTGCTAAGCGTTTAGTGGCGGTTAAAAACGAAACTGCTATGTTAACGACTTTCAACGAAGTTGACATGAGTGAAATTTATGCAATTAGAGCTAAGTACAAAGATAAATTTAAAGAAGTTTATGGAACCAATGTTGGTTTCATGAGTTTCTTTACAAAGGCAGTAACCGAAGCGTTATTTCATTATCCAGCAGTAAACGGCATGATTGATGGCGAAGAGTTAGTGTATAATAAATATTGTGATATTGGTATTGCAGTAAGCGCGCCAAAAGGATTAATGGTTCCTGTATTACGTAATGCGGAGTTAATGAGCATTGCTGAAATTGAAAAAGGTATTAAAGATTTAGCTATTAAAGCACGCGATGGTAAGTTAACCATCGAAGACATGACTGGTGGAACATTTACGATTACAAATGGTGGTGTATTTGGTAGTATGATGAGTACGCCAATTATCAATCCTCCGCAAAGTGCTATTTTAGGAATGCACAATGTAGTGGATAGACCAATGGCCGTAAACGGACAAGTGGTGATTCGCCCTATGATGTACATTGCATTAAGTTATGATCACAGAATTATTGACGGCAGAGAATCTGTTGGTTTCTTAGTGAAAGTAAAAGAAATGTTAGAGAACCCAAGCCGTATTTTATTTGGCGGTAAATTACCAGAAGAAGTATTATTGGGATTGTAATAGCCTCGTCATTGCGAGCGATAGCGAAGCAATCTCATATTTAGTATAATCAAAACCCTCGGTAGTTTTACCGAGGGTTTTTTGTTTTAGAGAATTGTTATATATTTATTACTAATATGAAAAATCAATTTCTACTATCTTTTATAATTCTGCTTTTTGCAACAAGTAATTTTGCTCAAGATAAAACAATTGATTCTTTAAAACAGGCCCTTAAAACCGCTAAGAACGACACAACTCGTTGTAATATTTTATGTGAATTAGTTATGAATTCATCAGAAGATGAATGGCCAAAATTTAATGATGAGTATGAAAAAATTTGCGAAAAAGCACTCCAAAATTATCAAAAATCTGACTTAGAGTATAAGGTTATAAAAGAGCATTATGCAGGCGCATTAAGTAATTCTGCACTCAATTTTGGCAACAAGGGTGACATACAAAACCAATTGAAGTATAATTTAAGGGGCTTAAAAGTAAATGAAGAAATAAATAATAAACAAGGTGTTGGCCAAGCCTTTAATTCTATTGGAGTAATGTATTTGGACCAAGGAAATACTTCAAAAGCTTTGGAATATTTAGAAAAAAGTCTAAAAATAAACGAAGAAATTCATGATAAACAAGGGCTAGCAACTTCTTTGAATTACATTGCTAGTATTTATACAAGGCGAAGTGATTTAAAGAAGGCACTGGAATGTTACTATAAAAGTCTAAAAATAAGAGGGGAGATTGGTGACAAACATGGTGAGGCAATTACTTTAAATAATTTGGCAGTTATTTATGGAAATCAAGGGGATAAAAAAAAAGAACTTGAGCTAACAAAAGAAAGTCTTAAATTAAGGCAAGAAATTCATGACAAGTATGGAATTACAGCCTCTCTACTAAATTTGGGTGCATTTTATTATAATCAAGACAGTATTATAAAAGCTTCAACTTATTATCATCAAGCTTTAATTATAAGCCATGAAATTCAAAATAAGCCCTTAATTGCTCGTGCCTTGGGTTATATTGGTAAAATATATCTGAAACAAGATTCTTCTGAAAAAGCATTGGAACTCTGGAATCAAGCTTTAAAAATAGAGGAAGAATTACAAAATAATAATGGAATTGCACGTATTTTGAAATATATCGGTAAAGTCTATATTGAACAAAAAAAATATCCTATCGCTCTTAATTATTTATTAAAAAGTATGGCTATTAGTAAAAAACTGGGTTTTCCGGCAGAAATAGGAGATGCTGCTGAAGAATTAAACATTATATACAAAGTCACAGGTAATTATAAAGCTGCGCTAGAAAACTACGAATTATATATTATCATGCGCGATAGTGTTAACAATCAGGAAAACAAAAAAGCCAGCATTAAATCCCAATTCAAATATGAATACGAGAAAAAAGCAACTGCTGATAGCGTAAAAGTAGCAGAAGAAAAAAAGGTAGTTGCAGTGCAACTCAAACAAGAAAAAACGCAACGCTTTGCTTTATACGGTGGGCTTGTCTTGGTGGTTCTGTTTGCTGGATTTATGTTTAACCGCTTTCGCGTCACTCAAAAACAAAAAAACATTATTGAATTAAAAGAAAAAGAAACACAACAACAGAACGAGATCATTACCATTCAAAAACATTTAGTAGAAGAAAAACATAAAGAGATAACCGATAGTATTAATTACGCAGAGCGAATACAGCGAAGTTTCCTCGCTACCGAAAAGCAACTGAATGAAAATTTAAACAATTATTTTGTTTTGTTTAAACCCAAGGATGTTGTTAGTGGCGACTTCTATTGGTCAGCTAAATTAACTAATAGTAACTTTGCGCTAGCTACAGCTGATAGTACTGGTCACGGCGTACCAGGTGCCATTATGAGTTTACTGAATGTTACTAGTTTAGAAAAAGCCATTGAACATTATAACAACCCAGCAGACATTTTAAATCACACTCGCCAAACAATTATTGAGCGTTTAAAAAAAGATGGCAGCGAAGAAGGCGGAAAAGATGGTATGGATTGTAGTCTGTTAGTCTTTGATTTTGAAAACAAACAACTCCATATTGCAGCGGCTAATAATCCGGTTTGGATCATTCGTCCTAATCCTTCTAATGAGGGTGCCCGCCAGATGGCGGGCGGGGATGTTGAACTCATCGAAATCAAACCCGACAAGATGCCTGTAGGCAAAAGCGATAAACAGCATCAACCATTTACATTACATACTATTGAGTTGCAAAAGGGCGACACTATTTATACTTTAACCGATGGTTTCCCTGATCAGTTTGGCGGGCCAAAAGGCAAAAAATTCATGAGCAAAAATTTAAAAGAATTATTATTAGCTAATGTTCATTTGCCGATAGCACAACAAAAAGAATTACTGGATTCAACTTTTAAAAATTGGGTGGGTGATTTAGAACAAGTGGATGATGTGTGTGTGGTTGGGATTAAAGTGTAAATTTTTCTATAACCAAGATTAAAAGACAAAAACCCCCCTCGGCAATTTTATCAAGGGTTTTTTTAACTCCTTATTGTATTAAATGTAAGCGTAAAAGTACAACCGTTACTACTAGACTCTTTTTCCAATTTTCCTTTTAGCTGCTTTGTTAAAAGCTCTATTAATTCCATTCCAAACGATGAGGATTCGCTATTTTTATTCATTCCTACTCCGTTATCCTTTATTCTTAATATAAAATTAGTTCGATCTCTCTTAAATGAAATAAATAGTTTTGGTTCTGAAATATTGTCAAATGCGTGCTTAAAAGAATTGGTGATTAACTCATTAGCCATTAAACCAATAGAAATTGCTAATTCGACGTCTAACCACACATCATCTGTATCATAAATGATGTCTTCTTCTTCTATAGAGTGATAGGAAATTAAAATAGATTCTGCCAATTCTTTTAAATATTTAGGCATAAAAATTTGTGTTGTGTTTTCGTTCCCATATAACCGCTGATGCAAAAGTATAAGTGATAATAATCTGTTTTTGGTATCCAATAGTGCAACTTTTGCAGAACTATCTGTAGATAAATTAGCTTGTTTTTGTAATAAACTACTCACTAATTGTAAATTGTTTTTTACTCTATGGTTTAGCTCTTTCAAAAGAGTTTCAATATATTTATTTCGTTCGTTTGTACTTTCAATAGATAGCTGTAATTGTTTCGTTTTTTCTTCTAACTCGTTTTTTTGAGAATTAATTTGCTGATTTAAGTCAAGCAAGGCATCGTGTTGTGCTAAGATTTTTAGTCTATCTAACGCATAATTTTTCCTAAACAAAATGATAATACTAGAAGTAAAAAAAATTGTGTAAAATATGGTTATAATATGATCAAGTAACATTTCATTTATTGAATGATACTCTATTATCCAGTTAGGAAACAAAAACTCAAGAGTTACTAATAAAACAAGAGTTACATAAAGCACCGTTCCAAAAAAATATTGATATCTCCTAGGAACAATGAGCAAAAAAATATTTAATAACATAATAATTAAATATATAACCGTTCCTTGCGCTCCTCCATTATAAAAATACATTAACCCAAGCACGATAACAGTAGCTACTAAATAGACAAATACTATTTTAGTGTTAAAAAAACCCTTGATTCGCGCCAAATAAAATAGTGTCCCCGAAATTAAAGTTCCAAAAATACTCAACCAAACCGTCATTAAATGAAGTCCAGAAAAATAATTTCCTAAGCTTCCAATAGCTCCAAATACGGAAATCATAAAACAGGAAATATTAAATATACGATGCTCTAAAGTGAATGTGTTTTCATCACCACTAAGTGAAAACATTTTATTTTTTAATAACTTCATAGAGTGTCTAGTCCTGAAAAAAGTTGATACGGGTTAGATTGTAAAATTACATTAAATTAAACCTCGGAAGTGAAAACTTTCGAGGTTTTTTTCTTCCATTTTTTTATTTGTATTACTTGTTGTAAATGAGT
>Ga0247843_1002511_pt1 | contig 32968 bp, 42 predicted proteins | sample LaCruzMarch2017__FD_192420 | JGI IMG/M metagenome (GOLD analysis project Ga0247843, IMG submission 192420) | Freshwater microbial communities from meromictic Lake La Cruz, Castile-La Mancha, Spain - LaCruzMarch2017_8m | ecosystem: Environmental > Aquatic > Freshwater > Lake | place: Spain... | reverse complement strand
AAGCGCCGACAATCGGAGACGGGACAAAGATGATTCTGGGTTCTTTAAGCTTGGCTGCTGCGTACATACCCTTAACGGCTTTACGCATAGCCTCGCGGTCCTCATCATTCATCGGCTTTGTGCTCATGCCGTTTGCGATCCACTTGTCCGCGTGGGGCTTCAAAAGTGCCCTATGTTCTTCTGTTAACGTATATTTTTTCTTACTCATGTTTCATACTCCTTATTCCGTTTCTCATTCAGTTATCCCAAAATCCTCATCGCCATCTCGCCCATGAACATCACGGCTCCGCTGGCTAGAGCTATGCTGATGACGATAACTGAGTACTCTACAATTTGTTGAGGCGTGATCAGCGGTCTATTTCTTCTCATAAGTCCTTTTATAAGTGTGATCCCGAACGGCAACGGCCTGTGCCTTGTTTCTCCAGATGCCCTGGGCCTTGATAAATCGAAGGATAGGGCTGTGCTTGATCTTTAGATGAATCCCAATGCGGTCAATCCCCCAGCCTAACTCGTAGAGCCGTAGGATCTCGGGGAAGTCTGATTCATCAAGCTTTCTTTTCAGCGAGGTATTCTCGGAGTTTCTCAAGCAACTCGTCTCCCTGCTTAGATTTCTCTTGTGACGTCAGCCACGAGCCGTAGCTGCGCGCTTCTTCTTTGCCAAGCTCTGGAATGGTCTTGCCCTTGTGTTTGCCAAAAGGAATTGTGTAAACGCCCGCTTTGTTGCCCGGTTTAGAGGCTTCATTGCCGTCATCGTCGTCCGATCCGATTCCAGCAATGCCTTGAGCTGAGTAACGGCGTTGGTAGGTAATCGCGGAGCCGAGTCCTTGCATGTCGTTCTTTGTGAGAATGATCGGAGCCTCGGTTTGAATAAACTCGCCAGACTCGTGGGTGAGAATATTCGAGAGAACGAAGCCGCCGTCTTCGGTGCGGTCTGGACACTGGAAAAGGGCTAAGCCGTGCTTAGCAAAGACGGGCTTGATCGTTTCAAGCACGCTTTCTAGTGATGCGTAGTTGTTTCTAAAGTGCGGGTTTTGGCTGTCAAACTTTGCATTTTTAAGCTCAGCTTGCGCCTTAGCCAGGGCCGTAAAGATGGCCGCCGTAGTGGGTGATGATTTCATGATTGCCTCCAACAAGATCTGTCTAACTAATATTAATGTGCTGTGTAAACTACTTTTTGGGACGGGTGCGCAGAAGACTCTCACCCTGCACTAAGGATGCGCCTGGGATACTTTCCTGAGCCAGAGCTTTCTTTAAAGCGGGCTTGTCAATCGACGGGGTTAGGACGCGGAAACGGTCGGGAATCAGTGACTCATCGGTAATCCGCAGGGCTGGCGGGCTTTTCTTAACTCCAAACGCCACGGTTTCGCCCTCAAGCCGTTTATCTTGCGTCTGTTGAACAACCGAGTAGACGAATGATCTAAGTCTCTCATGAGCCCTTTTGAGCGATTGGGCAGCGTTATAGAGCTTATCGGCCTGTTCGGTGTAGAAAGCCGCGTCAGCGTCCAGTTTATCGAGCACCCAGGCGACGTGATCGACCTTAGCGACAAGAGCGCGTTGGACTTCTTCTAGGGCTGTCTCGTCGGCAATCTCGCCTTGAGCGTTTTCGATCTGCTCTAGGAATTGGTTATAGGCTTGGTTAAGTAATGCTAAATTCATTTTAAAGCTCTCCTAACTGAATCAAAAAAGATTGAGGCCACTTTGGTTCTAAAGTTCTTTGGGTCTAGCTGCTGATAGGCCCTAAGCATTTCAAGGCTTGGCATTGTTTCACCACGCTCAGCGTTTGAAACGTATTGAGCCGATCCAAGCCCCATTTCGTTGGCAATGTCTCGTTGTGTACAGCGTTTCTTTCGGGTTGTGCGTAGAAGCTCTGCCAGTTCTTCTCTAGCTTTGTCGTCTAGGGTCATATTAGTTGCACACCGTTCTAAAGCCACCAAAGCCGTTCGGTGAAGTCGTGCAGACTTGTTGGCGTTGTGGCTGCTGATAACCGTAACGTGCATTTTGCTGCATACCTTTGCCGAGAGCTTGGCCCATGTGAGCCATACCTGCGCAGCCTGAGAGAGAAGAAAGGGTTAAGAGTAAAAATAAATATTTCATAGATACTCCTTAGCGTGCAAAATGTTGAGCGTTTTTGGTTATGTATTCTTTAGCGGAGGCAATGATCCTGGGCTCTATGACTGGGGTTGCGTATCCCTCATGATCGGAAGTATACGCGAGCACTTCAATCTCCCAGACGTTTACCTTGTTGCCTAACTCAGCGACGGGCCATGAGGTTTCAAGATCGCCTGAGCGAGAATGAACCACGTTAATCTCAGCCTTGGCTAAAAGATAATATTCAACGCCCTGGTGCTCCCAGGACTCATCGACCTTGAAATCTTTGTAGTCCATTACCCCCTCACTTTCTTGAGGAGGTCTTCGAGGGCTGCGATATAATCTATGTCGCGCTCTTGACTAAGCTTGTCTTTGCTAGTGGCTTCTGCGAGTGCTTCGCGGATCATGATTCGAAGTATAGCGGCTTGTTCTGCGTTTATTTTAATGCTTATCATGATTTCAATATAACTAGAAACAGTTTACTAAGCAAATTAAGATTGTGTTAAGAATCTAGTAATGGGGATCATCTCGGTAGGGCAAACGGTTGACTTTCTTGGCCTCTACCGCTTCCAAGCACCTAGCAAGTAATAATTTATTTTGTGGCCGCCAGCCTATGCACCAGCCCTGCCGTGCCGAAGCAATTGACCCATCGCTCATTGTCGAGGTCAAGATCCTCATAGCCTCTCCGTTCTCGCAGTAAGTGCAGTGAAAGGGGGCAAGCCTAGAGCTATCAGCTGGGGACATGGCAACAATCCCGAAGCCGTCGCACCATTGGCAGTCGTCCTCGATGATCTGCGGCTTAGCTTCTGATATTTTTTTGAAGCCCAGCCGCTCGGACAGCTTTGTAATTTCGGCAACCGAAGGGAAGTTATCCATCGTTTCGACAGCAACCTTAAGGCATTGTTTAGTTTGCTCTTCGGTAAAGTGTTTCTCAAAGAAAATCGCTGCTTGTGATAGGTATTCCGTCCGAGGTTTTATGCGGAAGTTTTCCGCTGCCATCATGACGATCCCGCGATGATTCGTAGGTGTGCTGTATTCCACGATCTAGTTCCTCCAACTGAACTGCTTTCTTGATGTCTACCGCCTCTACTGCCCGACCTTTGGCGATCTTGTCAACGAGAATCCTGTGGGACTTAGACCAGGCATCGAGCTGCACATATTGGGCTACGAGAATCCCAAATGGGTGGCCCTGCTTTGTTACCCAAGGGTCGTTCCATTTCGGGTACAGGCGGCAAAGCTCCTTGGCCGTTTCAACGCTGACGCTTTTGAGCCAGGCCTTAGCTTGGCCGTTTTCTTTCACGCCCCAACCTGGGTAGCTTCTTCCGAACTCCTTTTCGAAACTTTCTAAAAACGAAGTACGGATTTCTGAAATTGGAGACGGCCCGACAGCCGGAGGCTTGTCGGCGAGCCTTCGCGCGGGTGCACTAGATCCATTCCCTTCCATTCCCTTCCATTCCCTTCCATTCCCTTCCAATCCTACGGCGAGCCCTCGCGAGGATTCGTCGAATTGTCGTCGAATTGTCGTCGAATTGTCGTCAAACTGGGGAAGTTTTGAGGGGCTTGCGCGGTCAATCTTCTGATGTTCCGCCCACTTAGGTATTTTGATGTAATTATCACCTTCGGCGCTTTGATACCGAATGATGGCTTTTGCGTCGGCAAGCTCAGAAAGCCAGCCGTCCATCTGCTCTTGGGTCACATCATCGTAAGGGAAGAGGCTTCGACGAAGCATCGCGACGTTTCCACGAGATGTCCCCGAGTCATCGACGAGTGTAAATAAAAGCAGAAAAGTTAAGCGTGCATCACGGCTTACTTTGCCCATAGTTTCGGATTGTGGAAATTCAGGTTTAATTGTTCTAATTCGTCCCAATATGCCCCCTTGCAAAGCTTGACATGATGGGGATTCCGTTAGAATCTAGCGCCATCAGTGCTGCAACTCTGATATAAAGCCCGTCTTTGCAGTTTGTCCAGACTGCTTAGGCGGGTTTTTGCTTTTTATCCTGGTTGCATAAAATACTGGGGTTCATTAAAACAAGGCTAGATGAAAATTCATTGCCTTTACGATTGTTTGGTGCCCGTCGCAGACTTGACCCCTCATCCCCGTAACGCTAACCAACACCCGGACGAACAAATTAGACGTTTAGCCGACATCCTCGATTATCAAGGCTGGCGATATCCGATTAAAGTTTCTAAGCGTTCCGGTTTTATCACGAGCGGTCACGGCAGATTAATGGCAGCTAAGCTTTTAGGGCTCAAAGAAGTCCCCGTTAATTACCAAGATTATGAATCGGACGACCAAGAGGGCGCGGATCTCCATGCGGACAACGCAATTGCAAGCTGGGCCGAGATTGATCTTAGTTTTATCAACCAGGACATGGAGAACTTCGGACCTGAGTTCGACATTCATATGCTTGGAATTAAAAACTTCGCGCTAGATGTTTCTGATTTTGAGGAGCCGAAGCCCAAAGAAGATCCGGGCCAAAAGGCCGTAGACCTAAAGACTTGCCCAAACTGCGGTGTAACAATCAGTGGCTAACTATGGCTTACCTTACCAGGGATCAAAGGATAAGCTCGTCGACAAGCTAAACGCAATTATCCCCACTGCTGAAAACTTTTATGATCTGTTCGGTGGTGGGTTTTCTGTCTCGCATTACATGACTCTTCACCGAAAGTGCAATGTCCACTACAACGAAATTGAGTCAAGCACTGTGCAGCTTGTGCTCGACGCAATCGCGGGAAAATATAGCTACGATAATTTTAAGCCTGAGTGGATTAGCCGAGAAATGTTTGACGCTCGTAAAGCAACATGCGCCTACACGCGTATTGTTTGGAGCTTTGGCAACAATCAGAAGGGCTACATCTTTGGGAAAGATATTGAGCAGGATAAGCGTGCGCTTCATATGGCGGTTGTGTTCGATGAGTGGAGCGAACGCGCCGTCAAGATTCTAGGTGTTAGTAAGCTACCTGACATTAGTATCCGAGGGCGACGGCTCGCATGTCGAACCATAGTGCGCACACGGGGAGATCGTTTGGATCTACAGCAGCTACAGCAGCTACAGCAGCTAGAGCAGCTAGAGCGGCTAGAGCGGCTAGAGCGGCTAGAGCGGCTAGAGCGGCTAGAGCGGCTTACAACAAGCTCCCTAAGCTACGACGAAGTTGCGATCAAACCGAATTCAGTCGTGTATTGCGACCCTCCCTACAAGGGCACCGCTGGCTACACTCGGAGCTTCGATCACGATAGGTTTTGGGAATGGGTGCGTGAATGCCCTCACCCAGTTTACGTTTCTGAGTATACGGCTCCGCCAGACATAAAAACTGTGGCGGCCTTTAGGCATAAGAAGACCAACTCACAAACTACAACCGATAGCGTTGAAAAGTTATTCTGGAATGGAGTAAAATAGCGGGGCCTCTCGACCCCGCATAGGATTGTGGGCTTTGTCAGCCCGCGCATAGAGCGCACTCGCTAAAGATTATCCAAAGACGCTCTTGCGATTTATGGGCCAAATGCTTAGGGTAGAAGCACCCCAAGTTTCGACCTCCAACCGTTGCTTACATGGGTCTAAACTCTGAGAGACTAAGGCTTAAAACGCTGGACATCTCTCAGGGTTTTGTTTTATCTAGAATCCGTTGGAGGGGTTATCGCTAAATACGCTTCAGAAGATTTGGTCTGCACTGTCATGGGTTCTAACGGTGCCGAGTATCATCACATTAAAACTCGTGGAGCTGGCGGCACAGACGACCCTCAAAACATGATCCCCCTGTGCTCGGCCCTTCACCGTATGGCTCACTCAAAAGGTATGAATTACATGGCTGAGAAGTTTCCCGCTATTCGATCATGGCTCATTGCTAATTCTTGGAGCTTCTGCCCCGTACTTCTCAAATGGGTGCACAACAAATGATCTTAGATCTTCCAGAGTACATCCATTGCAAAGTACACCAATCAGTCCTAACCGATGGGGCTCTAAACGGCTGGGAGGATTGCTACATCTTTGCCGTGACATGTATCCCAAACAGGACGCCGCTCTTTACCTGTCACACGGATTCTGGAGCTGTATTCTCTCGTTTGCCTTTGTGGGCCTTTCGGTGGAAAAACTTTGAGCCTGATCTTTCTATGGATGACATTGGAAACATCAAGCTTGTGCCATGGTCCTGTATTGGGAACAAAGCTCAAGCCGTTAAGCACGCTTATTTAAAAGATTACGATGTAACGGTGAGGCTTGGAAATGTCTACACTGGGGGCCGCTATCTGATGACAATTGACTATTTCGACGGCAACTATTCAGAAGATCCTGAACAGCATAAGACTCACAACATCATTGCTCTTATCAACGGATCTTTTGCAGCCGTCCCGAACAATGCTTGTCTTTTTAATGATTCGCATTTCACAACGAAAACAGAGACACGCCACTACAAGCGCAACTCAGTTTATTGGGCATCTGAAGGTTAAATAATACGGAGCAATTTTACTTCGTTAGAGTTATATATTAACGTCTAATAACATGGCGTTTAGTGCGAATGATCCCAAGCCAGGTCCAGGTAGGCCTAAAGGCTCTGTTAATCAACGCACGCTTATTCTAAGGGACATTTTAGACCGTCATCACGTCGACCCTGCTGAGCAAATGCTTGCCTGTATCGCTAAGGTAACAAACCCTAGGGATAGGGCTGAGCTATGGGCCAAGCTATTGCCGTTCTACTATCCAAAGCTCAACGCACTTACTGTCGAGATGAAATCTCCCGAGGCTCTTGTAATTGATTCCATGTCGATAGAAGATCTCAAGATCAAAGCTCTAGAAATAATTGAGGGAAACAATGAAGCAGACGAAATCAAACCCCGTAACGATCCACAAGCCAAAGAAGCCAAAGGCGAGTCCACCTAAAGCCGTCCCAACTGAAGAACTTTGTCCCGTTCTTGTAGATGTAAACCTAGAGACGAAAACTCTTACCTACTCTTCGATGGCCGAAAACGAGCGGAAAGCCTTTATCTCGTCTAATGGACGTGAACCGTGAGCCCTGAGCAAATGGTTGCCAATGAGCAAGAAGCTAACATTGAACTCCAACACAAATGGAACGTTCTCGCTAAGGAACTAGGCGAAGCCTACCTGCAGCTAGATCTCGTTCTCGCGCACATTGCTAAGATCAAGAAGCAACTAGGTGAGCTGAGTGACGCTCAGTGATCCTGAGTTCCTCGCGCTAGTCGTGGGGCTACTATGGGGCTTTATACTGGGGCAAGCATGGAAATAAAGTTTCGTGATCACACAGAAGCAGACTTAGCTTTTATCTACAGCTCGTGGATTAAGAGCTTCAGGGAAATCAATATCAAGAAGATTAGAGAAGGCGATGAGGTCAAGGAATACAAAACAGGCTGCGCTCTCTGGGACATCGACGTGTACTTCAAGCGTCAACGCCAGATCATTGACAGAGTTATCCCAGTTTCCTTTGTTTCCATTGCGTGCAGTCCAGAAGACGCAGGGCAGATCATCGGCTTTATCGTCTACCGGGATTATTCCCCAGAAATCCGAATCGTTTCCTATGTCTACGTTAAGCATAACTTCAGAAAACTGGGCATTGCACGCCGCCTCTATGAGCAACTCGGCCCTTGTCGCGTCGCTACGCATGGCGGCGTCTCTACCCGCAAACTCATACAAAAAGCAGAACTCGTATACGATCCGTTCTTTGACTACGAAGGAGCATAAACTAATGAAGATTGAAGCACTATTCCTAGGGTCCCCCGTTAAAATCGCTAACCGTGAGCTTGTGAGCATCTACGCCCACGGCCCCGCAGGTTGTGACATGACTTTCGAAGCTGGCATTGTGACCATTCGCCATAAGAAAGAAGCTCCCGTCTGCGTGTTCTCAACTAACATTAAGTCATTCAGGCCCTTGATCGAGGAACCGAAGAAGGCAAAGAATGCCTCAAAACCTGAGTGATGAGGTCTACCTTCGCGCTCTGCTTTTAAAACAATACTCAGCCAAGCGCGTAGATTATCTTTCACAGCTATTCCCTAAGCAACGTTCTTTCGTAGTTGACCCCTCAACGCGCAAGACGGCCCTGTGTACGCGTCGGGCTGGCAAGTCTGAAGCTGCGGGTAGGATCTTAGGCATCGCCGCCCAGGCTAAGCCTGGCGAGATTGCGCTTTATATCTCTCTGACCCGTGACTCAGCTAAGCGGATCATGTGGCCCGTCCTGTCGAGGTTGAACCGTGAGAACGGTCTTGGTTGGGAGATGGCGGAGAGTTCCCTGTCGATCAAGACTCCTGAGGGCTCAACAATCCTTCTCGTTGGTGCTGACGCTATCAACTTCATGGACCGCTTGCGTGGTGCCAAGTATTCGGTCGTGGTTATCGACGAGGGTCAAAGCTTTGGCTCTCACTTGCAAACGCTTGTCGAAGACGTGCTAGAGCCCGCCTGTCTAGATTTACAAGCAACTATCTACATCCTGGGAACGCCTGGACCTATCCCTAACGGGTTCTTCTACGACGCTACAAACGGCAAGCATGGCTATTCAGTCCACAAGTGGTCAGTGCTCGATAACCCGTTCATGCCGCACGCTAAGGGCTTTATTGAGCAAATGCTTAAGGCTCGGGGCTGGACCACAAATAATCCTACCTTCCGGCGTGAATGGCTGGGCGAGTGGGTCATTGACCTTGATGCTCTTGTGTATAGATTCCGTAGAGAGCGCAATATCTACAGCGAGATCCCGTCGGGCGTTACGATTAGCCGCGTGCTCGGTATCGACTACGGCTGGAACGACAAGACGGCGTTCGGTATCGTGAGCTACTCGGACGAGCTGCCAGACATATGGATTGAGCACAGTGAGAGTCACGCGGAGATGATCCCAAGTGACATTGCTATAAGGATTCAGCGTCTCGTGTCGCTCTATCACCCTTCCATCATCGTGGCGGATACTGGCGGATTAGGTAAATCCATCACCGAAGAGATGATTAGGCGCTACGGCATCCCAATCAAAGCAGCTCAAAAAACTGAGAAAATGACCAACATCCATCTCATGAACGGTGATTTTATCGACGGGCATCTCAAGGTGCACGCTTCCCTAGGTGAGCTAATGGGTCAGTATGAAACGCTAGTGAAAGACGACAAAGGGAATGAGCAGGCGGGGCTATCTAACGACGAGTGCGATTGTAACCTTTACGCGTACCGAGAAGCCAAGGCCTACGCTCACACGCGAGTAATTAAAAAGAGCCCAGCAGAGCTGATTGCTGAAGAAGAAGATAAAATGGAACGCGAGTTAATCGAGAAACATGAACAAAATAAGAAAGAATGGTGGGAATTATGACGGGAATCCTAAAGAAAACAGAACAAAACGCACTTAAAAGCCTTATAAAAATGCTCCAAGATAATGGGATCACCCAGTTTTCTTATGGAGATTTATCGCTTACACTGAACAAGCTTCCTACTAAAGCCGTCAGAGATATTACCGAAGCGCCCCAGAAGTCTAAAGAACAAATGGAGCAGGAGTTGCTCTATTACTCGGCGAGGTAATACATGAAAACAGTCTTAAACCCTGTCAAAGTTCTGTCTGCGCAAAGCTTGGCGGCAACCGTCACTAAGGATCTGCCAGAACTCTTTGCTTATTACGGACTAGCGATTCAGTTGAATTTCTCGGCAGCCAACACGCTTGTAGGTTCTTTGAAGATGCAAGTCTCTGTCGATGGCGAGAACTTTGTTGATTATGCGTCGTTTACGCCTATCACGGTCTTCTCAGCTAACTCTATCTTCTTCCTTGATAACAAGATGTTTCCGTTCAAAGCCTCGCGTCTCGTCTACACCGCGACAAGCGGCGCAGGAACGGTCGATGTCTGGATTGATGGAGTGCGTATATGAGTGCTTGGTGGACGATCCAGGGAGATTGTCACCAGGAACTCACTAAGCTTGTAGATCAGATCTACATGAATCAGGAGTACCAGCGGCGCCAGAACCTAATGCACGCTCGTCTCTACGGAAACCTAGAGATCTTGGGGCTCACAACTGCAACTTATTCGCGTCCTGTTCTCTCGCTCAACCAAGGTCGAGTAACTTGGAACGTTATCGAGTCCTGCATTGATACGGCAGCGGCTAAGATCGCTAAGAGCCGTCCACGCCCTACGTTTCTCACGTCTGGTGGGGATTGGGGCCTTCAGCAACAAGCTAAGAAGCTTGAAAAGGTTGTCGCTGGGCAATTCTACGGCTCAGAAACATACGAAGAGACGGCAAAAGCGTTCGTTGATGCCGCTGTTCTTGGTTCCGGCATCGTTAAAGTGTTCTCTAAAGACGAGGAAGTGATCAATGAGCGCGTGCTTGTTGAGGAATTCCTTGTTGATGACGCTGAATCGCTCTACGGCAAGCCTCGCAACCTTTACCAGCGCAAGCCCGTGGCCCGTGAAGCTCTTATGCTTCAATTCCCTGAGCATGAAATTGCTATTAGTGCGCTAAAGTCTATCCAATCAGAAGACGGCTACACCCTTGGGCAGCCTCTTTGCGACATGGTATGGGTCATTGAAGCATGGCATTTGAAGTCGTCTAAGGACGCTAAAGACGGTCGCCACGCTATCGCTATTGTTGGCGCAACGCTTGTTAATGAGCAGTGGGACCGCGCTCGTTTCCCTATTGCTAAGCTCCCATACAAGCCACGCCAAGTCGGCTGGTATGATAAGGGCATTGCAGAGATTCTTGTAGGCATCCAAGTTCAGATTAACAAGATGCTTCAAGACATCACACGCTCGGACTATCTGAACAGCGCCCCAGCATGGCTTGTTGAAAACGGGTCTAAGATCGTTTCTGCTCATATTAACAACGACATCGGACACGTAATTAAATACACGGGCATCCCGCCTGAGCTTCGTACCTGGGCAACGCATAACCCACAAAAGGCTGAGCAACTCGAAGCCCTCTATAATAAAGCGTATGAGCTAACGGGCGTTAGCCAGCTCTCGGCAAACTCTCAGAAGCCAGCCGGACTCGATAGCGGCAAAGCTCTGCGTGAGTACAATGATATTGAGTCTGAGAGGTTTATTCAGGTCGGCCAGCGTTGGGAAAAGTTCCACATGGATATTGCTAAGCTCAACATTGAAGAGTCCAAGGCAATCTACGCGACCAAGAAGAACCTTTCGTTTAAGGCCCGCACAAAGAAGTTTGTCGAGGACGTTAAATGGTCCGAGGTTGACCTTAACGAAGAGAAGTACGTCATGCAGATCTTCCCAACCTCAAGCCTTCCGAACACGCCAGCAGGGCGCCTAGCCTATGTGCAGGAGCTTATGACCGCAGGGCTTATTGACCCTGATACAGGGATTGAGCTTCTAGACTTCCCTGACCTTGAGCAGAACAACAATCTACGCTTTGCCGCACGAAATGTTGCACGTGAAACAGTCCAAATGATCATGGATGACAATAAGTTTAGACCGCCTGAGCCGTTTGACGATCTTGAGTTCCTTAAGACCTACGCTCAAATGTCTTACAACTACGCCCGCATTCATGGAGCGCCCGAAGAGACTCTAGAGCTTCTACGCCGCCTTATTGAGCAATGCGTGCAACTACAAGCCGCAGCACAGCCTAACGCCCCAGCCCCTCAAGGTGCCGTGATGCCCCCGACTCCTCCCGACGCAGGAGTAGGCGCACCGCCGCCCCTTCCGACCGCCGAACTTATGCAAGCCGTATAAAACTAAAAGGAGATACGAATGGAAGTTACTGAAACCGCACCCGTTGAAGAGTCTATGGAGTCATTGCTAACAAAGCTAGAAGCTCCCCAACCCGAAGCAGAAGCTCCCAAGCCTGAAGCTGTTAAGGAACCCGAGGTAGCTAAAGAACCGCCCAAAGATCCGCTAGGCTCTAAGTTCCTTGAACTAGCTCGTAAAGAACGCGCTCACCAACTTGCTGTTGAATCATTCCGTAAGGAGTCCGATGGGTTCAAGGCGTTCCAAAACGCTAAGCTTAACGCACAATCTAACCCCCTTGCTGTCTTTGATTCCCTAGGTCTGGACATTGAAAAGGTCTATGACGTTCTCACTAACCACATCCTTGATGGAAAGAACCCAGCTAACGCTAAGTTCCGTGAGCTTGAATCAAGTCTTCAGAAACTCCAACGCGAGAAAGAAGAAGAAACCAAGAAAGCTCAGGCTCTCGCTGCTCAAGCAGCCCAATCCCAAGCCCGTCAAAAGGTTAAAGATGATGTCGTTGCCCTTGGTGACGAGTGCGAGCTAATCAACATTTATGGCCGCCATGATCTTGTATGTGACGAAATTATCCGGCACTATAAAGAGACTAACGAAGAAATCAGTATCAAAGCAGCAGCCGAGAAGATCGAAAAACTACTAGAAGCTGAACTCCGTAAAGCCGAACAATCCAAGAAGTTCAAATCCCTACATAAGAGCCCGACACCTACGCTTGAACTCTCTCAACCGAAAACACTTTCAAATTCTGCGTCTAACGGCACGACTCGCCCACCGGAGGAGATCCCTCCGGATCAAGAGATGGCGTATCTAGCCAAGATGCTTCAACAATAGGAGCCCTAAATGGCACTCAATTTAACTAACTTTGCACCAATTCTCAAAACCCTCTACAAGCCCAGTAAGGTCCAGAACCTTGTATACAAGTCGAACCCTCTGTTTGCGTCGCTTCCTAAGCAAACCGACTTCTTCGGTGATAGCCGTAAAGTTCCTTTGATCTACGGTAACCCCCAAGGTCGTTCTGCTACCTTCGCAACTGCTCAAGGTAACAAGGGCAACACTGCTTCTATCGCTTTCAACATCACCCGTAACAAGGATTACCAAATCCTCGGTATCGACGGCGAAACCCTCAAGGCTTCTTCGAACGATGCTGGCGCTTTCCTTGCTGCTCGTAAGACTGAAATCGACGGCGGCTTCAAGAATATCACCAACGCTATTGACGTTGACTTGTTCGGTAACGGTTCCGGTGTTCGTGGTCGCCTCGCGGCTGCTCAGAACGTCGCTTTGAGCGTTGTCACTTTGTCGGAAGTCTCTGACATCGTGAAATTCGAAGTCGGTATGCAGCTCCAAGCTTCCACAGCAAACGGTGGCGGTTCTGTTAAAGCTGGCTCGATGTTCATTATCAGCATCGACCGCACCGCAGGGACTTTCGTAGTTTCTTCGACTGCTGGTGGCGCTGCTACTGCTATCTCGACCTGTATCGCTACCGCAGCGGCAAGCGACTACATCTTCGCAGCTGGCGACTACGATCAGAAGATCAAAGGACTCCAGGCTTGGCTTCCTTACGGTGGCCCTTCGGCTACTGCGTTCTTCGGCGTTGACCGCACTGTTGATAGCCAACGTCTCGGCGGCGTTACTGCTGATCTCTCGGCTCTTCCTATCGAAGAAGCTCTGATCGAAGCTGGCGCTCAAATGGGTCGCGTAGGCGCTCAAGTTGACCGCGTGTGGATGTCTATCGGCAAGATGGCTGACCTTATCAAGTCTCTAGGCTCGAAAGTTCAGTACGTTGATGCTGAGTTCGGCTCGGTTGGCTTCAAAGGCGTTCGTGTACACCTTGATGACTCCGTAGTTGAAGTTTACAGCGAGCGCAACTGTCCTAAAGACAGCATGTTCCTCTTGCAATCTGACACCTGGCTCTTGCACTCGCTTGGCGAAGCACCTGGTATCCTCAACCTCGACACCTTGGAAGCTCTTCGTGAGCCCACCTCGGACGGTATTGAGATCCGTATCGGTTACTACGCTCAGCTCGCGTGCAACGCACCCGGCTGGAACGGTCACTTCAAGATCTAATTAAAACTAGGGGCGGTCTTCTAGGGGGAGGGCCGCCCCGCTTTCCTCCACGCGGGAGCTTAAATCGCGATGCTCTTGAAAGGAGCTACACATGGCTAATCGCTATCTTCAACAATTCTATTTCTCTTTTGTTAAAAAACTTACCGCAGTTAAAGGCTACGTAGACATCGCTGCAGATGCATCAGTATCTGCTAGCTCTGTCGTTGGTGGCGTTGTCACTAAGACGGGCACAGGCGAGTACACGCTGACCCTGACTGACAAATACAACGCAATCGTTAACGCTAACTTGACTCTTCAAGCAGCTACAGCTGTTGACCTTGTTCCTCAAATCGTTAGCCAAGATGTTTCGGGCGCTAAGACTGTTGTCTTTAAGCTTCTCACCGGAGCTACAGCAACAAACCCTGCAGCCGTTTGCCGCGTCTACATTAACTTGGAGATGCGTAACTCTAGCGTGGCGATCTAATGATCCCTGGCATGATGAACGACGACGCTAAGCCCTTGGCAGCAATGCTTGAGGGGCCGTCTGAGGAAAAGAAAGAAGAAAAGGAAGACGAGTTCGATTCGGAAGTAGCTTTTGAAGCTATGGCCGATGATATGATGTCTGCCCTTGAAATGAAAGATGCTCGTGCCTTTAAGAAGGCTCTCTTTGGCTTCATGGAGCTTAAAGAGATGAAACACGAGTCAATGGAAAGCGACGACTAATAAATGGGCCGTTTCCTTAGCGGGAAGCGGCTTTTCATGGGGGTTCAATGGCTTTAGTTACTCTCGAAACGCTAAGGACGCAGGCTAAACAGCGTTCTGACCTTACGAAATCACGCTTTATTGACGATGCCGAATGGAACAACATCATCAATCTTGTCGCAGCGGAGCTTTATGATCTTCTTGTTGCCACTGCCGAGGACTATTACACGATTCCAGGCTCCGTTACTGTGGACGGCAATCAAGACAGCGTGGCTCTCCCTAGCAATCTTTATAAACTTATCGGCGTAGACTATCTCCTGGGCGGTCTTAAGACTCCCATGGATCGTTTCATGTTTCGTGACCGTCTCAGTTATCAGTATCAGGGTTTCCAGACCCTTCGTTATCGTCTTGTGGGCTCTACGCTTTACTTTACTCCACGCCCTCCTGCTCAGACATTTGATCTTTGGCTTGTTCCCAAAATGGAACCACTTGTGAACGACACAGACACCTTTGATGGTGTGAACGGCTTCGAAGAGTACATTATTTTAGGCTCTGCAATAATGGCGCTTATCAAGGAAGAGTCCGATCCTTCGGGACTTATGGCGCTTCAAGCTGCAGTCAAACAGCGCATCATCGATATGGCTCCAAATCGTGATCAAGGTCTTCCTGAACGCGTGACCGACGTAAATACGACTACCAAAACCATGTATAACCTGGGCTTCTACGATGGCATTTAAGTTCAACAAGCTGTTTGTGAAAGACAGCGACTTGAACCGCGTGCAATCTAATGTGGACGCATCGCTAAAGACCATTGAAACGCTTCCATGGATGGGCGGCGTTATTATTGACGGCGTTCTTCTTGTTTCTGGAGTGGATAACCGCGTTGATCATGGCCTAGGTCGTGATCCTACGGGTTTCATTGTTCTCGACAAGCAAGCAACTTGTGACATTTGGCGTTCCACAACCTCAAACAGCCTCGCTAGCTTGACGCTACTTTTACGCTCAAGCGCTAACGTAACTATCAAACTTTGGGTATTCTAGGAGCATTATGCCTGTAACTTTTACAACGCCCCTCATGAACTTGGTATTGCCCACAGTAGGTCCCTCGGGACAGGTAGGGCCAACGTATGCAACTAACCTCAACACAGCTCTTGAGCGCGTTGATGCTCACGATCACACGTCTGGAAACGGTCAGCCCCTAAGTCAGGCGGCCTTCATCATCACCGATTCGTTTGACATGAACTCGTTTGACATTGTTGAGCTTGGAGCTAGCCGCTACACAAGTAAGGTAGCTGTTACGGCTCAGGCGTCTGCGGTTTACGTTGTCGGTGGAGATCTTTACTTCAACAACTCTGCAGGTGTGCCGATTCAGATTACAGCAGGGACAGGCATCAACCTAACTTCTCTAGGAACTATCGGCGGGGATTACTCCACGTCAACAGCTTCGGTTATCTACACAGACTCAACCAAGCTCTTCTTGTTCAAGCAATCTCCTACGCTCACAGCGAACCTTGCGTGTGGTCCTGTGTTTATCTACGAGAACACGGCAGCTTCGAACTACACAAAGCTCCAAAACCCTGCGGGTCTTGGATCAAACCAAACAATTACCTTCTTTAACGGCTTGCCCCTGTCCACGCTTCCAGTAAAGATTTCTTCAACTGGTGTCCTGTCGTCTACGCAAGTCATCACGGCAGACATTGCAGATTCTAACGTCACAACGATTAAAATCGCCGACTCTAATGTAACGACTGCAAAGATTGCCGACTCCAATGTTACGACAACCAAGATTGCAGATAGCAACGTAACAACTGCAAAGATTGCTGATAATGCAGTAACCCCAGCAAAACTTGGTAGGAATGAAGCTGAATCCCTTGGTTCTGGTACGTTCTCAATGACGGGAACAACTTACACACCTGTAACAAACCTTTCAGTTTCGTTCACAACCACTGGGCGCAGACTAAGAATGTGGCTTATGCCGTCTTCTACAAGTTTTGTTTCTTATTGGGGTCTTGAGCGGGCCATAACAGCAGGGGATTTTTCTCCAAGATCAGTAAAAATCCGAGTAAGGCAAGATGGGGCAACGACTGTCGGCGAGCATGAGGCTACTGCAAACTTTGGAAACCCAGAGGGCACAACACAAACAGGAAGTTCCCTTTATAATGTTGGTTTTGTACTAGCAAACGTATCTCCTGCAGCTGGCACATATACATTTAGCGTTGAGGTAGCCGGGGGAGACTCAAACATTAGCGCATTCGTTAGAAACTGTACCTTGCTTGTAGAGGAGCTATAAGGTGCTTCAAAAGCAAAACGTCCCACTAATCTTTGGTCAGGGAGTAGACACCCAAACGGATGAAAAGGTAGTCCCGCTTGGGAAACTTCTTACTCTAGAGAACGGTCGGTTTAAAAGAAACGGCGCTCTCAATAAGAGATTTGGCTACGATGCCTTGCCTCAAGATATTCTAGGCGGCGGGAAGATCGAGTCTCTAAGGACCCACGCTTCATTCCAAGATGAGATTGTTCTCTTTGACGCCAACAAGGTCTATTCGTATTCCGAAGGATCTTCTGCCTGGGTTGATCGTGGTTTCTTTAACTCCGTTTCATTCTCCGCATCTTCGATTATCAGAAACACAGCAATCCAAAAAACTCCCGACGTGGCTTATACGAATGGGATCTCTGTTTATGCATGGGAAGACTCTCGCGGCGGCGTGCGCTGTACGGTCGTTGATCAAACTACTGGGCTTACAATCCTCAATGATCAGTTAGTCGAGGCTAACTCGGCTCGTCCCCGCTGCTCTGCCACAAGCGAGTATCTCTACATCCACTACGTAAACACATCGACAAACATCCTTAAGGTGCGTCGTATTCCTGCAAATAGCCCAACGCTTGAGACGGCTGTCACAGTAGCGGCAAACATCAACACAACAAATGCCAACTACGACATTTGCCGCTATGGAAATAACTTGATTCTTTCGTTCCAAACGACAGGTTCGGTAGTCAATACGTCAATTCTTTCTAATGCCGGAACTATTGGGACAGCTCTTGAGGGTTTCCCAACTCCGATTGATTCTCTAATCTCTGGTTCTGGGGCTATTGCGGTTGTCGCAAGCATTAATGGCGACGCTAACGACGGCATTTATCTGTTTATGCACAACACAACGGATGGGCTGAAGTGCGAGATCTACAACGACGCGCTTTTACTGGCCCATAACTCCCTTATTGATCCTTTAACCTCAGTAGTGAACCAAATCACAGCCATTATTACCGAGGGCTCTACTCGCGTCTGGTACGAAGTAAACGCAGCGTCTACAGGGAACATTCGAATCAAATCCGATGGGATTACTCGTGCTGGCGTTGTTAGCTCTGGTGGCACTGGAATTGAATACATGCGCTCGGTTGGCATCTCTGGGAAAGCTTTTAAAGATGCTGACGGCACCTCGTTCTTGGTTGCTAACCATCAATCCACGCTTCAACCCACGTATTTTACAATCCGAGACGTGAGTACAAGCCGTGGAATGGTTGCTAGTGTTTTCCTGTCTGCAACTTCGGGCGGCGGCACGCAGCTGCGCTCTACCGTTTCAAACATCGTAAGCATTACGGAAGACCGCCATATCTTCCCTGCTCTTATTAAAACTAAGCTTCTGTCTGAATCTGGCACAGTCTTTGGGCAGATTGGCGTTGAGTCTATCGTGTTTAAAACGGACGATAAGTTTCAAACCAAGGTCTTGGGCGAGAATATGCACATAACCGGGGGGCTTCTCTCGATTTATGATGGCCTTTCTGTCGTTGAATCGGGTTTCTTCATGTACCCCGAAGGACTTTCTAACAGTGTTACAGGTGCAGCTGGCTCTATCGAGGCGGGAACTCGTCTTTATGCAGCTGTTTATGAGTGGTCAGACGCTAACGGACAGGTGCACCAATCGGCTCCCTCTATCGGGCTATCGGTCACAAACGTTCTTAATGACCGCAACACGCTTACAATCCCCGCGCTTCGTGTAACTGAAAAGAAGACTGAAGCTTCTCGCTCACCCGTTTCTATCGTGCTCTACCGCACCAAAGCGGCTGGCACCGTGTTTTACCGCGTCTCTTCGATCACAAGCCCCACGCTAAACGACACAACAACCGACACGGTTACAATCCAAGACGGTCTAGCAGATACGGCAATCGGCTCTAACCAGCTGCTCTACACAACGGGCGGCGTTTTGGAGAACATTGTCCCACGCGCTTGCTCTGCTGTTGAGGACTATCGGGGCCGTATTGTGGCTAACGTGCTCGATGACAACACGCTTTCGCAGTACTCGCAGACTTGGACCGTTAACGAGTCGGTGAACTTCTCAGACGCACTTACGTTTAGATCTGCTCAAGACGGCGGCGGTATTACCGCTTATAAGACAATGGATGAGAAGCTCGTTATCTTCAAAGAGAGTCAGATCCAAATTCAAGTAGGCAACGGACCCACAGATATTGGGACGCAGAATGATTTCCAAGTTCCTCAAGCCGTAGTCACTGACGTTGGCTGCCCATTCCCGTTAACTATCGTTACGTTCCCGGGTGGCATTTGCTTTAGGTCACAGAAGGGCATTTATATGCTCTCTCGTGGTCTAGAGTCTGTGTATATCGGCAAGGAAGTTCAGAAATACAACGACCTTATCCCTTCGGGGGCTGTTCTTGTTGCTCAAGATAATGAGATCCGTTTCTATCACCAGAACGGCGTAACGCTTGTTTATAACTATTTGAGCGGTCAGTGGGGTACTGATACCGGGCTAGAATGTGAAAGCTCTTGCCTCTGGAAAGGTAGCCCATCGATTGGCAAATCTAATGGACAAGTCTACGTTGAGAATCGTGAGACTTTTAGGGATGCAGGTGGTGCGGTTAGCATGAAGATCGGCACCTCATGGATTTCTATTGCAGGGCTTCAGGGAGCACAGCGCATCTATCGTGCTTTATTCCTTGGAACGCTTAAGAGTCAGCATCTCTTGAGAATACAAGTAGCCTACGACTTCCAAGACACACCCGCAGAGCAATTTATCTTCGACACTGCTGCAGTCCTTGGATCTGCCTACTACGGATCAGATCCTTATTTTGGGGCGTCAGCGTTTAACGGCGCAAATGATGGGCTCTATCAAATGGAAGTGCTTCCAGAGCTTCAGAAATGCCAATCGGTTAAGTTCCAAATCGACGACGTGAACCCAACCAACGTGGACGGTGAAGGCTTTGTTATGGTTGGTATGCTTGCTGTCGTTGGCGTTAAGGCGGGAACTTTCGGGATGCCGGATTCGAAAAGGATCAGCTCTACATGAGGAACTATCAAGCCTCTGACTATCCGACGATTAGCGGCTGGGCCTATGATCGCGGCGTTGAGATTGCTCCAAATGAATACCTGCCTAAAGTGGGCTTCATTTCAGATACAGCGGTTTGTTTCCTTGTCTCTACCGATACGCCCGTGTGCTTTATCGAGTATCTGATAGCTGCAAAAACGGCGCTACCTGATAACATTGAAGAAGTTATTAACGCTTGCTGTAGGGAAGCTGGGAAACTTGGGTTTAAAGTAATTCGAGCCTATACAGAGATGTCTTCAGTTAGAAATAGGGCGCTCAAAATGGGGTTTTCACTCGTGAGTGAACAAAACAAGATTTTAGAATTAGGGGTGGTTTAAATGGGAAGTTTACTAGGGACAAAGCCTGTAGCAATTGATCAAAAGGCTTATCAAGACCCGAATCTCAATAGGAATAAGAAGCTTATCAACAACCGAATTGGCGGGCTTGATGCCGCTCCGGGGCTTGATACCGCAACCCAAGAACAGTTTCGCCAGGGCCAACAAGGTCTTGTTCAACAACTTCAAGGACAAGTAGCAGGTACGGCTGGCCCCTCGGTTGCAGAAATGCAGCTTCAGCGCGGTCAGGATGCCAACATTCAAGCTCAAATGGCTCAAGCGGCCTCAGCTCGCGGAGCTAATGCGGGTCTTACACAGCGCAATCTGGCGCAGCAGCTCGCTATCAGTGGACAACAAGTAAACGCAGATGCGGGACTTCTTAGAGCACAAGAACAACAGGCAGCTCAAAACTCTCTTGCTCAAGTTCTTAGCGGTGCTCGCGGTCAGGATGTTCAAGTGGCTCAAGCCGACGTCCAGGCTCAACAACAACAGGAACAACTCGTTCAGCAATACCTGCAGATGGGTCTTTCTCTGGATCAAGCGCAGTTCCAGGCTAACCAAGCTCTGGCACAAGCTAAATTCGGAGCGGCTAACGCTGCAAATGAACGTAAATCGGGTCTTGTTGGCGGTCTTATCGGAGGCGCTGCAAGTCTTGCGACTGGTGGGCTTTTTAGTAGCGGGGACAAATAATGCCAATTATCGGTGAAGAACTAGAAATCCCAGTAGGGGGCAAGCAACAAAAGGCTCGCATTAAGCGGCTTGGTGAAGACGGTACAGCCGAGTTTGATCTTCTTGATAGCGTAGGCAACGCAATCATGAGCACAGCCGGAAAGCTTCCCGCTGGCCCTGTTGTTAACTCTCCTGAGATCATGGCTAAGGCGGATGCTCAATTTGAAAAGCTTCAGGCTGATAGAGCTGAAGAAGCTGCAAATAAAGACAAAATGTACGCAGCAAACTTTATGGGAGCGCGACCACAGGTAGACGCGGCCACTTCACGCATTCAAGATCCTGCGGTTAGCGGCGCTCCTATGGCAGAAGTTCCACAGACTCCGGCGGTAGACCCAGCACTTATCACAGGTCAGCAAGCTCCCGTCAGTGTTGAGGGCGGCACACCTTCAGTAGATCAAGACCCGTTCTCTAGCGGTGCTCAGGCCGAGCGTGCTGCGATTAAGAAAGCCGAGCAGGTCGGGACACAGATCGCGGCGGCTCAATATGGAGCGGCTCAAGAAGTTTCTAAGATTAACGATCAACGTTTGCTTGAAATGCAGACTTTGCAACGTGAGAAAGAACAACAACTCGCTGACGCAGAAGCCAAACGCCAAGAAGCTGCAGATTCAGTGAAGGATTTTGCGTTTAAAGACTACTTTGCAGACGCTTCGACGGGCCAGAGAATTGGCACCGCGTTTGCGATTATGCTGGGCGGTCTTAGCCAAGGACTCACGGGCAACAAAGACAACCCCGCGCTACAAAGTCTTGATGCTGCCATTCAGCGTGACATAAAGCTTCAACAACTCAACTACGACAAGCTCAAAGGCGCTGCTTCAGAAGCAGACTCTACCTATGCTCGCGTTTACCGCAAGCTAGGAGACAAAGATCTAGCCGCTCAACAGACTTACATCTCTACTCTTGAGGCCGCTAAACAACGTGGCGTTGAGAAAATAGCTTCATACGGCGGGGAGCAAGCTAAGGCTAACGGTATGGCCGCCCTTGCTGCGCTTCAGACTAAGATTGATAACGCTCGGGCTGAATACGGTCTTAAGCAAGACGCGGTTATGGCTAAGAAACAAGAAGCCGCTCTTAAAGCAAATGATCGTTATGTTCCTGGGTATGGTATGGCTTACACTGCTACCGATGCTACGGCCCTAAAGCAAGCTGTTTCTGATAAGTCCAAAATGGATAGCCAGGTGGCAGAGCTTATTAACCTGCGCAAAACATACGGCGGGGAAGTCCTCAATAGAGATGCGGTCGCTAGAGCTAAGCAGCTGTCTAATGACATTTTGCTAACCTATAAAAACTTGGCAAAACTTGGAGTCCTTTCGGCAAGCGACGAATCGATTATTAACGAGATTGTTCCTAAAGACCCGCTTCAGTTTACGCCGTTCTCTTCTGTGACAGGACAAGATCCTGTCCTAACAAAGCTTGAGGCTTTCAAGAGAGATAACGATAACGACTTTAGAACCAAGTTAGAGCTTAAACTTCAGGGAGCCCCTCCGGCTGATAAATCTGGCGCAGAATTTAGAACCGTAAACGGTAAAACATATCAGAAAGTAACTGGCGGTTGGAAGTTGGTACAATGAAGGACTTTCTAACAGACGAAGATCTCGCGGTTCTTGAGGCTCAAGATCAACAGTCTAAAGATCCTAACTTTGTTTCGGATGATGATTTTGCGACTATTGAGGCCGAAGCTAAAGAATACGATAGCCCTGTCCTTGCGGGTCTAGCGGGTGCGGCGCGAGGTCTTACATTCGGTCTTTCGGATGTTGCGGGTCGCGCTGTCGGTCTTGATGACGAATTAGCAAAACTCAAAGAATACAATCCAAAGTCTAGTATCGGCGGCGAGATCACGGGGGCGATTGCTCCTGTTGTAGCTGCTACAATTCTATCAGCGGGGACGGCAACCCCTGCGGCCTTAGCTGGGCAAAGTGCAGCTCAAGGGGCGCTTCGTGCTGCTCCCTCAGTGCTTGCGGCTACGGCTGGGGAAGCTGCTGCGGCTAAACTTGGTGGAGGGTTGCTTGCTAAGGCTGCGGGGACAGCTGTTGAAGGTGCTTTGTACGGCACAGGAACAGGTATTTCTAAAGCTGCCCTAGATCAGCGCCAAGATATTGATGCGGCTGACGTTGGGGAAACCCTTGCGGCTGAGATCGGCCTTGGTGCTCTTACTGGTGGAGCGTTCTCACTTGCTGGGTCTGCAGTATCTAAGACTGCCGGAGCTATTGCAAAGGGCGCTAAGTCTGGGATCTCAAAAGCCGTCAACAAGCTTAACGGCGAGTCTTTAGAGGCAGCTGCACAGGCAAATATATCTGACGACCTTTTGCGTGATTCAATTAAGATCGGCGAGAAGAACGAAGAGGCTTTATCCGCATGGCGATCTCTCGGGGTGGCTGAAGATCAACTACCCAAAGCATCTACATATAAAGATGGCTTTGTTCGTCGTAAGGGTGAATTTTTAGTTGAGTCTGACAGCATCGCAGGACGTGCAGAAGCGGCTAAGGCTGCTCGTGGCATTAAGGTTCTTACTGATAACGCTGAGACATCAATTTTGGACGGGCATACAAACGACGCAATTATCCCTGACGCTGAGGCTATTATTGGCAAAGTCTCTAGCTTCCTTGATGACAAAGTAAAACCTTTAGAAGAAGTTTATGAATCATTAGAGCAATCTTTTGTTGGAACAGAGATTTCTGAAAAGGCTAGAAAAGCTGTTGCTAAAAACATCTTAGATCTTGAGGCTGCTAACATTATTCCAGGGTCTTCTGCTGAGTCTGCTGCTAAAAGATACGCTTCAGCTATTGAGACAAACGCAACGGACCTTAACAAACTCAAGAGAATCAGAACAGCTGTAGGCAATGACCTAGAGGCCTCTAAACGCGCTGGGGATTTCAACCTTTCGGATGCTCTCTATGAGATCAAAGACAAGCTTACGGAGATGCGTAAAACTTGGGTTAGAAAGAATATTGAGCGCACAGGCCTTGAGCGCGGAGATTCTGCAAAGCTCATTAACGAAACGCTTGAAACGGTAGCAAATGCAGACAAGGGCTACGCTCAATATAAGACTCTTGTCGGCGATGTTTCTGAGGCTTTAGGGCTTAAACGTAACTCATCACCGTCTAGAATTATCGAAGCTTTAGAAAAGAAAAACGATCAAACCGCGCTAAAAAAGCTGTTTAATATCCAAGATAAAAGATCTTTAGAGCTGATTAAAAAAGAAATGCCTGAAGTATTTGATTCGTTACAGGCTAACTTTAAAAACGATATTTATAAAAAATCTTTTGTAGTTGTTAACGGTGAATCTGTTTTTTCTCCAAAACTGTTTGCTCGTAATGTTAAAAAATTAAACCTAAATGACGACATGCTAAAGCTAGTTTTGGGAGATGCTCAAACATACAGATTTAAAACATTCGAAACCGCCGCTAACTCACTCCCTGAAAAGTTTATGAAGGGCTCAGCTCCTTGGCTGTCTATGCAAAGCGGCATCACGGCAACGGCTGTTAGAGAAGCTAGCGATTTTGCGCTTTCACGTGCTCTTGAACTTGCTCCCAGGATTCAAAAGGCCATTAAAAGCCAAGAAAACACTATTCAGACTAAGTTTCTCAACTTCTTGGATAGGTCTAGCCGAGTTATTAAACCCGCCGTCCTCCAAGGAACGCTTTCAACAAGTCAAAATGACGTGGACCGTATTGAGCGCATTGTAGATCTCTCAAACAATCCCGAGAAATTAGCCGAAATGCTTGCAGAGAATACTAGATCTATTTCTGATACTGACATGGACGTAGGAAACGAAGTCTCAGACTCAGTTATCCGCGCCGCTACGTTCCTAGCTGAGAAAGCCCCGAAGAAACCGCAGACGACTGACTTCTTTGGCGACTCTCCATTCCAACCCTCTGACGCTGAGCTGGCTAAGTTCAATCGCTACGTGAAAGCCGTAGACGCTCCCTTGTCGATTATGGATGACTTAGAGAGTGGAGTGCTTCAGCCTGAATCTGTTGACGCTGTGGCTACAGTATTCCCGCGCCTCTACAAGCGTATGGTAGACAACGCAATGAGCTACGCCGGATCAGGGAAGAAGCTTAGCTATGCCTCAAAGATGCAACTTGCAACGCTTCTCAGAATGCCAGTATCAAGCACAATGAGCCCGCAGTTTATCCAAGCCATGCAAGCCAATAACGTAGATCCGATGGTGTCCGATGCTGAGATGAAAAAAGGCAACGTGACTGGCTTAAAGGATTTAAGCGTGGCACAATCAACAAAGACGGCGGTTCAACAGAACTTAACCAGGGCCTAAAAGCCCGAGCCTACCAGGGGGGATAAATGAGAAAAAACACCAATAACCACAAGATGCTTTACGCGGCTGAATATCAGCTAGACGGCGATGAGTCCGTTGCCGATATGGCTGCGAGTTTTGCTACTGAGCCGTCACAGGTACAGTGGCAAGATAACATTGGATTTCAAATCAAGTGGGACGGGGACGCAGTAGGCGAGATCACTGTAGAGGGATCGAACAATCACGACCCCGCTAAGCATGTTCAGGGTGATTTCTACTCTCTGACTTTTGATCCTGTTCTCGCGCAGCCCGCAGGAGTTTCTGGCGGGTATCTTATCAACATCAACCAATTTCCTTTTCAATGGATTCGCGTTGCTTACGCATCGGATTCGGGTGCCGGCTCTTTTGAGTGCTGGCTCACCTCTAAGGAGATCTAATGAGTTCGTACAATTGGCCTCCTGGCGGCGGTGGCGGGGGTGGCGGTATTGTCATCCCCTTCGGTCAAGTTGGCTCTCAGGCGGTTTCCGATGCCTCCTCTACTGTAACAGTAACCTTTGATGCCCCTTTATCTTCGGTTAACTACCGAGTGAGCGGCTCTTTAGTAAATCAGGCCGATGATGTTGAAGATCTTCTCTTCCTCGGTTGGGTTGTGACCGATAAAACAACGGCGGGTTTTGTCGTGACCTTTAATGCTCCGATGAACTCGGCAAATTACACCTTTGATTATTCCGCACTAGGAGATACATGAAACGCTTAATCTTTATTGCAGGGCTTACTCTCTCGGTCTCTCTTGTAGCTCAGACTTTTGTCCAAGGTCCGGCTCTTGTTGAGGGACGAGAAATCACTGTCACGTCTGGGTCAACAAAGGTTCTAACAAAATCCTCTCAGACCTATCAGATCTTTACGGGCTCAAGCGCACACACTCTGCAGCTTCCCGATGTGACTACACTTCCTATTGGTCGTCGTGTTCAGGTTGTAAACGAGAGTACTGGAGCCATCGAGGTTGAAGACTCTGCATCTGCATCACTTGGCTTTGTTCTCCCAGGTCAGACCGGAACCTTTTATCTTAAGGATTCAAATTGGACCGTTGTTAACAACATGTCTGGGAAATGGGATATCTTGGGTAACGCCGGAACTGATGACGCTGTAAACTTTATTGGGACCACAGACACACAAGATTTTGTCATTAAGACCGACAACGCGGAAAGGCTTCGCATTCTTTCCACTGGACAGGTCGGCATCGGAAACAACGCACCGACTGACAACGGGCTTTCTGTTTATAAAAGTGTTGCTGGTGGGACGACTTGGAGCAACTTAGATTCGTCCCTTATTGTTTCTAGCTCTGGTGCAGGAAGCTATCATCAAGGGCTTTACGCCAACGTGAGGGGCAATCATCCCACCGGAACAGTCGATCTTCTTAGAAACTATCTTACGGCTGAGATGTCTGGTGATGGGGTTGTAACTGAGACCTATGGCGCTCGTGCTATCTCTCGTCTATTTGACTACAACGCAGGCGGTGGAGATGTTTCGTCTGGTACTATTACGAATGCCTACGGCCTTGAGTCTTATGTGGGTAACGTTTCCACTGGTGGCGGTATTATTAAAAATGCTACTGGCATTTATATCTCACGCGCTCACGCTACCGGAGCTGACGGTGGGGGTGGGGCTCACATCGCCACTGGTCTTAAGATTGATAACGTTGTGGCAAGTGGTGGTGACAGCAACACAGCGTGGGCGATTGATACTGCAGGATCTTCGGGCGTGGCTTCACGTTTTGGCGGTGATCTTTTGCCAAACACTGCGTTTTCACAGAGTTTAGGTTCTTACAGTTTTCCCTGGACCGTTTGGACTGGCGGCATGAGGCTGAGGGGAAACGGATTCTCTATTCTTTTTGAAACCAACAACTTGGGGTCTGACTACACATTTAGATTTCCAGACAATTACACTGCTAGCAAAGTCCTTTTGTCAGGAACAAGCGGCAACACTCAGTTTGGTAACGTAGACCTTGCATCAATGGTAACAGGAAATCTTCCTGTCACTAATTTAAACTCAGGAACAGGTGCTACTAGCTCTACATTTTGGCGCGGAGATGGGACTTGGGCAACTGCTGGTGGAGTTTCTTCTGTAGGACTTTCTGTCCCTGCAACCTCAATCTTTAGCGTTACTGGCAGCCCAGTTACAAGCTCAGGAACTATTGCCCTTGCAACGACAGGAACATCGGGCGGCATCCCTTACTTCTCGTCTACTTCTCAACTCACAAGCTCGGCTCTTTTAACTGCAAACGGCGTAGTGTACGGCGGTGGCGCAGGTGCAAGCCCTGTTGCAACGGCTGCGGGTACAACTGGCACCGTTCTCAAAGGCACTACAGGCTCAGCTCCTAGCTTTGGCGCGGTTTCTTTAACTGCAGATGTTTCTGGCGTTCTGCCTCTGGCAAACGGCGGCACAAACAAGAACTTAACTCCTGCTGCTGGCGGTGCGGTCTATACAGACGCAGACTCTATCGAGGTCACTGCGGCGGGTACGACGGGCCAGGTTCTCACAAGTCAGGGGGCGTCTGCTCCTATCTGGGCGACTCCAACAACGGCCCCGACATCAAGCGATCAACTAAGCAATGCCGGGTTTGATGCTACATCTTCAGCAAGTGCTTTTACAGGAAGACTGAGGGACGCATCGGCAGCGATCCCATCCGTAAGTTCTCCTGTATTGATTGGCTTTAGAAACGCAACGCTAACTGCGGGTCAGTATTCTCAGGTGTCTGTAACCTCTAGCCCATTCTTAACAATTCCATTAGGCGCTACACTTGGAATGGCAAACGGAGATAATGCATATCTTTACTGGTTTGCCATCAACAACGCTGGAACGGTAGAGCTTGCTGTCTCGAATGGATATATACCTGAAGAGGGCTCTACTATCTCAACAACTGTTATGGATACAGCATCTGACAGCGGGGGCGTTCTATATTCTGCAGTGGCTAGATCTAACGTAGCTTTCAGGCTCGTTGCTATGACAAGAATTTCTCAAGCTACAGCAGGAACTTGGACATCTAACCCAACTGTTATTGCTCTAGCTCCATTTACTCAGCAAGGCCAAGGCACCTACACCCCTACGCTCACAAACACGACAAACATCTCAGCGTCTACGGCTTTAGTCTTTAGATTTGAGAACCGTGGCAACCGTGTTTATGTTTGGGGCAAGGTAACAGTTGACCCGACAAGCATAGGAGACACGGTCCTTCGGATATCTCTTCCTGTTCCAAGGGCAAACTTTAGCGACGTTTCTCAAGCTCTCGGCACTGGGACCTTCTTCGGTCAAGCTGCGGGCACAGTAGAAGCTGTTTCAGGTGCTCAAACTGTGGCGCTTAGCTTTACCGCTACAACAGCAAACAATAGGGATGGTGTTGTGTCGTTCATGTACGAGTTGAATTGATGGCTCTCGTCGCGCTGATACTGGCAAGCGTAAACGAGCTAGGGTTTTGGGATCACCAAAACTCTCAGCTTGAGCTTGCTAGCAAATCGCTCGAAGTCAGAGTGACAGGCGAGGACATTTCAGAACTCTCGATGCTTTATCTAAGGCAATGTGTGAAGACGAGCATTCGTCCAGGGGTCTTTCGTCGTAGTCCCGGATCTGACATGGCAAACAGTCACGATAATATCGTATTTGGTGTAGCGGTCTCCTCGATGCTTCACGATAACGGCGCAGTGGCTAGGCAGATTCTAAAGTCTGGACCTCTTTATATCTCGGGCGTAAACGAACACGGTCATATCATTGACTGGGAGTGGTTCATGCTCATGCGCCCTGACTATCGCGGCTTCCTAAAGGTAATGGCAGGCATCAAGCCCCATTGGTGGGAAGACAAGGCAATGCGCCTCAACATGCTTTACTCCAAGGCATTTAACATAAAGCGCGTGCAGATCATGGCGCTCTATGCGGCAGGTTACTATCACCGGGACATGGAGACGGCGATCATGCGTTTAGGGGAAAAATACAAAGGACGCTATCTAGCTGACCGAAAGAATCCCACGCTTCCGATCTATAAGGCGGCATGGGCAGCAAACGAAGGAAAGTTTAGATGAAATGGATTGCTAAACAGCTAGCTAGGGTCACTGACGACGTTGTGCTTATTGGCGTCCGAGGCATGTATTCAGATAAGAACAAGCGAGGCATCTATGATGATGCTCTTATCTGGTGCCAAAAAAGCACCGGGCTCATCGCTACCTATACAGCAAATGTTGATCCCTCGGGTTATCGTAAAGGAGTGGGCAAAGGCCACAGAAAAGGGATGGCATCGCTTAAGAATGGAATATGGAGCTACAAGCCTGGACCACATCCTCTTGTTGGCGGCTATCCTGCTTTTCGTCAAGCTGCTGAAGTCATCGTGATTCGCGACGGCGATCCTCCATATGAGGACCGTGGATTTCATGGGATAAACGTCCACTCTGGTTCACGCAACGGAAGCACATCATCGTTGGGGTGCCAGACAGTGAAACATGCCGAGTGGCTGGACTTCCAAAAACTGGGTTATTCTTTGTTAGCCCAGTCCAAACAAAAGACTTTCTCATATATACTGATATCGAAGGAAGACATCGCATGAAGTTTATCTATTCAGTTTTAGCACTAAGTATGCTTAATGCTTGCGATATACCTATTCAAATTGAGCCTATCAAACCCTACGCATCATGGCCTAATCAAGCTTGGGCAGAGCACGCAGAACGCCAAGTCGTTGAGCTTGGCCTAAACCAGCTCACACTATCCGACGCTAAAGACTTCTGCCCGAACGGTTTAACGACTCGCAACTGGGTCCACCTGTTTGCGGCAATGATTAAATACGAATCCAACTTCAATCCGAAGTCAGAATATAAAGAATCATTCGGCCCTATTTCTACGGGACTCTTCCAGGTGTCGCTTTCGTCCTCGCAGCAGGCTCGCTATTCATGCGGCTTTAAGGTGCAATCAGACATCCACGATCCTCTAAGAAACATCACTTGCGGGGCCAAGATCATCAAGGCTCTATCGCTTGAAGACGGTCGTCTAGCTGGAAAGGTTAGCGGAAAGTGGAAGGGGGCAGCACGCTATTTTTCAGTCCTGCGCGTGGACACAAAGTCTAAAAAATGGCTCAAACAGTGGTGTGAGTAAATGCTGACCATTGAAGTACTATCAATCATCATGCAGGGATTTATCGGGTTCCTGCTTGCTTATTTTGCTTATGACTTCCTTACAGAATTTAAGGAACTCCGCAAAAGTGTAAACGCCCTTAACTCGTCGATGACTCTTGTGGTGAGTCGTCTTGAGCACGTTGAAAACGATCACGGCAAACGGTTAGACAGGCTTGAGTCTGAGGTCTTGTGAGAATCAAAGCGCCCGAAGGTTGGGACATGGAAATCTGGCGCGAGATGCGCGAGACGGGTCTTGATTGTCTCCTGGTGCACGAGTCTCCAGACTTTGAGTTAGTTATTGAATCCCGCACCTACGATAAGGGAATCCGAAGCACAGGGCCCGATAAAGAGTTTCTCAAGATTATGCACTCCAATTGCATAAAAGGACTTACGGAACCTAACCCCGAGTGGACGGGCGATCACTGTGGAAAGCCGATGTTCACAAAGCCTAAAGACATGGGCTATGAAGTGACCGGGAAACACACCGTAACAACTGTTAACCTCGGCACTCTCAAAGAAGCGCAGCGTCTAGGAAGATGCCGCGCAAAGCTTGTGCGCTCTATTGTTCATGCTGTGGTTGGTATATCTTTATTGAGAAAACAGTTACTATAAAAATGGGGAGATAATTTACATGGCATGGCTTTATAGCATTTTGGAATTTTTGCAATCTAATCTGATTGCCGTTATCGGCGGCTTTCTTTACATGACAATTGAATACTGGTTGGGCGCCACTAGCTTGGTTAAACCCGGCTCTGTCCTCGCCGTCATCCTCGAGGGCATCAAGAAGGCTCTTGAGCTTTTGAAGATCAAAAAGCCCGAGGCTAAGTAAATGTTTGCGTGGCTCGGCAGTATTTTTGCCGGGCCAGTAGTCAAGGCAGTCTTTGACTTGCTGGCCGATTACATCTCACACATCTGGGAGATCTTCGAAATCAACAAAGCTAAGGGCCGTCAAAACGACGCGGCTAAAGCTATTGAAGATGGCGACAACGAATCTCTAGAAAAGATCATTGGCGACTCTGATGCGGGTAAGCCTTCGGGTCGTGGCGAGACTCGCCCTAGGAGACTGAAGAAATGAAACTTATTGCGCTTCTGCTAGTTCTCGTAGCTTGCGACCCAGCCACTCAGATCAAGGCTAAAATGTGGATGGGCGGTAATGGTGAGATCTACCGCAACGTCACGACAGTAGATGGACACCCAGCCGAAGAGTTCATCCTGGCAAACGATCCTAAGTTTGAAGAGTTCCGGTGCTGGCATAAGTCAGACGCTGCGGCCTTAATTCGGGAAGCCCTAAAACGCTGTAAGAAATGATCACCATAGAAATCCCTGCGCTTGCTTGCTCAGCTAATGCGGCGTGGAGAACGTTCAAGGGACGAGTGATCACGTCGGTCGAGTATAAGAATTGGCTCGTGCTCGCTAAGCACTACATTCCGAAGAACATCCCCGATCTTAGTCTCTGCACGCTCTCAGTTGAGATCTCCCTGCACTCGAATTGGTTTACGCAAAAGGGAGATATCCGCAAGAAAGACGCCGATAACTACGTAAAGACAACTTTAGATTCTGTCTTCAAGCATCTCGGAGTAGACGACTCGCATATCTTCTCGCTGAATGTCACAAAGGTTCAAGCCGTAACCGAAAAGACAGTTATAGCTATCTTTGACGTTGGAAAAAGCTAGTTTAAACTATCCTTATGGGGACGGCGCTTTGTGCTTACGAGTGGAACGACTACGTATCAAGCGAAGACGCTTTTGATATCGTCGTTAAGAGATCTCCTCAGAAAAAGACCTACTACATAGTATTACTGCATGACTGCATTACGATATTCCACGCGCATCATTGGGATGAGGTCATGAGGGTCTGGGCTAAGCGCGACGTCTTAAGTGAAACGACGACGCTATCATCTGACTCATAAGCTCAACAACTTGCTCCTCAAGATCGGGGCTCCATAGAGTCGTGTAGCGCAGCCCAGACGATGCAAACTCAGCGTGTGCCATCTCGTGGATAAGCGTATCGAGCGCACCTGCCACTGAATCAGCAACGACATAAATTCTTTTAGCTCCAGGGTCACAGAGTCCACAAATGCCCTTGCCATGCCAAACTAGCTCAGAGCACCATGTCACTTTGTAGTCATGGCGCGAGATTCTAACCTTAGATCCATACGCTTTATTCAGGCGCTGCTTAAGCTTTAAAGAGACATGGCGAAACTTCAATTCGTCTTTCATGGCTACCTCATCGGGATGAAATGGGCGTCACGTCCTGCGTGTACAATGCCAGAACCAAGACACGCTTTAGCTGGATAAATGTGGCCGTATTTAAATGCCAGTGCTTCGGGATCAATAAGCGCACCCGCGTTCATCCCAAAGATTTCTTTGAATGCGTCTGTGCTGTAAAGCACTTGGGCCGACTGGTGAACGTGCCCGTGCACTGTGCTCATCTTGTTTGCGTTCATCCAATTTCTAGTTGCGCTTGCTGAAGAGAACGGATCTCCGTGCAAGTAGCAGACGTTTTGGATAACGATACGCTGAGCCCACGTCCATGTTGGCGGGGCTTCGAGTAGCTCGTGGTAACTCTTCATTGCGCGTGAAGGGATTCCTGCGGCGTATGCAACCCTATAGAAGCGCGAACCGTGGTTCGAAAAATTTACCAACACTTCAGGGAAGATCTCGTAGAGTTCTTTGAGTCCCTCTAGTGC